>LQYC01004534.1_pt1 | contig 32995 bp, 27 predicted proteins | sample 661771 | NCBI WGS metagenome assembly LQYC01 (sample SAMN03483023, study PRJNA281117) | bioreactor metagenome | isolation source: benzene-degrading methanogenic enrichment culture from a contaminated... | place: USA: oil refinery in Oklahoma | collected 2011-05
CGCGCCGCGCCCTTACCGGTGGGCGCGGCAAGAGCGATGCGCAGTTTTTGATTTTGTGTCTGTTCTAAAAGCAGAGTTAGGATTTTTACCACGGTAAAGGTTTTTCCGGTTCCTGGCCCCCCGGAAATAACTGAAAACTTTTTTAACACTGAGTTTGCAACTGCTACCTTTTGCCAATCAGTATCGGAGTCTTGGTTTTTTGGAAAAAGACGGTCAAGACCTTCGGTAAGCAGATTAATGTCGACGCCGTCAGCATTTTGTTTAGCTCGATTTCTGATTCCTTCCGCTAATTTTTTTTCATATTCCCAATAACGAAAAAGATAAAGTCTCGATTTATCATCAAGGATGAGCGGCATAAACTCACCGGGTTTTCCCACCACGGTGCTTTGTTCCAGAATTTTTCGCCAGACTAAAAGCTCCGGACAAACGCACAAGGCATTACCATTCTCTTTGAGTAATGGTTTCCCGGCCAACGAGGAAAGATCAAGGCAGGTATGGCCTTCTACTGTGAATTTGCTGACCAGCGCCGCAGCCAAGGAAAGTTCCGGAGAGGCAGCGCCGGAAAGCCGGGTCATAAAAGAAGCAAAATGGAAATCCAGCGATGTCAGTATATTTTTATCCCAAAGAAGGCGTAGATCGTCAGTGTTCATCCCGTCACTTATAGTTACGAAAAAGTTATTAGATTTTGACTCAATCCATGGATTAGTTTTTCCGAAGGCCGGGAGCGGTAAATCCCAAACGCCGAACCTTTTTCTGGATCAATGCCCCGTAAAAAAAGATAAAAAACTCCTCCAAAATGTTTTTCATAGTGATAGTTGGATACTTGTTTGCTCAGGTATTTATCCAAGGCCACCGTATAGAGAAGGTATTGGAGGTGGTAATAGTCTTCAGACATAACTGTGGCGAGCTTTTCGCGGTGATAGTCCTCAACGTTGGTTCCGAGAAAATTTGACTTCCAGTCGATCAGGTAAAAACAATCGTGGAACTGGAAGACGAGATCAATAAAGCCCCTCATAAAACCTCGAACAGGAGAAAAGTGGAGGTTTCCGATTTGTTCAGGAAAGTCTCCGGGAAGGTTCTCGTCACCGTATTTTAAAAATATATTTTTCAGTTTTTCGGATGAAAGTGTTTGTAAAGGAAAATAAAACTCCAGTTCACTTACCTTATTGCTTGCCGGAATTGAGGAGAGGGTAAGGTCTTTTTGATCAGGATAAAGAGGAACAGAGAAAACCTTTTTAATCATATCAATAATAGTCTCCTGCCAGCTTATGTCAAAACCATACAGAATCAGTTTTTCAGCTACCAAGGTTTGCATTACCGCTTCATCCTTTTCAGTAAAGTCAAGATGCTCAAATAGGTCATGCATAAAGGACCCGGCTTTAGCCCCCCGTGGAAAAGCGAAAATACCGGTTGGTTCTTTTTCGGGCATTCTTTCGCTTTGAATTTCCTGATCATAATCAGGTAGCTCAGGAAAAGAATAGAACTGAGGTTCAAGGAGCGGTTGCTTCTCGGTCGCCAAAGACGAAAAACTCGAAATTTTCCAGGTTCGGTCAATATGGCCGGAAAATAGTTTTAACGATAGTGGTTCGTTTTCCTCCGTGAATGGCACGTACCCGATAGAAACCGGTTCGGGTATTTCGTGGATGCCTATGGCTCCCGGTGCTTCTGTTTCCAGGTTCTTCAATACCGCTTTCATCCGATCATTCGTTAAGTCGTTAAACGAACTTTCGATAGCATCAACAATATTTTTTTCATCATTTTTTTCACCCGAATGAAAAAGATAAGACATGGCTGATGAACCCGCTTCATTAAAACGTCCCCAGACCGTATAACAGCAGTTTTTTGCTCTGGTTAACGCCACATAGAGGAGTCGCACATTTTCGGACAGAATTTCTTTTTCCGCTAAAGCGCGGTTTTTGTTTTTGTGCTCCGAGCCCAGGTCAAGGGTTAATTCCGCGCTGTCGTGAAAAACAAACGGTTCATTCGCATTCCTGATTTTTGATTTATCCCAGAGAAAAGGGCAGAAAACCACCGGGTACTCCAGTCCTTTGCTTTTATGGATGGTTACTATTTTAACGGCATACTCATCGGTTTCCAGGCGGAGTTGATGCTCTTCGAGACGGGGAAGCTCAGGATTGATCTGTTCCGAGAGCCATTTTGTAAGACCACCCATAGTGAGCTGTTTTTGGTGTTCCTCTTGATGGAGAACCTCAGCAAGGTGAAGCAAATTGGTTAAGCGGCGGTCCCCGTCGGCGAATGATAAAAGACGGACTCGTACCTTTTCCTGAAAGAGCAGGTAACGAAACATGCTGAAAAAGTTGTGCCTACGCCATCGTGCTTGGTACTCAATGAATTTATTGAGACACGCTGTCCATTCTGTCTCATGAGCAAGTAAATTTTCAAGTTCTTCTCCCTGAATCCCAAGGATATCGGTTGTCACGGCAGCTTTAATGAATTTTTCATTATGCGGCTCAGCGATTCCATCTAATATTCGCAAAAGCTCATACGCTTCACGGGAATCAAAGAGGTTGCCGGTGGTATAAAGAACACTGGGGACTTTAAGTTCGCTGAGAACGTGCTGCATCAATGCGGCCTCGCGGTTAGTTCTCACCAGAACAGCGATATCCTGCTCTTTAATCGGCCGTTGTCTGATAAAAGCCTGCTTTTCTTTTCCCTGATGGAGAAGGGATACTATTTTTGCGCCTACGGCTCTTAAGATAAGCTCGCGCGCCTCTGGTTTTTTAATAAATTTTCCCTTTTTGGTTAAACGACTGCTTTCCAGCTTCTCCGCATCAAGAAACCAGAGTTGCAAGGGTGGCTCAGGAATGCCGGCAATGATAAGTGGATCAGCTTCTTTATTTTTTGCCGCGGAAGCCTCTTGGAATTTAATCCCCTCAAAGACAAACGGATTTTTAACGTGGGAGAAAATAGTATTAACCGCGTTAATCAGTTGAGGGTCTGACCGCCAGTTTTCCTTGAGGCTAAACTTTGTTTCAACCTGGGAGATCGCATGCAGGTATGCGAAGATGTCTGCCCCGCGGAAACTATAAATTGCCTGTTTAGGATCACCAATAAGGAAAAGAATCCCTCCCTGGTTTTTAAAAATGTTATAAAAAATTTCATACTGGAGTGGATCGGTGTCCTGAAATTCATCAATTAAGGCGGCATGGTATTTAGCTCGAATTGTTTTTGCCAGTTCTGCGCCTGACTTATCTGCCAAGGCGTTTCGAAGTTTAACCAAGAGATCGTAGAAAGACTGCACATTCCTTGTTTGTTTTTGCTTCCAAAGTGACTGATGGAGAAAAGTAAAGAGAGAGGTCTTTAACCCGAGGAGGTGTTGCTTATAAGCGCAGGAAAGGGCCTCTATCTTTTCGTTTAAGATCTCACAAAAATCAAAAAATGGGTGCTGAGGCGGTTCATAGTTTTTTTTCGTTGCTTCTTTGACTCCTTTCAGAGTGAACAGCTTAAACTGATGGAATAAGGTAAAGTTTTTATTGCCGGCATTAAAAAAATAATCCAAACCGATCATTAATTCGGGAACCTTAGAAACAACCGATTGTTTAAAGCCGATCTGATTGGCAAGAATTTTTTCTACGTCTGCTTTCGAGGACTGCCAGCTCTCGCGGGCTTTATTAAAAGCTTCGTTAAATTCTTTTTCTTCCTGGGTGGAGTCAGGAATCGTTATCTGGGGTATAACCTTAAGCAGGGGTTTATCCGAATAGGTTCGTACCAGTTTGAGGAGATTTTCCGGAGTGCAGTGGTTGTTCAAAGCGTAATGAATAAAAAGAGGTGAGGCATTATAAAAGTTGATGCGCCAGAAGTCATCGATGATCTCTTGTTTCAGGGCTTCCTCATCGGTAATAAGCTCAGTATCAAAAAGAAGACCGCTTTCGAAAGCGTGCTCCTTGAGCACTCGTTGGCAAAAACCATGAATAGTAAATATCGCGGCTTCATCAAAACCCCGCAGCGCTTGTTTGAGGCGTTTTAAACTCGGCAGGGGATCAGGACATTGTTTTATGAGGCCATTCAGGAATTCATCGTCACTTTGACCTCGTGAAAATCCCTCGATTGCATCCTTGAGCAGATTGCGAATTCTATCGTTAAGCTCTGCGGTTGCGGCTTTCGTAAAAGTAACGACCAGGATTTCGTTTACCAAAAGATTTTTTTCCAGTATCAGCCTTAAAAAAAGCCCGGCGATAGTAAAAGTCTTGCCGGTACCGGCACTGGCTTCAATAAGATTTATTCCTTCCAGAGGGTTTGCTAATAGATCGAAAGTTTTTCTATCCATAATTTTATCAATACACGATTATGTGTAAGTGTTGTTTTATAAAATCCCTCCTTACCTCCCTTTACAAAAGGGAGGTAAAACACCCCTCTTTGGTAAAGAGGGGAGGGGGGAGATTTTCAGGAGCATTCAATTCAATTTTGAGACCCTTGATAATAGGTTGCTCGCGTTATTTCCACAAAACCATTACTAACACCCAACACCTAACACCTACCAACCAACAACCAACAACCAACAACTGACTACTACCTCTCCTGGCGTTTAATCATCGGCTCAAAAATCTCTCTGGCAATCCTCCTGAATTTTGCATCCAGGGGATCAACCGTCCCAAAACAGAGCTGAAAAGACGGCTCGAGACTTTCACCCCGATAATAATCGTCTCCTTCCCATTCATCCCGGGCTTTTCTCATTGCTTCTTCATCCGGCATCTTTTTTTCAAGGATGGCATGGGCATATTCCCAGGAAGCTTCCGGAAAAAAAAGCATGGGTTTTGAGAGGCCTTCCCAGTACTTTTTGATAAGGTCCAAAAGGATTTTGTTGCTTTCTTGCATTGGCAACAAAACTACCATTGTGTCTTCTCCGATAAAGGTACTTTTTTTTGGATACGATTCATGCTCCATACTGTTGAGCACGAGGTGACAGATCCAAACCTTAAGGCGATCTTTTACTTTTATCTTCGTATAACGGTAGTGGATTAATCCCGATTCAAAGATGGTGTCTATTTTCCCGGAAAGCGTATAGTCGGCAATTTTCAGATTAAACTCAACCGGGTCAAGACGCGTTCCTGTGATATAGGGTTTTATCGTATGAGCAAACCTCTCCACCTCCTCCCGTGACTTTTGGTAAAGGTATTCACCTACATTTCCCGGAGGTATTTTCCCGGATGCCTTCACTGCAGATAGATACTCAGTGAGGTCATCGTTCGTAAGGTTTTTTTGCAGGAGCGTCTGTTCAAGCGCGTACTTTTCAAGTCCTTTGAGATCAAAGGGTTCGCGCTCGCTTAAGACCGGGGTTTTTTCCTCAAGGAATATTCCTAACCGCTGGTTGAGAAAAAATTTAGCAGGATTGGCATAAAATTTAATCAGCGAAGAAAGCTCAATCTTTTTACATTCCTCATCAGGCTGAGCAAGTCCCCGCGATATAAAGGGTTGGGCGTTTTTCGATGCTCTTCGTTCAGTGAGGGCAGCATCATAATTATCTTTCGAGAAACTCGTGAGTCTTCCACCCTTTTTAAAATATGCCGGACTAAAGGCCTGGAGCCGGTGTGTGATTAAAAGGTGATCCACTTTATTTTTTTCGGAAATAGTATAACCTTGTTCGATATAGTCCAGAAGTTCGCTTACGACTACCGAAGGCGGAATAATGCTGTTATCCTGAATGCTTTGACCAACGTAGCTCATATAAAGCTTCTCGCGGGCAGAAAGGATGGCTTCCAGAAAAAGGTAACGGTCATCGTTCCGACGGGATCGGTCTCCGGGCATTGGATGTTGGGCAATGAGATCAAAACTTACATGCCGAGACTCGCGGGGATAAGCGTCATTATTCATTCCCAAAAGACAAATGATTTTAAAAGGGATACTCCGCATAGGCAGCATAGTGCAGAAGGTTACTCCTCCAGACATAAAACCAAACCCGAAACCTTCTTTTTCACAATGCTTCTGAAGATACGATCGGATTATAGGAAGTTCAATTTTTTCATCAAACCCTGATTTTTCCTGAATCAAAGCGAGACTGTTTATGGTTGTCCGAATGAATAAAATTTCCCGCTCGGTCTTTTCATCGCCAAGGATAAATTCATCCAATACCTGGAGAAGAACTTTGCCCCAGCCATTCAACGTGCGGGCCTGGGCAAGAGAGGTGATTGAAGATAAAAGCTTTTCAATGAATGATAAAAAATTGCCGAGCACGCGAGCGGAACTATCTTCAACATGCTCATAAGGAAGGATGGTGTGAAAAGTTTTTTCCTCTCTGGCCGGTAAGGCATAGCCTAAAATGAGACGATTAAGACCAAACCTCCAGGTATTTTCAAAAAACGAAGGCAGTCCCCTCTTTTCCCGGGTCGTTTCATCAATCCCCCATCTGATCCCGGTTTGATCTATCCAGCGCTTGATAACATCTAAATCAGGTTCTTCTAAAGCAAACCTGCGGTAGATGGATGGTGATTCGAGAATGGTCATTATCTGAGATGCTCCAAAACGGCTTTCCTCCAGATCAAGGATAGAAAGAAAATTCTTGATAACGCTGCTTTCACTTTTTATGCTTTGATCAGCAATAGTGTAAGGAATCTTTTGAGCTTCATTTTCCGGGGTATCGAAAACCGCCTGGATAAAAGAGGTGTAAGGCTCAATATCCGGGGCCATTACTAAAATATCCTTGGGGAGTAATTCGGGCAGGTCTTCAAACATGGCCAACATCTTATCATGGAGGATCTCAACTTCTCTCATAAGGCTGTGACAGGAGTGGATTTCGATGGAGGTATCAGTTTGGGCTATGCTTTGCTTTTCCTCCGGACCTCTTTCGCGGAGGAAGAGGATGTCAGCTTGAATGAAGGAAAGGAGGTCCTTCCTGGTTGGTTCTTCGAAACATTCATGCTCTTCAAGATCAAAGTTATACACTAAGTCGAAAAACTGTTTACCGAGGGTTCCCCAGGAAGCAAGAAGGCTATTTCCTTTTTCGAGGTAAAGAGTTTCCGTGGAAATCGTCTTTCTCGCTAATTTCCTTTCCAGCTTTCGTGCTTCCCGGTCGGAAACAATGTCTCCCCAATATTCCCGGCATGGATTCATAAGAAAAAGAGTAATCGGGATTATTTTTGATAGGGCTGCAAATATTTCCATATGAAAAGGAGGTAAAGAAGATATTCCGAAAACTGAGATTATCTCAGGAAGGTTATTTATTTCTGGCGTGTGTGTCCGAATTTTCTTAAAAAAATTCTCTCTCAAGGCGGTACGGTGCGGTTTCTTTTCATCACGGATGAGCATTCTCCAGAGAAGCGCCTGCCAATGATTTTCTTTGCCTTTTTCCCAATCGAGCATCATGTCCGGGCGAAAGACTAAGTACTGGTCAAACGTATAAGCAATGCGTTCCGAAATCTGATAACATTTTAGGCTATCACGCTCTTTCCCCACATAGGCGTGGAGGGTTTCAAAGCCCGGTTGCTTAAGGCAGTCAAGAAGATGTTTCATGATTTTCCAGGCCATGATTTTTGGTTGAAAGGGAGAATCCTCGACAAGATCAGGAAAAAAAAACCGGAAGATTTCATCAATCATGGTGTTAGGGAAGGGGAACCGATAATTGGCGCAGATTCCGTGATAACGGGCAAGCTCCATGGATATCCATCGCTCCATCCCTTTGCTTTGTACTAAGACCACTTCTTTTTTTAGAGGCGCGGAGAGGGGAGTTTGAAGTTCCTCGGCTAATTTTTGAACTAAGATTTCTAACCGATTGCTAACAAAAAGTTTTAAACCAGGCACCAAAGCACCTCTTTGAGGAAAGTCTTCCGGTTTCAAACGGATATAGGGTAAAAGAAAAAAAAGAGAATGGAATAAAAACGACGTAATTATTATATTCAGGAATGGATTTACTTCAAGCAATAATATTGGGGTCACAAAACTTACGTTTTTTAAAAGCCCTGAGAAATTTGGCGAAGTTTTTTTTACCTCAGCCTGACAGAGTGTATAATTCCCCTCTTAAGACGGCCGCAGGGCGACGAGGTTTATAATTCCCCTCTTGAGAGGGGCAGGGGTGTGTCATTACTAATAACACTCAACATGCCTGGCATGTTTCTTTTTACCTCTCAATCGTTAAACCGCAGAAATTGTATCCTTAATCTTTCGATTTTCCGCTGACGGATACACTTTGATTTTAACTTCACCCTGACGAGGGGGATTCTGATTATTTCATCTCCCCTTGGGGATTGAGGTGAGGGGCATTAACTGTCATCATGTTTATGCCTCGATTAATAACGCGTGACAAAAGAAATCAACAACCTCTACACACCATTAGGAACTGTGTCGCAATTCATTTTTGTGTCATTTCGAAGCGAAGCGAGTGCGCGTCAGTTCGTTATCCCTCGCGAAGCGAGAAATCCTGGTTTAAATAAATTCAGCGCTTTAAGATTCCTCACATGCGAGGAATGACGTCTTTTTATTGTGACACCGTCCAATCGCATAGGGAAAATGACATTTTTAGAGGTACCCATGATTCTTACGAGCCGGAAAAGAGCAGGAATATAAAGGTAGGAAAACTCTCTTTTTTATGCTATAAAAATTTCAGATAATATCTTAATATTTAAATAATAGAGGCATCAACTTCATGAAGGATATATGTAATTTTCTTTTTGAAATCGGTATGTTGAAGCGAACACCGCGAACCGGACTTCAATTTTTAGGATCAGGAAAAGAGTCGGTAGCGGAACACTGTTTTCGGGTGATTATAATCGGCTATACCTTAGCAAAACTTAATACCCGGGTTGATGAAAACAAGGTGCTTAAAATGACGCTCTTGCATGATATCCTCGAGTCCCGGACCGGAGACCTTAACTATGTAAATAAAAAATACCTGAAAGTGGATGAGGAGAAAGCTGTGAATGAACTGGCAGCAACCCTTCCTTTTGGAGAAGAACTCAAGGCTCTGCTCAAGGAATTTCACGAGAAAAAAACAGAAGAGTCGCTCATCGCCAATGACGCTGATCAGCTGGAACTTATCATTATGCTCAAGGAATATGAAGACCTGGGGAATAAATATACTAAGGATTGGATTGCGTTTGCTCTCAAGCGTCTTTGTACCAGCCAGGCAAAAGAATTAGCGGAAACAATTCTTTCTACGGATAGCGCGGAATGGTGGTTTAAGGATAAAAGTGATTGGTGGATATGGGGAAAATAAACCCCGTTAGATATTTGATTTCTAACGGGGCAAGCAGGGCGTTTCCAACGGGGTAAAGGAAAAAGAGAGTCTTAAATTTCATATATAGGTATGACTATGACGACAACCGAAAAAACTGATTTAGCTCCCTACGCTATGCGAGATGAGATAAGCCGAGGTCGAAGACATGCGGAAGTTTTTAAGGATAGCCGACTTGCTTTTGAGCGGGACCGGGACCGGATTATTCATTGCACTGCCTTCAGGAGACTGGAATATAAAACTCAGGTCTTTGTTAATCATGAGGGGGATTATTATCGTACCCGGCTTACGCATTCTTTAGAAGTTTCTCAGATTGCCCGCGCGATTGCCCGCAGGCTTAAGCTCAACGAGGAATTGACCGAAGCGATCGCCCTTGCTCATGACTTAGGCCATACTCCTTTTGGTCATTCGGGAGAATCAATTTTAAATGAGCTTATGAAAGACCATGGGGGATTTGAACACAACCTTCAAGGGCTCAGGGTAGTAGAAAAGCTGGAGGAGCGGTATCCTAATTTTAATGGCTTGAACTTAACCTGGGAAACCCGTGAAGGATTGGTTAAACACACCACGTCTCATGATACGACGAATCCCGAAAAATTAAAGGAATATGAACCGGAAAGATTTCCCACCATAGAAGCTCAGATAATAGATTTGGCGGATGAAATTGCTTATAATAATCACGATATTGATGATGGGCTCGAATCGGGCCTGCTTGAAGAAGAAGCGTTGGGAGGAGAGGTTGAACTTTGGCAAGAAATGATAAAAATAACCGAAAAAAATTACCCCGGAATAAATAACCCCCGGAAAAAGTATTATGCCATAAGTCATCTCATTGGATACCTCATTTTAGATTTGGTTAATGAAACCGAAAGAAATATCTCCCGCTTTAAGATCGAAACGCTTGAAGATGTTCGCAATGCCAAAGCGAGATTAGTTGCTTTTAGTTCTGATACCGTAAAAAAAAGTCAACAGTTGAAAAACTTTTTGCTGGAAAACCTGTATAACCATTATCGAGTCAAGCGGATGAGCAGTAAAGCGAAAATGGTGGTGGACGGGCTTTTTCGAGCTTATGTTGAGAATACAATGCTTCTTCCGAAAAAACATCAGAAAAAACTTCAGGAGGAATCTCAAGAGAGAATTATTTGTGACTACATTGCCGGGATGACCGACCGGTATGCTCTTGACGAATACAAAAAACTTTTTGACCCTTTTGCTACCGTATAAGGAGAATATCTATGACTAAATCCGGACTATCTCATATGATTGCTTTTTTGGTAAGCCTGGTTGTGGGGAACGCGATGCTAATTTTATTGAAGACATATCTTCCCTCAGGATACGCTTTTTTTCTCCGGTTCGGCAAGGCGATAGCGCTTATATTTAAAATTTCCTATGACTCAAGAATCATGGCGGCTTTCGTAATTGCTACGCTGTTATCCTTTTTTATGGGAATCCTTTTTTATAAACTTTTCAAACTGGGACGATAACCAAAAACTATATTTAGGGCAATCTCGGTCAGGATTGAGCGTGGTTTGGATAATTTAAAACAGGAGTAGAGACACAATGCCGAAGAAAATATTAGAAATACAGTTATTACGGCTAAAGCCGAAATCCGAGGGGCTGAATTTTTCTCAGGTTCATAAAGATAGGGAGGCCTCAATCAACCCCAAGGAACCTCCCCAATTAATCACCAAAATTTTTTATAGTGATAAAAATGTTATTTCGCGGGAGATCCAGTACAACAAGCGTAATCGGGTTCAGATCGGCACTTCGGAGGTGACGGCTGACTATGTTAAACATTTTTTGCAAGGGATGATGACCGAAGAATTTTCCGATATTGCCTGGCTGCGGGAAAAGTTCTGGTTTACCAGCCCGGTAGAATCTTTGAGTCAGGAGGGCAGAGAAACGGTTCATGATTTTCAAAAAAGTAATGTAACGTATCCCTTTAGAAATTTACGCCGGTTTGTCCAACCACCTTTTGGGTATCTTAGTGAGGAAGAAGAAAGAGTTGAAAAGAGGAATATGTTTGGCTGGGTTTTTTTAGTAGGACTCTCTGAAGCACAACTTCGGGAACGCATTCGCAATACTGACCGCAGGTATGATGTTATGAACAATCCTGATGGCCGAAAGAAATTGTACTTGGGAAATCTCTCGAGTCTCAATGTCGGAAAAAAAAGTAACCTGAGGAAAATGCTTCGCCGGTGCGTGTCCCAGGATTGGGGGACCGTGATTACCAGCGAGAATTGGAATGGTTTGAAAAAATTTAAATTTCGCCACAGTTCCACGCAATTGCCCGGTGGACCCGATTTGTTTCATCGGAATGGAAGGATTTTCGCTAAAAGATATCAGTTACCGTATGAGAGCGTGGAAGAAAAAATTTTAACCGGCACTATTCTTTACCACCTCATCGGCATGTATTATCGGCCCGGAAGCAGGACTGATACCACAATCTGCTGCTCCCGTTCTCTGCCGGGCGTCACCGTTCTTTCCAAATATCAGGCCAATCAAATTATGGGGACTTACAAGGACGGATTTCTTGAAACCAATTCTTTTTTAGTAGATGTCAAGGATAGCTGTTTTGACCATATTGATAAGTCTTTTTTTATCGGGGAAAAGAAAAGCGGAGTGGTGTTGGGTGAAATTCAATACCATTTCAATGAAAAACAGTTTCGTGAATTTATTAATACGTTAGATGTCAAAGAAGAGATAGCGAGCTATAAAGAACGGTCGCGTTTCTCCGATGATTTTTATCACCACTTGATTGGGGTCATTGAGATCAAAGACCAGTTTCTGGTCAATCTCCAAAACCAACCATGGATAAAGAAAGATTAAAAGCCCGGTCGGCAAAGAGCAATTGATTGGCGCAATGGGCTGATTTTTACCCCTTGCCTTGAGTATAATCAATTTCTTGATTTAAAACGATGTTCGCTTGAGAAAAAGCAGCCTGTCCGTTTTTTGTTTTTTTTGTTCATTGATCACATAAACATAAAGGCCCGGCAATGACCGGCAGGTAAGGTGTAAATACGTTCCTTGATATTGGATAATTAAGTCTATCCACTACAAACTCAAATCCGCATGCCCACGGTACATCTCGTCCCGTTCCCGCGACACATCATCGTTCTGCAGATACTCCTCAAAGCCCGTTACACGGTCAATCACCCCACCCGGAGTAATCTCGATGATCCGGTTGGCCACGGTGGAGACGAACTCGTGGTCGTGGGAGGCGAACAGCACCACCTCGGGATAGGTGATCAGGCCGTCGTTCAGGGCGGTAATCGACTCTAGGTCCAGGTGGTTGGTCGGCTCGTCCAGGATCAGGGCATTGGCGCCGGAGAGCATCATTCTGGACAGCATGCAGCGCACCCGCTCGCCGCCCGACAGGACGCTGGTCTTCTTCATGGCTTCCTCACCCGAGAAGAGCATCCGTCCCAGGAAACCGCGGGCAAAGGTCTCCCCCTCCGTTGGGGGCGCATACTGGCCGAGCCACTCGATCAGGTTTAAACCATTCTCGAAAAAGGCGGCGTTTTCCTTGGGGAAATAGGACGTGGTGATGGTCACCCCCCAGCGGAACGAGCCGCTGTCCGGTTCCAGTCCGCCGGCTACGATATGGAAGAGGGTGGTGCGGGCCAGGCCATTGCCGCCGACAAAGGCGATCTTGTCTCCCTTACGCACGATCAGGTCAAAATTGTTCAGCACCTTGACCCCTTCAATTTCTTTTGTCAGCCCGGTGACCTCCAGGATGATGTCGCCGCACGGGCGATCCGCCTTGAACATGACATGTGGGTACTTGCGGGAGGAGACCGGCATGTCCTCCAGTGTCAGCTTGTCGAGGAGCTTCTTGCGCGAGGTGGCCTGCCTGGCCTTGGAGGCATTGGAGCTGAAGCGTTGGATGAACTCCTTCAACTCGGCGACCTTCTCGGATATTTTACGATTCTCGTTCTGCTTCTGCCTGAGGGTCAGTTGGCTGGCATGGTACCAGAAATCGTAGTTACCGACGTAGACCTGGATACGGCCGAAATCGATGTCGGCGGTGTGGGTGCAGACCCGGTTCAGGAAGTGGCGGTCATGGGAGACCACAATCACCGTGTTGGGAAAGCGGTAGAGGAAATCCTCCAACCAGGAGATGGATTTCAGATCAAGGTTGTTGGTCGGTTCGTCCAAGAGCAGTACGTCCGGGTTGCCGAACAGGGCCTGGGCCAGCAGCACCCGCACCTTGTCGCCGCCCTCCAGCTCCCTCATCCGCTTGTGACGAAGTTCCTCGGGGATGCCCAGGCCGTTCAGCAGCACCGCCGCCTCGGACTCGGCCTCGTAACCGTTCATTTCGGCGAACGCCGCCTCCAATTCGGCCGAACGGATCCCGTCCGTCTCGCAAAAATTGGCCTTGGCATAGAGCGCCTCGCGTTCGAGCATCATGTCATGGAGCTGCTTGTGCCCCATGATGACGGTATTGAAAACCGTTTCCTCGTCAAAGGCGAACTGGTCCTGCCTGAGCACGGCGATCCGTTCGCGGGCGCCGATCGCAATCTCCCCCTTGTCGGGACTGATTTCGCCTGAGAGGATCTTGAGGAAGGTAGACTTGCCGGAGCCGTTGGCTCCGATCAGGCCGTAGCAGTTGCCGGGGGTGAACTTGATGGTGACGTTCTTGAAGAGGACGCGCTTCCCATAGGATAGGGTGACGTTGGATGTGGTGATCATGCGATGTGATTCCTTTCAAAAAAAAGCACAGGGATAATCCCTGTGACTCAGGGGCTAATAATCGTCTATATTATCATCATTGCCGCTTTCGCTGCAATCCTTTTTCTCGCGAAACCGATTACTCGCGCCGCAGCAGAAATGGAACAGATATTTTTTGCCTTGACAAGGTGTCTTTTAATGAATGACCCTGTTGTCTAATCTTTAAATCCCTTCGGGTTGTATTCTCCGCCGCTTGCGGCAAGTTCGTCATTCCGGCTTCCGCAGGAATGACAGAATTTAAAGTTTTTGACACCCCGCTGCTTGCGGCGGGGTGTTCATTTCAATTTAATCCCATTGTGCAGTATCTCTATTTTTTTTTGCTTAAATAAAGCTCCTAATGTTTTTTTAAACGCTTTTTTACTGATGCCAAACTGCGAATATATTTCATCAGGAGAACTTTTATCGGTAACTGCCAAAAAACCCTCGTTTTCTAATAATGCGCGATAAATCAACTCAGTATTTGTATCAATAAAATTATTGTACCCGATTGCTTGAAGCAAAATATCAATTTTATTGTCTTCACGAATTTTCTTCACAAACCCGTTTAATTTATCTCCAATGTTGAGCTCTTTGAATATTTCGTTTTTATATATTAATCCAGTGTGCCGGTTATTTACTATTACCGTAAAGCCAAGATCTGTTTTTTGGAGTACCAATAACTCAACTTCTTCTTTTTCCTTTATCGTTAAAATGTCATTTTGCAAATGTCTTTCTATCCCGTTACTGGCATATAGTCTGTCTGTTTTTGTATCCAGATCCAGATAAACGATATACCATCTTCCTTTTTTCATTTTTTGTTTTTGTTCCATAAAAGGAACAAAAAGTTCCTTTTCCATCCCCCAATCCAAAAACGCGCCAACTTCGGTAACTGCCGTGACTTGCAATAAAGCAAATTCATTTAAATTTATCTTAGGGGTTAAGTTCGTGGCTATTTTTCGCCCCTCATGATCGCGATAAACAAAAACCTCAATTTCATCCTCGATCTTAAAACGTGCTGGGCAATATTTATCAGGAAGAAGCACCTCTTCACCGGATACATCTCCTAAATACAAACCAACACTTGTTTGCCGTAAAATTTTTAATTTATTTTTCCGCCCTATCTCTATCACATTGATCTCACTGGCAGATGTTCTGGTGTTTTGGCCTATTGTCGCTAATCAGCCATGCAGTTTACTGCGTTAACCAGATTTTATTGTTATGTTCTGAACAGCTCAAATCTATCCAAACTACTTCTTTTTGCGCGCTGGAATGTTATCGCGATATTTAAGCTGCATGCCTTTTAGAAAATTACGTAAAATTTGATCGTTACAGTCACGATAGTGTTTATGATCCGGCCTGCGGAAAAACGCGCTTAATTCGTGTTTGCTAATGCGCAAATCAGCCAGTTTCATAATCTCCAATACATCTTCGGCTTTCAGGTTTAATGCGATTTTTAATTTCATGAAAATGATGTTGTTCGTTACCCGCTTCTCTGGTTCGGGTTGTGGTCCTTCTTTTTTCCCTCGTTTGTCGTTAATTAAGCCAGTGAGAAATATTGTCAGTTGCGTGTCACTGCATTTCTGATACGCTGGATCATCCTCTTTTTTTAACCAATCGCTGATCTGTCCCCGAGTTACCAGATAATCAGCTAAACCAAATAGAGCAATCATTTTCGAATCGTTAAAGTCAAAAATGTAGCGGATACGGCGCAAGATATCGTTATTTGTCACAAGGATACTCCGATCTGAAATGCAGTTGGGTTACAACTTCTCGCTGTCTGATTACCTTCGGAACTTTAATTGATTTTCCAGCTTTTTTAGCACTAGGATTTCGTTGTTTGTAAATTTCATTTATTTTTTCTTTCAGTTGAAACATAACAATATTTATAGTGATCCGTATACGACCCATATTTAATCGTAATATTTTTTACACTAATACCTGTTTAAAATCAAATAATTGTTATTGAATGCTTACGGATAGTATGTTTATTATCAGAAAAAACGTAGAACGTAGTATCATGAATTATTGACAAAATAAATAGGCGGTCGCGTTTTTGTTGTATAGTGCTCAGCAGGAATATGAATAACAATCTTTTGATTGATTTTAAAAAATATGTCATTGAGCGCAAGCCGGCGCCGGAAAGCAAAACCGAAAAGAGACCTTTGAAAAAGTATCTTTCGGTCACCCTGAACTCGTTTCAGGGTCTCAGAACACGTTGACTTTATTAGATGCTGAAACAAGTTCATCATGACATGGCACACTGCTTTATGACTTTTGCAAAGGTCTCGAAAAAGGCGATTCATAATGACTAAAACATTCAAACAGGTCGAAATTGACTTCAATCCCGAATTCCAACGGGCTCTTGCGCTGATGGAAAATACGGCCCAAAGCCTGCTGATTACCGGCCGCGCGGGCACAGGCAAATCCACGCTGCTCAATTATTTTCGCGATCATACGAAGAAAAAAGTAGTCGTGCTGGCGCCGACGGGCGTCGCGGCAGTCAATGTTACCGGCCAGACAATTCATTCTTTCTTTCACTTCAAGCCCAATGTTACACTGGCATCGATCAAAAAGAAAAAGAGCGCGGCAAAAGAAAAGACCACGCTTTATAAAAAACTCACAACAATTATTATCGACGAAGTTTCGATGGTGCGGGCTGATCTGCTGGATTGCGTGGATAAATTTCTGCGGCTCAACGGCCCGGAGCAAAAACAGCCTTTTGGCGGCGTGCAGATGATCTTCATCGGCGATCTCTATCAGCTCCCGCCCGTAGTTACCGGCCAGGAAAGAGAAATTTTCCGGACGCACTATGCCAGCCCTTATTTTTTCAGCGCCAAGGTATTCGAAACACTGGATTTAGAATTTATCGAGCTGGAAAAGGTGTATCGCCAGAAAGATGATGAGTTTATCCGGCTGCTCAATTCTATCCGCAACCGCACGGTGACGGATGCTGATCTGGCTCTCTTCAACCGCCGCTGTGACCCTGCTTTCTCCGCCCCCTCCGGCGATTTTTATCTTTCGCTCACCAGCACGAATGATCTGGCCGACACGATCAACGAAAAGCGTCTGGCGGAGCTGCCGGGTAAAATCTGGAAAGCCAACGGCGTGATCGAAGGCGATTTCGGCAAGGAATATCTGCCGACCACGGTTGATCTTAAACTGAAAAAAGGCGCGCAAATTATGCTCCTTAATAACGATTCCGACGGCCAGTGGATCAACGGCACGATTGGAAAGGTGAAAAAATTTGAAAAGGATGATGAAGAAGACGATGTGATTGTCGCCGAACTGGATAATGGTGAGACGGCGCGCATCACTCCCTATACCTGGAAAATATACCGCTTCTTTTTGAAAAACGAAGAGCTGCGCTCCGAAGAAGTCGGCTCGTTCACGCAATATCCGGTGCGTTTGGCTTTTGCGGTGACTATCCATAAAAGTCAGGGAAAAACTTTTGAAAAGGTTATTATTGATGTGGGACGCGGCACCTTCGCCCACGGGCAGATGTACGTGGCGCTTTCCCGCTGTACAACGCTGGAAGGCATTGTCCTGAAGCAACCATTAAAGAAAAATCATATCCTCATGGATTGGAAGGTAGTCAAGTTTTTAACCGGCATGCAATACGCCAGGGCGGCAATTATTTTATCCCGCGAAAATAAGCTCAAAATTATAAATGACGCCATTAAACAAAAGAAAAATCTCGAAGTTGTTTATCTCAAAGCGAAAGACGAAAAATCACGCCGCACGATACTGCCGCTGTTTATGGGGGAGATGGAATACAACGGTAACCCTTACCTGGGGCTGGAAGCTTATTGCCTGACGCGCCGGCAAAAACGCATTTTCAATGTCGATAGAATCCTCGAAATAAGCAGATCAGCATAACGATCACCATCAGCCAATAGTAATCATCCTTTGTAAATTCATCATATTTTCAGCAGGTGTCCGTTTTACGGGTGGAAGATCAACCTGACCCTGTTACCCTTTCTCTGTTGCCCTTGAGTGGCAGGCGCGGCTCGCCGCCACCGGGGGGCAGGATATTCTTGTCCTCCGAAGCGACCCATACCAAACGTGAGTGCGCTTTACTCCCCCTGTAGGAGGGAACCCGGAAACGGCGCACATGGAAGCCGCAACTTATCAAGAGCTGCTCGAATTCCTTATTCGGCTCAGCCGACCACACCGCCAGACACCCCGGTTCGCGCAGCGCGCGTCGACAGGCGAGAATTCCTTCACGTCCGTACAGACGGTGGTTCCCCGAATCGGTAATCGCGCGAGGACCATTATCGATATCCAGCAGGATCGCATCGAATCCGCTCTTGGAACGTGAGATAAGCTCGACGATATCTCCCGTCTTGAGGTCAACTCGTTTGTCCACCAGCGGGTGGCCGTTGAGTTTCCCGAGATACTCACGATTCCATTCGACTACCGCACCCAACAGCTCACCCACCACCACGTGGGCGTGGGGGCTGAGCATATCGAGAGCCTGGCGCAAGGTATAGCCCATTCCCAAGCCGCCGATGAGTATGCTGGGCGCCTTGCGACCGGCCAGATGCGCGCAACCCAGACGCGCCAGCTCCTGCTCTGACTCATGTTGGCGACTGAGCATCAAATCCTGACCGTTAATTGTGATCAAGAAATCATGGTCATGCTGATAAAGCACCATCTCGCCTCCATCCGGAGTCCGGACTGAAGCTATTTTTACTTTAGGTTTCATGGTGGCATCCTAGTAGTGACAATTGGCAAGGTGGTCAAGTTTTAAACCGGCATGCAAGATGCTGGCGAAAATAAGCTTCACATTATAAATGACGCTATTAAACAAAAGGAAAATGGATTAACCTGAAAAACGATCATATCGAACATTCCGTAGAACGTGCCGTTTACCGGCATTAGGCCTCATCCATCGAAATGTTTTCGGTTGGAAGGCTATCTACAAACGGCGAATGTAAATATGTGAAGAGCGTCCCCAAAGTTTCCATTGAAAAACTCTTTTAGCTCTCCGTAAAAGAACAAGTATGCCTCAATCATCCGCGGACATGGCTGCGCCTTGTGAGCATACTTTTTGTAGACTAAAGGGTATTTCATCATTAATTCGTTACGTGACCCAGTTCCGATAACATCTGTAAATTGCTTTCGATCGAGCAGAGTGGGCCATACTTTAAATTTATCTGTTTCCGGATCGGCCATCATTCCCTTATTTACGGTATAGGTATCGCACTCTTTTGCCAAATCTTCACAATTCTGCTCCTGACAAAAATTGCGGAATGCTGCCAGAAAGATTTGCAGCGTAGTGAGGCGCTGTTGTCCGTCAATTACTTGTCGTTTCTCCACGTGTGTTATTGGTGTCTGTTTTTGATCCAACACCATGGCACCTAGAAAATGGACCGGGCCATCCTTACGGCCATCGAGGCATTCTGTGAACTTTCGAGAAATGTCGTCCCATAGTGGCTCCCACTGTTGCTCACGGCTCCAAACATACTGCCGCTGAAACAGAGGGACTTCCAATCGCATCTTTTTTTCAAAGATGGCAAGCAACGAAAGTGCATGTGCATCCATTTATGTTCTCCATTCAATTTTAACTAAAATTTTTTTGTACGCCCCCAGATAAAACATTCAGATCGAACCAACGAGAGGCTGAGATCCAAAATAAAAAAGACCTATCACCTTTATATCCGGCGATTCGGCCTAATTTTTTTTCTCATTAATCATGCCCTTCTCATTAAAGGCTCCCTTTTTTCTATGCCGCTGTCCTGAGGGTAACATGCATGCCTGCTTTTGTTGCAAGAGAAATAAGCATTTCCAGGCTAAAACGCTCCCATTTACCTCTTGTCAAGTCGGAGACTCGCGACTGACTGATCCCCAGAAGTTTCGCAGCTTTGGTTTGCGTGAGCTTCCTGGTTTTGATGAATTTGCGAAGATCGGCCATAAGGTCAGCGCGCATCTGAAGGATCGCAGCCTCATCCGGAGAATATCCCAGATCGATAAATACGTTCCCCGATGACTTAACGATGGTCTTGCTCATAGGTTACTCCCAATTTGCCTATACCGCTGGTGAGCTAAATTAATGTCGTGCCGGCTCGTTTTGATAGTCTTCTTTTGAAACGCATGAAGTACATAAACAGCATTTCGAAGTTTAGCGACATAAATTACACGCCACTCGCCCAATACGTGGATGCGGATTTCTTTTGCGCCTGAACCGACAATCGGCATCGGCTTCCAATCTTTTGGTTCAAGACCAGCTTGAATTGCATGAAGCTCGAAACCTGCGGCTCGGCGGGCTTCATCAGGAAAGTTCCTGAGGCTATCCAAACTCGATCCCATGAATTTCAAAGGGTTCATGTTCTTAGAAATGTATTATATAAGTTTTTATATAATTTGCAAGTATAATGATTATGTTTTTTTGCCCTAACCATGTTTACCTTGATCTGTGTAACACACCAAATATATTACCCAATTCAAATAAAACACCAATAAAATCCTCCTCAATCCCCCTAAGGAGCATGGAGCAGGGGGCAAAAAGCTTAAAGTACGAAAAAAATCCACCCCTTTAAGAAAGGGGAGTCAGAAGGGATTTTAAAATAAAAAAGGCCCATCACCTTTATATCGGCGATTCGGCCTTATTTTATTCTCGCGCTTTATTAAATATTGTTCCCTCGAAACCATCTTTTAAACCTATACTCCCCGTTTGGAATCTCAAAGAGCCAGCTTTTTCCTTGGTAAGTTGCCTGGTTGGCCATTCCTTATTTCTTGGGAAAATACTTCACATTGCTTATATTTTTAAAATCTGAATCCTGAGTCCAGAGAATGGCATTGAATTCCCGAGCCGTTGCGAGAATAATACTGTCCGCCATTGGAAGATTATGTTCTAAACTTAGCCTTGAAGCAGCGATCGCTAATGACGCGTTTAGATCCACAACCGTCCCCTTTTGCATAGCCATAACTGCTTGCAAAGCGTCATTTTCGCAGGATTCCCGAAAAATTACCTTGAAGACTTCGTAGATCGTTACCGTTGGGACAACAAGTAGAGTAGAATCATTCAACGGGGTTAGAAAATGTTTGGCATTAGGCTCATCTGCGAAGTATGCGAGCCAGCCGGAAGAATCAACGATATTCATACTCTATCTTTCTCTCGTTTGAATTCTGTATTGATACCTTTGAGGAATCCCCGGAGTTCTTTGATATCGCGTTCCGGTATAAGCTCGATACGTCCAGCATATTCTATAACCTGCATTTTTTGTCCCGGACGAAGATCCAATGCCTCCCTGATTATTTTTGGTATAACGACCTGATATTTCGGTGATACAGTAACTGATTGCATGCCAATACCTCCATCAATATATTTTGTATTACGATATCATGATCGATATGATTTTGTCAAATATGTTGATGACAACAATGATTATTCAGTCTGTGTCAAACTACAAACCCAGAATTTTTTTTCTGAATAAGAAGTTTTCTTGCCTTTTTGTCCATTTGCCTAAGTTCTGTCATTTCGACGGGTTACGTCTTCCCTTCACCTCAGAACGTGCCGGTTTATACAGACTGTATAAACCAGGTCAAGGCCATCGACTGGGCTGCGCACTCCTTTGTCCCCGCTTCAAAACAAAAAAGGCCCATCACCTTTATGTTTGGCGATTTGACCTCGTTTATTTTCGCGCTTTATTAAATAATTGTTCCCTCGAAACCATTTCTTTAACCTAAACTCCCCGTTTGGATTTTTCCCGATATTTATTACAGATTTTAGGAAAAGTCAAGCAAAACTCAAGAACCGTTTTCATTTACATCGCAATGACTGCTTGCAAATCTTTTATTTCCCGCTGCTGGCTATCGATAGCCGGATGTCGGACGTTGGCCATTTTGGGTTTGCAAGCACAACCGATGTCTCTACCTGGCGCTCAGGGATATTCCAGAAGCGGCGCAGAAGTAGAGTCTTCTCTTCCGCTGAAAGCAGTTTGTATCCATGTTTTTGATAGAAACGGATGGCCCAGTGAGCATCAGCCCACGTTCCGACTAAGATCGGAATGGTGGTCAGTGATTCAAGGTGTTCAAGGAGTTGTGATCCGATCCCCTTCCGTCTATGGGTTGTGCGAACGTACGCGTGACGGATAAGATAGACAGGCCCTCGATCCTGGATGCCCATGATTGCGATCATTTCTGAGTCGGTTGGTTGATAACCCCAGAACTGGACCCCGTCCGCAACCTCAGAAATAAGCTCCTCCATTGGTATATAGGAATCTCGCCACCGGTCTGAAGGGATTATTCCCCTATATGCCTGCGCGGCGTCGTTGATTATGGCATACATGACCGGAAAGTCATCTTCTGTGCATCGTCGTATCATAGTTCAGCAGTTAACGTTTAAATCAGCAGCGCTGCTTTTTGTGTCCGCTGAGTTTATTTGGTTAATTCATAATATGAACCCGTGCTATCCGCTGGCGTTTTCAGCGGTAGTATCCACTGCCGACAACCCATCCAAATGGTTCGAATAGCAACGTATATGATCTCTTGGGTTGCGCGGTAGTTTGTCCTTTCTTCGGAAACCAGTACTCGACATATCCGCCACCGGCTTTCCCTTTTGCCAGAAAGTCCTTTACATAGTGGGTGCCCATGGGATCCTTGTCCTCAAGCCGATTTCTTCCCTCTACATCCTTTCGGCCGTACAGGACCACATTGACGCCTTCCGTCGTATCGGCCCAGAAATATCCATCAGTACCGTACCTGAGTTCCCGCAGCAAGTCGGCACCAAGCGCTTTTGCCTTCTCAAGGGTCATTTCCCCCTGTTGGTGCTTTGCATATATTGCCTGAAGCATGCTGACCGCAGTTTCCACCTCACTCTTGATCAGCAAGTCCTGAGCTGCGGAATTCACCGGCCCTTCAGCCTGCGCAACAGCAGACATGCAGAAAACTGCCACACTTAGAAGACCAACCAATACCGTCATTAACATTCTTTTCATGCTTCTTCCTCCTTTTGTGTCTCGTATGTTTCTATATGACACCTCTGTTCCATTGCAACACACCGATCGTAGTTTGTATTTCCAAAGCAAAAAAGGCCCATCACCTTGATATTGGGCGATTTGGCCTTATTCATTCTCGTGTCTTAATAAAAATTGATCCCTCGAAACCATTTTTTAACCTATATTACTCGGTTAAGTTTTTTTCCTTAGTTATTACGAATTTTAGAAAAAGTCAACCTCGTTAGAAATCTTAGAATTTTAAGTTTACTCCGTGCTTTTTGAAACCGTTAGATATTTGATATCTAATGAATAACGAGGGGAATTTCTAACGGGGTCAAGCAAAGGTGTTTTTTTATTTGTTGGGTTTGACTTCGGCGTTGTCATACCAATCGAAGTACTTCAGTGCGCAGTCTCTGCCTGATTTTACTAACTCCTCCTTCTTGGAGTCGGGCAAATCGAAGTCGGTGGTTTGTACCCCAAGCGTATCTATGTATACCGTTCTCGACCAGTCATCGCTATGAAGATGCGCGCTTTGTTGCGCCTCAAGCACGGTATGAATGAGGGCCCACGTGTAATCAAAAAAGTTATCTATCGCCCGATGAGGAGGCTCCGCCTGATCACGAAATACTGAGATTTCCTCCTTTGTATCGAGGCGAAAGCCGAGGGTTTCTTTGTTGTAGACGTACTCGGATATGGGGCGATCTGCGCCAACAAACGGGGAGTTTATCTTCTTATAGTATTCGGTTTCGGAGTAATTATCGGACTCGAGATATTTCTTACGGTCGAATAATTTAATCGGATAGTTGTCCAAAACCCCTCCGTCAACGTAGACGTCGCCACGAATGCTTCGCTTGGCCGCAAAAAATAAGGGGATTGACATGGATATTCTTACGGCGTCCGCGACACAAAAGCGAGGAGTGTGTTCCGCGGAAAAAACCTCCGAGAAAGATGTCGACAGGTTTGTGCCCATAAAATACAAAGACGTGAAGCCTTTCTTTTTCTTCATGGCCTCAATGTCTGCGAATGTTGATTCGCTGTTCCCGGTTTTCTCCTTTATTAGCCAACAATGTCTATACTGATCCGTATAAAACTCCAAACACCATTCCAGTGTCAGTGTAAGATATCAGTGATAAAAGCGAACGTTGTTATGGTTCTGCCACAAAACAAAAAAAAAGGCCCGTCACCTTTATAGCTGGCGATTTGGCCTTATGTTATATTATCATCAAACATGGAAGTTCCTCCCATCAGGCTCTCCCTTTTCTTGGAATGCATTAACTTTTTTGGGGATTGATAATTTGGCTCTTTTTAATACTAACCGGGGAAAATGTCAAGAAAAAAATAAAAAGCATTTCACCGTTATTATCCGGGGATGCACCTTTTTCACTCCGGATTGCTTCTGAATTTGTCAGCCAGGGTTTCGAGCTCATGCCAGCGAAGATAGGCTTCATCGAGCTCCTTTTCCACCGCGCCTAACCGATCGTTAGCCGCGTGTATCTTGCCCAGATCGCGGCTTGCGTAGAATTCGGAGGAATTGAGGATTTCCGTGAGGCGCTTTTTTTCTTTCTCCAAGGCTTCGATGATCAATGGCAGGGTTTCAAGCTCCCGGGTCTCTTTAAAGGAGAGTTTCGTCTTCTCCTTCGGGGCTTTTTCCCTCTTTTGTTTCTGTTCCTTGTGAGCGGTTGACTTCACGTGTTCCGTGGTCGTTTTCCTCTGTCTCAGCCAATCGTCGTAGCCGCCGACATACTCCTTTAACCGTCCATCACCCTCAAAGACAATTGTCGAGGTCACCACATTATTGAGTAATTCGCGGTCGTGACTGACCAGCATAATCGTACCCTGGTAATTAATGAGCCGGTCTTCGAGCAATTCCAGCGTTTCCGCATCAAGGTCATTGGTAGGCTCATCGAGGACAAGCACATTCGAGGAAATGACGAAGAGTTTCGCCAGAAGCAAACGATTGCGCTCACCGCCGGAGAGAGAACTGACCGGCGACATAATCCGCTCAGGCGAAAAAAGAAAGTCCTGAAGATACCCGACCACATGCCGCGGGAAGCCGCCAATGACGACCGTGTCGTTGCCCCCGCCGATATTCTCCCGGAGGGTCTTATTTTCGTCGAGCTGCGCTCGGAGCTGATCGAAGTAAGCAATGCTGACATTGGTGCCCAGTCGAACTGTTCCCTGATGCGGCAAGAGGTCGCCGAGGAGTATCTTGAGAAGGGTGGTTTTGCCGGAACCGTTCGGTCCGATAACACCCACCTTATCGCCGCGAAGGATAGTGGTGGAGAACTTATCAACGATCTTTGTATCACCCCACGCGAATGAGACTGCCTTTGCCTCCACAACCATCCGCCCGCTCCGTTCCGCTTCCTGGATCTTCAGTCGGGATACGCCCGCCTGCTCCTGCCTGCGCGCCCGCTCCTGACGCATCTGGATTAATGCCCGGACCCTGCCTTCGTTGCGGGTGCGACGAGCTTTGACCCCTTGCCTGATCCAGGTTTCCTCTTTGGATAATTTCTTATCAAATTCCTGCCACTGCTTCTCTTCCGCCTCCAGCAAGGCCTGTCGTCGTTCAAGGTAGTCCCGGTAGTTACAGGCGAAAGATATCAGCCGGCCCCGGTCGATTTCCACGATCCGCGTTGCCAAACGCTGGAGAAAGGCGCGGTCATGGGTCACGAACATGAGCGTCTTTTCAAACTTCAGCAGGAAGTCTTCAAGCCAGAGGATGGTGCTGACATCAAGGTGGTTTGTGGGCTCGTCAAGAAGCAGGAGGTCCGGATCATTTGCGAGGGCCCGGGCCAGAAAAACCCGGCGTTTCATTCCCGCGGACAAATCCCGGAACCGGGCATTTTCATCCAGTTCAGCCCTTGCGATCGCCCTTTCAACCTGCCGGTGGTAATGCCAGGCGCCGGATGCCTCTATCCGGTGCTGGACGCCTTCGAGCTTTCTGATGAGGCCGCCATCGCTTCCCCCGGCAATCTGCAGGGTAAGGTTATGGTATTCCCTGAGAAGCTCCACGTGTTCCTGTCCACCAGTGGCTACCACGTCATAGACCGTTCCCGGCAGGTCATCGGGGACATCCTGTGCCAGCAGTGCGATCTTCACATTGCCGCTTCGAATAATCCCGCCTGAATTCGGAGTTATATGACCGGCCAGCAACTTCAGGAGGGTGGATTTGCCTGTGCCGTTACGGCCCAGGAGGCCGATCCGTTCGCCGGCCTCGATCTGAAGCGTAACGCCATCCAACAGCGGTGGGCCGCCAAAATTCATCGAAACATCATTGATGAGTAGAAGTCCCATACTATCTCGCAGTTCTTAGTATAAGACAAAGCCGGAATTGGCCACTTCTGTCCTTTGTGTTGACCGATAAGAAAGACCTGGTTCTCATCTTTCTGCCTTTGATCGGATATTCTATGCCGGATAAACGATTGGTCATTGATCCTCCTGACAAATGCACTGCGCGGTATGCACCTTTCTGACATGAAATGTTGCTGAATACGCTATTTTGCTGCTATTGCCGGCTGTTTGCAAATCAAAAAATATAAGATTTGGATAAAAAGGGTTAAGTGTATTGTAACTGATACAGGCGATAGTAGATTCCCTTTTTGGCGATCAGCTCTTCATGGGTGCCTTCTTCCCGTATCCTGCCTTTATGGAGCACTAATATTCTATCGGCCTGTTGAATGGTTGAGAGGCGGTGGGCGATGATGAGGGAGGTCCGTTGCTTCGTTAAACGGACCAACGCGTCCTGAATGAGTCGTTCGGTCTCGGGGTCAATATTCGAGGTCGCTTCATCAAGCACCAGAATCGGGGGGTTAAAGGTCAAAGCGCGGGCAAAGGTAAGAAGCTGACGCTCGCCGGTTGAGAGGTTGTTTCCTTCCTCTGCCACGACCTCATCAAATTTGTTATTGAGTTTATTAACAAACCGGTCAGCATTAACGGCCCGGGAAATTCGTTCCACCTCCTGGTCTGAAATCGTGGTATTTCCCAGGCAAATATTATATTTAATGCTTTCCGCGAAAACAAAGGGATCCTGCATTACCACTCCGATATTTGAGCGGAGAAAATCTTTTTTCAAAGACTGAATATTTACTCCATCCACAAGGATTTCACCTCCCTGGATGTCATAGAAGCGGGCCAATAATTTAACCAGAGTTGATTTTCCGGCTCCAGTGGGGCCGACAACCGCTACGGTTTCACCCTCATGGATGTGAAAAGAGATATTTTTGAGAATCGGTTCATTTTCCTTATAGGCGAAGAATACGTTTTTAAATTCGATTTTTCCCCGCACCGCGGGTAACGTTTGAGGATGGGGAGAATCCGGCTGCGCATCTTTTTCGTCCAGCAGAGTAAAAATTCGTTCCGCTGAGGCTAATGCGGACTGAAGGACATTATATTTTTCCGCGAAAAACCGGATCGGTTGAAACATCTTTTGAATATAATAAAGGAACGCGACCAAAACGCCGAGGCTTACCGCTTGTGAGATCGTTTGACCTCCTCCCTGCCAGATGAGGAGGGCGACGGTTAAAGCGCTTAAAAGCTCGACTCCCGGCATAAAAAGGCCGAAGACCACAATTTGCTTGATGTTGGCGGCATAGTAGGCGGTGTTGATGTTTTCGAAGCGTTTAATATTTTCTTTGTGACGGTTGAAAATTTTTACCACTAAAATTCCGGAGAAATTTTCCTGGATGTAAGAATTTATCTGCGCCAGCAACCTCCGCACTTCACGATAGGCAGAGCGGGCTTTCATGCTGAAGAAAATCGTGAGTCCAAAAACCAGGGGCAACAGAGAAAAGCAGATGAGCGCCAATTTCCAGTTTAAAAGAAGCATGACTCCCATAATTCCAAAAAGCAGGATGATATCCTTTAAAAAATCGATGAGGATGGAGGAAACCAGCTCTTCGAGATTGCTTATATCGTTGGTGACTCGGGTAACAAGCCTTCCCACGGGTGTGTGTTCAAAAAAATGAAGGGAAAGACCTTGCAGGTGCGCCATAAGCTCGATGCGGAGATGGTGCATTACTTTTTGTCCGATACATTCCAGGATGAAGATTTGAAAGTACGAACAAACAAAGTCAATGAGGAGGAGAAAAATAGATATAATTCCAATCCACATAACCCCGGTAATATCTGATTTTCGTATCTGCGCAAGCTGATCTTTGGGAATGGTTTGAAGATGATCGTAGGGGATAAACACCGTGCGCGAGCCGGTTGAAAAACCAGGCGGTAGGAGCCGGTGTTGCTCGGCAACCGTCATATCAGCGGGATAATAGCGGGTCTCTTTCAGAAAACCATTTTGTTTAAGAAGCGCGATATCCCTTTTGTCAATCCGGTCGATATCTTTTCCGGCCACGAAAAAAACCTCCCGATCGCGGGTGGGCATAAGAAATGGCCGGTAGGTGGTTATCGTTTTTTGTGCCAGGGGTTCCTGGGCGGGAAGCACGAGCTTGCCGGCGCTCTTGAGAATATAGGTGTCAATGGCTACCTTGGTTAAGTAAGGCAGCAAAAGCTCGATCCCGGTGATTATACCGACCAGTATTCCGGCAATGACCAAGTTTTTCGTAAAGGGTTTCAGGTAACGCGCTAAACGCCAGAGAAGCCGAATATCAATGGTCTCGACAAAATGGTCTTTTGAAAATTTGTCAGCTTCAGGGTTCATGATTGGCCGTTTCCTGTGCGGTTTCAAGTTCTCTTTCAATTAATTGCCGGCGGAACATTTCCGCATAAATTCCGCCCTGTGCCATAAGGGCCTCGTGATTGCCGTGTTCCTTAATTGATCCCTCATCCATGACGTAAATGCAGTCAGCGTCTTTGATTGATGATACCCGATGGGTAACAATAATGGTGGTTCTTTGGGATAGTAACGGCTTAAAATTGGTTATGATTTTTTCTTCCGTTTCCGTGTCAACGGACGAAAGGGCGTTATCAAAGATAAGGAGTGAGGAATCCATTACCAGAGCGCGGGCAATGGCGATCCGCTGTTTTTGGCCGCCGGAAAGGATCACTCCTTTTTCTCCCACCAGGGTTTCAAACTGATGTGAAAACGAGAGAATCTCACCATAAATTTCAGCGGCTTTGGAGACCGCAATCATGGTTTCAATTGAACCGTGCGGGGATCCATAAATGATATTTTCTTTAATCGTGTCAGAAAAAAGAAAAGTATCCTGGGGGACATAACCGATATTGGTGCGCAAGGTTTCGAGAGGGATCGTTTTGATATCAATGCCATCCAACCGGATACTTCCCTCCTTTATTTCGTAGAGCCGAAAGAGGAGATTGAGAAGCGTGGTTTTTCCGGAGCCGACACGGCCGACAAGAGCAACGCGCTCTCCGGGATTAATGGTGAGGTTAATATTTTTCAAAACCGGAGGGCCGCCATTGAAGGAAAACGACAGGTTGTTAAATTCAATTTTCCCTTCCAGACGTTTTAGGGCAGCGGGAGGTGGATAGCAAGAGGGTTCAGCGGGGTTTTCTAACAGGGTGTTTACCCGTTTCATTGACGCGGCTCCCTGCTCAAGGAGATTAAAAACCCACCCGAGGGCGATCATCGGCCACGTCAAAATTCCGAGGTAGCTCATGAAGGCCACAAAATCACCGGTGGTGATCGTGAGCAGGATAGTTTTCTTTCCACCTAAGATAAGGACGATGGCGAGGCTGAGGTTAATTAGTCCCAGTACCAGGGGAAAAAAGAAACTCCAGATGCGGACGAGGTTGATATTTTTTTGAACGAATGCGCTGCTGACGACGCTGAACTTGTTTAACCGATCGTGCTCTTGAACGTAGGCTTTAATAACCCTGATGCCGGCAAAATTTTCCCGCACTTTTTCCGTGAGCAGTGAAAAGCTTTCCTGGACTTTTAAAAAACGATCATGCACTTGTTTCCCGACCCGATTGGTGAGAATAACCAAAAACGGTCCGGGGATAAGCGCGTATAAGGTAAGGCTCAGACTAATGTGGGCCATAAACCCCATTGCCATTAAACTCAAAAGGATACCGTCAACCAAAGCGACCAACGCCATGCCCAGTGCCATTCTTATCGCGTTGAGGTCGTTGGTGGCGTGGGCCATAATATCGCCCGTAGTGAATTGGTTTAAAAATTTTAAGGGAAGGGTTTGGAGGTGAGAAAAAAGACGGAGACGCAACGCTTTTTCAATTCGATGCGAGGTCCCCAAAATGCAGTAACGCCAAACAAATCGGAAAACGGCAATAAAAATCGCCAGGCCGATTACCTTGAGTCCATACGTCAGCAATACACCGCTCGTTATTGTCCCTTGGGTCAGGTCATCAACGACTCCCTTGATAATGCGGGGAATAAGAAGCTGGAGAAGATCCACCATGAGCAGGGAAGACAACCCGGCAATCAAAACCCAGATATGTTTTCTCAGATAGGGAAAAACCGTCCGAAATGCTTTCATTAAATAATTGTTTTAACCTTTGTAGGGCAAAGAAAAATTTGAGTTCACAGTTCGCTGACTTTTTATAACAAAAAAAGGAGCGTGATTGGAAGTAAAAAAAGGCGCGTCTTTTCGAATGATTGAAGCAATCGCGGGATGACGGGTGAAGTCTTTGTCTAAAAATTCGCGTACCTGTTGCCGGTTCCAGCCCTGAGGGTGGGAAAAATCAGTATAAAGGGAAAGATCACCGTCATAAAATTGTTTTGCCGTTACCTGTTCGACCTCCGGTCCATAAACCGGCAAATCGAAGACGGCAAGGTTCAAGAAATCAATCTCCTTGTGGTGCATCACCACAAAATCACGGGTTTTTTTTGCGGCAACGTAGTTTTCCGCGATGGTTCCAAAAATTAGGTACACATACGCAGCTATTCCGGCTCTTTTTAATGTTTTTAAAGCCTGCGATGCCTCTTTGAGATCAATACCCTTATGCAGGGAATCAAGCACGTTTTGCTCCCCGGATTCCAACCCGAGCTTGAGCATCACACACCCGGATTGTTTTAAAGCTCGGCAGAAATCGAGATCACTGAGTTGCGATGTAACGCGGGCAAAACCATACCAGGGGACGGGTAAGGGATGGGAAGAAAGGGCGGTCAGAAGCTTGGGGCTGAGCGCGTTATCCAGAAAATGGATTAAAACCGGTTTGGTCTGTTTTCCCAGAGCGTGAAGGTCAGTGAATACTTTGTCCACAGAAACCGGAACATACGGATTGCCTTCCGCTTTTTCAGGGCAGAAAGAACATCTGTTCCAGTAACAACCGCTCGAAGCGCTGTAAGGAAGAATCAATCCCGGGGAAAGATAGTCTCCTAATGGTAAATTTGTAAAATCAGGCAAACCTGTGAAGTTTTTAGTGTACGTGAGTCCGAGGAGGGAAAGCAAAGGGTATTCTCCCGGCCCGGGTATAAGATGATCGATCAAGCCGTTAAAGGGGTTTTTCCATTCAGGCCTTTTTACCCATGACGTTACCAGTCCTCCGCCAAGAATCAATTTAAGTCCGGGAAATTTTCGTCTCAGCCAGCCGGCCATGGCAAAGGTGCAGAGGGCCTGGCTTAAATAATTTAAGGAAAATCCAACCATTGCCGGCTGGTCATGCTCCATAATTTTTAAAAGTCTCGCTTTGAAATAAGGAAAAAAGGGGTTTTCTTCCGAATGCTCGGCCGCAGTGATTAACTCAGCACTCCTGACCGGAGAAAGTTTTTGATCCTGAAAGTTGGTCAGGCTCAGACGCGCGCCCTTTGCATGAGCCACCACCCCCACCAGGTGGTTTAAATCATTAACCGCGCGTTTATAACGGTCAAGGTTTTGATAAATGGGAAAGGATTTTATTGACGCCAGGTTAGATGAAACATTCCGGGAAGCGCGTTTTGTCCAAGTGTCCGTTGGTTTCACCGGAGTTTTAACCAGGTAAAGCAAGCCTTCGATATTGGCATCGAGCAGTTTAACCCTGACACCAAAGTGATTCAGCACTCCAGCAATTTTTGCGATTCCTGCGGGAGGTTCACACGGCTTCATAACTGGAGGATGGATGAGCAGGAGCATCAGGTTTTTGACATTAAAAATTTTTGTTTATATGGTATATTTTGTTATTATACCTTAATTGAACCGTAGGGGCGAAAAATTTTTCGCCCCTACTACTCCTGATGTTTAGTGTCATTCCGGTGGTAACGATTATCGGCTGGTATGGAGCTACGTTTACGTTCCCCGTGGGAAAAGAATGATTCTATACCAAGTCGCCTTCATGTGCATATCTTTGTTGTCTCCTCGTCATACCCCTCAACGTCGATTCCTCGTCGCCGCCTCGATCTGCTTTTGCATGCAACGTGGTATTAATGATTCTTTTTTTCTGAGATTCCCACAATTCCCAGACTTTTTATTTCCCAGGCAGTTTTAAGGGGAAGTCCCACGTTGCGCAAAGCACTCTTAAGATCACCACTGTGAAAACGATTTTCTTTGGGGTGAAGGAGAATATATTTTGTAATAAAGTTTTGATAGAGCGGAGGATATAATTCTTCAAAGACGAACACGCCGCCTGGTTTTAAAACCCTTGAAATTTCAGTTAAAGCTCCCCGCCAAAGAGGAATATGGTGCAAAACCCCAAAAATAAAAACCGCATCGAAGAGCTGATTTTTATACGGTATTTGTCCGACATCTGCTATTGTGAGGATGATTCTCTTTTTTTGTTCAAAGGAAAGATATTTTTTTGCTTTGTAAATCATGGAACTATCTACGTCGAACGCATGAAACAGAGACGGCCTAAATTCATTAAGAATAAGAACAGCACCCGCGCCTCTCCCGCATCCTATTTCCAAAATTGAAGCGCTGTGGTTGAGCTTAAATTTATTTTTAAGAAAAAAAAGCTCTAATCGTTGCTGATATACCCGGATGGGATTATTAACGACCCATCGCTCTACCCAGTTAAGTTTCATGGAGGCTTTTTTTACGACAGTAGAAATTAATTTTTTTTAGACAGAACCGTTAAATCTTTATAGGTAAAGTTTTTGAAAAAGTAAACCCCGTTAGAAGTCTTTCACACTGGGCATTCATCCCGTTAGAAAATTTTCTAACGGGATGAAATAGAAGAAGGTTTCCTCTGCCGGTCTATCTATATTCGGGTGATATAGTTTCAAGAATGGGGAAATATTGCCTAAGATTTTACCTGCTTTGACTTTTTCTATCATTATATCGTAAATTTCGATTCACATTTTTTTTTTTTT
>LQYC01004562.1_pt1 | contig 32116 bp, 29 predicted proteins | sample 661771 | NCBI WGS metagenome assembly LQYC01 (sample SAMN03483023, study PRJNA281117) | bioreactor metagenome | isolation source: benzene-degrading methanogenic enrichment culture from a contaminated... | place: USA: oil refinery in Oklahoma | collected 2011-05
GATTTCTGAGCGTTACCGCCAAATTGGTCAACTCAAGGTGGAGGTGGATTGGCTCAAAAAAAAGTCTCAAATGCTCCAGTAGAAGAGAAGCGAAGGTTAAGCCGTTCTAATCAGGAGCATAAAAAGTACCCGTATCTGCTGAATAAAATGGTCATCGATCATCCCGATCAGGTTTGGTGTGCCGACATCACCTATATCCGTATGGCTCACGGATTTGTCTATCTGGTGGCCATTATGGACTGGTATAGCCGGTTTGTCCTGGCCTGAGATATATCAACCAGCCTGGATACGATCTTTTGCCTGGCGGCTCTGGATCAAGCACTGGAGATCTCCAAACCGAGAATTTTCAATACGGATCAGGGCAGTCAGTTTACCAGTCAAGAGTTTATTGTTGTTTAGAACTGGTTAAGTTTGTTTTGAAAAATTGGTCTCAGGGAATGGTTCACTTTTAGTCTATTTTGGACTGTTTTGGACTGTCTACTTGACAAAGACCTTACAGTCTCACGAATTTTTTTACCATCTTTAGGATAAACCCCTACCCCTGGGAATTTTCCCTATAAAAATGAGGTAGTCTCCCTATAGACAGAAAGTAAAATTTTATTATAAAATAAGCAAATTGGACTTTTAGAAAGGAGAAAGTCTGAGACCAAATTGGAAAATTTTAAATTACCTCCCCACCCCTCATTCAGAACCCTTCCCGAGAAATCGGGAGGGGTTTCTTATTTCCATCCTCAGGGATGATGGTCATTAGGTCATTGGGTGTAACAGGCAGTTTATGAACATCCTCTATGTTCCTTGTTCACCCTTCTTTGCGTTCCATTACAAAAGCTCGGAGTTCTTTTATTCCACCTTTGCGACTGCACCACCCGCAAAAAAACAAATTTTCTCGAGCTTCAATGAATAGCACATGATTTTTCTTTGGACACCCTGCAAACCATTGGGTAGGGCTCTTACCACTAGGGTTTGGGGAAAGGCCCAGTTCCCGAGCAACTTTTATAATTTCTGTTTCCGTTTCTCTTGCCTTCTGGGAATTTTCTTCCAAGTCATGCTCAATACGCCCCACCAAACCATCAAAGGCATACTTATTAATAATCCCACCGGTCAGGAATTTTTGAGGCCAGTAGAAACCGGTCCGCACACGGAAAAGACGATCCAGGAGATTTAAACAAGCGAAAAAGGGTTCACCTTTTTTCGGAAGTGCGAAAACTCGGCCAGCACCCAAAAGTTTTTTTATTTCAAAATCTTTAGGAGTAGCAGTTCCATCAACAATGTCTTGGACAATCGAAGAAATGTAACCAGCAGTTATCCAAAGTTCGTCACTTGTTTCGGTTCGGCGAAAGAATGCGGCTTCTTCAATTATATCGGCAATTATATCTAGATTGTAAGCACAAGCTAAAAGGAGGTCCTCAGGTAGACTATTGATTTCCTTAGATTTTTTAAGCCAGGGATCTGCAAAAATGTCGTTGTTGTCGTTCATAGTTTTGCCTCCGTTATAATAAAAAATGTCATATATTCTCTTAGTGAAAATATGTCATTGGCTTTTCAAAGTCAATAGTGAAGTGCTGAAGGTACTAAGGCTACTCAACGAAGCCACTAACCTTTGTACCAATTGGCCTGCCCCTTACTCACGTCGGGCCACAATTTACTTTGAGTTGTTGGGGGATATAAGTAAGGCGTGTGAAGATGCCGAATGGGCTTGTAAATTAGGAATGTGTGAAGCATTAATGGAATTTAGGGAAAAAGGCTATTGCGAGTGAATACCCGAAAAGTATTAGCTGAGTAACTGCGGCGAAAGCAATTGTCCTCTATCTCTATTACTTTTAGACCCCTCATAAATTTTCCCCCTGTGTAAAATTGGTCCAGTCAAACTCAAACGAAAAAGTGTGCCTGGGGTCTTAGGGGGGATCTGTCTACCCGGTGGTAACCACTACCTTGATGTGCTGCCGGTGAGAAGTTTTTCTTGAATAAAAGAAAATGGTTAGCAGTAGGTTAAACATCAAAAAAAAAAGGACTTAACCAAAATGGCTAAGTCCTTTTTTTTATTAGTAGCGGGGCTTGGATTTGAACCAAGGACCTTTGGGTTATGAGGTATATTTTGAGGAAACGGTTTAAATAATTTCAATAGGTTATAAGTGGCAACATGCGCCTCTGGTGCAGTAAAACGCAACCTATACGCAACCATTTGCCGGAGTTTGCCAAGGAAAATTTTTTTGAAGTTGAAAGGGTCTCAATTTGAGGCCCTTTTTATTTGCAGTACATTTTGTAATTTGATAACTTTTAACCAAAGCAATATTTGGTCAAAAAATTTTAGCAGAAAAACAAATGCTCAATTTTTAGAGAGGAAGCGGATATGAAAGATTTCGTTGCAATCGATCTTGAAACTGCAAATCCTCAGAGAGTAAGCGCCTGTGCAATTGGCTACGCAAAGGTATCCAATTGTAAACTTACCGATGCTAAAGGACATTTGATTAAGCCAGTTGGTGGCCATGCACCCTTTCAGTCAAAAATTCATGGAATAAAAGAAGAACACACGTTTGATAAACCATATTTTGGAGAGCTCTTTCCCAAGATAAAAGATGTTTTCAATTACCCTTTGGTTGCACATAGTTTATTTGATAAGCAGGTGTTAGATGCGCTTTCTGAACATTTTAATTTGGGACTAAATTTTCATTACATAGATTCATGTGCGGTAGCCAAAGAAAAATTGCCTCATCTTAAGGATTGCAAATTAAAAACATTGGTTAAGCATTTTGGTCTTCCAGCATTTAAACATCATGATGCTAAAGAGGATGCGATATCTTGCGCTAATGTTTTTCTGAAGCTCCAAGATCAAGATACAGAGCAAGCATTATCAACCCCGTGTGATGAGCTATCTGAATTTAAGGGAATGTTAAGGGGTATCCTTGCCGATGACCAAGTGAATTATAAAGAGGCTTATGAGCTTCTATATTGGCTTGAAGATCATAAGCAAGTTGGCAAGCAATATCAAACGCAATATTGTAAAATCAAAGAATCTCTAAGTGATGACCGCCTTGACAGTATAGAAGCCACAGACATTAAAATGGTTTTGTCACATACCTTAAGTGAATTTGAATAAACGAAAATTTCAAGATTGAAGGGGATAGGGCGCGCACCCGAAAAGCGGACATATCCCACCGCCTGCCCCTTTATTAAACCACCTGGGATCATTGCGAGGGATAGGCAATGGGAAAGAACTTTGACCCTCAATTCAGTATTATCGACAGTCTAATAATTTCAAATGAATGGTCTGAATGGGACCATGTTCGATATTTGATAGGTGAGGAGCTTAAAGGTTTAGAAGTAAGGAAAAGAATAAAGCCAGAATACTTACCCTTCATTGCCTATTTTGAAGGGGAGATAAAAGGGAAGCTGATAAAAGCGGGATTCGAGAAAGATGACATCATTAATAACCAGGAACGCTTAGAAATAATCCTCAAAGGCTTAGACAATCAAGGCACTACTATCTATGGTGTATGGAATTATCCACCGTTCGCGTACGGGTACCCGGCGGACACCGTGATATTGAATGATAATAAATCAATGTATTGGATTAAACCAGAGATAGAAGCTGCCCTTCGGGCATTGGAATCCCTTTCAATCATAAAGGGAATGTTGGTGAAGGGAGGGTTGGTGAATAAAGAGGCCGCAAGGGTATATCTTCGCAGTTTAGAATTGATAATAAACCTATCAAAGGCGGGCAACATCCCTAAACTTGCTTGTGCGGAGATAGAAAAAAAAGAAAAGAGCATTGAGACAAGGGAGATCAAGAAAAAACTCATGCGAAAAGCCGTTGAAAATATTTTTAAAAAGTTTCCTCATAGCAAAACTCTTGGTGCGGTCTGGAATAAATTTGATATAGCGAATAAGGGCATAACTTTTTTAGATGGAAAGACCAAAAAAAAATATCATGTAAAAACCGGAAAGGATGCAAAAGGCGAGGATATTGTCATAATCACCGGAGACGTGACAAAGCCCCTCGAATACGCAAAACGATCAATTCAGCATTTCATTAATGAACTAAAACAACACCCCTCTTAAGTTACACAATTACGTTATTGTGTAACTAACTTATTGAATTTACTATATATTTCTTGACAACCCTTATTGGTTTTTGGTATTCTTCTACCAGAGTTAATCAATAAGGGTTTTTCTATGTATTAAAACAGGAGGTTTAACGATGTTGCTTACACTTGAAGAATTAGCCGAGCAATTAAAGGTTCATAAGTCCTGGCTCTATAGCAAGACGCGGTTGCGAGGTGAAGGGCAAATTCCCCAGGTGAAGGTTGGGAAATATTACCGCTTCAGGTTTGAAGAAGTTGAGAAATGGTTAAAGAAAAAATATCAAACCAATGACAAAGACTAAGTCAGACCACTTAAAAACCCCTTTGCTTAATTCAATATGAACGGCTGGCTCAGGGTTAAATCCGCAGCAAAGTATTGTGATATTTCAGAACGCACCTTGCGAACATGGATAACGGAGGGGTTGCCTCATTCCAAGGTTAGAGGAATTGTTTTGATAAAAACAGATAATCTTGAACAATTCCTTGAGCAGTTCGAGATAAAGAAGAATGAAGTTGACCACGTTGTTAACGAGGTGCTGAGTGACCTCTAATATCATCGTCTTTAATCGCGAGCTATTGAGTTCTCCGGCCTTTCGTTCTCTTAAAGGTAGTGCCTGGTTGGTGTACCTGGACTTTCTTGGGAAAAGGAAAATCCAGAAAATTGGTAAACATAAAACGCCTACCATTATTAACAATAAGGACATCACATATTATTACAGCGAGGCCGAGAAAAAAGGAATCTCAAGAAAAAAGTTCCGTGATGCGATTGATGAACTCATAAAGAAGGGGTTCATTGATATCTTTCACCAGGGCCAGGGCTACCAAAAAGACAAAACCCTATATGAGTTAGTTGATCGTTGGCGGCTATGGGACACACCGCACTTTGAAGAGAAAACCCGCACAAAGGATACTCGACAAGGTAAAGGTTTTCAAAAGGACAATCAACTTTGGATGAAAAAAAGAGCAAAAGGAAGTGTCTAAAAAGACACTTGACCAAGTGTCAAAAATAACACTTGAAGCAAAAAAAGTAAGAAAATTGAAAAAGGGCACTAAATGACCGAACTATTTAACTTCAAAAGGAAATTTCAAAAACATTCAAAAAACGCCTTTTGTCCCTTCAAGTGTCAAAATCAACACTATTCTATAGATTCCACCCCCATAATCATGAAGGTCCTCAGAGGAGTCGAGATATTAGAAAAGGGAATTGAAAAAGGAAAGTTCTTTCATTGAAAGAGATTTATGAAAAAAGCGGCGCGTTTGAAGAAAAAAGTAACTTCAAAACGAGGTTGTTCAGATGATGGAGAAATGCCTGCTTTACTATCACGGGGAATATTCAAGATTCGATGCAATGGCAAGGGCATAGGGGACCTTATGCCTTTGACAAGCACAAATAAAAAACCGGATGGTCAGCTTCGCACTCATAACCACCCTCAAAATATTTCAGCGCACGCATGGGGGGGCGGTCAATGCCTTTGGGCGCTCATGTATGAAAACCGTATGGCGAATAGCGCGCGAATTTTTTTTAGAAATAAATAAAAAAGGGGGGGAGAAAAACAATGAAAAATGAGCAGAGATTAAATGGCTGACCATGACCATATAGACGCCCTGCTAAAAAAAAGCCCTGGAAACCAGAGCCGAAGTAAGAGACGACCGAAAAGAAGGAAAATAGTTTATAGGGTAAATATGACCGTCAAATTTTCCTTGTATTCTCTGAAAAATATTATCAAAATGTCTGATAGATCATCTACTTGAGCAGACCACCCTTTCATCATTCATGAGCCAAGGCAAATGTTTGAATTTTTCTTCATTTGCGGGCGAAGGTGATTTTTTATCAGATTATTTATAGGAGGGGATTATGATAGCTATAATAATTTTCTTGGTTATTTGGGGTATAATTTCTTTTTTAGGTGCTTTTTTATCTTTAACTTTTGCCAAAACTGCCTTTCAGGAAATAGGAGCCTTTGTCCTCTTTCTTATGAGTGCAGTTTGTTTTTCTGGAGCCACTATAATAAAAGGATTAATCAATATATATGAAGCAATAAAAAAGAAGGATAATCATGAAGAACAAAATCATTAAAAAAATAATAATACTCTCACTTTCCCTTTTTTTGTTTGGGTGTGCTACCCCAAGACCACAACTTTCTCGCGATGAATGGCTTGCAGTATCTTCAAGAAATTATGATGGGGTTACGAAAGACCAGGTGCTTAATGCCGCCGAGAAACTTTTCCGTCTGGCCGATGGTGATGATTTTAAGATTGTGCCTACCGAAGATGGACTTTATGCAACCAGAAACTGGGGCGCCTATATGATAATTGCTTTTGTAGCTGGAACCGATTACTGGCAAGTCAAAGTAAGCCCAACAGATAACGGCGTTAAAGCATTTGTGCAAGTTAATACCCAATCCCAAAGTGCCATGCCAATGACCACTACCGATGGAGCCATGACCGCAACAATGATGCCTATGTCTGGGTCTCCGATCGAAGGAACCGCAATTTATGATGTGTTTTGGAGCCGAATGGATTATTTACTCGGGAAACGCCCTGACTGGATGAATTGTCAATGCGCAAATGAAAGAGTAAAGCAGGGTATCGTTTGGGGGACAAATGAGGCTTTATGCAATTCATTCAATATGAAAGATGAAACGCCATCAGCCCCGATACTTCCATATAGAGACCCGAACTAAAAATACTTCTTTATTGTTGACGGATACAGTGGCAAACAAATAGCACACTGAGGGCCGATGGGTTACTCGGTTGACGAATAACAAAAAGAAAGGGGGTGAAAAAGAATGGGTGTAAAACTAAAAGAAAAAACTCCTGGTGAATGGTGGATATTTATCAATCATAACGGAAAACGGAAGGCTAAAAAGATTGGCCGGGATAAGAGACTGGCCCAGGAAGTGGCGAAGAAGATCGAAGCAAAGCTGGCCCTGGGTGAGTTTTCCCTTGATGAAAAAAAAGCTATTCCTACCTTTAAGGAATATACTGAATTTTGGTTAAAAGGGTATGTTGAGTCAAGCCTAAAACTTTCAACCCTTATAAGTTACAAGTCACATCTTAAAAAACATATTTATCCGGTCTTTGCCATAAAGCAGCTTGACCTTATCACACGTCCCGAGATCAAAGACTTTATATTTCAAAAGGCAAAAGATAAAAGTCCCAAGACGGTTAAAAACTTAGTTAATCTTTTAAGTGGGATTTTTTCCCATGCATTAGAAGATGAGTTAATAAAAATCAATCCTGCAATTCGCTTGGGAAAGCTTCTTACTAAGGGAGACACAAAGGCTAAAATTAACCCTTTAACGCGCGATGAAGCTTCTATCTTGTTAAAGACTACCGGGAAGTATTACTCAAAATATTATGAGTTTCTCTTAACGGCATTAAGGACAGGGTTACGCCTTGGGGAACTTATAGGGCTTCAGTGGGGCGATATTGACTTCCAGGGGCAATTTATCGAGGTAAGAAGGAGTTTTGTCAAGGGTAGGATTACCACGCCTAAAAATCATCATCTAAGAAGGGTTGATATGTCAAACCAGCTCACAACGGCCTTGTTGGAGTTGAGGAAGCAACGGAAAGAAGAAACCCTAAGAAATGGCTGGCGAGAGGTCCCGGCATGGTTATTTATAAATGATGATGGTGGACCCTTAGACCCGGACAATTTCCGCAAAAGGGTTTTTAATAGGATTTTAGAAAAAGCAGGTCTTCGGAAAATAAGAATTCATGACCTACGCCACACGTATGCGAGCTTGCTTCTTCAACAGGGCGCAAAATTGACCTATGTAAAAGAGCAGATGGGGCACCATTCAATTTCCGTCACTGTAGATATTTATGGTCATTTGGTCCCTGGTGCTGATCGCGCAGAGGTAGATAAACTTGACGATAATATTCTTTATATGACGCAACCCAGGCGCAACTAAAAACAAATAGGGACTTAAGTAAAATACCTAAGTCCCTATAATCATTAGTAGCGGGGCTTGGATTTGAACCAAGGACCTTTGGGTTATGAGCCCAACGAGCTTCCAGACTGCTCCACCCCGCATCACATACTGTGTATAGTTACTTCTTTTTTTGCGGTTTGTCAACACCTTACTTGAATTGTTTTTTATTCACGCTTTCCCAAAATAAAATAATCCATTAATTTATGACCTTGGGGGAAAAAAAGACCTGTGTTAGCTGCTGATTCTTCATCAAAGGACGGGGAAAGTTTTTGTTGCACCACGTCCTCTGGAGACGGATAAATTACAAAAGGCACTGGATCAGAGGCATGGGTCTTCAATTGAATTGGGGTGGCGTGATCCGGGAGGACTAAAACCCGATACGAGGAGAATTGTTTAATTTTCGTCAACACCGTTCCTACCACTTTTTCATCAAAATCCTCGATAGCTTTTATTTTATCCCTTATATTTCCATTATGAGCAGCCTCATCGGGTGCCTCTACATGCACAAACACAAAATCTTTTTCATGCAAGGCATTGATAGCGTATTCTGCCTTGCCATAATAATTAGTATCCAAAAATCCGGTTGCTCCAGGAACATCAATCGATTCGAGTCCAGCCGATAGCCCGATTCCTTTAATAAGGTCAACCGCGGAAATGACAGCGCCTGAACAATCGTATTTTTTCTTAAATGAAGGGATGGTTATTGACTTTCCTTGACCCCAGAGCCAGATTGAGGAAACTTCTTTATCACCTTTTTGTTTTCGGCGTTCATTAACTGAAGCGTTCAAGAGAATCTTTTTGGATTTTGCCATTAAATCTTTTAATCTTTCCGATCCACTTCCCTGAGGAAGATAAGGTTCAATTTCTCTTCCGGTAATATCATGCGGAGGGGTGGTCTTAAGCTCGGAAATTCCGCTTTTCCAAATCATAAGATGCCGGTAACTAACGCCCGGATAAAATGAAAACTGCTCATCGCTTAATGCGTCATTTAATATTTTAATGATGGCATGCGCGTCCTCGTTGGTGATGTGTCCCGCGCTGTAATCCTCCATGAACAGTTGTCCATCTTTTTCCGTGAGAGTTACTAAGTTGCAACGGAACGCGACATCGTCCGCGCCTAACGGAATTTTCATACTTGCGGCTTCCAAAGGTGCGCGCCCAGGATAAAAGATAGTAGGGTCGTATCCCATGACCGAAAGATTTGCAACATCGCTTCCAGGTGTTAGACCTTTGGGAACAGTTTGCACTCTCCCCAAGGTTCCCTTTTGGGCCAGAAAATCCATAGAGGGAGTTCTGGCTACCATGAGCGGAGTTTTTCCTCCTAACTCGGGTAAAGGGTAGTCAGCCATCCCATCACCGAGGAGTACAATGTACTTCATAAAAATAAGTCCTCAATTTTTTTATTCACTGTAACTAATCAATCAGATGATCTTCGATCCGAATGAGCATGGTTTTATCAAGGGCAACGGGGAGCGCGTCAATTTCCTGAAGCGCTTTAGCAACGTATTCTTCACGTGCTTTATGGATCAACATAAAAATTGGAACCGCCCCATCTTCTTGCTGGCCTCTTTGAATCACGGAAGCGATACTGATATTAAATTTGCCGAGTATTCCTGAAATCTGTGAAAGCACTCCCGGACGGTCTTGGGCAGAAAAACGGAGATAATATCTGCTGAAAAATTGATTTTTTGCTTTAACCGTGATGGTGTTTTTATTCTCAGTAAAAAAAGGAACCAAGGTTCCGCAGTTGCCTTTTAAAATATTCCGACTGATTTCAATAAGATCGCTTACGACCGCACTGCCCGTGGGCATCATTCCGGCGCCTTGTCCGTAAAACAATGTTGAGCCCACGGCATCCCCACAAATAAAAACAGCATTGTTAACCCCTTTGACATGGGATAAAAGACTATCCGCAGGAATAAGCGTTGGGTGGACTCGAGCTTCAATCTCCCCGTTTTCATCCTTAAAAATGGCAAGGAGCTTGATTCGATAACCCAATTGCACGGCAAACTCAATATCAAGCGGATGAATCCGGGTTATCCCTTCCGTATAGATATCCTCCGGGCTGATTTTTTTGCCGTAAACCAGAGAAAGAAGAATCGAAAGTTTATGCGTGGTGTCGGTACCCTGCACATCCAAGGAAGGATCGGCTTCAGCGTATCCCAGCTTTTTTGCTTCCTCCAATACCGCCTGAAACCCTTTCCCTTCCTCAGTCATGCGGGTGAGGATATAATTTGCTGTTCCATTTAATATGCCAAAAATGGTAGTGATTTTATTGGCTGACAAACCTTCTTTAATAGCGCGGATGAGAGGAATACCGCCGCAGACACTTCCCTCAAAACCAATATCTACCTGACGTTCAAATGCGGATTTAAAAATTTCCTCACCCCGCGTAGAAAGGAGAGCCTTATTGGCAGTTACCACGTGTTTTCCGTTTTGAATCGCTTTTAATAAAAATGAAGCAGCCGGCTCTTCCCCACCCATAAGTTCCACCACGATGGGAATTTGGGGGTCATTAATCACTTCCAGCGCATCCTGAGTAAGAGGGAGATGGTTGAGAGAAATTCCTCGGTCATAAGTAAAATCCAAATCCGCAACCTTAGCGATCTCAATGATCGCGCCAAGACGATTCTGAATGAGGTCCTGGTTTTGCTGTAGGATTTTAACTACTCCGGTACCAACAGTTCCCAACCCAATAATGCCAATCTTTATCGTTTTCATAGGACCTATATTAACCACCTTTTTAAAATTGAAACCTCGCTGCGTAATGCCAACAGTTAGTGTAGTTCTTTACTTTATTTGTCATTCCGGGCTTGACCCGGAATCCAGTATTTTTCTGGATTCCCGCTTTCGCGGGAATGACGTGTTATGTTGTATTTTATGACGCTGTGTACAGGTTAACTTCTCAGCAAATTCCGGATACCACGAACCGCTTGGTTTATGCGGTGTTCATTCTCGACCAAAGCAAATCTTACATAATCATCTCCATGTTCTCCAAATCCGATTCCCGGAGCCACTGCTACTTTAGCCTTATCTAAAAGAAGCTTGGAAAACTCTAAAGAACCAATTTTACGAAACTGTTCAGGAATCTGCGCCCAAACAAACATGGTCGCCTTCGGTTTTTCCAATTCCCAACCTGCCCGGTTTAAACCATTGACGAGCTGATCTCTTCTTTTCTGATAAGTAGAAACAATTTCCTTTACATGTTTTGGACTGCCATTGAGAGCAATAATAGAAGCGATTTGAATCGGTTGAAAGATTCCATAATCGAGATAGCTTTTTAATCTTGCCAAAGCGCCAATGATCTTTTCATTGCCAACCACAAATCCTACTCTCCATCCCGGCATATTGTAACTTTTTGAAAGGGTGAAAAGTTCAACCCCAACCTCACGGGCGCCTTTTACTTGTAAAAAGCTGGGAGCTTCGTAGCCGTCAAAAACCAAATCTGCATACGCGAAGTCGTGGATAACGATCAAATTGTTTTCTTGCGCGAAATCCACCACCTTTTTAAAAAAATCTATATCAACCACCATCGTAGTTGGATTGTGGGGAAAAGAAAGGATGAGGATTTTAGGCTTAGGCCAAGACCTTTTTGTGGCCTGAACCAATTCTTCAAAAAATTCCTCCGGACCTCTCATGGGAAGGTTAATTAAATCGCCTCCCGCAATTATAACCGAATAAGCATGAATAGGGTAGGTGGGATTCGGAACCAGCACCGTGGTCCCGGGCGTCACCATAGCCAAAATGAGGTGGGATAGCCCCTCCTTACTCCCTATGGTTACCACGGCTTCTTTATCAACATCAAGATTAACATTAAATCTTCGTTTATACCAATCACAGATTGCAAGCCTGAGCTTATAGATGCCCCGTGATACTGAATAACGATGGTTACGCGGATTGATAGCTGCTTTGTTCATTTTTTCGACAATATGAGGTGGGGTGGGAAGATCCGGATTGCCCATCCCCAAATCAATGATATCATCACCACGTTTGCGAGCTTGATGTTTTAGTTCATTGACCACTCCCAAAATATAAGGAGGCAGGCGTTTGATTCGGGGGAACTCTTCCATTAAAAAGTCCTTATAAAAAAATTGTTAAATGTTTTTTTTTGGGTAACCCCGTTAGAAAAAGTGTAAAAATCTTTAATCTAAACTCATGCTTTTTTACTTCGTTAGATATCAAACATCAACCGGACAAGCGGGCATCTCTAAAGGGGTAAAAAAAACCATTATAAAAAACATCGCCAAAATTCCTGTTGAACTTTTTTTACCCGGTTGATAACCGGATCGATTTCTTCAGAGTTTTTTGATGGAACCACCTTTGATTGAGTTTCGCCGGAAAGTTCTAAAAGCACGGCTCGGACGGAATCACTAAGCCCCTTTAAGCCATATCCTCCTTCTAAAACCATAGCCAGTTTGCCATTGCAGCTTTGTTGAGCACAATCCATTAACAGTCGAGTCAAAGAGGCAAAGCCCTCTGGGGTTACTCTCATTCCTCCCAATGGGTCATCAAAATGAATGTCAAACCCCGCGGATACCAGAATAAAATCCGGAGAAAACTCACGCGCAATGGGTATCAGAATTTCTTTAAAAATCATACTATATTCTTCGTCTCCTGCTCCGGGTTGGAGAGGCACATTAATGGTAAAACCTTTGCCTTTTCCTTCACCCACGTCACCAAAATTGCCCGTCCCAGGATAAAACGGATACTGATGAGTTGAGAAATAAAGGATTTGGGAATTGTCATAAAAGGAATGCTGAGTTCCATTGCCATGGTGCAGATCCCAATCCACAATCAATACCTTATTTAAAGTTAATTTTTTAATTAAATACAGTGCACCAATAGCAACATTGTTAAAAATACAAAATCCCATGGCCCGGTTTGCTTCAGCATGGTGGCCCGGAGGACGAACCAGCGCAAAACCATTTCCAAGCAACCCATCCTGTATTATTTCCAACAGAGACAAAAAACCACCCGCGGCCATTTTTGCGGCCCGAAAGGAATCAGGGCTCGCAGAAGTATCAGCATCCAAAGGGGTTATGCCGCGACGAAGAGCAGTTTCTGACACAGTTCGGTAGTAAGAGAGAGCATGGACCGCAGTAATTTCCTCTTCGGTAGCCTCCCGAGGAAAAATTTTTTTAAAAAGGCCATTCATTTCCGGCTGATCTAACATTTCATAGATTACTTCAAGTCGCTCCGGACATTCAGGATGAGAATATCCATTTATATGTTTTTTGTAAAAATCATCCCTAACAATACCCGTTTTTGACATAACTACTCCTGATTCACGTAGAGAATTTCATTTCCCCTTGACAAAATATGGGGAAAATTAGTAGTTAATTTACAATTAGATATTCTTTTCGTCAAGAAAATATCCAAGTTGACTCTTGATGAGGGTTGCTTATATAATGATAATTATTTCTGGGGAATCGTCCAGCGGCAGGACATCAGACTCTGGATCTGATTACCCAGGTTCGAATCCTGGTTCCCCAGTTTTTTAATGGTGGTAAAATTACTTTCCCGCAATATTTCTCGCTTGTTCAACCGCATAAGGTTTAAACAAGAAGAAAATTTTTTCGAAAGCACAACGAGAAGTTAGCTGACAAAACTAATTCCCTGATTAAGGAAGGGAAGAAGTTTTTTTGTGAACAGCGCAGGGAAGATGGTTTTTTAAGAAAAAAAATTGAATAATGGAAAAAACAAGCTATAATAAAAATTTAACCAAAATAAAAACCAGTTTAAAAAGGCGGTGTAGCTCAGTTGGTTAGAGCATGCGGCTCATATCCGCAGTGTCCGGGGTTCAAATCCCTGCACCGCCACTTAATAATTAAAATGTCATTTGATAAAACCCTTTCTACCTATTGGAAAGGGTTTATTTGTGTGTGGTGAAAATGAAATTTTTAAAGCGGATCCAACAAACCATTGAACGTTACAGAATGCTTGCGATCGGAGACACGGTGATCGTGGGTGTTTCCGGAGGGCCTGATTCAATGGCACTTTTGTTCGTATTACATGAACTGCACGACGACTATCAGCTTTCTCTTTGGGCTTCTCATTATAATCATAAGCTCAGAGGTAAAGAATCAGATCAGGAGGCTGAGTTTGTTAAATGCCAGGCAGAAAAAATCGGTGTTCCTTTATTAGTTGAGGATGACGATGGTTCACTTTTGAAAACCAAAGGCAACTTAGAGGAAATAGCCCGAAAAAAGCGGTATGACTTTTTTCAGAGGCAAGCTTTAAAATTAAATGCTCAGAAAATCGCTCTCGGCCATACCGCCACTGATCAGGCAGAGACTTTTTTTCTTTGGCTTTTTCGGGGAACGGGTACTAAGGGACTGGGTGGAATACCTCCAGTCCGAGATAGTTTGATTATTCGGCCGCTCATTGAAACTGAGCGGGAAGAAATTATAGGTTTTCTAAAACAAAAGGGTATTCCCTGGAAAGAGGACTCAACAAATAAATCAGGCAACTTTCTCAGAAATCGTGTTCGACAGATTTTAATCCCAAAACTTCTGGAGGAGTTTGATCCTTATTTTGTTAAAAAAATAATCAAAACTACCGAAATTTTTAGAGATGATGATATTTTATTGGAAAAATTAACAATAGATAAGTTCAATGCAATAAATATCAAAAACAATGAAAATAAAGTGTTACTTGATATTAATAAACTAAAAGAACTACGGGTTTCTTTAAAGCGCCGCATAATCAGATACGCTCTTAAAACAATTCATGGATCACTTCGGAGAATAAACTTTGACCATGTTGAAAGGATATTAAAACTCATGGAGAGCCCCCTACCGCATTCACAAATTTCTCTTCCTCATGGAATCGAGGTTTATAAGGAGTATGATTGTTTGAGGTTTGCGCGGGCTTTAAAGGAAACGATATCTTTTTATTATGAGGCGAACAAAGTGCCCGAGATAATCACCATCCCAGAAATTGGGCGGAAGATTACACTCACCGTGTTAGACTGGGACCAAAGCAATTCACCGTTGACGGAGAAAAATATTGCTCTTATTGATTTTGAAAAAATAAATTTCCCCCTTGTCGTCAGAAATTGGAGAAGAGGTGACCGCTTTCAGCCGTTGGGGACACAAGGTTCTAAAAAAATAAAGGATTTCTTTATTGACCTCAAAATCCCCCGAATTGAACGGAAGCAAGTTCCCCTTGTGCTTTGCGGGGATCAAATTGCCTGGATAGCCGGGCTCAGGGTTGATGAAAAAGTTAAGATTACTCAATCAACCAAAAAAGTAGTTAAAATGGTTATTATTTAAAAGATTTTTTATTTGTTCGGTAACGTCGTTTGTGGTAAACAATTATAGGAATTTATATGTCCTTATTTGTTTATTCTAAAAGGCTTTAATCAGGAGGATGATCATTGAGACCGATTTATAAAAATTTATTTTTATGGCTAACGTTTAGTTTAATCCTGATTGTTATCTACCATATTTATAATCAACCCCAAAAAACAACTGAGAAAATTAACTATTCTCAATTTGTAACACTTATAGAGCAGGGGAAAGTAACTGAAATTACGATAAAAGGGAAGAACATTCTGGGATCGCGCGCGAATGGAGAAAATTTTAAAACCTATGTTCCTGATGATCCCGACCTTATAAAAACACTGCGCGAAAAGGGTGTTAAAATAAACGCTGAACCAGAAGATGGTACCCCGTGGACAAATATATTTTTCTCTCTCTTGCTCCCCGCAGTCCTTTTTATTGCTTTATGGCTTTTTTTTATTCGCCAGGTTCAGTCAGGCGGAAAGGCAATGTCTTTTGGAAAAAACAGGGCCCGGTTGCATTCTGATTCTAAAGAACCAAAGGTAACGTTCAAAGATGTTGCCGGGATTGAGGAAGCTAAACAGGAACTTGAAGAAATAATTGAGTTTTTAAAAAATCCAAAAAAATTTACCACCTTAGGAGGAAGAATTCCAAAAGGTGTTCTCCTTATCGGCGCTCCGGGAACCGGAAAAACACTTCTCGCCCGGGCAATCGCCGGGGAAGCTGATGTTCCTTTTTTCAGCATCAGTGGTTCTGATTTTGTGGAAATGTTTGTAGGCGTCGGCGCTTCAAGGGTCCGCGATTTATTTCTCCAGGGCAAAAAACATGCTCCCTGTCTTATTTTTATTGATGAAATAGACGCAGTGGGACGTCATCGAGGCGCTGGTCTGGGGGGCGGGCATGACGAAAGGGAGCAGACTTTAAATCAACTCTTAGTAGAAATGGATGGCTTTGAATCAAGTGAAGGAGTTATCATAATTTCAGCAACTAACCGACCAGATGTTTTAGATCCGGCTTTAGTAAGACCCGGACGTTTTGACCGTCAAGTGGTTGTTCCCATACCTGACATCAGGGGCCGAGAAAAAATACTCGAGGTTCATACTCAAAAGACTCCGCTTGCTGATGATGTTAATCTGGGAATCGTTGCGCGAGGAACTCCGGGACTGTGTGGCGCTGATTTGGCTAATTTAGTGAATGAGGCGGCCCTATTAGCTGCCCGAAAAGGAAGAACAAGTGTGGTTAAAGAAGATTTTGAGCATGCCAAAGACAAGGTTTTGATGGGGGTTGAGCGAAGAAGCATGGTCATTTCTCCTGAAGAAAAAAAGATTACTGCTTATCATGAAGCAGGACATACTTTAGTGGCTAAACTTATTCCCGGTACGGATCCTATCCATAAAGTAACAATTATTCCTCGCGGGCTTGCCTTGGGTTTAACCCAGCAACTTCCGATTGATGAACGGCATACCTATCCTAAACAATACCTTATAGACAGCATTACCGTTCTTTTAGGCGGGAGGGGCGCTGAAGAATTAGTGCTTGAGGATTTAACCACGGGCGCTGGAAATGATTTAGAACGAGCAACCGAAATAGCGCGAAAAATGGTCTGTGAATGGGGCATGAGTGATGATTTAGGGCCTTTAACTTTTGGGAAAAAGGAAGAACAAATTTTTTTGGGTCGAGAAATCGCCCAACACCGGGATTATAGTGAGGACACGGCTTTAAAGATAGATCATGCGATAAGAAAAATTGTTGAAGGGAGTCATATGAGGGCTCAGGAGCTGCTAAGAAAGAATTTTGAGCTGCTCCATATATTGGCAAAAACTCTTTTGGAGAAAGAATCCTTGGATGGAGAGGAAGTTGACCTAATTTTAACGCCAGAAAATCATGCTGTTTTAAATCCTCCCCAGGAGGAGTCACCCTCTTCTCCGAACTAAGGGTTTTACCCCGTTAGATATCAAATATCTAACGGGGTAAAAGGGCACAGGTCAAATTAAAATTTTACATTTTTTAACATTGGGTAAATGCCCCGTGTGAAAGCTTTCTAACGGGATTTATCTGATGATGCCGTGTTCAATAAAATCCCGTTTTAACACCTGCTGGGTGATGGTCGCATTTTTTTAAACTCACTATGCCTAAGGTAAATGGAAATCAAAGATTACGGATGGACTGGAAGGGGAGACATATTGATTTCTCACTCAAAACCTTTATAATGGGCATCCTCAACGTGACCCCTGATTCTTTTTCTGACGGAGGAAAATTTTACGATACGGGAAGAGCGGTTGAACAAGCATTGATAATGCAGGATGAAGGTGCGGATATAATCGATATCGGAGGTGAATCCAGTCGGCCGGGAGCAAAGCCAGTTTCTCCTGACGTGGAATTAAGTAGAGTTATACCCGTGTTAAAGGCTATCGTTAAAAAGACAAAAGTTATCGTATCAATTGACACTATAAAGGCTACCGTGGCAGAGGAGGCGTTGTCCGAGGGCGCTGAAATGGTAAACGACGTAAGCGCCCTGCGGGGTGATCCTAAAATGGCTCCCTTGTTAGCAAAGCAAAAAGTCCCGGTTGTGCTGATGCACATGCGAGGAACAACGCCACAGAGCATGCAGGCCAATATTCACTATCGTAATCTTATTTCTGAGATAATTGAATTTTTAACGGAAAGGATTTCTTTTGCTCAGACGTCAGGGATTACTCATTCACGGATCATCATTGATCCGGGGATTGGGTTTGGAAAATCAATCGAGAAGGATAATTTTACTATTTTAAAACACCTTGCAAAATTTAAGTCTCTGGGAAAGCCAATTCTTGTTGGCCCTTCTAGAAAAGCTTTTCTGGGACATTTATTGGATTTGCCGGTAAATGACCGAGAAGAGGCTACTGCTGCGGCAGTGGCAGTGGCAGTTATGAATGGAGCTAACATTGTGCGAGTCCATGATATAAAAAAAATAAAACAAGTTATACGAGTTGCGGACGCCATTAAAGCCGCCGAATAATTTTTAAGCAAAGATTGTCTATGGATGAAGAAAGAAAAAAACTTTTTGGTACTGACGGAATTCGCGGGGTAGCTAATAGTGATCCGATGACCGCGGAGATGGCTCTCCGCGTGGGAAAAGGCATTGCTTCAATCGTTAAAAAGGAAAACCGTCACCACCGGATTCTTATCGGAAAAGATACCCGGCTCTCTGGTTATATGCTGGAAAATGCTCTCACCGCCGGAATATGTTCGATGGGCATAAATATTTTATTGGTCGGGCCGTTACCAACGCCTGCCATTGCTTTTCTAACTGTCAGCATGCGATCTGATGCTGGTGTCGTTATTTCTGCCTCTCACAATTCTTTTCAGGACAATGGGATTAAAATTTTCAACTGGGATGGGTTTAAGCTGCCCGATGAACTGGAGAACAAAATTGAGGACCTTGTTTTTTCTCCCACGTTCGGTTTGTTTTCTCCTAAGGCGGGCAAGATCGGAAAAGCTTTTCGCGTTGATGATGCCGCGGGTCGCTACATAATGTTCTTGAAATATACCTTTCCCAAATATCTTACTCTTGAGGGACTGCGGATTGTATTAGATTGCGCAAATGGTGCGGCGTACAAAGTTGGCCCCGCAGTATTTGAGGAACTCGGTGCCAAAGTTATTCCTTTAGGAATCCATCCGGATGGTGAAAATATCAACTTAAATTGCGGCTCGCTTTACCCGAAAAAGATCAGTGATGCGGTTAAACAAAACCAGGCCCATATTGGAATTGCTCTGGATGGAGATGGTGATCGAGTGATTTTTGTTGATGAATATGGGAAGGAGGTTGATGGTGATCAGATTCTGGCAATTTGCGCCAAGGAGATGATTAAGAATAATACCTTAAACAAAAACACTTTGGTTGCTACCATCATGAGTAACATCGGTCTTGAAAAAGCGGTCGAATCTTTTGGAGGAAGGTTGATAAAAACTCAGGTTGGTGACCGTTACGTTGTTGAGGAATTGCGCCGGGGGGGATACAATCTTGGGGGGGAGAAATCAGGACATCTGGTTTTCTTGGACTACAACACGACCTGTGATGGAATTTTAACTGCTCTTCAGATATTGAGCATAATGCTTAAAAATAAGAAACCACTTTCTGAACTATCCCAGGTTATGCAAATTTTTCCACAAATTTTAATCAGTGTTGCTGTTAATAAACGAAAAGACATTTCACAAATCCCTGCTATTTCAAATCAGATTCAGAAAGCGGAAAATAAATTAAAAGGAAAAGGCCGAGTAGTCGTTAGACCTTCGGGCACGGAATCAAAAATCCGCGTGATGGTTGAGGGAGAAGACGAAGGAGAAATAAAATTAATCGCTGAGGAGTTAGCCGGGGTTATTAAACATAATCTTGATTGATTGCAAAAGGAGAATTCAATGGCAAGGCTTTCTGTTAATATTGACCACATTGCAACTATTCGCGAAGCGCGTAAAGGCAATGAACCAGATCCGGTGGCTGCTGCCTTCTTGGCTGAACTCGCAGGATGTGATGGAATTATCGTCCACCTTCGTGAGGATCGCCGTCACATTCAAGACCGAGATGTCGAGATCTTACGGAAGACCATTAAAACAAAACTTAACTTGGAAATGGCTGCTACTGCGGAGATGGTCAAAATTGCCGGAAAAATAAATCCGGATATGTGTACGTTGGTTCCCGAAAAAAGACAGGAACTGACGACTGAAGGGGGGTTGGATTTGCTGGGAAATTTTGCTCACCTAAAAGCAACCGTCAGCAAGCTTCAAAAAGAAAAAATTCTGGTTAGCCTTTTCATCGATCCTGATCCCGAGCAAATAAATGCGGCTAAAGAGATGAAAGCTGACTATGTTGAAATCCATACGGGAACTTACAGTAATGTTAAGACCACAAAAGAAATCGAACGTGAGCTGAAAAAAATTGTTGAAAGTGTAAGTTTAGCCTCCCAGCTTGGGCTTGGCATAAATGCGGGGCATGGGCTTAATTATCGCAATATTCAACCTTTGCTCAACCTTTCAGAGATCGACGAATTCAGCATCGGCCACAGCATTATTGCCCGGGCAGTTTTAGTTGGATTTGAGCGGGCAGTGAAAGACATGATCGACTTAGTTAAAACGCCATAAAATTTTAAGGCAGCCTTTCACTTTTAGGAAAATTTATGAAAGTTGTTTCAGCTTTCCAGATGAAAAATTTAGATCGACGTGCTATCGAGGAATTTGGCATTCCGGGCATTGTATTGATGGAAAATGCGGGACGGGCGACAATCGAGGTTATTGATAAATATTTTCCTGCAATAAGCATGAGGAAAATTATTATCATCGCCGGCTCAGGAAATAATGGAGGAGATGGGTTTGTGATTGCCCGCCATTTATTGAACCGGGGCGTTGAAGTAGAAACGTTTTTATTGGGGCACAAAGCGAAAGTGACCGGTGACGCTAAGGTCAACATGGAATTGTATCAAAAATTGAGGCCGGTGCAGGAACTTCATCGTCAGGAAGATTTGATGAAATTTCAGACTCAAATAGTCGCCGCCGATCTTATCGTTGATGCAATCCTTGGAACCGGCATAAACACTGACGTTGGAGGATTGTATCGAGATATTATTGACTATATAAATTCCTTGCCCACTCCGGTTGTGTCCGTTGATATTCCTTCCGGCATTGATGCCAGCACCGGCAAAATACTGGGCACGGCAATACACGCTGACCTTACGGTAACCTTTGGACTTCCTAAGATTGGACTTCTTATCCACCCCGGGCTTGAGCAGGTCGGTATTTTAGAGGTTGCGGATATTTCAATCCCTCCCTATTTGGTTCAAGAGGAAAACATCCAGGTTGAGTTGCTCGAAGCACATGAGCTGTTCTCTTTATTACGACAACGCGATCGTAATTCCCACAAAGGAAATTACGGTCATGTGCTCATGATTGCCGGTTCAGTGGGGAAAACCGGAGCTGCGGCACTGTCTTCTGAGGCTGCGTTAAGAATTGGAGCCGGATTGGTAACCTTGGGTATTCCTGCCAGCCTAAACCCGGTTATGGAAGTTAAATTGACCGAAGTGATGACTGAACCCCTGGCTGAAACCGACTCCCAAACCTTAAGCACCCAATCTTTACCCCGGATCCAGGAGCTGATTGAAGGTAAGAAAGTGCTTGCCCTGGGTCCCGGTATTTCAACCCATCCTGAAACCATAGCGGTAGTACATCATATTATCCATAATAGCAGGATTCCTATTATTGTTGACGCTGACGGGATTAATGCTTTAGGGGAAAAGCCTTCGGTGCTTCAAGAAGCACAATGTCCGATCGTACTTACGCCCCATCCCGGAGAAATGGCGCGCCTAACCGGCACTTCAATCAAAGAAGTTCAGGAGGACAGGATTGGGGTTGCCAAAAAAATCGCGAAAGAATGGGGTGTGGTTCTTGTTCTCAAGGGAGCCAGGAGCATTATTGCGGAGCCGAATGGAAATATTTACATTAATTCCACGGGGAATCCGGGTATGGCATCCGGCGGTACAGGAGATGTGCTTACCGGGATGATTGCCGGTTTAGTCGCCCAAGGTTATACCATCAGCGAAGCAAGCCGCTTAGGAGTCTTTCTTCATGGTTATATCGCTGATGAAATAACCGAACAAAGGGGAGAAGTAGGGTTAACTGCTACTGATATTATCAACCGGATTCCCTTGACGCTCAAAGAGGCAATGTCAGAAAATGGAGCTTTTGGCTGAGGATTCGGATTTTATCATCGTAAAAACAGATAAACCCGAGGAAACCGAAGAAGTTGGAAAGGCTTTGGGAGCGCACCTTGGACCAGGTGATATTGTTTTTTTAATCGGAGAACTTGGATCCGGCAAGACTTGTTTTACTCGTGGTATCGCTTGTGGTCTCGGAATTGAGAAAACCGTCCCTATAGTAAGTCCTTCTTTTACCTTAATTAATGAATACCCGGGAAAGACACCTTTATTTCATTTTGATCTTTACCGGATTGAGGATAGTGAAAGAATTTTTGATTTAGGATATTATGAATACTTTTATGGCAAAGGGGTTGCGGTTATCGAGTGGGGAGAGAAGGCTGCTCATCTTTTGCCGGATGAATATTTTATGGTTTCGTTTTCCTCAGCGTTTGATGAACGAAGGGAAATAAAAATTAAAGGGCAAGGAAAACGTTTTATTGATATAATAAAATCCTTGAGCAAATTTTTAAAAAATTAATTTCCACTTTTTTTGATGGAAAGGGCATATGGGAATTATAGTTCATAAATACGGAGGAACTTCAGTAGGCACTATTGAGAAGATAAAAAATATTGCTCGCCGTTTGATAGATACGCAAAAAAAAGGACACGACGTGGTTTGTGTGGTTTCGGCAATGGCAGGAGAGACTGATAGGCTGATTAAATTAGCCCGTGAGGTTACTGATTCTCCTGACGCTCGGGAATATGATGTTTTGGTTGCTACCGGCGAACAGGTCTCTATTGCTCTTCTGGCGATGGCGATAATATCTCTCGGAGGAAAAGCGCGGTCTTTTACCGGCCATCAGGTAAAGATCCTTACGGATGAATCCTTTAGTAAAGCCAGGATCATGAGCATTGATACCGAAAGATTATTAAAAGAAGTAAAGGATGGATATATAGCTATCGTAGCCGGTTTTCAAGGGGTAGATGAAGACGGGAATGTCACTACCCTGGGGCGAGGCGGCTCAGATACTTCCGCGGTGGCTTTGGCGGCTGCTTTGAATGCTGATCAATGCGATATTTATACTGATGTGGATGGGGTCTATACGGCTGATCCCAATATTTGTCCCAAAGCCAAAAAGTTGAAGAAGATTTCCTACGAGGAAATGCTGGAAATGGCAAGTCTTGGGGCTAAAGTTCTTCAAAACCGCTCCGTAGAAATAGCAAAAAAATATAATGTTCCCGTCCAGGTACGATCATCTTTTTCCGAGGAGGAAGGCACTATGGTAACCATGGAAGATGAAGAAATGGAAAAGTATGTGGTTTCCGGTGTCACTTATAACCGGAATGAGTCAAAACTTACTATTTCTGGTATTCCGGATGTACCGGGTGTAGCGGCAAAAATTTTTAAACCCATTGCTGACGCGAATATTGTCGTTGATATGATAATCCAGAATGTAAGCAGCGCCGGGCACGCTGATCTCACCTTTACCGTTTCCAAAACCGATACCAAAAAGGCATTAGAAATTTTACAAGCAATAGGGAAAGAATTGGGCGCTGCCCGAGTAAGCTCTGATGAAAATATTGCTAAAGTATCGATTGTTGGTGTCGGCATGAAAAGCCATGCTGGTGCGGCATCACAGTTTTTTTCGGTGCTGGCTCATGAAGGAATTAACATTATGATGATCAGCACCTCGGAGATAAAAATATCCTGTGTGGTTGAGGAAAAGTATGCGGAACTGGCGGTCCGGATTCTCCACGATACATTCCACCTATCTCCGGAAGAAAAATAGATTGTTTTATTTTACTCAGAGGTTGTGATGAAATCCTTAAAACTTTATGATACTACCCTGCGTGATGGCACCCAGGCAGAAGATATCGCGTTTACCGTTGAAGATAAAATTCGCATTGCCAAAAAACTCGATGAGCTTGGCATCCATTATATTGAGGGCGGATGGCCTGGGTCCAATCCGCGGGATTTCCAATTTTTTAATGAAATAAAAAATTATAGTTTATCCCAGGCCAAAATAGCGGCTTTTTCCAGCACCGCTCATCCCCACACCCCGCCGGATAAGGATAAAAACATCAAAGAAGTTCTTCGTGCTCAAACTCCGGTTGTAACAATCGTCGGTAAAAGCTGGGATATTCATGTCCGCGAAGCTTTAGGGATCACCCTCGAGGAAAATCTCAAAATTATATTCGATACTATATCCTTTTTAAAAAAACATGTCCCGGAAGTCATCTTTGATGCGGAACATTTTTTCGATGGATTTAAAAAAAATCCTGATTATGCTCTCCAGGTAATAAAAATAGCAACTTCTGCGCACGCTGATTGGCTGATTTTGTGTGATACTAACGGCGGTAGCATGCCCCATGAGGTTCAGGAAATAATTCGAATGGTGAAAAAAGAAAAGCTCCCGGTTCCTCTGGGAATTCATTGTCATAATGATTCGGAAATGGCAGTGGCCAATTCTATTGTAGCGGTCAAAGAGGGGGTAACGCAGGTACAAGGGACAATCAATGGTTTTGGAGAACGATGCGGCAACGCAAACCTTTGTTCGATCATTCCTAATTTAAAGTTGAAGTTAGGAATACCATGTATATCCGATGAACAACTGACGAAGCTCAGAGAAACTTCCCGGTTTGTTTATGAACTGGCCAACTTTCAACCCCCAAACCATCAGTCTTTTGTTGGGGATAGCGCATTTGCTCACAAAGGGGGGCTCCATGTCCAGGCAATTCAAAAAAAATCTGAGACCTATGAACACATTCGACCCGAACTGGTAGGAAACCATCAAAGAGTTTTACTTTCCGATTTGTCGGGGAAAAGCAATATAATTTATAAAGCTAAAGAGTTGGGCATCAAGGTAGGAAGTAAAGACCCGGTCGTCATTGCGACATTAGAAAAACTTAAAAACTTGGAAAACCAGGGATATCAGTTCGAAGGCGCGGAAGCTTCTTTTGAGCTTATGCTTAAAAAAGCTTTGGGACTTCAAAAAAAATATTTTGATTTAGTTGGGTTTCGCATCATCAGCGAAAAAAGGGAAGAGGATGAACCACCTTTGGCCGAGGCTACCATTATGATCAAAGTTGGCGGCAAAATTGAACATACCGCTGCCCTGGGTAATGGTCCGGTGAATGCGCTCGATAATGCTATTCGAAAAGCCCTGGAAAAATTTTATCCTCAGCTCAAGGATATGGAACTCGTAGACTATAAAGTCCGGGTTCTTTCATCCGGCGAGGAAGGCACAGGCGCTAAAGTGAGGGTTTTGATTGAGTCGAGTGATAATCACGACAAATGGGGAACTGTGGGTCTTTCTGAAAATATTATTGAAGCAAGCTGGCAAGCATTAGTAGATAGCATTAATTATAAACTTTTAAAAGATGACAAGAAAAATGCAGAATGATGAAGGGAAAATCACGTATCCTCATCAAATCATGGCATTGGTTATCCTTACCGTATTCTTAGCACACTATTGCTATCGTTTTTGCTTTTCTTTGAACAATGAAACGCAGATCGAAAATCTTTCCCCTTACCTTCTTGAAGTTAAAGGAGAGGTCCCTCATCCGGGATTGTATTATTATGCTTATCGTCCGACTATTAATGAATTACTTAATGCCAGTGGACAAGCACCTGATGACAACGTCACTATTAACCAAAAATCAATGGTGCTCTCTACCGGCGCTTCCCTATGGGTACAAAAGAATCGGAAAGGGCTACGGATCGCCATTTTTCCCTTGGAAGGAAAAAAGAAATTACTCTTGGGAATCCCCATAAATTTGAACACCGCTACCTCGGATGATTTATCAAGTTTACCCGGCATTGGACCACATATCGCTGATGAAGTTATTTTGTTTCGAAAGTCTTGCGGAACATTTTCAAAAATCGAAGACCTTAAAGCCGTTAATGGCATCGGAGAGAAACGTTTAAAAAAAATTGAAAAGTATCTTACGGTAACAACAGAAACTATCTCGTAACGTATTTTTTTGAAGGGAGGTTTTGCTTGGTTAGAAAAATAAAAAGCTCGAACAAAATTACTATTGGCCGGAGTGCTGAGGCGGCGCCATCGGTCACTACTTTTTTTGAATTAGTGCGAAATAATCTTTTGTATCCCATCTTGGGGTTAGTTGCAATTTTACTTTTATCCGGGGGGGTTTTCCTGTGGAAATATTTTGACAAAAAAAATGAAGAAAAGGCCTCTACCTTATTTTATCAGGCTTACCAGACCTTTAAAGAGTCGAAGCAAAAGGAAGCCTCTTTAGAAGCACCTATGAAGCTTTTTCAAACAATCATTAAGGACTACCCCAGAACCAGTGCAGGCGAATTGAGCTTTTTTTATCTGGGTAATTGCCGGTTTGTCATGAAAAAGTTCGATGAGGCTATTGATGCTTATAATAAATTTTTGAAAAAAGTTTCTTCTCAACCGCAATTGGCGCTTCTTGCCTATGACAGTCTAGGATACTGTTACGAAGAGAAGAAAGATTATAAGAAAGCCGTAGAATACTTCCAAAAGACTATCACCCCTTCCCCCGGCTTGGGAGAAAGTGGGTATTTAAATGCGGGTCGTTGTTTTGAGGCACTGGGAGATAGTGAAGGTAGTTTGAATATCTATAAAAAGTTTCTTTTAGAATTCCCGGACTCTTCTAAAAAGAGTTTTATTCAGGAAAAGATTAAAAAAATAGAATTGAAAAAAGGACCAGCAAGCGATGTGGCCAAAAAGTCTCACTGATAATGTCAAGGTGATTATATTTGATTGCGACGGAGTCATGTTTGATTCTCGCAAAGCCAATAGCGCTTTTTACAATACGATCCTTGCCCACTTTGAAAAACCACGGTTGACTGATGATGCGTTCGAGGTAGTTCATATGTCTACGGCAGAAGAATCCATTAATTATTTATTTCGCGATGATCCTCAACTTCAGGAGGCGCAAAAATATCGTAAGCAGGTTGATTATCAACAGTTTATTTCTTTCATGATCATGGAGCCTTTTTTGAATGAGGTCTTGGAAATTTTGAAAAAAAAATACCAGTTGGCCGTGGCTACCAACCGAACCAATACCATTCACCCCCTTTTAACGGCTTTTAAACTCGAACATTTTTTTGACAAGGTCGTATCAGCGTTAGATGTCACTAATCCCAAGCCTCATCCAGAAGCGGTTTTTAAGATAGTGAACCATTTTGGTGTTGATGCTCGAGAAGCGGTATTTGTCGGCGATTCTCCGGTAGATAGGGAAACTGCCCTACACGCGAAAGTTTTTTTTGTCGCTTACAAAAATTCTCTTCTTCACGCAGATCATAATATTTACGATCTGCGTGAACTACTTTTTCTTTGATGGTCTAACGTATTGCAATTTAACGCTTATGCAAAATAAAAAAACCTGCATACGTCAGTTTTAAAAACCGATTGCCTAAATTTTTATTTTCGTTTATCATTAACCATTACACCTTATTAAACATGGTTTTTAATGCGATATGGATGAAGCGGATATTTTTATCTTAGAATTTTTATTAACTCTGGTTTCACTTTTATTTCTTCTTTTCTTTTCCATCATTGCTTCCACGCTCCATCGGCTTACCCCTTTTGATTTAAAACTTCTCAATGAACAACACGGAAAGAAAAGCGATATTTTTAACTTACTCGCCCACAATAACCTTAAGGTTATTATCCCCATTTCGTTTGGAAGCCAAACCTCTTTGCTTCTTATTTTTATTCTTACCAGCCACATGGTTATACAAAAGGTTGATTCACATCCCCTGTTATGGGCATTTGGTATACTGTTAGTGGTGAGCCTTGTTTTCTGCCAATTAATTCCGCGGCTGTTGGTTCACGTGAATCCAGAAAAAAAATTACTCAGGCTTCTTCCTTTACTTTCCATTTTTTTCCCGGTGGTAAAGTTTTTGTCTTACCCCATTATTTCCAGTGTTGAACGGATGCGGGGTTCAACAAAGGTCGCCGACGAAGACGAACCCGAGGTTGTGGATAAAAAAATTCAAGCGCTCATCGCCATTGGAAAAGAAGAAGAGGTGCTCGAAAAAGAGGATAGTGAGCTGGTAAAATCGGTCATAGAATTTGGGGATACCAAAGCCCGCGAAGTGATGATCCCTCGTTCTCAAATAATTGCTCTTCCGGAAAATGCCTCCATAAAAGAAGCCAAAGACCTTATGGTGAGGAAAAAACATTCACGAATTCCCGTATATCGTGAGAATTTAGATCAAATTATTGGGGTAATTTATGTCCGCAATTTGTTGACCAAGTTGGAAGAAAAAGAGTGGGATTCACCAATAAATGATTTACTTTTACCGCCAGTATTCGTTACTGAAGAAGAACGTATCTCCGAAGTCTTTAAGGAAATGAAAGCCAAACGGTCATGGATGGTGTTTGTCAAAAATGAGTACGGCGGAGTTTCGGGGTTGATCACCATCAAAGATCTCCTCGAGGAAATTGTCGGTGATATTGACGACGAAGACCAAACCAAACAACCGGAGATCATTCCCCAGGGAAAGAATCTTTTCCTGGTGTCGGGCAAGGCGGGCCTTTACGAGCTGAGTGAGGCGCTGGGGGTCACTTTAGCGGATGATGATTGCCAGACTATCGGCGGTTTGATAACGAAAGCAATCGGACGGCTGCCGAAAAAGAATGACCGGCTTGAGGTTTCGGGACTGGTGATTACTATTTTAAATGTTGATTCAAGAAAAATTAATCGTTTGTTAGTTGAAAAACCTTCGGACCCACACTAAGACCCGAAAGCGCCGATAAAAAAAAGAAACTCTTTAACTTTTTTTGGATATTCTTTCTTGCTTAAAGGAATCGTACCACACTTATTTTTGCTGTTTATCTTCATTGGTCTTTCAGGTTTGTTTGCCGCGTCTGAAATTGCTCTGGTCAATCTTACTCCGTCCCAGGTCCGCCGCATTGTTAAACAAGGCACGCGTCACAGCCGACGTCTTGTTTTCTGGGAACGGGACCCGGATAAGATCCTTATTACGATCGTTATTGTTACTAATCTGGTCAATATCGCTGCTTCGGCCACGACGGTTACTATTTTTGTCCATGCTATTCCCCGCATTAGTGTGGATTCTGCCGCGGTGATCGCGACTTTTGTAACTACTTTGCTTATGCTCCTTTTCGGAGAGATTACTCCTAAACTCCTGGGAAAACGACACCCGGTTACGGTCTCCATTGGAGTTTTGCCCTTATTGCTTTTTTTGGGAAAGATTGTTCATCCGATCAGTAAAGTCCTTTTGAGGTTGAGTCAAAGCATTTTGAGTTTTTTAGGCAAAGAAAGCCAGGAAATTTTTCCCCCAGAATCACATCGCGAGGAGATAAAAGCCCTGCTTGAGTTAGTAAAGAAAGCGGGGGTAGTATCGGAAAGAGAAAATAAAATGCTCATGAGCATCTTACGGTTGGAAGAAACGAAAGTTCGGGATATCATGGTGAATCGAATGAATATGGTTTGCCTCGAAATAAACGCTCGTTATGAAACGGTACTGGAAACAGTCCGTAAAAGCGGATTTTCACGAATCCCCGTCTACGAGAAAACTTTTGAAAACATCAAAGGCATTTTAATGGCCAAGGATATTTTATCATGCTGGTACGAAAAAAGTTTCCAGCTTTCTTTTCTTATGCGGCCGGCAAAGTTTATGCCTGAAGTGATCACCCTTGACCGGGCTTTGCGGGAATTTATCACTACTCAAACCCATTTAGCGATTGTGGTCAATGAGTATGGTGAGGTTGAAGGATTAGTGACATTAGAGGATGTGATTGAAGAAATTACCGGAGAGATTCAGGATGAATTTGACATTGAAAGTATCTTGGTTAAGAAAGTAACGTAGAATAATCGCTTTATTATTTTTTTTTCCGCTAACTTCTAAAGAATCGGCCACCAGTTCCACAATGCTTTTGACTTGAAGGCCTAATTTATACTTTTCATTTAATTCAATGAGTTGGGTGTGGCAATTATAGCAGTTGGTGACTATTACTTTCGCCCCAGTTTTTTTTATTTGCTCAACTTTCACTTTTCCGATTTGTATCCGAAGCTGTCCGTAATCTCCGGAAGCTGACAGTCCGCCGCCGCCACCACAGCAATAGTTCAAAGCTCCATGCGGCTCCATTTCAACAAAATTTGAGCTGAGGGCCATGAGAATGTTTCGAGGCTGTTCGATAACTCCTCCATAGCGGGCAATATTGCAGGGATCATGATAGGTAATAGGGACATCGATACTGTCCTTTTTGATCTTAATACGCCCCTCGCGGAGAAAACGATCTATCAATTCGGAAAAAGTAAAGACTTTAAATTGAAAGCGATATCCGAGATTTCTTTCTGCTTCCCATCGGAGCACTCTATACGCATGACCACACGGAGCCAGCACCACATTTTTGGCTCTCACTTGTTCCTTAGCATGGAGGAGATGTTTCACAATGGTTATCATGTTTTCTATGTGGCCAGAGTAATATGCGTAGTTCACCGTATCAAAATGAATAGTTGAAAAAGTATACTTTTCATCGGCAGCATGCAGAATTTTAACTGCTGCGGTAAGCAATAAGGGATAATCTCGTACCTCCAAGGGATGCGGGATATAGAGTGTTTCTGCCCCTTCTTGGTCAATGGGGATAGTAAAGTCCTCTATCTTTAGTTCATCTGCCAGCTCTTCCGCCATCCATTCCAAAGTTTCAGAAAGATCGTCAACGTCTAATCCGAGGTAATTCCATTTGCTGAGTGCGGTTGAGACCGGTTTTTCTAAGCCAACCGGTGCTTTCCCCATACAGGCAAAGATTGAACGGACCGTATGGAAAATCGGTCCCGCATTTATACCACTGGGACAGGCCATACCACACCTGCCACACAGGGTACAGTCTTCGTAGACCGTGCGAAAGAGATCCGCTATTTCTTTTGTTGATAGTGGTGATGATTTTGGAAGAAAAGGTAACTTTGAATTCCAGGTAACGCGACACTTTTTAATCAAGCGCAATAGTTTTTTCATCTTTGTAATGGGGATCAGAGCAGGGTCATTTGTGGCTTTATAATAATGACACGCATCCGTACATAAGCCGCAATTCACGCAACTATAGAGCAATGAGAGGGTCCGCCAGGTGGTGAGAGTGCTCAACGAAGCAGCTATTTTTTCCCGTTGCTCGGCGGAAAATGTTAATCCGCCTTCAGCCGAAGGTTCATTTTTTCCTGGTGTTTGATTATTTCTAACTTCCTGCATACTGTTTGCCGGTCTTGTTTCTAAAACCATAGTGGCGTATCCTTTGAACATTCAGGTTTTTATTTTTTTGCAATACGCATAGCCTCAAATTCCGATCCCATATATGCTTGGGTAAAAAAGATAAAAAGCATATGTCCCAATCGCGAAAAGGGCAGAACCATCAAAAAAAGCTGACCGGATAAAATATGGGCGATCAGCATTGGTTCGTATAAAAACCATTGATGATAAGTTACCAAACCGGTGATAAAGGGGGCAATGACAAGAACTATCAGGACATAGTCGGAAAAAGAAGTCACGTAGGTAACTTCTTTTAGGAAAAGCCTCCGAAATAAAAAAAAGAGACAACAGACAATGACAATCCCGGTCATTACATCCGCGACTTTATCTGGTAGTGCCCACCAGGTAATATCCCAGGCTTGGTACCAGAGAACAACATGCGAATAAAGAAAAATAGGAGTAACTAAAATGCAGATGTGGAAAATAACGGTCACAACAGTTAAAACCGGACGTTTTTTGATGTTCGTCTCAAGAAAATTGAAGGCCCACGTCAAAAATGACAACAAACCATATCTTACCCCCATCCGGGGGAACATTATTTTGTCCTTTTTTGCCAGATGGAGGAAGCGAGTTAATTTAAATAAACCGCCTCCAAAAAACACGACAAAAGCAATCCATACCAAAGGACCGCGTATAAATTCTTCCATCCTTTCAGCCTTTTTTTAAAGGTTGGTAAAAAATATATTATAGATTGCGGTACCATTACATAGACCGGAAAATTTGTCAATTTTTTGGGCAAAACATAAAAAGTGTTGGCTATTTTTTTCTATCGCGGTCCAGCACAAAAAACTTAAATAGTCGTCCCTGAAAAAACATTCAACCAATTGATATAATTCGTTTTAATTAGGAAAAAACATGGTATAATCACCGGAAAATGGTAATT
>LQYC01004297.1_pt1 | contig 31863 bp, 29 predicted proteins | sample 661771 | NCBI WGS metagenome assembly LQYC01 (sample SAMN03483023, study PRJNA281117) | bioreactor metagenome | isolation source: benzene-degrading methanogenic enrichment culture from a contaminated... | place: USA: oil refinery in Oklahoma | collected 2011-05
AACCGCTTGATGGCCAGGCGCGAAGCGCCGGACAGAAAGCGGATGGGAATCCGCAGCACGATGACGCGGCGCGAAGCGTCCGCGCCATCAAGGATTAAGGCTAAAGAAATGGAAAAGCATTAACTTGACAGGCAACGAGTTTTCATCGAGAATGGTACGATTATAAGGATCCCCCCATTGTGGGATCGGAAAAAAATAGTCCGTAAGGAGGTATTTATTATGCTCGTCACCAAGAGTGGGAAAAAACTGGAAGAAGTGATCAAAAAGGCCATCGATGACCATGTTATCACCCAGGCCGAATATGAAGAAATCATAAATCTCGCCCATAATGACGGGGCACTTGATCTTCATGAAAAGGCACTCCTAAAAGAGTTCCATAGTCTTCTCTCTGAAAAAGTTATTAAACGAGTGCACAAGTAGAGGACATAAAGCTATAAAAGGTTAGGTTATCTACCCATTTTAAGTCCTATGGCATATTATTGAGAAACATCAGATTGGTTTCTCTCCCCTCGTAACATCTATTATGCATTGGATTAATGGTGAATTTAGGATAAATTTTTTCTTTTTATAGGCCTGGAGATAAAACGGAAAAATTTAAGGGTGTTCATCGCTCTCAACCGGGTCGGTGAGCTATTTTATTTCGCCTTTATTTGCTTTAGCAAACGCGGCTTTCGTTGTTCACATTGCATCTCTTCCTGTTATCGTTTTCTCTTCAATAAGCAACAACCATGCTTCTTGACAGTTGAGGTTGGATTAAAATAAAGTCTTGGTATATAGAGTATAAAAAGGAAACGACCCTTGTAAAAGGAGATCATAATGGGAAAAAAGATTAATAAAAAAAACATTGCTTGTATTGGCGCGGGTTACTGGGGGAAAAATTTAGTCCGCAATTTTTTCGCTCTCGGCGTGTTACACACTATCTGTGACCGTGATGAAGAAACATTAAAAAAGTTTAAGGAAACCTACCCGAAGGTTTTATTAAAAACAAATATCAAGGATGTTTTAAAAGATTCTGCAATTCAGGGAGTAGTGATTGCCACTCCTGCGGAAACTCACTTTGCGCTGGTAAAACAAGCTCTGGATATGGGGAAGGATGTGCTGGTGGAAAAACCCTTGGCCTTAAGCGTGAAGGAAGGGGAAGAACTTGTTTCCCTTGCCCGGTTAAAAGGGAAAATTCTTATGGTGGGACATATCCTTGCGTATCATCCGGGCATTCTAAAATTAAAAGAACTCGTAAGTAAAGGAGAACTGGGAAAGATTAATTATGTTTATTCAAACCGACTAAATTTAGGAAAATTTCGGAAAGAAGAAAATATTCTCTGGAGCTTTGCCCCGCATGACATTTCGGTCATTCTTATGCTTTTAGGGGAAATGCCCGTGGAGGTTTCCGCCTCCGGGGGGACTTATCTTCAACCGGAAATTTTCGATGTTACCGTAACGAATATGCGGTTTGCAAGCGGTGCCGGGGCGCATATCTTTGTGAGCTGGCTTCACCCCTTTAAAGAACAGAAACTTATCGTGGTCGGAGATAACAAAATGGCTGTTTTTGATGATGTTGCCCCCAAAGATAAATTACTGCTTTTTGAACATCGGATTGATTGGATTGACCGGCAGCCCGTTCCCCGGAAGGAAGATGCACGCATCATTGAATTTCCAGGAGCTGAGCCTCTTGGTGAGGAGTGTACTCAGTTTCTTAGAAGTATAGCGACTCGTCAGAATCCTCCTACTGATGGTGAAGAAGGAGTGCGGGTCCTTAGAGTCCTGGAAGCCTCCCAGAAATCTTTAAAAAATAAGGGCCTGGTTATCCCTCTGACGAATGCCCTTCCATCGCTTAGGTATTTTGTCCATGAGACCGGTATTGTTGATGAAAACTGTTTTATTGGAGAAGGAACGAAAATCTGGCACTTTTCTCATATCATGGATGGGGCAGTGATTGGGAAAAACTGCTCCATTGGGCAAAATGTGTTTATCGGCCGCAAAGTAAGAATCGGCAATAACGTTAAAGTCCAAAATAATGTCTCGGTCTTTGAAGCCGTAACACTTGAAGACAATGTTTTTTGTGGTCCTTCCTGCGTTTTTACTAATGTGTTTAACCCTCGAAGCTCGATTTCCCGTAAGGACGAATTTCGGAATACCCTGGTGAAGGAAGGGGCGACAATTGGAGCTAACGCAACTATAGTCTGCGGGAATACCATAGGGCGATTTTCTTTTATTGGCGCGGGGGCGGTGATTACCGAGGATGTGCCGGACTTTGCTCTTGTGCACGGCAACCCCGGGAAAATTCACGGCTGGATGTGCGCCTGTGGAGTTAAACTCTCGTTTTCTTCTTTATCCAAGAAAAAAGCACAGAGCGCGACGTGTTCTGCGTGCGGTAAGCTTTACGAAAAAACGGCCGAAAAGATTTCTCAGGTAGGATGAAGGGTTGGAGGAATGATGAAAAGAGGAGTTAAACTAAAACTTTTTCTCGGTATTTTGAGCAGCGTTTTTTTTTTAGCGCTTGCCCTGCGTAACGTGAGCGTTGCCGAGCTTCTCAAGGCGTTAGCACAGGCTAATTATTTTTTTATAATTCCATCCTTAATCCTGACTTTTTTAGTTTATTATTTTCGGGCCATACGATGGCATTATATGCTCATGCCGATTAAGCCGGTAAAAATTTCTCGATTGTTTAATATTACGGTTATCGGCTTTATGGTCAATAATATTCTTCCCATAAGAATCGGAGAGTTAGTGCGCGCTTATGTTCTCGGGAAGAGGGAGAGCCTGAGTAAAAGCCTTGCGTTTGCCACGATCATCATTGAGCGGCTTCTGGACGGCTTGACCATTCTTTCCTTTCTCATTCCCATCGTGCTCCTTTTCTCCTTTCCCCGATGGTTGAAACAGACAGGCCTTGTTCTTCTGGTTTTATATTTGGGGGTAATTGTCTTTCTCTTTTTACTCAACTTTTTTTCCCAAAAACTTATTCAGATTTTTGAGAAACTGGTTTCGCCTTTTTCTCCCTGGTTTGCCCAGCGACTCGGAAGGATGCTCATGTCTTTTTGTGAAGGACTTAAGATCTTTAAAACAAAGAAGCAAGTTTTTTGGATCTGTTGTTTTTCTTGTTTTATCTGGGTGGGCGCTTCTTTAATCCTTATGGTCTTCCTTTATGCTTTTCATATTAACCTGCCCTTTTACGCTCCTTTCCTTTTATTGGTCATTATCGCTACCGGAGTAGCCATCCCCTCTTCCCCTGGATTTATCGGGACGCTTCAGTTTTTCTGCGTTACCGGGTTAGCGCTTTTTGGAGTTTCGAAAAGCGAGTCGCTTGGATTTTCCATTGTTTACCATGCAAGCCAATACATACCCGTAACGTTGCTCGGATTTTTCTTTATGTGGAAGGAACATCTTCATTTTAAGGAGATAGCCGTAACCCAGGAAGAAGAGGTCAATGATAAAGCGGGAAACGTAAAGGGTAAAGCGTGAAGACCGTTAAACCTTGATGACAAAAGTTCTGGCGATTTTATCGTGCCATCCCTGTTTGTCGGGATCAACAGCAATCCAGAAGAAACCAAGAAAAAAAGCATAAAAAGAAATGATATATCCTATCCACCTCAGAAATGCCCGCCGGTAACCGATAAGCCCTCCTTCGGCGCTTACCACTTTTAATCCACAGACCATTTTCCCTATTGTTTGTCCGGTATAGCCATAAAAATACGTGAAGTACGCGGCTCCAAAAATAAGATTGGCACAATACGTTAGGATAAGGGTCGTGAAAAAGTTTTTCAAGGGGAGAACACCACCCCCTTGAGCTATACGAGAAGCAAAGAAGAACAGTAAACCAACTATACTGAGGACGGTTTTATCGATAAGATACGCAATACTTCTTACCCAAAAGCCACCTTTCTCCATTTGTGAGGAAGAGGGGATAGATTCTGAATGAGCAGTGCTCCAGATTCGAGGATATTCTTGGTCGAGCGCGGGGGTGGTTAAAAGTAAATCGGGAGTCATAGAAATTTTTCTTTTAGCAAATGCTTTGTTTACCCCGTTAGAGATCAAATATCGAATGGGGTGAAGAAACGCAATGAATGTTAAAGATTCTTACGCTTTTTTACATGGGTAAATCCCATTTAAAATCCTTCTAACGGGGTTTATTGATAAAAATAATGTCAGGCATTCTTAAGTGGTCGTGCCCGGTTCTGAAGGTCCAGGGTTTATGTCTTCAAGAATTCGCGCAATTTCCTCGTCATCAAGAGGTTCGGTTTTGATTCTTCCCGGGGGTGCTTCTCTCGGCGATTGATCCTGTAAGGGATTTTTCATGCGCAGGATTTTTTTTCTTTCCTCGGAACCGAGTAATTCTTGTTCCCCTTCCTTTTTTTCGGTTTTTTCGTGGAGGGATATATCGTCCATTGATAAGTTGATCTTCTCTTGTCCCGGTTCATCAGGGAGGAATAGTTCTTCATTCGAAGACAGACCGCTCAGAGAGGGTGGGGTTTTCGTGAGGTCTTCGGGAAACTTAAAGTCCTCCACGTCATTTGGCGGCATTTTAATATTCCGAGAGTCTTCTCCCCGTGTTGCTAAGGGTAAGGTGTCCCCGTGTTTTGTTTCAAAAGAAAAGGCTGTTTTTAATTCTCCGCCGAATGTCTTTTCTTGCTCCTCAAACTTCATCTCAAAGGGTTCGGTAGAAAAATCCTGCTTTTTAATTTTTGGTTCCACGGGAGGGGGGACAATGAGCAACTCAGGGGGTTCATTCGTAAAAAGGGGGGAAGTTTTTTCCTGCAAAGGGTATGCGCTGATCAGTGCTTCGGGGATGAGGCTCGGCGGCGCTGGTTCCTTTTGGGGGATTGGTCGGGGCTTGAAACTCCGAGTTTTTGATGAACTTAAGCCGAGCTTTGCCTTTTCAGCAAATAATTCTTTACCACATTTTTTACACGTATTCAGAGAATCCGGCCCAAAATATCCGCATTTTGGACATTTCATCTATCGCTCCCTCGAAATATGCACACCAATTTTTTTACCCTATTATTACTTTTTTTGCTCAAAAGTCAAGATAAATAAAATAGAGTAGACGATGTTTTAACCATTTGAATATCTAATCTTTTTAAAAATAGAACCGTGTCTTTTCTCCCTTCTCGTAGGCTGAAGATAAAAATAATATATTGTTTTTTAAAAATTTTTTGGGTATATATCATAAAAAAACAACTTGATTCTTCAGTTATTACTATCAAGCAATAGTGTCCGACACAAGAGATGTTTCATCCCGCGAGGAGGGATAAAGCATAACTATCTATGCATTTGGTACTTTCTGAGTTCCCCATTGATAGCGGGAGACGAAGAATCTCATTTTTTAAAATTGAGCGATAGCACATTCTTGAATGCTTATTTTGGACATCAATGACTTGGATATCAGGAGGGGAGGTGCGAGGAGGAGATAAAATCAAAACACTTCATGAGCAATAAGGCTGGTGAGGTGTTTTTTGATGAACTAAGCAACATCCCAGTATTGATCCCGTTAGAAATGCCCCGTGTGAAATCCTTCTAAGGGGGTTTACTTTGTTTAAAAGCAACCAATCCTATATTAAGGAGGGTCGGAGGATGAATAAATTTTTTGGAATACCGTTGCGAAAAAACAAAAAAAGTGATGACGAGTTTGTCGAAGAAATCAGAAAGGACATACAGGACCGAAAACGTACCCGCATTATCTTGCCGGTTCTGGGTATCATTTTCATCGCGCTGATTATTTTTTGCCTCGCGTTATTAAAAATTTCTTCAATGGAAAATTTACTGGGTGTGACACCTTATCAGTGGACAGGATTCTTTTTCGGATTCGGTTTTGGTTGTGTAGCCTTTGTCATCGGCATCAACTCTATACTTGTTATTCTAAACTGGTGCGGCTGCTTCAAACATCACCGAACCGAGGAACTTCTTATAAAATATCATGATGATCTGAAAAAATAGATGAGAGATGAAGAAGGACTTTGGGGTAGGAAAATTTGATCACTTACTACTTTAATTTTAGCAGAATATAGAATATAAGGGTAGCATGTGTAATATTTGTCTTGAATTTTATAGAGTGAGGAATATATGAAACTTAATGACCATATATACTTTTATCCTGAGCAGGGGATGCTTGATTGCAATACCTATGTGGTTAAAGATAAGCTTGTTTTGATCGTTGATGTGGGTTTGGGTAATAACCTGCCTTTGTTGATTAAAGCCATGGAAAAGGATGGGATTGATCCCCGGGAGGTAGATATTATTGCCAACACCCATCTCCATATTGATCATACCTGGGCAAATGAGGAGTTAAAGAAGAAAGGAAAAGCTAAAATCAAAATTACCCAAGTTCAAAAAGAAAATTATCACATCAGTATCAGTCAGACCTCGTTGTTTTTTGGCCTTGAACCAATTGAGTTTAAAGAAGATGAATCCCTTGACTCACCGATAGAATTAGGTAATATAAAAGTAGAAATAATTTCAACTCCAGGGCATTCACCCGAGAGTGTCTGTTTCTATGTGCCCGAGAACAAAGCCCTTATCTGTGGGGACCTTGTTTTTGACCGTAATACCGGCCGCTCCGATCTCCCCGGAGGAAACGGGGAGCAGTTGAAAAAATCAATTGAAAAAATTGCCGAGCTTGATACTGAGCTTCTTTTGCCGGGCCACATGGGAATAGTATCCGGAAAGAAAAAAGTAAACGACAACTTTGAATTTTTGAGAACCAATGTCTTCCGTTGGCTATAGCACCCACGAACTTTGTTTTGAGCAAGGACCAATCCGGCCGCCTAGTGAAGCCAAGAGCCTCCTGGTGCGGATAACCAGGAATTGTCCCTGGAACAAGTGTCTTTTTTGCCGGACCTATAAGGGGGCAACCTTTAGCCTCCGCTCGTTAGAGGACGTTAAGCAGGATATAGAAACCATAAAAAAGATTTATGACGAGATCAAAGCTATCTCCTGGAAACTGGGATTAAAAGGAGCGGTGACAGATGAGGTGCTTCATTACCTTTACCATAACCCGGAGGACTATTCGAGCAGTTTTCTCAGTGTGGCGATGTGGCTTTACTATGGAGAAGGTTCGGTCTTCTTGCAGGACGGAAACAACTTGATGGTTAAGACCAGTGAACTGGTTGACATCTTAACTCTTCTCAAAAATACTTTTCCGGAGATAACCAGAATAACTTCGTATGCTCGCGCCAAAACGATTGCCACGAGAAAAACTGTCGAGGAATTACAGGCGCTGCGAATCGCGGGGCTTTCCCGGATCCATATCGGACTTGAGAGCGGGAGCGACAAAGTGCTTGAGCTTATTCGCAAAGGGGTTACTGCGGCAGAGCATATTGACGCCGGCCGGAAGGTGAAGGAGGCGGGTATTTCTCTCTCTGAATATGTGATCCCCGGCTTAGGAGGGAAAAAGCTCTCGCAGGAGCACGCTCTCGAAACCGCGCGAGTGCTCAATGAGATTAATCCTGATTTTATCCGGTTAAGGACACTGACGGTTGTTGCTGGAGCAGGACTGGATGAAAAAAAGGCTTCCGGAGAATTTGAACCCATAAGCGATGAAGAAATTGTGCGGGAGATACGGCTGATGGTCGAACACCTTGAGGGAATTGACAGCTATTTTGCGAGCGACCATATTCTTAATCTGCTCGAGGAGGTGGAAGGCGAGCTTCCGGGGGATAAGGCAAAGATGCTGGCAGTGATGGACCGTTTCCTCGCGTTGTCTTTTGAAGAAAAATGCAATTTCCGACTGGGGCGAAGAGCAAGTATTTACCGCACCCTCGCAGATCTCAAAAACCAAGGGCTTTATCAGCAGGTTGATAAGGCGCTTAAGCAGATCATGGCTCCGGACGGAGATGGGCTTGAGGTAGTGATTGATGGGCTTACCAAGAGGTTTGTTTAATCGTAAATAATCGTTAAGGGGTGTTCTTCATCTGACTTAATTTCTTTGATTGCTTCCTGCCTTAATTCATTTCGGTCAAGGTTTGTTCCCTCTTTTTCACCCGGAAATTGTTCCACTAATGTTATCCATCGGGGAATGTTATGGCGGGAAATTTCATTGCGAAAATATTCCCGGATAGGTTGCGCGCTGGAGACTACCCCGTTATTGGTTTTGACAAAGGCAAAAGCTTCTTCGCCCAAACGCCGGCTGGGAACTCCTACCACCCGCGCATCAAGCACTCCGGGAAAAGAAAGTAGGTATTTTTCTACTTCCAGGGGATAGATATTTTCTCCTCCCCGGATGAGCATGTTCCGCCTCCGGCCGGTTATGCGGTAAAAATTATCTTCGTCTTTCGTCCCCAGATCGCCGGTATGGAACCAGCCATCCTTGTCCATGAGTTCTGCGGTTTCTTGGGGCATGTTATAATACCCCTTCATCATCACCGGCGTGCGAACACAAATTTCTCCTTTTTCCCCGGTCGGTAAATCCTCTCCAGTTATCGGGTTGACTATTTTCATCTCCATCCCATCTAAGGGCTCGCCCACGGTAGAGAGGATTTTTTCTCTTCTTGTTTCCTTGCACGAGGTTTGGGTTAATAGTCCAATTTCAGTGATCCCATAAGCGATAGTGAGTTCAGGGATAGACATGGTTTCGATGGTTTGTTGCATCAGATCCGGGGGGCAAAAATCACCGGACATCATGCCGGTTCGCAGGCTTTTAAGGTTGAACGTGGGAAACTCCGCATGGTTAAGAAGATCCGCAAAAATGGTCGGGACTCCATATAAAGCGGTACAGCGCTTTTCTTCTAAAAGTTTCAGAACCTCAAGAGCTGTGTATTTGGGCACGGTTACTATTGGGGTGTGGGTTGAAAAACACGCCATCAGGCCCATCCAGAAACCAAAGATATAATGAAAAGGGACCGGCAGGCAGAGGATGTCCGAAGGGGTAAAATCCTGGTTTTTGGCAATCGACAGACCATTGTTGATCAACCCAAAATGAGTAAGCATGACGCCCCGGGAATAACCAGTCAGTCCACAGGTAAACTTAATCAGGACAGGATCAAAAGGGGAGATTTTTTCTTTAAGAAACGGCAGATCCGACTTGCGTACTTTGCTTGCTTCCTTTAATAAATCCTCAAAGTTGAGGAATCCTGAAGTGGAGCTGTCTCCGATAACAATAACTTTTTTTAACAAAGGAAATTCCCAGGAAGCGACCTCACCTGAGGAAAAGACTTGCAGATCCGGGATAGCTTTTTTAAGAATTTCTTCATTGTCAGTTCCGTTTATTTTTTTGGCCAAGAATAACACCTTAATATCAGCGGTTTTTATGTAATAGGCGAGATCGCGTGATCGGGCATTTGGGTTTATTGGAACCATGGCTGCCCCGAGTTTACTGATGCCTAAAAAGAGAAAAACCCATTCAGGTATGTTATGTGCCCAGACCCCTATCTTATCTCCTCTTTTAATGCCCACGCTCATCATTCCTTGAGCCAATTGGTCAGAAATATTCTTAAGCGCTCCAAAGGTAAAAATCCCTTGATCAGGAGTAATCAAGGCTTTCTGCGCAGGCCGTTTATCTGCTTGACGATCAAAAAACTCTCCTAATGAAAGATCATTAATCCAATCCTGGTAGGACAAGGTATTCTCCTGAGTTGATGAGTAATGATTTAAGAAAAAGGTAATTAACTGATAAAGGGGTCCATTGTTTTTATGCTGGCCGCTTTTTCATGGGAAAGCCCTTCAGTCATCTTTTTTAGGAGCAGGGAAAGCTGTTTTAGCTCTTCCTGGGAGAGGCAACGCATCAAAGGGACAAACTCTTCTTCATAAGCAGAAAGAATCTCCCCAAAGAGCTGTTCGCCCTTGGGGGTGAGTCTTACCCACATTTTTCGGCGGTCTTTTTTATCCTGATCCCTGATAACAAACTCATCCCTTTCCAAATGATCCACAATCGTGGTGATATTTCCTTTAGTAACCAGCAATTCTTTACCCAGCTTTCCTAGTGGCATATCTCCTTGGAGTCCTATGGTCGTTAGCACGTAAAGTTGGGGCAGGGTTACCCCTTTCTTACCGACTTTTTTTCTGATTTCGGTGGAAATAACGGCATAAACCCTTAAAATTCTTACCCACACCCCGATAGAGAGTTCTTTTAGTAAGCCCCTTCTGGAACGGGATAAAGACGATGTAAGGGTTTTTATGCTGGGAGAATCTTGCATTTCACTAAAGAAACTAAGATTTTTTAGGCTTAAACTTTTATCATAATGATTTAGAAAAGTCAATGTATTTCCCGACAAGATTATTTAAAAAAAACTTTAAGTTACTTGAAGGAAGCGTAAGATTTTTTTGAGGAAAAATGATTTTCAGGAGGAACAAAGGAGGGGAACTCCCCTCCTTTGGATAAAATCAACTTTTTTTACCTTTTTCGATTGGCATATTCAGCGTAGATCATTGCCACTGTTCGATAAATCATGTGGGCAAACTTTGAGTAGGGAAGGTAGGCGAGGAGATAAAACACAAAGATCAAATGGATGACATAAAAAAAGTATGCCAAAAAAGAGGCCTCAGCCATGCGGGCAAACTGGGTAAGGAATCCGGTGATAGCCACGCACAAAATAGTCCAGGTAAAAACCGAATCAAGATAGGTACCGGCTCCGGCCTTATCTTTGTTGACAGAACGGTTGTAAAGCACCAGCAGACATCCTGCCAAAATTGCCAGTCCCCCTAAATTCCCCGTGAGCTTGACCACACTAAAAAAAGACCACGGAGGCAAAAATAATTCATTGCCTTTGAAAAACAGTTTCTCCGCCCAAATACCTCCCGCACTGATAGACGTGGCGATAAGGCATAACACAAAGCCATAGAAGATGGAAAGATGAGCGTAATACCTTATTTGGTTTGCTACACAGTCATTGAATTTTTCGTGCCGCAAAATTTTGCTCATTACCGGCAGCAGATAAGACTTGAAGGCACTAAGCAGCGACGGTGCACCGTTTATTCCCTGGGTAAGAAGGGTCCAGAACCTGTTTATTCCCGTAAAAAGACCGATGAATACCAGGAGGGTGAAAATTCCTGCAGCAACATCAATGAGTTCATACGGGATAAGGCTGCGAAAAAGGATCGGGCCAGGGGGTGTCGTTTTGCCTAAGGGAGGGGAGATACCGAGCCTGACTTAAAATTTTACCCATGAATCGAGGAAAGGCTAAATTGATAAAACTATAGTTACGGACAGCGGCAAGGACTTCACCCGGTTTTGCGCCTCTCGGACAATGCACCGAGCAGTCATTGCAGTTGTAACAGAGCCAGATATCCGGGTCTTTCATCAGCTTGTCTTTTAAACCCCATTGCGCCCAAATCATCTCTTTTCGAGGAAAAGGGTTGTCCTCAGGGGTTAACTTGCAGACGACCGAACAGGTGGCGCACTGAAAACATTTTTTCAGCGAGTCACCTCCCAGGGATTTAATGTCTTTAATAAAATCAAGATCAGGTTTTACGATAGTCGAATCAGCCATGATTCTTTCCTCCTACATTCCTTTATACGGATTGGGGCCAACTTTATCAATGGTTTCCATGAAACTATCAATGATGTTAGGAATCTTATTGAAATCAGAGTGAGCAACCAGTTCAAAACGGATTCGGTCAGATTCCAGCTTCAGCCGGTCAAGAGTTTCCTTTATCTTTCCCATCCGATAGCTGGCCAGTTCACTTCCTTTTACCATATGGCATTGATAATCATCGCCATGCTTGCAGGCTAAAAGGAGCACGCCGTCAATTCCCTTGGAAAGGGCATCGGCAATCCAGACCAGGTTCGTTGAACCCACACAGCGTAATGGAATGATCCGCGCGTAAGAAGTGTAGGTAAGGCGATTCATTCCCGCCATATCGATCGCGGGGTAGGCATCGTTTTCGCAGGCCAGGATGAGAATTCTGGGCTTTTCTTCATAATCTTCCGGAACCTCGATGCACTTGATCATGGAACCGATCATATCAACCGAATAATCCTTAAAAGAAATGATTCGTTCCGGACATGACCCCATACAGATAGCGCACCGCCGGCAACGCGTTAAATTAGGTAGAGGATTGCATTTTTCGTCTTCATTGATGGTGCCGAAGGGGCATTCCTCAGTGCACCGTTTGCACTGGGTGCAGCGCTGCATGAAAAAATCCGGGTAGGACCGGTCTCCGGCCCGCGGATGAACCGCTTCTCCACGGGTTGCCATCTCAACGCACTGAATCGCTTTCAGAGCGGCGCCGGTAGCATCTTCCATGCTCGACACCAAGTCTATAGGAGCGTGCACTGCTCCGGCCGCGTAAATACCGGTGCGCCGGGTCTCGTAAGGGAAACAGACAAAATGGGAGTCGGGGAATCCATACTTAAGCGGCGGCAATTCCGGCCCCTGACGGTAATCCAAATTGAGGATGTTTGATCTGATGATGATATCGGTCGGTGCCGGCGGTTGATCTGCCTTTTTATCCTTTTCGTCCTCAACCACAATCTTGATTGCTTCTCCGAGAGCCGTAGCCGGCACCATTCCCGTGGCCAAGACCACCAGGTCCGCTTCGATCTTTATATCTTCACCGAGAAGCGTGTCCTTAACTTCCACCGTTACCGCGGAATCGTTTCCGTTTACCGCTGTGACCTCGCCCTTGGTAAGAAATATACCGTCATCCTGCTGGACGGCTTTGTAAAAATTTTCATAAAGTCCGGGGGTGCGCATGTCCTTGTAAATGATATAGACCTTGGCCTCGGGGTTTTGAGTGCGGATGTATTTCGCTTGTTTAAGCGATTCCATACAGCAGATGGAAGAGCAATAGGGAAGATGGTCTTTATCCCGCGAGCCGGCGCAAAGAATAAAAACCACGCTTCCGGCGGCCTTTCCGTCGGAAGGCTTGTTTATTTTCCCGCCGGCGAAAAGCTCTTCCAGCTGTTCCCGGGTGACGATATTTTTCGAGGTCCCGTAGCCCAGATGCCCCAGCTTACCGGCATCATAAGGGACCGCGCCCGCGGCGTTGATAACGGCTCCGGCCCGCTCGGAAACGGAGTTTCCGTTTTGTTTTATTGTCACGTCAAACAATCCCGGCCCACCGCTGATCTTTTCTATCGTAGATGAGGTGTAAACCTTGACATTGGACGCCTGGTCAATTTCGCGCATCAGGGCGTCGATCATGCCCGGATCCTCGATTGCTTCGAAGGGGGATTGGGTAGGGCAAAGTTTGGTTTGCTTTTTAACCCATCCGCCCAGGGTATTTTCCTTTTCCACGAGAATGGCATTGTAGCCGGTTCGGGAAGTTTCCAATGCCGCGGTCATTCCCGCAAGCCCACCGCCGACCACCAGAATATTTTTCACGATATCTTCAACCAGGTAGGGGGTAACAAAATCCATCTTTTGTATTCGCACCACTCCCATACGAAGAGTGTCTTCAGCCAGCATCTGAGTGTCTTCATCATTGGGGGTGTGGCACCACGCCACCTGCTCCCGCAAGTTTACGCGGTTTAAAAGCACGTCGGGTCCGAATTGAAAAACTTCGGTTTTTACTCGCTGGGAGCAAGCGGCGATAACTACCGCATTGACGCCTTCGCTGATGTCCTTTTTGATAAGAGCGAGACCTTCTTTGCCGCAAAGGGCCTCATGGCTTTTGCAAACCGAAGCTTTATACTGAGAAACGGCGATTTTTTCCAGTGCCTCAATCTTCAGAGATTCTCCAATCTCGCAGCCTTTACAAATATACACACCGATCTTTTTATCCATCGCGTTACCTCCTCACCGTAGATTGAATTGCTTTGAGTGTTGCCGCAGTGGCATCCTGAACCGCGGCTGCCACATCCATCGGTTTTCGCACACAACCGGCGCCGTAAATACCCCGCTTCTTTTGGTCCCACAAAACGAAGCCGTTTTCTTCGTAGGACACATCAGCAGGTATTTTTGTCTGAGCAGTTGCGGGCACCATGCCCGTGGCCAGAACAACCATGTCTACGGTCTCTTTCGAGAGCTTACCTGAAAGTTGATCTTCCGCGGTCACCGTGAGCGCTCCGGTGGCCGGATCTTCGGTGATCTCCGCGACTTTTCCCTTGATAAAGGAAACCTTTTGATCTTTGGCCACCTCAGTATAGAAGTCTTCGAATTTTCCCAACGCACGAATGTCGATATAAAAAATATAAATTTGAGCGTCCGGATACTGCTCACGGACGTAACGGGAATGTTTTAACGAGGCAAGGCAGCACACGGAGGAACAGAAAGGAAGAAAGTTTTCATCCCGTGATCCGGCGCACTGCACAAAGGCAATGCTGGCAATTTCTTTCCCGTCGGAGGGACGTACGATTTTCCCTTTCGTGGGACCGTTCACTGAGGCAATACGCTCCATCATCACATTGTTAATAACATTTTTATGTTTTCCAAATCCGTAATATTCCACCTTCCCTGCGTCAAAAGGCTGCCACCCGGTAGCCCACACGATTGCTCCCACCTTGAGGTCCACGATCTCAGGTTTCATGTTTAAATCAACGGCGTTATATTTGCAGGCGTCCTTGCATTTTTGAGCGTCAGGGGTGCCGATAATCTGAGGAGAGATGACGTAGCGCAAAGGAAAAGCAAAACTAAAAGGAAGATAAGCCCCCTTTATGGTGTCCATGCCATAATTAATTTCGTTGGGGATTTCGGAGGCGCAAGCTTTTGCACAGTCGCCGCACGCGGTGCAATTTTCATTCACATAACGAGGATTAACCTTTATCTTAACCTCATACGCTCCTTCTTGGCCGGATATGCTTTCCACTTCCGCCAACGTAAAATAGTGAATTCGGGGGTTATCCTTAATCCGACGAAAATTGATTTCCAAACCGCAGCTCGGAGGGCAGAGTTTGGGAAAATACTGATTATTCTGGGCTACTCTTCCTCCTAAGGTGGGGTTTTTTTCCACCAGGTAAACCTCGCAGCCTATTTCGGCAGCTTCCACGGCTGCGGTTATACCGCTCATCCCACCTCCTACAACCAATATGCTTTTGTTATCGCTCATATCATTTTACCTCCCTATGTCCTTTAAATATATAATCCGAAATTTAATAAGCCGCGTGAACAACGCTGCAAGACAATCATCTTTTCTCAAACCACCACGACCCGCCACGGAAAAACGTATACTGAGGAGAGCACAATTGGTAAAAAAAAATGCTGAAAGAATGACGGCTTCATCAAAGAATAATCAACAAAAAAAATAATACAAAAAGAAAATTCACAGAAAAAAGGAAAACTCATTTTTTCAGCGGCAAAACCTCCCGCTTTAGCATCACCCATTCCCCGGTCTTTGGAATCCATCTGCAATTGGCGAATACGTGCCAGTTCTTCTGGTCGATATCCGGGTAATCAGCCCGATAATAGTAACCCGGCCATCTGGTTTCTTCGCGAAACAAGACCGTACGAATATGAGCTTCCGCTTGCCACATTCGGTGAACATTTTCCCAGCACCGCATCAGTTCATGAATGTCCTCAGCAGCGAGTTTATCTGAGTCTTCTTTTAAGTATGCCAGAAGCTCCAAGCCTTTTTCCAGGAGAGGTTTATTGGTGGTGAAGTGCATGGTTACACCACCGGCATATTCGTCCATGATCTTCTGAAGCCGAAACATAAAGTCCTTAGGCTTAATATAGTTGGGATGAATGTTGGGATCGCTCGATTCTTCCCGGTTTTTCTTGAAGATGTCAAGAGGCCGGAGGATTTTCTTTTTAAGTTCCTCAACGTGAGCTTTATCCACGTTGGGCTGGGTGTTGTTTTCAACAATAAACCGAATAGCGGATTTGGCGGCAATTCTCCCTTCAGCGTGAGAACCGGAAGAATATTTGTGGCTTGAAGCCCCGGAAGCGTCACCGGCGCAGAAAAGGCCGTTTACCGTAGCCATATTGCAGTATCCCCAATTATAGGCAGGAGGTGCAACATCTTCAGGCCCGCTGACCCAGGCACCGGAACCGCCGGAATGGGAACCGATAAAATAAGGTTCGCAAGGGGCAATTTCCGAAGGTTGCTTTTCGGGTTCCACGTTCGTGGCCGCCCAAAGCAGGGACTGGGTAATGGTCATATCGAGAAAGTCTTCCCAGGCTTCGTTTTCCAGTTCTTTAAGTTTTTTTCTTGCTTCCTTTTCATCCGGCGAGGCGTCAGCGATGTTTTTGATTGCCTCGGCAGTTTGCATATAAAGAGGACCTTTGCCGCCGAAGAGGTCGATCATCCATAAGTGATTTCTAAGGCAGGTAGGGATGGGTTTGGTAGTTCCATAGGGAGCATATTTTTCAAGCTCATCGATACGAGTCACCAAAGAGTCCTCTCCGAACGCATTGGTGGAATTTGATTTATACAACAAAAACCAGGCTCCCACCGGACCATGTCCATCTTTGAAACGCACCGGTATAAACCGCACTTCCTGACCGGTCATCTCAGCGCCCGCTTTAAGGGTAAAATACGCGCTGGATCCGGTGTTCCACGGGGCGTACCAGGTGCGGCCAAACCCTTCGCCGGTAGATCGTGGTCGAAACACATGCGCCGCCCCGCCCATGGCGACTAATACGGCTTTTGCTTTGAATATATAAAATTTTTCGTCGCGGACGCTGAAACCGACGGCACCGGCAATCCGGTCGCCATCCAGAAGGGGCTCAACAATAAAAACTCTTTCGAAAAGATGCTCTTCCAGGGGGCCGAGGCTTTTTAAGGCATTTTTTGCCACTTCTGCAACGATAACTTTGTACGATTCTCCATTAATCATAATCTGCCATCGGCCTTCATGGACGTATTTGCCGTCTTCATCCTTCCAGATGGGAAGCCCCCAGCGCTCAAAAAGATGAACGGAAGAATCCACATGCCGGGCAATGTTGAATACCAAGTCTTCCCGGGTAATGCCCATCATGTCATTGCGGACGTAAGCCACGTAATCATCAGGGGTGTTATACTCATCAGCCAGGCCGAGGTATAGATTCACAGCTGAAAGCCCCATTGCCACCGCGCCGCTCCGATCGGTGGCGGCCTTATCAACCATAACGACGTTGAGACCGTTCTTCTTGGCCCAGTAAGCCGCTTCCACCGCGGCGCCACAGGCGGACATTCCGCCGCCGATGATCAAAAGGTCTGTGGTTACTTCAATTGTTTTAAAATCGGCCATATCTCAGTTAATGAAATATAAAAGGGGGTGTTGATTAACCGGAGAGGGATAACGTGCAATTTTTCCCTGCCTCTATTTTTTCGGCCTTGGAACCGAGCGGGTCAAAGACGCCGGTTCGGTCATTAGTTCACCTGCGCTCAGATCCTCGGGGCCTTCCGGGAAACCTCCCAAAGGATCAGCGGAGCCTTCCGGGGTGGTCCGAATGAGAAACTTAAACCGTTTGGTCATTCTGTTGCGGAAGGTGATGGTCCACAAAATATTATCCGATCCCCGCAAGGGGATAACACTTGCTCCCAGAGGAATAAAGTCAGAATATCCTCGTACGTCAATTGCCTGTTGGGGACAGATTTTAACGCAGTTGTAACATTCCCAACACATCTGGGGATCCCGGTTGTAAGCCTTTAGGGTCGCCGGGTTGATGGCCATGAGATCATTGGGGCAGATATATTGACAGGCGGTCTTATCTTGCCCCTTGCAGCCATCGCATTTTTTCACGAGCACAAAACTTGGCATATTTTGAACTTAAGCTTGCCATGGTTCGACAAGCTCACTATGACAAGTCACCCTGAGCACTTCGATTCCGTTCGTCCTGAGCTTGTCGAAGGACGAACGTCACTCAGCACAGTCTTGTCGAATGGTAACTATTTACTTATGTCGTTCACTATAGAGACTAAAACATTGAATGTCTCACAACTAAATAGCAGACCCAAAACCTTCCGCTTCATGTGAGCGCTCCCCTTTTTTATATTCATCCCTTACTTTCAACGTTTCTTCAAGCATCAGTATATATTTAAGGTATTTGAATCCGAACTTCATCAGCGCTATTTCATCAATCTTTATCTTTTCGACCTCCTCCTTATCAATCTCAAGGATATCGAGAAGTTTACTCTCAAAAACGAATTTTCTGAACTTATCTATATCATAACTTGCCAGGTAAAGCATGGCCTGTTTATTTGAGGGGAGTTTGGACTGCTCAGATGTGTTCCTCCTCAACTGGATCTCCTTCCACTCCCTGTTCATCTCATCATAAAGGTCAGCCCCCTGTTCAATCCTCCAACTCCCTATCGTCCACTCTCTGTCTCCCTGATAACCAAGACAATTCGGATTTTTTATAAAGAAGTAAAATTCTTCCTTTATTGGTCCTTTATCTGAGTCCACTATCATGATACCTTGACCAACTGGATAATAGCGACAGTTAGAGGGCCGGTCTTCATAAATATTGCAGCCCTCAGGTGTAACAAAGGGACATTTCCCCTCATTATCATCCATCGTCTTAAGCACTGCATAAGGATGTGATGTTTCTTCATCAATATAGGTGTAGGTGTATTTCTCGAGGAAATCTCCTGAAGAGATTCCCAACCTATCTTTTATCCTTAGAATATCATAGGGGGTAAGAAGTATACTTGTACGGCTACAACATTTAGTAAAGCAACTGATATCATGATGGCATCTGAATTTGAATTCGGAATTCAGTGTGCGATTAATAGGATCTACAGTACTCATATCCATTAACATAGATTACCCCTTTCTGGCTTAATCTTGATGGAGTCGTAAAAAGTCACAATTTCCTCTTAGCGTGCAGAACCTTATCAAATACTTTATCTTTGAGCCTTAAAGTATCTTCCCCGAAAAGATTGAATCTTGCCCATCTATATCCAAAATTTAGGAGTTCTTCCCCGTCTTCTTTTACCCTCTCAACAATTTCCCTCTCCACATCATAGATGTCAAAGAACCTGGTTTCAAAAAGAAATCTCTTAAACTCATCGAGGTCATAACTGGCCGTATAAAGCAACTTCGACCTTCCTGGATCAAGTTTATTCCCCTTCAGAAAATAATCATGATGGGTAATCTCTTTATAAGATTCATTCATTTTATCATAGATCTCGATCCCCTGAGCCTTCTTCCACTCATCAATTGTCCATTGTTTTTCCTCTTTAAATCCAAGACATGAGAGCTTTTCTTCTATCAAAAACTCTTCTTCCTCAGAGGAAGCCGGGAATAGAGGATGCATCCGGCATGCCCAGGGCCGATCTTCGTAAATCTCACAACCGCCGGGAGTAACAAAAGGACACGGCTTGTTTTCATCTTCCCTCATCTTAAGCACCACTAAGGGTAAACCCTCATCTCCTAAGAGCGGAATGGTATAATCCTTTAAGAATTCCCCTGAAGACAATCCCATAGCCTTTCTCATTCTCAGGAGATCATAAGGCGTGAGAAAGATATTTACATCAGCACAGCAGACGTTAAAGCAGGAAAGCCCATTGTGACATGAAAATCTGAATCCGCCCTCCGGAGAGAGCATTAGGCGTTTTTCACCGTACTCGTCACTCATAATTCATAGGCCATTTTCTCATTAAAATCTGGGGGCGACGGTAAGGTCGCCCCCAGAGATACATCTGGCTTAAATAATAGGAATCATTGGCCTTTCAAGTACGCTCCATTCCTTCTTATCCATATCGTACTTCACATTGATAAAATGCTTCTCAGCTTCATCTAATTTCAGATAATCGAACTTATAGTAGTATCCAGGCCATCTTGACTCTTTCCTGGCAAGCCTTGTCCTTGCGCATGCCTCACCAACATAGTACCGGTGGACAGACTCCCATGCCCTCATGAGCTCATGAAGGTCTTTGGCAGCAAGCTTCTCTATATCCTCTGCGCAGAAACCCAACTTCCAGAGGGCAACCTCAAGCAGCTTGTCATTTGTTCCATACAATGTCTCCCATCCACCAACGTATTCTCCCATTATCTTCTGCAGCCTGAATAGAAAATTATGCGGGGAGATATAATCAGGATTCACATCAGGACTCACTGTATATGCGCACTTTTCTTCATAGAGGGCAAGTGGTTTCAGTATTGCTTCCTTGAATTTACCTATTGTAGCATCGGACAGCGTTGGCGTATAGGCCTTCTTGTCATTGGCATACTTCAATGCTGACTTTGCTGCAATCCTTCCCTGTACGTGTGAGCCACTTGAAAACTTATGGCCGCATGCACCTACTCCGCAGCCTGCTGTAAACAGACCTTTGACAGTGGTCATACAGTTATACTGCTCAGGGAATGCATCAGCATATTCTTTTGGCATCAGATCTTCAGCGCCACAGGTCCAGGACCCACAAGAGCAGGCATGTGAACCAATGAAGACTGTATCCGACAACTGAAGCTCCATCGGTTTTTCCAATGGGTCAACATTATGGGCAGCCCAGTTTGTGGCGCCGGCGATTGTCATGTCGAGGAAGTCTTCCCAGGCTTCGTTTTCAAATTCTCTTAACGCCTTTTTCAGCGCCTTTGGATCTGTTATCTCATTCTTTAATCTTTCCGCCACCCTATTTGTGTGCATCATGAACGGTGTTTTGCCCTCTTTCGCGCATAGTATCATCTCATAGTTTCTCAAAGCAGTCGGACAGGGCTTCGCATTTGAATAAGGCGCCCACTTAGCTAACTCTGATGGATATCCACCAACGTATGCCCCATCATAGCCATTTGTTGCCGGTGTCTTAAAGAGCAGAAAGAATGTGCCCACAGGACCATAGGAATCCTTGAACCTCGGAGGAACAAATGTCACATCCATCTGTGTAAGCTCGCCACCTGCCTGGAGTACAAGAGCATAGATTGATCCGCTAACAAAGGGCGGCATCCATGACCTTCCAAAACCTTCACCCTGAGACCTTGGCCTGAATACATGGACCGCGCCACCCATCAAAGCGATAGTTGCCTTAGCCTTAAACACGTAGATTTTATCTTCCCTGACGCTAAAGCCAATTGCGCCACAGACTCTGTCGGGTTCTTTATCATCTTTGAGTAGATGCGTGATCATAACCCTTTCAATTATCTGGCCTTTATCACCAAGGGTGGCCATAGCGTTCTTTGCTGCCTCTGCCACGACGACCTTGTAACTCTCGCCGGAAATCATCACCTGCCATTCACCTGATTTTCGATAATTTCCTGCATCATCCTTCCATATAGGAAGACCCCATTTATCGAAGTGTCTGACGGTTGAGTCCACATGCCTTGCGACATCATAGACGAGGTCCTGCCTTGTCAGACCACACTGATCATTTGTCACATACTCAACAAACCTTTCCGGCATACGGGGATTACTGGTTACCTTTCCGTCCATTCCCATATAGGTATTAATGGCAGAAAGTCCCATCGCAACAGGACCACTTCTGTCAATGGCAGCCTTGTCCACGAGTGTTACCTTTAAACCCAGCGGCTTTGCCCAGTAGGCGGCTTCCACCGCGGCACCACAGCCAGCCATGCCCCCACCGAGTATCAATACATCAGTCTCCACAACTTCTGTTGCAAACTCTCTCATGGTTATTTCTCCTTTCCTTTTTATTTCTTTGTTGGAAGCTCTTTTACTCCCATTATGTCAGGCTCTCCGAGGAGAAACTGATTGGCCAAATCTGCTACCTTTGCCTCGGAAAATCCCTCCAGTGGTTTTATTGAACCCTCTGCTGTAGTTCTTGTTGGATACTTAAACCTCTTAATTCTTCCATCCCTGAAGGTGATCGTCCACATGATGTCCTCTGATCCTCTCAGTGGGGTTGAGGCAGCGCCAAGGGGCATAAAGTCAGCATAACCCCTTACGTCCATAGCCTGCTGTGGACATATCTTTACACAACAGTAACACTCCCAGCAATAGTTAGGCTCCTGGTTGTAGGCTTTCATCTTAACTTTGTCTAATACCATTAAATCATTGGGGCATATATACTGGCATGCAGTTTTGTCCTGCCCCTTGCAGCCATCACATTTTTCCGTTATGACATAGCTTGGCATAAGTACCTCCACAAAAAAAATTAACACTTCTTGGTTACAAAAAAAAACTTTTTTTAACAAAACCTTGTGGTGCTGCCACCTCCTTTCTGAGGAACTATCTTAAAAGCAAAAAACTTTCCTCTACGTTCTTATTTTTTCACCACGTCTCCGGTTGCTGCTCCGTGGAGTTTTATTTCCACTTTCTTTTCTAAGCCCTGATAATATTCTTTTAAGATTTCTAAAACCTCAGGACGAGAGAATTGGGACGACAACATACCCCCTTCGGAGAGCGTTTTACGGACAATAGTTCCACTTAACAGAACCCGGTCATCCTTACCATGAGGACAGGTCCTCATAGATGCCATCCCGTCGCACTTTTTACAGTAAAAGGTCCAATCAATGGGAAGGGGTTTTAGTTTGAGAGCGTCTTCAGGAATTTCCAGGAAAATTTTCTGAGCATCGAAAGGCCCATAATAATCCCCAACTCCGGCGTGATCCCGGCCGACAATCAAATGGCTGCAACCGTAATTTTGCCGGAAAACCGCATGGAGCAATGCTTCTCTCGGGCCGGCATAGCGCATCTCCATGGGATACCCACCCATAATAGTCGTATTTTTTACAAAATATTTTTCTACCAGGATATCGATCGCCTTGACTCTTACGTCAGCGGGTATATCCCCTTCTTTAAGTTTTCCTAAAAGCTGGTGGATATATACCCCGTCACAGACTTCAATGGCTATCTTGGCAAGATACTCGTGAGATCGGTGCATGGGGTTGCGAAGCTGGAGAGCCGCCACCGTCGCCCAGCCTTTTTCTTCGAAAAGTTTGCGAGCCTCTTCGGGTTTTTGGTAAAGTCCGGCAAATTCTTTGGGGAAGTAACTTTCGCTCAGTACTTTTATTGGTCCGGCTAAATTTATTTCGCTCTGTTCCATTACCTTGGCAACGCCTGGATGCGCAGTATCTTCAGTCCAGAAAACTTTTTTGCATTCATGCGCTTTATCAATCTTATATTTTTCGGTTATTTTCATTGTGGCCAGAATTTCATCGTTTTCTGTGTCGAGAAGAGCCACCTCTTGGCCAATCGAGAGGGAATCGGCCAAGGCCTTGGTTGCCGAGAGGGTAATGGGGATAGGCCAAAAAAGACCGTTTGCCATCTTATATGAATCGCAAACCCCTTTCCAGTCATTATATCCCATAAACCCTTCTAACGGGGTAAAGGCGCCGATGGCCAGCATAAGCACATCGCCGGCTTCCCGAGAAGTCATGGGAACTACGGTGAGCGTCTTTGCCTTTGCCTTTTCTTCTTCTAAGGCCTTACCTTCTAATAATAACGGCTTGAGCGCTCCTCCTCCATGGGGTGGAACTAATTTTGACATGATGTTAGCCTCCTTTCAAAATCACTATTTTAAAGGTTAATTTAATCTCCCCTTTTTCCCCGTTGTTGCTCCAATGTTTTTATGGGAGTCCGGAGAAGGGAAAATTTTTCTGTAACGAAGAAGAGTAGAAAAGTATAAATATGTCCGGTAAATCTTCCTCGGTTCAAAATCCAGGGCTAACTTTAGCAAAAGCGAAATCAGAAGGCGCTAACGAAGAAAAAAGGCTTAAGATTGCTAAAGTAAGTTTTATTTTTTTGAATCCAGTGGGTTTCACCGAATTATTGCCTAAGTAAAAGAAGATATAGTATTTTTCATCATTGCTGCAATGATGTTTTTGGCTTTTATGTCATTGTTAATGCTAATCATAAATGACTTTTATCACGACACAATTTGATTTTCCTCAATTTCTTGTCGAAAAATCAACACTAATTTCAATAAATTTAGTGATGCTTCTATTTATTAAAAAATTTTCCGATGTGCTAACGTATTTCTCAGCACCAGAAATGATTTTTATCAAAAAAGTTACTGAAATTTGTCAGTTGCTATTTTTCGGAAATCTTTTGAAGTCGTGCAGGATTTAGAAGGGAAATTGAGTTTTTATCAATATTAATCAAACTTTCTCGCTTAAAATCCTGGAGAATCCGTATCGCAGTCTCTTCACAAAGGCCTACTACTTCAGCAAATTCCACCCGGGACAAAGGCAAGGAGAAATCATGTCGTTGCTCATCAAAGAGGTTTTCAGAGAGATCGAGGATGAAGGATGCTATGCGGGAACGAGCATTTTTTTGTCCCAGTTCCATTATTTTTTGATAGGAGCGAACCAACTTTTTTTTCATGATTTCAAGAAAAATTATCCCGGTCTTTGGTTTTCGTTTCAGCAGGTTTTCTAACAGGTTTTTATCAATAGCGCATAGTTCAGAATCAACTAAAGTTTCCGAACTATGATGACCAAAATCCTCAAAAAGACAATGAATGTTTAGGATATCTTCCTTTTTAATAATGGAAAGAATTTGTTGCTTTCCGCCCGGCAAGGATTTGTAGGTCTTTACAAGACCCTTTTTTACTATATAGATATTTTGAACTGGGTTTGCCTCCATACAGATGAGTTGGCGCTTTTTATAGCGGATCGGAAAAGTTATTGAGCAGAGATCTTCTTTACTCTCTTCATCAAAGTTTTTCCAGGAATGGCCATAGAACACGATACAATTCTTACAAATTGTCCCTTTGCAGTAAATCGGCATACTGATTATCTCCAATAAAAAACTATTTTTCTAATTATATCTTAAAGTTAAGATATTTGAAATAAAAATTTTTTTATGCTAAAAAATCCATAAAGAGACTTTCCCGTCTTCTCCCTATGGGGATAGATATCTTCTGGAAGATTATAAAATTTTTTATGTATAAAATTTAGTGTACCATTTTAATTTAATATTAACCAGATAATTATGATTTGAAAGGAGGAAAACATTGTGGGGAAAATTCTAAGCATCGTCGGAGGAATAATAGCCATCCTTATCGGTATCATTCTTCTTTTTAAATGGATAAAGATTTTCATAATAGGCCTACAATTTTGTATTGTAGTGGGGCTGCTTTTCGGGGGATTGATGGCATTATTGTTTGGACTGATCGAAATCAGAGACGCCAGGGAACTTAAAAAAATGGAGCAAGAAGAAAAGAAATAAAATTGAAACCAGACTTGTCTTCATTATTCTGTCAGGATTTCCTTTCGCCAGTCCTCAATGTGCTTTAAAGCTTGCTGAATAAAAAAATTGCGGCGGCCTCTTTTTTTAACTTCTGATGGTAAGGGTGGAAATAGGCCGTAAGTGACGTTCATGGGCTGAAAATGATCAGGATCAGCAGTCGTAATGTAATGTAATAAAGCCCCGGTTGCGGTAGCAGGAGATGGGATAACCAATGGTTTTTCTAAGAGAAAACGGGCCGCATTAATGCCCGCTACCATCCCCATAGCCGCAGATTCTACATATCCCTCAACCCCGGTGATCTGGCCGGCAAAAAATATCTTTGTTTCTTTTTGAAGCTGAAGGGTGGGAAACAGCAGGGTGGGAGAATTTATAAAAAGATTGCGGTGACAACTTCCGAGACGAACAAAATTCGCTTTTTCTAAACCAGGAATCAGTCGAAATACCCGTTTTTGTTCCGGCCAGGTTAAGCGAGTTTGGAACCCCACCATATTATAAATTGTCCGCTCTTTATTCTCCGGACGAAGCTGTACCACGGCATGGGGTTGTTCTCCGGTCCGGGGATCTTTTAACCCTACTGGTTTCAATGGGCCAAAAGCCAGGGTATTTTTCCCTCGGTCAGCCATTTCTTCAATGGGGAGGCATCCTTCAAAGAAGATAAGTTTTTCAAAATCTCTTGGAAGAACTTTTTCAGCGCTCTTGATCTCAGCTACGAAGCGGTAATATTCCTCTTGGTTGAGGGGACAATTGAGGTAATCATCACCACCACGATTATAGCGGGAAGCCCGAAAAGCACTGTTTAAGTTGATGGAATCAGCCTCAACTACCGGAGAAATAGCATCATAAAAATAAAGATAATTTTTCCCAATCAGGTTTGTTATCTCTTCGGATAAAGACGGTGAGGTGAGTGGACCGGAGGCGAAAATGAGGGGCCTTTGGAGGGGAAGCCTGGTAACTTCCTTACGGATGAGGGTTATGTTTTTTTGCTGCTCAAGAGCGGAGGTGATAAAAGATGAAAACTTCACCCGATCCACTGCCAAAGCTCCTCCAGCAGGTATTCGCGTGGCATCAGCAGCCAGCATAAAAAGAGACCCTACGCGTCTCATTTCCTCTTTGAGGAGCCCAACGGCATTTTCTAATGATTCGGCGCGAAAAGAATTGCTGCAAACTAATTCTGCCAGGTTTGGGGAGTTATGGGCAGGGGAAAACCGACACGGTTTCATTTCCCACAGAATAACTTTTATTCCTCCCTGAGCAGCCTGCCAAGCGGCCTCACTTCCGGCTAACCCACCGCCAATAATAGTAATTTCATCGCTGTGCATGAGTTGTTCATTGCCTTTTCACTATAAAGAGTATACTGTATATTAGTTACTTTATCGTCGGGATGCAAGAGGTTCAGAAGTCAGATGCTTGACAGAAAGGTTGATTACCGCTATAGTCCTCTGAAAAAATGTTCACCTTAAAAAGAGTTGAGAATGGGCTTTGATAATTCCAGAGAAATTTCCGTTAAAAAAATAGCAGTAGACGCTATGGGGGGAGATTTTGCCCCGGAAATGGTGGTTAAAGGAGCAGTGTTGGCCGCACAACACTTTAATATCAGCAGCATTTTAGTGGGATATGAGGATAAGATAAGGGCAGAGCTTGAGAAAAACAAAGGCCAAAATCTTCCGATTGAAGTCTGCCACGCTCCCGAAGTAATCGAAATGGGTGAAGAACCGTATCATATGATTCGTAAAAAGAAGCATTCTTCTCTGCGGATTGCTTTTGAACTGGTGCGGCAGAATGAAGCTCAGGCGTTAATGAGCGCGGGAAATTCCGGAGCAGTGGTTTACGGAGCCCTTTTTGTTCTCAAACGGATCAAAAATATCAGCCGCCCTGGTATTGCTACTCTTATGCCCAGTTTAAAAGGGAGGGTAATGGTCATTGACGCCGGAGCGAATACTCTTTGCCGGCCTCAAAATTTGGCTCAATTTGCGCTTATGGGCTCAGTTTATTTTCAACATGTTTTCGGCATTCTTAATCCGAAAGTCGGGGTTTTAAGCAACGGCGAGGAGGAAACCAAAGGGACTGACCTAACCCGGGAGGCAAATGAACTTCTCAAAAAGAGCACGCTTAACTATATCGGGTATGCGGAAGGCAAGGATGTTTTTGCGGGGGACGTTGATATCGTCGTGTGCGATGGTTTTGTCGGCAATGTGCTTCTTAAGGTGGCTGAGGGGATAGCCGAAAGCATGATTGCAAGTTTGCGCGGAGAGATCCAAGGCCGATTTTTTTCCCGCATTGGTTACCTTTTTGCGAAAAAATCATTTGCGAACTTCAAAAAGCGGGTTGATTACGCGGAGTATGGCGGCGCCCCTTTGCTGGGGGTGGACAAACCCGTCATTATTGCTCACGGCAAATCAAATGACCGGGCAGTAATGAACGCTATTCGTGTTGCCCATGACTATGTTGAAAAAAATATTGTTGGGAAGCTGATCGAAGAGGTCGAACGTGATGAGACACAACACGGACTTAAAAAAAAGCATCCTTTTTTAGACAAAATTCTTCATCCCGGTTAAAAAATCGAGCTGTAAAAAAACTATTGTTTAGAGTGGCTATCTGCCTTTCCTATATAACCTTCCCGATTTTTTATTAAATCATCGATCTCTGCGCGGCATTCCTGCAGTATAGCGAAGATTTCGGTTGAACGAGCATTAAGAACTTATCCTTAAATAATTTATTGTAATGATTAAGGAGTTTATGGTATTATGAGGCATGAGTGCTATAAAATCATGGACCATGTCCGACAAACTTTGGGAACGGGTCGAGCCGCTGATTCCAAAAAGAAAGCGTTCGAGAAAGCGTAAATATCTTCGGCGGCTTGGAGGTGGCCGCAAACCTATGGAGTCCCGAAAAGTCTTTGAAGGCATTATCTTCGTATTGCGCACCGGATGCCAATGGAAGGCCTTGCCGAAAAAGGAATTTGGCAGCGCCAGTTCCATCCACCAGTACTTTTTGGAGTGGAAACGCAAAGGGGTATTTTCGCGTCTTTGGCGTAAGGGACTGGCGGAATACGACGAGATGGAAGGGATCGCTTGGTCGTGGCAAAGCATAGATGGAGCGACGGTAAAAGCTCCTTTAGCTTTGGAGGCCGTGGGAGCGAATCCGACGGATCGGGGGAAAAAATGGGACCAAGAGAAGCCTTCTTGTCGACGGGAATGGAATCCCGCTGTCGTTAGTCGTGAGCAGAGCTGAGCGGCATGATTTGAAGTTATTAGAGTCGACGCTGGACAATATAGTAATTGAGCGGCCTTCGGGAAAGGGAACTACTCGACAGCATCTGTGTGGGGATAAGGCGTATGTGGGGAAACCTGCCCGGGAATTGATTCGGCAGAGCAACTACATTGCGCACATTCGACAACGGGGGGAGGAGATGGCGTCCAAGAAAAGAAATCCTCGCTACCGTGCTCGCCGATGGGTGGTTGATCGAACCCATTTTTGGCTGAATCGGTTCCGGAAATTGTTGGTTCGCTTTGAAAAAACAACTGCCGCTTACGAGGGCTTATTGGAATTAGCATCTGCATTAATTGCTTTTCGTCAAATGATTGTTATTTACGGATAAGTTCTTAACTACTTACTGTTTTGAGGTGTTAACCGAAGGCTGGTGGGCACTACCGAGAGATGAGAGAAGGAGCGAAGGTTAACCCACAGGCAGTGACAGGCAAAATCCCTTCCAATGAGGGGAGGGAAATCACTATTGTTAGAGAATCGGGAGGAATATATGAACATCATTGTCTGCGTAAAACGAGTTCCCGAAACTGCTGAAGCGGAGATCACGATTGATAAATCGGGAAAAGATATTCACACCGAAGACCTGGTCTTTGATATTAACGAGTGGGATAACTATGCGGTGGAAGAGGCGATAAGGATCAGGGAGAAAGAGGGCGGCACCATCACCGTGGTCACCTTAGGATCCCAGGAGTCTCAGGATACCCTGAGACGCGCACTGGCTATGGGGGCAGAAGGCGCAATTCATCTTAATGACCCCTCGCTCTTGGGGGGGGATCCCTATGCTACCGCCCAGGCATTGCAGGCGGCCTTAAAAGGGAAACCCTTTGATTTGCTTTTCACTGGTGTTCAGGCCGGGGACGATGGATATGCTCAAACAGGGCCAATCCTGGCAGAACTGCTCAATATTCCCCACGCTACTATGGTAACCAAAGTGGATATTGATGGCAAGAAGGCCCGTATCCACCGAGAGCTGGAAGGTGGGCTGGAAGAAGTCTGTGAAATTGAACTCCCCGCCCTACTCACCATTCAAACCGGCATCAATGACCCCCGGTATGTCTCTATCATGGGAATCCGTAAGGCGAAGCAGAAAGAGATCCGGGAAGTATTAATAAAAGACCTCGGCCTTTCACCGGAACAGGTGAGCGCCGCCGGCTCTTTAACCGAGTTGAAAGAATTGTTTCTGCCACCAACCGGCAAGGTCGCAGAAATTTTTAAAGGAAGCCCTGATGATGTTTCAATAAAAGTAATCGATACCTTGAAAGAAAAAGGAGGGCTATAACATGAGCGGAATCTGGGTCTTAATCGAACATCGACGAGGAGAAATCCGTGAAATAAGCTATGAAATGTTAGGCAAAGGCCGAATGGTGGCTGAAAAATTAAAGCAAGAGCTCAGTGCCGTCATCTTAACGTCGGATGCCACGACATATGTTGACAAGATAAAGAAATACGCTTCCAGGATACTGACCATTGAGGATAAGCAGTTAGAACACTACAACGCGCTTTCCTATCAAGCAGTACTAAGCGCCCTTGCGAGAGAAAAAGCTCCCACGCTGTTACTCATGGGCCACACCTCGTATGGGATGGATTTAGCTCCCCGACTTTCAGCCGCCCTTAAATGGCCATTGGCTACCGACTGCGTTGAAGTAGAAGTAAGCGACGGAAACATTGAAGCGATCCGCAAAATGTATTCGGACAAAGTTAATGCCCGCATTGGATTCCGGGGAGCAAAGAACTCTCTGGTCACGGTTCGTCCTGGTTCTTTCCCGGCCGAAATCGATGCCGCTTACGAAGGCGAGGTCATTTCCGTTCCTTCTCCTTTAACCACGGAGATACAGGCGCGGAAGTTTCTTGAGTTTGTTGAGGCCGCAGCCGGAGCGGTTGATATTACTCAGGCCGACATCCTGGTTTCCGTGGGACGGGGTATCGGGGATGCTGAGAACATTCCTTTAGCCGAAGCTTTGGCCCAGGCGTTAGGAGCAACCTTATCCTGTTCTCGCCCGGTGGTTGACAAAAAGTGGCTCCCGAAAGAACGGCAGGTCGGCACCTCCGGAAAAACCGTAAAGCCCAAGGTTTACATTGCCTTAGGAATAAGCGGCGCGTTTCAGCATGTGGCGGGAATGAAAAACTCCGGCACCATCATTGCGGTCAATAAAGACCCTAAAGCCCCCATCTTCAGTGTTGCTCAGTACGGAATCGTCGATGACCTCTTAAAAGTATTGCCGGTACTCACTGAAAAGGCGAAGGCATTGAGAGCAGCGTAGCAGGCGCCGCGTCTCACGTTATCTTGCTCAGTGCACTGTAACTGAACAAAAAGACTATCTTATTTTACAAAACGATCGAGGAAAACAGGTAACATGGAAGGGCCGATTATGCTCGTGTGTAACCCTGGCCGGCTACTGGGAGAGGAGAACTAATGGAAAAGTTTAAACTTTCGGTGCACCACGCCCGTAATCCTTTGGACGGTTACTGTCGCTTGGTGGAAGCAGTGATGGAGAGACGGGCTGGACTTTTTGCTCAGTCGTTTCTATGAAAAAACAGTGTTTAGGATGATACGATCCCTTTTGTTTTGAGGTATAGTCGCCTACCTGTTTACTATAAACTTAAGGATCGGAGCCGGGAATAAGCGGATCGCTTTCCTCCACCCTAAGGATACTTTTGGGGTACTGGTGGAGCTTTCCGGAGATATTAAAAAATAGTCTTTCAACCCTGATGCAATATTGATATTATACACAAAGAAAGGAAGAGTGGAGGTAATGACAATGGGTGAAAAACCGCAGAAACTTAAAGAGTTAGAGGAACGAGAAGCTCGAGTGCGCGCTATGGGTGGGGAGAAAGAGATCCAGAGGCAACATGTGTCAGAGAAGCTTACTGCGCGGGAAAGATTAGAGCTTTTGTTTGACCCAGGGACATTTCAGGAGATGGATCTTTTTGTGCGGCACCGGTGTACGGATTTTGACATGCCGGAGACAGAGATTGCAGCAGATGGGGTGGTTACGGGATTTGGGAAGGTAGGGGGGCGAACGGTATTTGTATTTTCCCAGGATTTCACGTCGCGGGCAGGCACACTGGGAGAAATGCATGCCAAGAAGATTTGTAAGGTAATGGATCTGGCTTTAAAAACCGGAGCTCCAATCGTAGGGTTTAATGACTCGGGTGGAGCGCGGATTCAGGAAGGCGTTGATGCGCTTTCGGGGTATGGGAGTATATTTTATCGGAATTCGTGTGCTTCAGGGGTGATTCCGCAGATTAGTGCGATAATGGGTCCGACGGCAGGGGGTGCGGTGTATTCTCCGGCGATGACTGACTGGGTGCTTATGACGAAGAAAAGCAGTTACATGTTCATAACCGGCCCGGATGTGATCAAGTCGGTCACCGGCGAGGAGATAGACTTTGAAAGTTTGGGCGGGGCAATGACCCACAATACGAAAAGCGGAGTTGCTCACTTTGCCTGCGAGAACGATGCAGACTCGATTGAGAAGGTAAAGAAACTGCTCAGTTATCTTCCCTCGAACAATATGGAAGATCCACCGTATGTGGATACGGGAGATGATCCGGAGCGGATGGATGAGCGACTGGACAGTCTGATACCGGAGGATCGGAAGAAGAACTACGACATGAAGGACGTGATTCATTCGTTAGTGGATGATGGGGAGATTCTGGAACCCCATGAGCACTTTGCGAAGAACATGATCGTGTGTTTTGCCCGGATGGGGGGGGG
>LQYC01000054.1_pt1 | contig 31443 bp, 25 predicted proteins | sample 661771 | NCBI WGS metagenome assembly LQYC01 (sample SAMN03483023, study PRJNA281117) | bioreactor metagenome | isolation source: benzene-degrading methanogenic enrichment culture from a contaminated... | place: USA: oil refinery in Oklahoma | collected 2011-05
ACCAAAGGCCCTTAAATCGAGGTGAATTTTACCCTATAGTTCATCCCATTTGACGGGGGGAAAATCGATTCCAGGCCCTGTTTTGAGGGTCGGTTTTTTCGGAGGAGGGTCCTGAAGGGACGAACCCGGGAGAAGAACCTGCAAAGGTTCTTCGACAGGATCCCCTGAAAAATACATGCCGTGGGGCTAATTTTTATCCGGGAAATGTCAGAAAGAGGTTGTGCGCAATTTACGCGCAATACGCGCAATATACGAGGGATGAAATTTGAAACCCGGATGATTTTTAAAAGAGGATTTTTAAAACAGGGGAATTCAACAACCGTCAGAAAATGTCGGGATTGTCGGGATTATGTCGGGCTAATGTCGGGATTGTCGGGATTCTTTTTCACAAGAACATACTCCGTAGCCCTGCCCTTCTTATCCCGTTTTAAGAAAATACCTCTCGTGCAAAGATCATTCAGGTCCCGGAGAGCTGTCCGATCAATTGCACCGGTAAGTTCCCGGTACGCTTTATTCGTGATTACGCCCTGCTCCCTGACATACCGCACGGCCTGAACCTGCCGGTCGGAAAGTCCCAGTGCGAGGAGCCGTTCATCCGTGTAGAAAGTTTTGGCGAAGGTCACGCTGAACCAATCTGGATGTGCAGAAAACTCCGGTTCGGGAATTCCGTGGTTGTGACAGAGGGTGATCATACGGCTTGTTCCCGTGCCCCACTTCTCCAGCAATTCACCGTAATAAAAGACCTGGGCGAGCAGTGTATTCCGTGGCAGTGAACGATGCCCTTCCTGTCGGAGTTCATCGACCGTCATCCCCTCCTGGAGGCCCCCGGGATTCGTAATGACTATACGGTCATCATAGACGCGGATCTGAATCTCGGAGCCGGTCTGGAAATAGTCACGGTGGATGAGCGCGTTGATCACCGCTTCACGCAGGGCTTTGATGGGGTAATCCCAGATCTCGGTTCGCTGCATTGCAGACAGCGGCTCCGTTTTTTCCGGTTTTTCACCGAATTCATACCGGACCTGAATATATTGCTGGAAGAGTTGCACTGCTGCATCGACCTGCGCGAAAAGGTTGCCTTTCAGAATTTTATCATCGATGATGGTAATAGCGTCCTTGAACCTGCCCATATGAATCTGGGCAGAGGTGAACGATGCCTGCGGGTTTTTCCCGAACAACAGTATCGCGCCACGGGTAATTTTGCCGTCCCGGATTAATTCCAGTTTCTGAAGGAGGTTCAGAGCAGATTCATCATCGCGGGCAAAAGGGAGCCGGTTCTTTGCAAGTTCGAGGAAGCGTTTGATTGCTGCGGGATCGATCTGCTCAAGCGTATAGTTGTCAGTAATGCTGTCCCATTGAACACCAAGTTTTGTGATGAAGTAACGCCCGAGCTGCTCTGACGGGATCTCGCGGGTGGTGTTGCCGACCCGCTGAAAATACCTGCCCCGGCATGTGGCAAGGGTTGTACCGGGCTTTACTTCAATAACAAGCACGGGCTGATCCTGGTGCTGCTGGACGGAAACCACTGGCTGGACACGGAGGATCTCGACAATCTGGTTGATGATGACCTGCTGTGCCCGGTCATCGCCGGTCCAGCCGATGATGGTTCCATTATCCCTCACCCCGATAAGGAGTGTCCCGCCTTTGGTATTGACGAATGAGGCAAGTGCTTCAAGGCCGTGGTCGTTCCACTGCTCCTTGAATTCGATATTCTCGCCTTCGCCTTGCCGTATGAGTGCAGCTAGGTTGTCCATCGGTTCTATTCTCCGTGCTTTTATTCCCAATTCCTGATTTCAAGATACGGGTTTGTGCGTTATTGATTTATGCATAATTGCTGGAGAAGAGGAGCCGGTCCGCGCAGCAGGTGCAAGCACGGTGAAGCTGTGCGAAGCATACGGAGCGGGGCGGCGATCTTCTGGCTAATCGGTCGACAGCTCATCAGCATAACGACGGCACGGTATTATTCTCTCAAAGGGGAGTCTGCCATTCTCGGCCATCATTCCATCCCTTTGGAGCTGACCCTTTAATCCATTGCCAAGTTGTCATCCCTTTTCCTTCACGACAATCGTAAACTTCGTCCCCACCGTCCGGTCAAGTTCTATTGTGCCCTGCAGCTGCTCGGTCAGGCTGTTGACGAGCCGCAGCCCAAGTGATTCGGTCTTCTTCCAGTCCAGCGATTCCGGGATGCCGGCACCGTCATCCTGCACGATGATACGGATTGTACCATCATCTTTTTTCCCGGTTACGGCAATTGTGCCCTTCCTGCCAGAAGGAAATGCATACTTGAGCGAGTTTGAGAGGAGCTCGTTGATAATCAGCCCGAGCGGGATCGCACGGTTGATGTCCACCCGTATATCCGAGATGTCAACCGTCAAGCGAACCGTTGCCGGCGTGACACCATAGAAATTGAACAGGTTTGTACCCATGAACCGTACATAATCCGATACATCGATGCTGGAGATATCCTCAGATCGGTAGAGCCGCTCGTGGACGAGCGCCATCGCCTTGATCCGGTTCTGGCTCTCCCTGATCATTGCAAGCGTTGCCGGATCGGTGATCTGGCGGGACTGGAGGTTTAAGAGGCTTGCGACAATCTGGAGGTTATTTTTCACCCGGTGGTGAATCTCCTTTAACAGGATCTCTTTCTCGTGCAGGGACTTATTCAGCGCCTCGGTACGTTCGGCAACCTTCGCTTCCAGTTCCTCGCTGAATTTTTTCAGCCATTCCTCGGCCAGTTTCCGGTCAGTGTTGTCCAGCGTTATGCCCTGATAGTGGGTGACCGTTCCATCCTCATCCCGCCGCACCCATGTCCAGTCATAAACCCAGCGGATATCCCCGGACTTCGTGACGATCCGATATTCCTGGGAGAACTCGCTGCGCCCTTCTTGCGTGTACCGTTCGACTTCAGCACTAATGCGCGGCAGATCGTCTTCAAATATAATGGACGCGTATGCAATCCGGCCGCCGGTAAACTCATCCGGTGTATAGCCGAAACTGCCAATATTGTCAGACACGTATTCCACCGGCCATCCCGGTTCCGCCTTCCAGAGCCAGGCAACCGCAGGACTGTGATTGACGATGAACGACAGTTCTTTCGCGTTCTCATATGCGGCACGCAGTGCCTCCTCTGCCCGTTTGCGCTCGGTGATATCTATCAGAAGAACACCTCTTACTCCTGCCGGTTTATTTTCCCGAATAATTGCATCGGTATAGATGATAACGGGGAACGTGCTCCCGTCTTTTCTCAATGCCGTGTACTCAATACCCCCGGGGATCTCTCCGTTCAAGACTCTCTGCACGTTTTCCCTGGCCCGATCCCGATCTTCGGGAGCGATTACATCAAAGGCATTCAGCCCATTCTCCAAGTCCTCCTTTGAATAGCCAAAGGATTTCAATGCAATTGAGTTGGCGGTTGTAACGATTCCCTGTTCATCAAGTTCAAAAACCGTCTGCGGCAATAACTCAACCAAATCCCGGTATTTTCTCTCACTCCCCCGCAGCGCCTGTTCTTTTTTACTGAGTTCATCATAGTTTTGCCACAGCTCCTCCTTGGTTGCCGCGATCTCCTCATAGGCTGCTTCAAGATCTTCTTCTCTCTTTTTAAGCATCTCCTCTGCCCGTTTGCGCTCGGTAATATCCAGGAGGGAGGCTACGCTCTTTCTCGTTCCTGGAATGACATCGATAGAGAGATAGACAGCGCGGATATCCCCGGATTTTGTGACAAATTGGAACTCGTAGTGGGTGAGTGCCTTCTCCCGGTTCTGCCTGCGCAACCGGTGCTGGGCGAGCATCCGATCCAGGTCCTCTTTGACCACAAATTCGGTCCAGCTCTTTTTTCCCTCTATATCATCTTTGGAAAAGCCACTCAGTTTTGCGAACTCCGCATTGGCGAGGCTGATAATGTTGCTCTCTTCCACGACAACCGTCGCGGTGCCGGTATTCTCAAAGACAGTGCGGTACTTCTCCTCACTCTCGCGGAGTGCCTCGTTTGCCCATGTAATTTCCTCGACACGTTCTTCCACGCGGTGCTCAAGCCCTTCCCGTACCGTTTTGAGTTCGTCTGCGGTTCTCATACGGAGCATGATATCACGGATAATCAGGAACAACCCGATGCAGATGGCGATGTACCCGAATGTCCGGACCACGATCAGCTCCAGATCAAGGGCGGTTTTTAAGCCAAGAAGGGTCGCTGCATGCGATATCCCGAATAAGAAGAAGGCGGTGCCGATGAAGAGCGGGGTTGCCGAGCGTATCTTCACGTACCCGATAATGCTTAAGATCACGATTACGATACAGAGGATGAGATTGAGCAGCGTTATGGGATCAATGAGCAGTTCCATGGGTTGAAATTCCTTCACGGGGCGCTAGGATTGTAAGAAGGGATTGCAAGACCCCGTCGGATAAATGCCCTGCGTTATAGTTAATGGTGGAATACCTGCTTAATAAAAGTTTTGTGCAGGTATTTGACAACGGAAGTGGCGGTTCCAGGTTTTTTTACCGTTCCGGATTATTCCGGCATCTAATCCATGCTATCCGGCCTTCTTATCTTTATGGAAATGCCGAAAATACCTTCACTCCAGCAACCGGGCACGATCTCCTCCATGTCATGACCTCTTAATAGCTGATCGCTGCGATAATGGTACTGCCCAGGCTGCCTGCTCATGGGCAAACATGGCGGTGCCGTCAAACGTGAGGATGATGATGATGCCATCGGACCAGGTTCTCCTCAAGTGAAGTGAACAGTCGTGTGCGGTCGGCCCGCGAGAGGTCGTCGCGGACGCCCGGTAACTCGGGCAAACCTCACGAGACGAGAGGCGCTTCTGTCATGTTCGCGAATCCTCGCCCGCATCGTTTTTATGCAGGACAATTTTTCCGGATTTCCGTGCTGAAGGATTATGGCAGCCCTTACATCCGGGATACTTCCGGTGCACCCGACCCATTGTTATTGGACCGGAACCGGAACATCCCTGCCGGTATCAAGATCTCGAACCGTGCTCCTTTCCCCGGTTCCCCGGTCTCCTTCATCGTGATGCCGGTGAGGCTGAGGATCTCGCGGGAGAAAAAAAGCCCAAAGCCACTCCGTTTCCCGGACCCCCTCCGGAATATCTTCTCCTTTTCCTCCTTTTTGATCCCGGTACCGTTATCCTCGTAGATGATGGTCAGCCCTTCCGGAGTCTGATCATAGTGCAGCCTGATGGAGGTAACTTTCTCTCCATACCGCAGGGAATTTTCGAGCAGGTTTGAAAATACCCGGTCCACCAGCGGGTCCCCGAACACTTCAAGTCCCTCAACCTGAACGGAGTAGATAATGTAATCGTGCCCGAGGTCTTCCTGGTGTTTTGAGAATATGGTTTTAACATCGAGCCACTGCGGCAGGTTCTCCCCGAGTTTCTCATAGTCTTTCGTGAACGCGATCTGGCGGCTGATCGTTGACGCAGCCTTCTCCTGTTCGCGCAATGATTTTACAAGTGACGGTTCACCGACTGCCTCCCTGAGCAGTTCATTGTGCATCACGATGATGGTGAGCTGGTTGAGGATGTCATGGCGGGTGATGCCGGTCAAAAAGTTGATCTTCTTTCGCGCCATTGCAAGCGACTGGTCGGTGAGGTGCTGGTCGGTGATATCGGAAAGCAGGATGACATACCCGTGGCGGACGTTCCGGGCCGGGGTGAGGGGGATGCAGTGGAGATCAATGTAATGAACAGCACCGGCCTGTTCCCGCCTGAGGGTTTGGCGGTGCCCGCTGGCAGCCCCATTCTCATACCGTGGCGGGAGTTCATGGGCTGGCAGGATATCGTGGATTCCCATGCCAATAATATCCCGGTCCGCGTCCCCGAGAATCTGGAGTGCTGCCGGGTTGATCTCGATAACCCTCCCTTGTGCATCAAGCAGTACAATACCGGAGGGTATCTGCCGGAGAGCGGCACCGCATTCGATCGGGCTAAGGTCAAAGAGCCTGAACTGGTCGATGCCGGCAGAGAGGGCGACGACGGAAATCGTACCTGTGATCGGTGCGAGGTTGATGATGTCGAAAGGGTAGACCTGGAACATATATCCGATATGGGTAAAGAGAGGGGGAAACGCTGCAATCAGCAGGCAGGCGAGCTGGCCGCGAAACACCCCGTATACGGACTGGTAGTGCTGGAGGATGAACGCGAACCCGGCCATGATTAACAGCGACCATGAGGTAAAATATATCCAGAATACGGCAATGGAGGCAGAACCGTACGGAAGCGAGAGGGAAAACGGCGTGGGAAGACCGGGTATGACAGCCGGCACTACCGCCGCTGCAATGAGCAGGGCTGCCATGATTAACGGTATGATGAGTAACAACCAGCGGCTGATTGTTCCGCCCTCGGAGTCCTTTCCGGTAAACTGCAGGGAAAACTGCACGAATGCGACCGGGATGATGGCAATCGCCGCATTTTCCACGATGTTCCCGAGTGCCAGGAAAAATGCAGTATTGCTCCAGTACATGGCAGCAGCACTCCAAGACCAGAACGCTGCTGCCGTAAGGATGATGACAAGCGGGACTGCGCCTTTCATTGATGCACGGGTCCTCCAGAAGACCAGCGCAAAGAGCGATGTCATCGCGCCTGAAAGCACGAGCAGGAGGACGACAGGAACGCTTTCCCAGACCATCAGCCGATCATCGCCATCATTTTTTTATTGATTCTCCTATCATATCCGCATTCCCGGTTCCGGGATCTTTTCCCGATCCTTGTACCGTACACGGTGCAGGATGCGTGTTAATATGGTTGATGTTGCACAGGAAGGGTAATAAAATCCCTGCAGGCAGGGCAGGAACAAATGGGCGGTAAATTACCCGTCAGACAGACAGTTCAATAATGATCAGGAACCGTTCATCTCTCGATGAGCCGGATATGGTCACCGGTCTTTTTTGCGAGTTCCTGCCGGCCTTTCAGCCGCGAGATGTCCGAGATCGCTTCAAGGACGTGCACGGTGTCTTCAAGGAAAGAGAGGATGTCTGCGGGGAAGATCTCGATGCCGTATTCGTCTGCCAAAAAAGAGGCGATCTGCCGGTGGTCTAGGCCGTTCTCGCGCAGTTCCAGGACTTTTAGTGCAAACTTTTTTTCCGGGCACCCGCAGAGAGGGGAGTCCCGGCAGTCACAGCGCAGGAAATCATTGAAAAAAGCAAGGAGCTGTTCCCGTACTGCAAAATCAAAAGAATCATAGTTGATGCCAGAGGTGAGCGTCTCGAGCATCGTGCCGTTAAATGCCCGGTCGGATAACCGGTACCCGGCGAGCCGTTCAATCCTTTTTGCGACGCGGAGCCGTGCCCGGTCAGCGATCAATCCTCGTCCCCGACACTCTCGTCGAAGTTCTTGAGCGATGCCATCGCCTCGCTCATCCGCTCGCACTCGATTAACCACTCGTCAAACAGGGTGGGGTTTTCAATATCGTCTTTGACATATTTCCCGCAGCATGCCGCCCCGTCCAGGACGCTGGCGCCGATATTTGCCGCGACATCGAGTGCCTGTTCCATGTCTTTCTCGATTAAGTCTTTGCCTTTTTTCACGAGTGTCTTGATATCTTTGTCATACTTTCCTTCAAGATATTTCCTGCAGGAGGCAAACATCACGAGTTTGGGGAGCTGGAGGATCTCGATGATCTCCCCAAGGTCTTGGTCAGGTGCAGATCCCATCACGATCAGTTCAACCTTGCCGAGATTGTCCAGCGCTTCTTCTTTTGAAAAACGCTTGTTCTGGAACAGCCTGATGATCTTTAACACTTCAAGGGTGATATCAACCGAGAAGCTGTCGAGCACCCGGAACCCTTCGGGCATCTCATCGCTCTTTGGATCGACTTCAAAACTGGACTCTTTGAGTGTCTTTAACCAGTTGTCCCAGCGCTCCTGGTTGTAAAAAATATAAAATAACTTGAGCGGTTCGGGTTCTGGTGCCTTTTTGCTATCCTTTTTTGCCATTTCAGTACACATGTTTCCCTCTCAAATTAAAGTATTTTTGTTACCGGGCTGAACAATGGAAGAGGTTTTTTAAGATAAAGAACTGCCTTTTTTCCTGTTCATTACCACCCAACTGTTATCTTAAACAACAGTCAATGATCTGTGACGAAATCTTTTATGAGGTGCTGATCTGTGAAATGCGTGATGGTGAGGTACGGCGAGCTGTTTTTGAAAAGTGAGCCGGTCAAACGCCATTTTATCGGCCTTCTGATGCGCAATATCAAAAAGGCGCTGGACTCCGAAGGGCTCCCTCATAAATTTGACCTTTTCCGGGGCAGGATGCTGGTGCCGGGCGATGACCCCGAACGGATTGCGTCTGTCGTCTGCCGGGTCTTCGGGGTAGTCGATGTGAGCGTCTGCACCCGGACGACAAACAGCCTTGACGACCTCTGCTCCGCAGCCATTGATACTGCAGAAGGAAACCTGAAACCGGGGATGAGCTTTGCCATTAGGGCAAAACGGCAGGGGGTTTTTGGGTACACCAGCCAGCAGATGGGGGAGGTGATCGGCAGGGTGGTATCCGGCCACATTGCCGGTGCCCGTGTCGACCTCTCGCACCCCGATTATGAAATTTTTATCGAGGCACGGGACTTCGGGGGGTTTGTGTATGACCGGCGGATTGAAGCGCCCGGAGGACTCCCGCTCGGCACGCAGGGCAGGGTCTGCGTCCTGCTCTCATCTGGTATTGATTCGCCTGTTGCATCGTGGCTTTCAATGAAGCGCGGGTGCGAAGTGACGCACCTGCACATGGATGCCGGGCGTTGGGCAGGCCCGGACGTTAAAGAGGCTGCGGTTGAGAACCACCGGCGGCTTTCGCTCTGGTGCCGGGGCTTTGCCCTCCCGATGCTCGTGTTTGACAGCGAACCGCTCTATGATGCGATGGAGGAGCACCGGATCCCGCCCCGTAACCGGTGCGTGATCTGCAAACGGTTCATGATGCGGGCAGGCAGCGTCATTGTCCCAAAGCAGCACGCCCTTGCGCTTGTTACCGGCGACAGCCTCGGGCAGGTCGCCTCCCAGACGCTCCCCAACGTTGTTGTCATTTCGGACGCAGCAACTGTTCCGGTGCTTCGCCCCCTCATCACGTATGACAAGCAGGAAACAATCGACATCGCCCGCCGGATCGGGACGTTCGATGCCCATCCAAAAGATCTTGCGTGCCGGGCAGTCCCGAGAATGCCGGCGACTGCTGCCATGTCTGAAGAGATCCGGGCTTGCGAGGAAAAAATGGATATGGAGTCTCTTGTTGCCTGCGCAGTAAAGGGACCGGAAATTATCATTGCAAAAAACGGGACAATCCTTTGAGACGGGATATCATAACCGGTTTTTAACAACAACCCTTACATCTCTAAAACGAGATTCTCATACAGCGATCCCGATGCCGCCTTCAGAGCATCAGCCCCGATACCTCAGACTGCTCGCAACCGGTGAACTGGAAGACCGGAGAGAGAAAGCATCAGCACTCCTGCAGGAGTGCACGGTCTGCCCCCGCGGGTGCCGGGTGAACCGCTCCGAGGGGGAAACGGGTTTTTGCAAAACAGGTATGCGGGCGCAGGTAACAAGTTTCGGGCCGCATTTCGGCGAGGAGCCGGAACTTGTCGGGCGAAGGGGTTCCGGCACGATCTTTATATCTCACTGTAACCTTGCATGCGAGTATTGCCAGAACTATACCATCAGCCAGTGCGGGCACGGGCAGGAAACAACTCCCGGAGATCTTGGGGCAATGATGCTCTCATTGCAGCGGCAGGGATGCCATAACATCAACATTGTCACGCCTTCGCATGTCGTGCCGCAGATCCTCGATGCCGTAAGCGTCGCTGCAGCACAGGGGCTCCGCATCCCGCTCGTTTATAATTCCGGGGGATATGACTCCGTGGACACGATCAGACTTCTTGACGGGGTAGTTGACATTTACATGCCGGATGCAAAATACGGGAGGGATGAGATTGCCCTTGCGCTCTCCCATGCCCCTGATTATGTACCGGTCATGAAATCGGCCCTAAGGGAGATGCACCGGCAGGTCGGAGACCTCGTGGTTGAGCAGGGTGTTGCGGCAAGGGGGATGATCATCCGCCATCTTGTCCTGCCGGGTAATCTTGCTGACAGCGAAATTGTCCTGAAATTTATTGCAGACGGGATCTCGCGGGATTCGTACGTCAATATCATGGCACAGTACCGTCCCGCGTGGCATGCTGTGCACATTGCAGACCGGCAACCCGCATTCCACAGCCTGAAAAGACCGGTGACGGGCAGGGAGTTCCGTTACGCGATCCAGTGTGCAAAGGATGCCGGATTATATCGCGGGTTTCCTGTTTTATAAAAAATTCCTGCTGGAGTGCTGTGCCGGACTAATAAAACGCCGGTCAATGATTGCAGGACCTGGTCGCTGGATGAGAACGGTTATTTTTCTTTTACAATTATTGTAAACATTGTTCCTTTGGCCCGGTCCAGTCCGATGGTACCCGAGAGCTGCTCTACAAGGGAAATCACCAGCCGGAGTCCCAGCGACGGGGCATTACGCCAGTCAAAACCCTCCGGGATTCCCACCCCGTTATCCTTGTATATGATCGTGAGCTGGCGTTCTGTTTTTTTTATTGAAATTTCAATCTCGCCTTTTCTTCCTTCGGGAAATGCATGTTTTAGTGAGTTTGAGATCAGTTCATTGACCATAAGGCCGATGGGGATGGCGGTGTCAATATTCAAGGTGATGTCCTTCATCTCGATTTTTGCAGTGACCAGGCCCCGGTCAAGGACGTAATAATCAAGGAGGATCGTCACCAGATTGCGGATGTATTCTGAAAGGATGATATGGGAAAGATCTTCGGAACGGTACAGCTTCTCGTGCACCAGTGCCATGACTTTGATCCGGTTCTGGCTTTCCTGGAGCATCTTTTTTACATTCTCATCATCAATCTGCCGTGTCTGGAGGTTTAAGAGGCTGATGACTATCTGGAGGTTATTTTTGACGCGATGATGGATCTCTCGCAGGAGCACGACTTTTTCCTGCAGGGACGCATTGATCTTGGCGGTGCGTTCTGCAATTCCCCGTTCCAGTTCCTCATTGAAGGAGCGGAGCCTGTCCTCGGCTTTTTTACGTTCCGTGACATCCCGGATCGTCTCGATAGCCCCGGTCTTGTTTCCCTTTTCATCATAGAGGGGGCTTGCCTTTCCCCATAAGGTCCTGACTCTCCCGAGCGGCTGTGGCAGGTCTGTTTCCGCAATGATCAGGTCCCCGTATCTCTGGATAATATTGTAATATTTCCGCTCCAGCACCTCGTCTGATTCAAATATAAGGTCGACAAGGATAGGTCTTCTTGTCCCGTAAAAGGGGAGTGCGTATTCATAGTTTCCCTTTCCCACCATATCCTGTGCCTTAACACCGGTCATCTCTTCGATCGCCTTATTCCATGCAACGACCTTTCCCGCCCGATCGATAACGAGCGTCGCATCCGGCAGGTGATCGATGATCTCGGCAAGCTGGTGTTCAGACTCTTTTAATGCCGCCTCGGCCTTCTTCCGGTCCGTAATGTCATGGATGATCGAATAAAAGAGCGGCTTGCCCCTGACGGTGATGGGGCCGGAGAAGATCTCAACGTTCCGGCGTTCCCCGCTGGCAAGGAAGTGATTTGAGAAGAAATGCCGCTCCTTCTCATTTTTTGCAACGGACAGGTCCCGGAGCACTTTTTCTGCGGGGAGCCGGTTGAGATCGAAGATCCGCATGCCGGTCAGCTGTTCGCGGGTGTATCCGTAATAGGTGCAGGCGGCAGAGTTTGCATCGACTATCATCCCGGTATCCGGGTCGATGAGCAGGGAAACGGTGTTGTTATGATAGAACAGTGCGCTGTAGCGCGCCTCGCTCTCTTTTAATGCATCTTCAGCCTGTTTTCGTTCGGTGATGTCTGTCCCGATCGCGACAAAACTGGGCAAAACACCCTGTTCGGAGGGGATCGCACGGGTGTTCCACGAGATTATCCTGAGATCACCTTTTTTTGTGAGGATAACCGATTCGAAATGTTCGAAGTATTTGTTCTCATTGATGATCCTCCTGATGGTACCGGTAATATTTTTCCGGTACAACATGTCGGGATACAGCTGCTTCCAGATGGAGTTTTTTCCCACAACTTCGCCGGCCAAGTACCCGCTGATATCTTCAGCAGCCTTGTTCCAGACCAGGATCGTCCCCTTTGAATCAAGCACCGTCAGCCATACCAATGCATTGGAAATGATATTTTCCTGGAACTGGCTGAGCCTCTGGATCTCAGATTGTTTCCTTTTAAGGTGTATTGAGAGGTACGCAATGATCAGCGCAACCCCCATAAATGTGATAAAACGTTCGACTGCACCAATGATTTCAGAACCATTCAGGGGATTAAAATACACCACCATCAGGACGTAGGACACTCCCAGTAATGCTGAACACAAAACCCCTTTTTTCTGGTACCGGTAGGCGAATATGATGATTGGGAAATAATACAGGTGCATGAAAATTGTGGTTATTCCCCGGGAAACACAGTAATACGTGAAAAAAACCAGCAGCGCTGTTATAGTAAAGAGAAATATCCTCCAGATCCGTTCAGATATTCCGGAAAAACTTAGTTCAGTCCAGTCGAATTTCATCAGCAAACAACGCTCGCATTACGAAACTGTTATGGGTTATTTGTGGGGAAATATGTTAAATACAACGGTGCGCGCCGGTGCAAGCCCCTCCTTATCATAAGATTTCAGGTCTAATATGTAAAAACAGGAATACGGGGGTAGGTCCCTCGGATTATGGTGGGAAACAAACCACGGACGGACATGCAGAGCAAAATGCGTTTATCTTTTAATGACGGGTACCTAAAAGGGAATACGGAATATGGGTAATCCCGCAATGCAGGCAGGCTGGTCCAACTTTAGTACGGATTGCATCTTTAATTAAAAAGGATTTATCGTAACAACCACTCTTCGATATAGTCGGTGACGGTCCGGAGCGTCTTTACCCTCGCGTACTGTTTGTCATCCGATTCGACAACAGTCCACGGGGCAAGCTGGGTACTGGTGCGTGCGAGCATCTCGTCTAACGCCTCCTCGTATTCGTCCCATTTCTTCCGGTTCCTCCAGTCCTCATCGGTAATCTTCCACTGCTTGAGCGGGTCGTTCTGCCGCTGGTTGAAACGGTCAAGCTGCTCATCCTTTGAGATCTCGAGCCAGAACTTCACAAGCCCCCCCCCGCTCCCGACATAGACCTCCTCCATCTCGTTGATCTCGTTATACGCCCGCTTCCATTCATGGGGTTTGCAGAATCCTTCAACACGCTCCACAAGCACCCGGCCGTACCAGCTGCGGTCAAAGACCGTGATATGTCCGTTGTTCGGGAATCTCGTATAAAAACGCCAGAGGTAGTGATGATCAAGTTCTGTCTGGTCGGGGGGCCCAATCGGGACGACATCATAACCCCGGGGGTTCATGTGCCGTACAAGCCGCATTATATTGCCTCCTTTCCCGGCAGCATCCCAACCCTCATACACGATTATGAGGGGGATCTTGCGTTTGTACAGGGAATACTGGAGATCACGGATCTTTTCCTGATACTTCAACAGATCCGCCTGGTATTCAGCCTTTGATAAAGAGACGGGTGCTGCAGACTTTCGTTTGAAACCGGTCTTTTTTGGCTTTATGATATCCTCCTCTTTCTCTTTTTTTCCGTGGGAATTTTTTGAGGGGAGGTGCTTTTCAAGCGTTTTGATGACTGTTGAATAAACTTTTAAGATTGTATGGTTCTTATCGGTCGCTTCCACGATTGTCCATGGTGCATTGGGAAAATCCGTGCCCTGAATGAACTGTTCGATGATGGGCAGGTAATTGTCGTAATGGTGGTGGAAGTCCCAATCCCCGCGGGTGATCATCCACGAAGTCAGGGGATCGTTCTCCCGTTCATTAAGCCGTTTTTTCTGCTCTTCCTTGCTTATATGCAGGAAAAATTTTATGACAATAGCCCCGTCGTCCGAGAGATGCCGTTCGTAACTGTTGATCGATGAGATTGAGCGTTTCATGCCATTCTTCCAGTCGATCCCCGACATCTTTTCTGCAAGGGCCCGGCTGTACCAGCTCCTTGCAAAGATTGCAATCCGTCCCTTGGCGGGTGTCCGCACCTGGAAGCGCCAGAGAAGCGGGCGTGCACGCTCTTCATCATTTGGGGAACCGATCGAGTGCATGGAAAAGCCACGGGGATCGAGGAAATGGATGAGTTCGTTGATGACCATCGTGATCCCGGATGCATTCCACCCCTCGACTACGATGATGGTCGGAATCTTATGGTCGCGAAGGGAACGCTGCAGGACGCCAAGCTGCTGCTGGAGAGGTTCAATGGACTTCTCAAAGGTCTTGTCATCGGTCGTTTTGGTCAGGTCATAATGTTCAAACATGCTTTTGCCCCGCTTGTGTCTGCATGCGCAGAATATGCCGGATTAACCGAATCCTATCTCGCTGCTTGCTGATAAAATCAGTGCAACCGTTCCCGGTAAAAAAAGATGGCAAAAATGAGGTGTTGGGAGTATACAGGAACGGTCAGGTGACCTTCAGCCCGTTCTCCTGTGCAATCCCTATAAACACTGCTGCGACGTACTGTGCCTGCCGCTGTGTCATACCATAGGTATTGTATTTCCAGACGCGTGTTGCGCCGGGAATGATCCCGGTGACGCCTCTCTCTGACAGTGCACCGGAGAAAAAGAACCCGCGTTTTTTATGCGTCTGTGCAACCGTGTCAAACGATGCGGTCGTATCCACACGGGTGAGGGCGTGTTTCCGTGGATATTCTGACAGCACGCGTGTCCCTTCAATGGAACGGAGTGCGTCGATGACAACCGCCGCGTTTTCCAATTCGCGTCCAAAATGCTTCACCCGCTCCTTCACATGGGGGAATGACGCCATCATGCCGACAAGGGTAACGCCCATCAGCGTGCACCCCATCATCTCAGGTTCCTTGATCCCAAATTTCCTGCCGGTCACATCCCCGGCGATCATTGTCGTGCGGAACACTTCTTTGGCACGTTCCGCGGTGCATGCAAGTACTCCGGATGGCGCAGGTGCCGCCATGCTCTTGTGCCCGGAACCGATCACAAAGTCAGCGCCCAGGCTTTTGCCATCTACCGGCATGATCCCGACCGTGTATGCACCGTTATACAGCACGGGGATGTCATACTGGTGCGCGACCTTTGCTATTGCCTGCACTTCATGGACATTGCCGTACTGGTAATCCACATGGTCGATAAAGGCAAGGACGGGGAGCCGCCCGTGCTGCTTACGGACTTCCTCAATCTTGTGCGCTGCAGCGTCCGCTGTCACGATTTGCCGGTCGTCTGCCGGGATCTCGCACGCGATACCCCCCGCCCCCTCCACTGCGAGGAATCCGGTATAATGAGACAGGGATGTGAGCAGGACGGGATCGCCTTTGTGCACGTACGTGTGGGCGACTGCCTGGAACCCCCGGCGTGCACCGGGCACGACACGGGCTGCGTCCATGTTCAGCCATACCGCGATATCCTTATGGAACTCCGCGATCGGCGGTTTGCTGATATAATCCAGACGGTTGGGCTTGCGGCAGTTATCGCAGACCGAGTACCCGTCGCCGTACGCGATCACCGCTTTCATCGCGTCCGCCGTCAGCCTTCCCCCGGCCTGTATCGGGTCGATGTTGATCGCAAGCTCGTCGACCATCCGGGCTTCGATGCCGGCACCGCACCTCATTTCTGCATCTCCTGTTTAAGCGATGCGACCTGCCGTTCGAGGTTGTCCAGGAGGCGCTGCACCTGTGCCTTCTGCTCATCGTCAAACTTGTGGAGCGGAGCGGTCTCCCGTAGCAGGACCCTGAGGTCAGTCAGTGTATACATCGCCTGGAATAACATGTCAGCAGCCCGCCGGGACAATAAAATCACCATATTACTATTGGACTGGTATGAATTAAGTATCCGGTTCAAGGGTTAAGGGGCCTTATTGAAACCCCTTGTATTGAGACGCTCTCATTGGGTTCAATGAGTTCCTCAGATAATCGGGAATATTTCCAGGGTAATAAAAATTTGGGGTAAAAAGACCGGCGATGACTTTGTTTTTTTGGGTACCAGGAAAAAATGGTTGCGTGCGGGGGTGTCCGTTATCAGGTCTTTCTTTCTCCCAACCGTTCGGCAAAGGAGATCTCACTGCTTTTTTTCCGGGAGGGATCCTGACGGGGAGTATCCTTTGGGACGGTATCACCATCCGGGATGAAATCCAGCCGGGTTTCATCACCTGATCCGGGCCGGGTATCTGATGAGGAGTGCCGTTTTCCTGTAAACGCAAACCTGCTGCGGGCCATCAGGGGAGCCCCCTCTCTCCGGCCGGTGTCTTCAGGTATCCCCCGTCGGCCTGCGTCCGCTTCCCCCTCATGCTGTTCGGTAAATACATAAAACTGCAGGAAGGCTTCCGGTTCACGGAACACCGAAGCATCGATCCCCTCAAACACGAGTGTCCGGTCAACCGTGCCGTACCACCCGCCTGCCCGTTCGGTGATGGTGTCGCGGGTTGGCTCAAATATATAGACCCTCTCGATCTCGCCGTGGCGCCCCCAGGCGGTCTCCGAAATACCGGTACCCTCAAACGTGAAGGTCTTGCCGACTGCCCCGTACTGTCCCCCCTCCCGGACCGCAATCTGCTGCCCGCCGTTCTCGTACCGGAATGTCCGTGGCGACTGCCCGAACGAAAACGTCTCTTCGAGCATCCCGTACCGGTCGAACAAAAACCTTCTTACGACCTTCTCCTGCCGTGCAGGGTCGCGTTCCGTCATCATATCCGATGCATGGTCAAAAAGATAGAGACGGCGGAGGATTTTTCTCTCATCCAGTACCCGCACACCGCCGCTGCCATACTGGTAGTACCTGAAGATTGATCCCCGTTTTGTCCCCGCATATTCCGTAATGACCGGATCTGCCATATCAACCACTCACTTTTGTCATCCTCTGGTTTTCTAGCGTTATTTCTTTGTGCAAGAAATAGTTTCTTCTGGCATATCGCACTGCTTCTGACTTTGGACCGGATACGAAGTATGAGAGGTCTCAAGCAATAACTATTCACGGACCCGGTTTTCCTCATCATTTTATCATGTAACATGAACAAAATTAAGCATCAGGTTACGAGAACGGATTGTACGTAACAATAAAAAAACCGGGAGTCTTTTCATGGAATTCAAAAACAAGGTGTTGATCATCGGGTATGGTGCCGTGTCCAAGTGTATGCTCCCAATCTTGCTGCGGCACGTAAACATCCCGCTTGAAATGATCACGATCATCGATTTCAAGGAAAAATCAACGGACCTCAAGGCATGGACCTCGCAGGGGCTCAGGTTTTTCAAGAGGAAAGTGTCTCCTAAAAATCTCGACCGGATACTCTCCGATTACCTTTCACCGGGAGGGCTGCTGATCGACCTTGCATGGAACATTGACTGCTGTGCGATCGTGCAGTGGTGTCATGACCATGACGTCCTGTACGTGAACACCTCGGTTGAAGCATGGGACCCGCAGGGCGAAAGGTTTACGGCGAGCCCGTACGAGAAGTCCCTGTACTTCCGGCAGATGAAGCTCCGCGAGCTCACCAAAGACTGGAAGGATACCACCACATGCGTGGTCGACCATGGCGCCAATCCCGGCCTGATCTCCCATTTTGCCAAGCACGGGCTTGTGGATATTGCAGAACGGATGATTTATGACGGGATCGCACCGGACCCGAATAGGATGAATAATCTGATCCAGGCGGAGGACTTTGCCGGGCTTGCCATGGAGACCGGCATAAAAGTGATCCACTGCTCCGAAAGGGACACCCAGATCTCGCGGTCGCCAAAAAAGGTTGACGAGTTTGTGGGTACATGGTGTATCGAAGGGCTGCTGGAGGAAGGGACCGCCCCGGCAGAGATCGGATGGGGCACTCATGAAAAAGAGCTGCCTGAACAGGCCCATGTACCTCCCGCAGGGCCAAAGAACGGAATCATGCTCGCCCGCATGGGGATCAATACCTGGGTCCGGTCATGGATCCCGCACCAGGAGATCGTGGGGATGGTCATCCGGCACGGGGAGGCATTCGGCATCTCGGACCGGTGGACGGTCTGGAAGGACGGAAAGGCAATCTACCGCCCAACGGTGAATTACGCGTACATGCCCTGCGATGCAACGATTGCGTCACTGCACGAGCTGCGGGGCAGGAATTACGAGCTCCAGCCTAAACTCCGGATCATGAACGACCGGGAGATCGTGAGCGGCTCTGATATTTTAGGCGCTCTTTTAATGGGCCACCCGTACAATTCGTGGTGGACCGGCAGCATCCTCCCGATCGAGGAAGCACGAAGACTTGCACCCGGGCAGAATGCGACCACGATCCAGGTCGCGCTGGGGGTCGTCTCCGCCGTGATGTGGATGATCGGCAACCCGAGGAAAGGTTTCTGCCTCCCGGATGACCTCCCGCACGAATTTGTCCTAAATATTGCAAAACCGTACCTTGGTGAGTTCCTGTCCGGCCCGTCAGACTGGACGCCTGTAAAGAACAGGGTGGTATATTTCAAGGAAAATCCGAAAAATGCTTTTGACCGGACCGATGTCTGGCAATTCAAAAACTTCTTATTTGTGCAATGAGTCACTCATGTAATGGCAATAGCTGCAAAACCAAAAGAAAAGAGATCCAATAGTGAGGGGCATGACAGCGGGGTCCCCCATATTGACCTGGCACGAAAGGAACTGCTGCAGGGTCTTGCAGCGGAGCACGGGACCCCCCTCTTTGTCATAGACCACGAGAAGATCCGGGAGAACTACCACGAGTTCAGGGAGCACATGCCCAATGTGCAGGTCTACTATGCTGTCAAGGCAAACTCGAACCCCGAGATTGTGAAAACGCTTTTTTCCCTGGGCTGCAGTTTTGATGTCGCGTCCATGCCGGAGTTCATGATCGTGTGGGAAAATATCCGGGATATGCCGGACAAGGAACGGCAGGACTGGATCTGGGACAAGATCATCTATGCCAATACGATAAAACCCATCGAGACGCTGGAGTCCCTTGACCAGTACAAGCCGCTGGTCACTTTCGATAACAGCTTTGAGCTTGTAAAGATCAGGGAACATGCCCCACACGCAGGTCTTGTCCTGCGGCTGAGAGTCCCCAATACCGGTTCCATGGTGGAGCTCTCCTCAAAGTTCGGGGCGCACCCCGGGGAAGCAGTCGACCTGATCGTGAAAGCGTTTGAACTCGGTCTTGTTGTGGAAGGTTTAAGCTTCCATGTCGGCAGCCAGTGCACCAATTTCGAGAACTATATCCAGGCCCTGCACCTGTCTGCGGATATTATTAAAGAGACCGAGACCCGTACCGGGCAGAAGATCAGGATCCTGGATATCGGCGGCGGTTTCCCGGTAAAGTACCATCCCGATGTAAAATCCATAAAAACGCTTGCAAGAAAACTGAATGCCGAGATCAAACGGCTGTTCCCTCCGGATATGCAGATCCTTGCCGAGCCCGGGAGGTTCCTTGTCGCCAATACCTGTTCGCTGGTGTCTAAAGTGATCGGCAAGGCATTCCGCGACGGGAAACCCTGCTATTATATCAATGACGGTATCTATCACACGTATTCCGGGCAGATCTTTGACCATGTGAATTACCCGGTGTTGTCGTTTAAGGACGGCAAGACAAGGATATCAGCAGTGTTCGGGCCGACCTGCGACGCTTTTGATACGATCACCCTCTCCGCAGAGCTGCCGGACCTTGAGATCGGCGACCTTGTATATTCTGAAAATATGGGCGCTTATACGATCGCCTCGTCAACATTCTTCAACGGGTTCCCGCCGGCAAAAGTTGTGCATATCAACCGGTGATTCTCCTCACCGGATCCTGTCCTTTTTACCTGGCCATTTACCTTGTATTAAAATGAATGCGGATGACCGGGTGAAAAGGATCATCTCATCGGTCGGGCCCGCATTTTGCCGGCATGTTCCGGACCGGCGTGGTGATAATGTATTCATGCCCGTCCTGCCACCGGTTCATGGGCCGGAACACCGCTTCTATCGCAAACCCTATGAACTTACAATCCGACATAAGTGGAATCATGATCTCCGGATCCGGTTCTCCGGATTATTATCAAATCATGCCCGGTGCCGATGAGTCAGCCGGACCCCTGTGCATGAACTCTTAAAAAACGTCTATGAAAGGAACAGGATAATGCCAGTTCTTGATATCAGTTCAGTTACCGGCCTCTCTGATCAGGAGGCTGAAGAGCGACTCCGTCGCGGGGGATATAATGAGCTGCCCTCTGCGAAAAAACGGGGTTTTCTCCATATTGTCTTTGAAGTGGTCCACGAGCCGATGTTCCTCCTCCTTGTCGCAGGCGGGCTTCTCTATTTTATTCTCGGCGACGTTTCCGAAGGGATGATGCTTTTAAGCTTCGTCATCGTCATCATCGGCATCACTGTCTGGCAGGAACGCAAGACCGAACGGGCTCTCGAGGCTCTCAGGAACCTCTCGAGCCCCCGGGCCCTCGTCATCCGGAACGGGGTGCAGAAACGGGTCCCCGGCCGGGATGTTGTGACCGGCGATTCGGTGATCCTCTCTGAGGGCGATCGTGTGCCGGCGGACGGGATATTGCTCATTTCCAACAATGTGTCGGTTGACGAATCCCTGCTGACGGGAGAATCGGGTCCGGTCAGGAAAATCGCAGGAAGAACGGGTGTCCATGCAGAGCGGCCGGGCGGGGATGACCAGCCCTTTGTATACTCCGGCACACTCGTCGTTTTGGGCCAGGGCCTTGCGCAGATTACCGCAACGGGTGCTGCCACCGAGATGGGGAAGATCGGCACCGTCCTCCAGACAGTCGAACGGGGCGAGACCCGGCTGAAGATGGAGATAGACCGGATTGTCAGGACGATTGCCCTTGCCGGGATCTCGCTGTGTGCGATCATTGTGATCGTGTACGGTCTTACCAGGTTCAACTGGCTCGGGGGATTTTTGGCCGGTATCACGCTTGCCATGGCGATCCTGCCCGAGGAGTTCCCGGTCGTGCTCACAATCTTTCTTGCCCTTGGAGCATGGCGGATCTCCCGGAGAAATGTACTCACCCGGCAGATCCCCGCTATCGAGACACTGGGTTCTGCTACTGTCCTTTGTGTTGACAAGACAGGCACCCTCACAGAGAACCGGATGTCTGTGGCGAAATTACTTGCCGGAGGGCAGACCTGCGGTCATGACACCACGACCTCGAATACTGTTCCGGACAGCTGCCATGAAGTTGCCGAATATGCCATCCTTGCCTGCAAGAAAGACCCGTTCGACCCGATGGAGAAGGCACTTCTCCAGCTCAAAGACGGGGATTTCGGAAAGACCGAGCATATCCATGCGAACTGGAACCTTGTACAGGAATACCCTCTCTCCACGGAGCTCCTTGCCATGTCCAATGTCTGGCGGTCGCCCAGTGGCAACCAGTACATCATCGCTGCAAAAGGAGCACCTGAAGCGATTGCGGATCTCTGTCATCTCGATGCAGCTGCCTTACAGGAACTTTCGGAATCCGTCAACCTGATGGCTGCTGACGGGCTCCGAGTTCTTGGTGTTGCAAAGGCATCGTTCTCGATCTCCGGCCTTCCTGAAGAACAGCACGATTTTGTCTTTGAATTCCTTGGCCTTGCCGGTTTTGCCGACCCGGTCCGCCCGCAGGTCGCTGATGCGGTCAGGGAATGCTATACAGCAGGTATCCGGGTCATCATGATCACCGGGGACTACCCGCTGACTGCACAGAACATCGCCCGGCAGATCGGGCTTGCAGACGGTGCCCGGTACATCACCGGTCCCGAACTGGATGCAATGGATGACAATGAACTGGGAAAGCGGATCAATTCCGTTACGGTCTTTGCCCGGGTCGTTCCCGAGCAGAAACTCCGGATTGTCAATGCCTTAAAGGAGAACGGGGAGGTCGTTGCGATGACCGGCGACGGCGTGAATGATGCGCCGGCACTGAAATCCGCAGACATCGGCATTGCCATGGGCGGCAGGGGGACCGATGTTGCCCGCGAGGCCTCATCTCTTGTCCTGCTGGATGACAATTTCACATCTATTGTTTCAGCAGTCCGGCTGGGCCGGCGGATCTTTGACAACTTAAAAAAAGCGATGGCCTACATATTCTCCATCCATGTTCCCATTGCCGGAATGTCGCTTATCCCCGTCCTCTTTAACATGCCGCTTGTACTCCTTCCGGTCCATATCGTGTTCCTTGAGCTGATCATCGACCCGGCCTGCTCGGTTGTTTTTGAGGCCGAGAAAGAAGAGCGGGGCGTCATGGACCGCCCGCCCCGGAAAAAGGACGAGGGGCTCTTTACCCGGCGCACGCTTGTGCTCAGCCTCCTGCAGGGATTTGTCGTGCTCGCTGTCGTGCTCGCCATTTATCTCATCGCATGTGCACGTGGCCTTTCAGAGGACGAGGTCCGGGCCCTGACCTTCACGACCATCGTTGTTGCCAACCTCTGCCTGATCCTCACCAACCGCTCATGGTCGGAGACAATCATGTCTTCGCTGCGCTCGTACAACAAGGCGCTTTTATGGGTCTTTTCCGGGGCTCTTGTCTGCCTCTTGCTCGTGCTGTACGTTCCGGTACTCCGGGAACTCTTCGGGTTTGGCGTTCTCGATCCCGCCGACCTGGCGCTCTGTGTCTGGGCAGGAGTGGCAAGCATCCTGTGGTTCGAGCTTTACAAAATCCGGCAGCGGGCTGCGGGCGATTTGAGATCACCCTGAGGGCAGTGATCCTGATCCTGGAAATGTGACTGTTCAGGATCATTCATGGTATAATAGGGATAAAAACCAGTCCGTTCCGGTTCTTATTTTACGGGCGTATCAGGCCGGTGTATTCTCCCAGTCCCCAAAAAAGTGCATTGTCACGGCGCTGTGTCCCGGCATGCGGGACAGTTCAGGGCATAGTCACGGACGGGCTCGTTCCAGGGTGTGAAACTGGTGCACACTTTCGGTTTGGCGCCATGAATCCTGCACCATACCTTTCCGTCATCTGCCCGGAAGAAGAACGGGCAGTGTCGCATTTTCCTTCCGTGCCCGTCCACCCAGTAATCGATCCGTGTGACCTGCGGCAGGTCATTGAGACCAATCGCTGTCCCGGTGCAGCGCGATCCATCCCGGAGCCGCACGAGGACATGCCGGAGGATATCGGTGCGGCCGTTTTCTATCCATGGCCGGATATCCTCGACAATTCCCTTCTGGCCCCAGCCCCATTTCTCACAGCACTTCCCGCACTGGAGGCAGTCCTGTCCGTCTGTCAGGGGCAATCACCATGTGACTGTATGCCGGGCTCCATGATAGTCGTTCTTTTTATAATCGCTACGGTCCGGTGAAAGCAGGGGGGATATCCCCCTGCTTGATTTTTTTATTCAGATCATCCCCGTCATCGTGTCGCCCGAATCATCCCCGGAGAGGTAATCGGGATGGATTTCCTGCCGTGCGATACATGCCAGCGCGAGGATCACGATCCCGAAGATAAATGTCCAGAGAAATGCAAGGTCAAAACCGGCAGTCAGCACCTTCAATTGGATCGCCTGGGGTGTGCTCTGGGTAATGCCCCGGTGGGCTGCAATCACTGCCATGCCCTGCACAAAGATCAGGTTTGATATGGCGATCCCCAGAGTCATTGGTGCAAAACGCTCAAGGCTCGTGAGGCTGGAGACCATTCCCTGGTACTTTTTTGAAACAGAGTTCATGATCATATTGGCTATGGGTGTCACAAGGAGGCCAAGACCAAGGCCGATCACAATCAGGCTCAGGATCACAAATTCCGTTGTTGTGTTCACGCGCAGGTGTATCATCATGTAATATCCGGCGGCCAGGATGATCCCGGCGGCAATGCAGAGGGGCCTTCCCCCTGTTTTGTTATAGAGCATGCCGGCACAGATGCCGCCAGCCATCATGGCAAACGACAGGGCTGTCAGGATCAGCCCTGTGGTGGACGTGTCATACCCCTGCACATATTTTAAGTAAAACGGGAGCAGGTAGTTGACCCCTGCAAAGCTAAAAAAGATCAGCGCCATGATCAGGTTTGTCACAAGGAAATTTTTGTTAGAAAAGAGCCGCAATTCAAGCAGGGGGTCTTCCGTTTTGAGTTCATGGCGGACAAACCCCCCGAGCGTTAAGACGGCGATCACAAACCCTCCGACAATACAGGGAGATGTCCAGCCGAATGCGTCACCTTCTGACACAGAGAAAAGCAGGGCTGCAAGCCCGGTGAATATCAGTGCCGCACCGGTACTGTCAAAGCCGGCGATCCTCTGGCTGCTCCCCGGTGCCGGTATGACCTTTGCACCAAGGAGCACGGCAACAATTCCTACGGGGACATTGATGAAAAATATCCAGTGCCATGAGAGAAACTGTGTCAGCGCACCGCCGATAGTCGGGCCGATTGCCATCCCCAGTGCGGCAACGGTCATGATGATGCCCATGGCTTTCCCTTTTTTTTCCATCGGGATGTATGCGGTGACCATGGCGGGAGCAATTGCGGTCATCATCGCTCCGCCGATTGCCTGGAATGCCCGTGAACCGACAAGCATAAGAAACGAATGGAATAGGTCCGGCAGGAGACCACAGGCAAAGGATCCGACAGTAAAAATGACAAAACCCCAAAGGAAAATCTTCCTGAACCCGATCATGTCCGACACTTTCCCGAAAATCAGCACGCAGCCTGCCATCACCAGCAGGTAGGCTGTGGCAACCCAGCTCACGGTACTGGAAGAGATACCAAACGACTCTGAGATGGCGGGCAGCGCGATATTGACAATCGTGCCGTCAAGCGAGGACATAAAAATAGCAAGGGAGATGGAGACGATCAGCAGACTATCCCCGGCAGAAGAACCATTACCGGCAGAATTGTTCATTGATGACTATTGATGCGCCGGTTGCATTAGCACTTTGGTTGTGTAAGAAGGAATCCGGGGCGCAGGGAGCGGTTATAACTTTTTTTTAAAAAACGATCCTTACCTGCCCCTCTACCGGCTAATACTCTCTCCCACATTGTGTGGGAATGGGATAAAGAAATGAGGTAAAACGGCGGGGAGAGACAGGGAGGGGGGAGCACCAGAAAGGGTAACAGAATAATTATTAAAAAAAATCATCGGGTGAATAAGGGGAGTATCAATACGCCTTTGGGAAAGTGTAAGTCTCCTGGCTCATGGCAAGGATCTGATCGATATTGTCAAGGAGGCCGGCGAGATATTTCTGTACCCATTCCTCGTTTTCATATTCCACAAACGGGCGGTACGACCCCTGCACTAACGTATTCTCCTTGTCAAACCGCAGCAGCCCTATCGGGGAACCGCCCTTTTGCACCAGCTGGTTGAGCTCTTCGAGCGGGTGTCTCCGCGAACTGAAAACAAATTTTGTCTCGTCTGGGAAGCCGACGGCAATTGCGACCAGCCAGGCTTTTTTTGCCTCTGCACGCATCTCATCGATCAGGTCGGACGTTTCTCTCATCGTCTCTCTCTGGGTATGGATTGCAATTCATCGCATAAATAATTCTTCAAAAGCATCACGGGCCACAATGGAGGAGAGGTGCGCTTTTTTTAAAAAAAATTTTAAATTAAAAAATTCCGGTTATTGAATTTTTTTAATAACCCGGAAATTGCCACGGGGGATTACGATCTCAAACCGGGCGCCCTTTCCAAAAGTCCCGTTTTCATTGATCGTGATCCCGGTGATGGCGAGGATCTCCCTGCTGAGGAATAAACCAAGGCCGGAGTGTTTCCCGTGGCCTTTGGAAAAGAGCCCGGCCCGGTCTTCAGGGCTGATGCCAACACCATCGTCCTCAAAGATCATGAGAAGTGAACCGTCCTCCTGTTCCTGTGCATCCAGGCTGATGGTTGTCAGATTATCACCTCCATACCTGAGGGCATTTTCAATGAGATTGTAGAATACCTTTACCAGCAGGGGATCGGCAAAGACCTCAAGGTCCTGCCGTTTTACGTCGATGCGGATATTCCCCGGCAGCTGGTCCTTTGAGGCGGTGCTTATGATCTCAGAAACATTCTGCCATAACGGGGATTTTACCCCCATATCCTCGTAGTCCTTTGTGAAACTGATCTGGCGTTCGATAGTATCAGCGATCTTCTGCTCTTTTGCAAAAAATTCCGCAAGCTCTGCCGGCTTATCGACAGCGTCTTCACTCAACTGCAGATACGCTTTGAGTGCCATGAGCTGGTTCCTGATATCGTGCCGGGTGATCCCCGAGAGCAGATTGAGTTTTTTATTTGCTGTCCGGAGCGCATCCTCGCTGCGCCGGAGTTCCACGGTTTTTTCCAGCAGTTCGCGTTTCCTTACAAGCTGGTAATACCGGACCAGAAATGCACTGTCAGCGATGATCAGCACAAGGAGAAATGTCGTGGCAGAAAATGTGAACTGCACATCAGGCGATTGCAGGACCTGCCCGGACCACTGGACTGCAAGCCACCAGTACGGGAGCATGATCGCAGCAAGCAGTACGGCAGCAAAAAGCGCCCGTGCCGCCGGTCCTTCTGACCATTTCTGTACGACAGGCATGCAGGAAAACCTCCGCCCGAGCTCTCCCATTCGTTCAGTGATTTTGGGGGATGACCTCATATAGTATTTGTATGGATATTTAACCGGAGTGCCAGGTGACCACGCAGCCTGCTGTATCCCCGGACACAAAAGGGCGGAAAACTGTTCCTTTATTCCTGTATATCGCGCTCTTTTTCCTGCTTGTCTGTATCAATACCCTTGTCGCAAAGTTCGTGGTCTTCTCCTTTGGGATCGCTCCGGGGGCGTCCTCGTTGTATGTCGTAGTTGCCCTGATGATTGTCTTTACCTTATGGTTTGGCATGTACGGGGCTGCGGCTTCTTACGCGGGCTGTTACATCGGGGCCGGGCTCTTAAGCGGTCTCCCGCCGGATGTCAGCCTGTACTGGTCGCTTGCCGATCTCTGGCAGGTGCTCATCCCGCTCATTGCATTCAGGGCGTTTGCATGTGACCCGGCGCTGAAGACCCGGCGTGACATGGGGGTTCTTGTGGTCTTTGGCATCATTCTCAATAATGCTGCCGGTGCCGTCTGGGGTTCGGTTACTCTTGCGCTTGGTGGAACCATCCTGTGGAGCGAAGTCGGGCCGGTGTTGAATGGCTGGCTTGCGGGAAACCTCGTCGTCTGCATCGTGTTCATCCCTGCGATCCTCCATTTCTTCACGCCAATCATACAGGACCATGAGCTCTATATCAGGCGTTACTGGCATTAGGTGCCCGGAACATTGATGTTGCGATTCGGGTTAAATTAAAAAAATACCGGGGAATTCTCTCCTGTTACAGCCGCACCAGAAGGACAGTCCCTGCAACAAGTCCGATCCCGGCAACCGTCCACCGCAGCAGTTCGGGATTGATGTATCCTGCAAACCGGCCGCCGGCAGCTCCCCCTGCAAGGGCTCCTGCAGCCATCACCGCGGCAACCGGCCAGATGATCATTCCCGAGAAGAGGAAGAAGACAGCTGCGGCGACATTGGACGCAAGTGTGATGCATTGCTTGAGTGCATTTAGCCGGGTCAGGTTATCGGAAATAAAAAGCCCGAGCACGGACAGGATGATGACGCTCTGCCCCGCACCAAAGTACCCGCCATAGACTGCTGTCAGGCTGACCGGCACCAGCGCCTTTGCAGCCCCGTCATCACCGGGCAGGTGCCGGTCCCAGCTGTTACTAATCCAGTCCCGTAGCCGGTTCCGGACTGCCAGCAAAAACGAGGCGAGCAGGATCAAAAACGGGACAAGGGCCCGGAATACCTGGGCGCCGGTTACAAGCAGGAGGACGCCCCCGGCAATCCCGCCGAGGATACCGGCCGGGAGGAAAAGCCGGAGGCGCCTGCCCTGCCCTGCAAGGTCTTTTCTCTGGGCAAGCGAACCCCCGAGGTAGCCCGGGCAGAGTGCCACGGTATTGGTGATATTTGCAGCAACCTCGGGTATCCCGATCGCGATAAGGGCGGGAAAAGAGACCAGTGTACCGCCCCCGGCAAGGGCGTTGATGATCCCTGCCGCGAATGCAGCGAACCCGGCGAGCGCGAGTTCCGTTCCTGTCAGCATGGTTATTTTATCCTCTCACGCTGGCAGCTTCAGAGGACGGATGCAAGGTCCTTTGCTTTCACAATCCTGACCCCGATGTTTGCCATGTCCTCCAGATTGGCATTATGGATCTGGTCATTTCTTGCGCCGACTGCATCTTTTACCAGAGTCACCCGGAAATTATATGCGATCGCATCGAACACGGTGGTCCGGATGCAGTTTGGGGTCTGGATGCCGGTCACGATGAGGTCCGTGATGCCGAGGGTCCGGAGCATGAGGTCGAGTTCCGTCCCGATAAACGCACTCATCCGTGTCTTATGGATGACATACTCACCCGGGGCAGGAGCCAGTTCATCGATTACCGCTGCACCATATGTCCCTTCAACGGCAAAGGGCTGGACCTTAAAAAGTTCCTGCCGTATGATCTCGACATCAGAACCGTCCCTGCGGTGGACCCGCAGGATATGGAAGACGGGGAGGTTTTTTGCCCGGAACAATTCGAGTACTTCCCGGATTGCCGGTATGACAGATGTTGCCTGCGCAACTCTGAGCGGCGCATTGTCACACACAAAATCATTCTGCATATCGATGATGAGAAGGGCAGGTCGTTTCATACCATCACTCTCATAAGACTGATAGAGCGGGGTGGTAATATATGGTGCGTGTCCGCGTACGGTTCATGTGAGGTAACAGACAGGTGAAGATGCCGGAGACCGCGGGGGTCATCCGGACAATTACAGACCAGAAAAGAAGAATCAGGCTGCCGATGGCATGATTCCCCGAGGGAATAAAAAAAATTAAAAGTTCTGGCCCGAACTACCGGGAATGTACCGCTGCACTGGAGTCTGTTCCGGTTCCGGAGCCTGAACAGGTTCGGGAGTCTGTGAAGGGGTAACGACGGGGCCGATCACCGGCATATGGGTATGGTCATCGCTGCCCGGCAGGTAGATGCGATCGCCCTCGTTACCACTGCAGAATGTGACAATGTATTCGGTTAATGTATCAGGACCTGCGTTTTTACAGGTGAATGTCGAAGCTTTATCATCGTCAGCATAGCTGTAGGCAAGTTTGTAATATTTCTTGAACAGCGTCGCTGAGTTCAGGTTATCCGGCCATGTCGTTGGATCACAGTACAGGCCGCCGTTATTGTCTCTGTCCTTGAATTGCCCGTACGGTGGAATGCAGCAGTATTCTTTGTTCTCGCTTCCTGTGGCCACAAAGGAATACTTGCACGCGCTGAAAACCCCGATGGTTCTTCCGTCTTGGGTTTTATTGGCAAGCAGTGCCGCCTCAGCATTTACTACAGCGTTGAGATCCGCACCCCCGCCGGCAGCCGCGCAGTCATACTGGAAATCGGGTCTTCCGACTTTCTTGTATGTGCCCGGCTTAAGTTCAATCTGGATCGGGAGATTATACCCGTCAACGATGCTCATATCATAAAAATCCTGATCACCATACCCGTCGAATGTTATCTCGCCCTTTGTTGCCGGGAACTTGGAACTGATGCCCCCGGCCTGCAGTTTGTCCTTGTTGTCCTGATTACTCAGGGCACCGGCTGTCTCGCACTGGAGGTCATTGTGGTCATCCGAACAACCGGTACGTCCCCAGAACGCCGCCCCCCACCCCTTCTTTACGGTCAGCGAATGTGTACCTGTCGACCCTGATTCAAGCTTGAACCCCCCGCCATCCGGGAGGGCTTCACCGCTGGTGCATGATGAAGTTCCGTTGCACTTTACTTCCGGACAAACAGAAGAGGGACAGCAAAAATCCACGGAGCACTGGCATGGAGCACATATACCTGTAGGATTAGGAGATGCCGCAGGGAATTTTGAAAATGGGCCTATAATAGAGTTGACCCAGACGGGATATGTACAATGGTTCTGGAACGTTATTTTGTGATCTGCTGCAGATGCACCGGGGACAAGGGCAACCGCCGCAAGCACGAGGCAAACAACAAGTAATTCTCTCATTTCTAAAAACCTTACCTGATTGAAAATTGGATACGATGTTCATGAACGTTTCGTTTTTTACCCCATACATAAAAAAATGCCAAAAATGAAATACGGGAAGAGAATAGATCAGTTGTCTTCATGAACCGCACAGGTAATTCTGCCATCGCTCTTCTTATTGTAACCCTCTTTCTTTGCGGGTGCGTGCAGGTAACTATCAACCCCCAGATACCGGGATCTGCTGCACCCACCTCTACTATGACACCTGCGGTTGTGCCGGGTACCCCGGTGCCTTCACCGGCCCAAAGCCCAATAAAAGGTGCGGCGGAAACAACGGGGGCCCCGTCCCCGAAATTCATTATCCCGGTCGGCGACGTGTCCCGGGTCGGTCACCGGACTTTCACGTTCAACTATGCCCCTTACTCGGGCTCCCACGAGTACACCATCCGGGTGCCGGTCAATATGTCGGTGTATTACGGCGCCCGGCAGACAAAGGTTTACCTGCCGCAAAACGCCCAGGACCCTGAAGCAATCAAAGCCTACATCAGCTCTTTTGAATCTGACCCGGCAATGGAGGAGCTCTACGGTAATGTTTTGAGGGAGTTGCGGAATGCACGGTACCGGCACGGGGGATACCTCTCTGACGATGAGTATTTCGAGCTGATCGTCGCGTTCGTCCAGCAGATCCCGTTTGTGGAAAACCCGTCGCCGAAGCGCAGGTATCCCATCGAGGTTATCTATGACAAGGCAGGCGACTCGGACGAAAAGAGCCTGCTTTTGGTAAACCTGCTCGCACGCGAAGGTTATGATGTCGCCCTCATGGTATACGAAGACCTCGGGTACGAGACAACGGGGATCCGGGTTGTCGAGGAGATCCCCGACGCCTCGCTTAAGGTGTTCTCGGACGGGAAGAAGGATTACGTCTTCATCGATGCGGGCGTGCCGCGGTTCATCGGCAGCGTGCCGGATGTTTTCCTGACTGCCGATGACCCGGCGATCTACCCGGTCGGGAATGGTACGAAGAGCTACGGTCCGATCAATTATGTCTGGAAGGTTGTTGCCGATCTGAAAACGATGGTAAAGATTGGAAAGATCACCCGTTCCACGGTGATCAACCCATGGGACAAGTTCGGGACATGTTCGATGATCAAGAACTCCAAGGCATTGCAGAATACCACGTGCTACTGCTGCGACATGTGAGGCGGCTGCCATGCCGTATCAGAAATTTTTTTTGACCCCGGTAATCAATCAGGATAATATGCCAACTTAGCGCCTGAAATCTTCACGTTTTTCACACTTAATCGTTCGTGGGGGCTTTGGCTTACGCCTCGAAGAATTCAGACGAGTTCTTCTCCTGTCTCATCTCTTCGAGATTCGACAATTTAAAGAACCTTGCAGTTCTTCTCCTGTCTCATCTCTTCGAGATTCGACAAT
>LQYC01004412.1_pt1 | contig 31312 bp, 32 predicted proteins | sample 661771 | NCBI WGS metagenome assembly LQYC01 (sample SAMN03483023, study PRJNA281117) | bioreactor metagenome | isolation source: benzene-degrading methanogenic enrichment culture from a contaminated... | place: USA: oil refinery in Oklahoma | collected 2011-05
TGCATTCAAAAGTAGATCGAGGCGGCGACGAGGAATCGACGCAGGCGTACATTTTAGTACGTCGAGGAGTATGACGAGGAGCCAACAAAGATATCCAAATGAAGGCGACTTGGTATGAAACGGATTGCCACGCCGGACTTCTTCACTTGCGCCGCCCTGAGATCACGAGGAACTCATACATATGCGCCTACTGATAACCTTCGTCCGAAAGTACCCCCGCCATAGCGTGATTACGCTGTTTGCTTTGCTGCTGGCCGGTGCGGCGGAAGGTTTCGGCATTACCGGAATTCTTACGTTGCTTAGCGGTATTGGCGGCAATGGGGTTTTGAAGGGCTCGCTATCGAAGGGAGGTTCTTTTCCACTGGCGCATTTTCTGACAAATGCTCTTGCCGCGTTAGGCTTGAGCCCTACGATCGGCATGCTGCTGGCGGTGTTGGTCGCCGGTTTTGCGGTGAAAAGCTTATTCATGCTGTTGGCCAACAAGCGGGTCGGCTATACGGTTGCCCATGTCGCCACCGACCTGCGTCTTGCGTTGCTTCGCGCGCTCCTGAACACCCGCTGGGAATACTACCTTGGCCAGCCGGTAGGCGTTCTTGTCAATTCATTCGCTACCGAAGCTTCGCGCGCGTCTCACGCGTATGAATCGGGCGCAAAAATGGCGGCGCTTCTCATACAGGCAATAATCTATCTGATAATCGGCCTTAGCGTCTCCTGGAAAGCGATGCTCACTTCCATGGCCGCCGGGGTGATTATTATTTATGGATTAAGCCATTTCGTGCGAATGTCTCGGCGCGCCGGCGGCCGTCAAACATCACTGCTTCAGTCCTCGCTCGCACGTATGACTGACACCCTGCAATCAATAAAACCGCTCAAAGCCATGGCGCGTGAGGAACTGGCCGATGCTGTTCTTGTAACTGAAACCAAGCTCCTGAACAAGGCTATGAAAAAGGATGTGTTCAGCAAGGAGGCGCTGAAATCTTTTCAGGAGCCGATGCTTACCGGTTTACTGGGATTTGGAATTTTTGTGGCGCTTGATTTTTTGGCCTTACCGCTGGCTTCCATAATGGGTTTGGTATTTGTAATCGCCAGCATGGTGACCAAGCTGAACAAGGTGCAGCAGGAGTATCAGAAAATGGTGACTTATGAAAGCGCCTATTGGTCGTTGCAGGAAAAGATCAGGAAGGCCGAACATGAGCAGGAAAAGGTGTTTGGAACAAGCACGCCATCGCTTGAACGAAGCGTTCGTCTGGATAACGTCAATTTCAAATATGGAAAACATTGGGTACTGCAGAAAGCGTCACTTGAATTCCCTGCCGGTTTTTTTACTGCTATTACCGGGGCATCAGGAACCGGAAAAACCACGGTGGCTGACCTTCTGATCGGGTTGCTTAGGCCTCAGAAGGGGCAGATATGGATTGATGGTCAACCTTTTTCGACAATCGACATCAGAAGCTGGCGCCGGATGATCGGTTATGTCCCGCAGGAGACCCTACTTTTGCACGATACCGTGATGAAAAATGTGACGCTCGGCGCCCCTGAGTTAAGCGAAAAGGACGTGGAAAGCGCCCTGATTGCGGCCGACATATGGGACTTCGTGGCGACCATGCCGCAGGGGATGCACACCACTGTTGGTGAACGCGGCGGGAAGCTTTCAGGCGGTCAGCGGCAGCGGATCGCCATCGCACGGGCGCTCGTCCATAAACCGTCGCTGCTGATTCTGGATGAAGCGACCAGCGGACTGGATCCCGAAACCGAAACGCTCATCTGCGAAACCTTGCGTGGACTCCGGGGAAAGCTCACGATTCTCGCTATCTCGCATCAACCCGCGCTGATAAATGCCGCGGACCGGGCGTACCGCATCCAGGATAGAAGGGCGGTTTTAACCGTAAATCGCACGGACATCGAGGTTGATTCGGAGCACATTGGAGCGGCTCAAAATTAACTGATTTGACTTATTAATCCGAGCATAAATAAGATGACATAATGCCCCCTCACCTTAATCCCCAAGGGGAGAGGAAGGAAAAGAAAATTATCGAAAATCCCCTCTCCCTTGAGGGAGGGGTCTGGGTGAGGGTGAAATTGAACCATATCTGGAAACCCATTCCGTCAAACAGGATTGCAATCAATTTAGTGCTCCCATTAATAAGACAAGCTCAGAGAGTATGGGGATATTGGGTAGTTGGAACGTGTCGTTGAATGAGAGGTTTTAAATGACATCAAAGAGATTAAAGGCTGCCGCTTTTATTGTTTTAACAATTTTTTTATTTGGCGGCTGCGCAAGGTTTGAGCAGAAGATCTTTGATTGGGGCTTGTCCATTGAGCGGCAACGGTCCGGTTTGATCCCCCGAACCATCCGGTTGGATGGGCAAAACATTGCCTATTTAGAGCGAAAAGGCGAAGGCGATACTATTGTGCTGCTGCACGGATTTGGGGCCAATAAAGATACCTGGGTTCGTTTTGTTCGTTATATGCCCAAAAGGTTCCACATCGTGGCTATTGATATGCCGGGGCATGGGGACAACAGTCGGAATCCGGATGTATCCTATAACGCGCACCATTTGACAGACACTTTTTCCGGCACTGTCGAAGCGTTAGGACTGCAACGTTTTCACCTGGCCGGCCATTCCCTGGGTGGATATGTGGCTATGCTTTATGCTGCCCAAAACCCCCAAAAGCTGATTACCTTAAGTTTGTTCGCTTCCGCGGGTGTTTTGTCGCCCACGCCCACTGATTTTCAACGGGCATTGCCAACAGGGGAGAACCCGATCAAGGTGGACTCGGCAGAAAGTTTCGATCGTATGATGAATCTTGTTTTTTACAAAAAACCTTTTACGCCCTGGCCGGTGCGTACGGTCCTTCTGCGGCAATGTATCGAACGTCATGAGTTCGAAGAAAAAGTGTGGCATGATATTGGGGAAGATTGGCAAGATGAGACTGAGCTGTTGCCTCAGATTCGGACGCCGGTCTTCCTGCTCTGGGGGAACAAAGACCGCATCATGCATATATCCTGCGTGAATGTTTATCAACGCTATTTGCCGCAGGCTGAAACCGTGATTATTAAAAACTGCGGCCATGGGTTAATTTTTGAAAGGCCGAAGGAAGCGGCAGAAGCTTATGCAAATTTTTTGGAAAATGCGATGAGCAGGGGATATGAGTAGCGAAAAAAACACTTAGGAGGGTTATGACTATTTCACCTTCAACCGTTATTATTCCAGTCAAGATCCAAGTCAGGGAGATGGATGCCAAACTTCTTTTGAGTTGTATTGCGGTTGAGAGCGGCTTTCCTGTCATTATAGGCTCAAAGGTGTTTCTCCATTTCCTGGTAGATTCGATTCCGAGGGGCGTGTATCTTGCCAAGAGTTTTGCTCCAAAAAGCATTCCTATATTTAACATCCTGCGAAAACTTGGTCATGAAATTGTTGCGTGGGATAATGACCTGCTTCGTGAAACGGACCCTGAATATTACCAGAAGCGCATGTCAGTGAACACCATGAAGCACATCTCTCACCTGATTGCGTGGGGGCCTGATCACGCGAGCGTCTTGCGCAATTATCCCGGCAATCATGACGCTCAAATCTATAGTGCCGGGAATGCCCGCGCCGACATGTTGCGACCGGAGCTTCGCGAATTTTACCGGGCGGAGGCAGATGCAATTCGTAAACGATTTGGAAACTTTGTGTTGGTCAGCACAAACTTCAGCAAGGTCGAGAATTTTTCTCCGCAACGCAGTGAACTGAAAGAGGCAATGGAAAAAGAAGAAAACGATGCGGCAAATCGGTTTAATATCGAAAAGGGTCGGTATAAACTCGCCCTTTTTAATCACTTTCAGGAGATGCTTCCCTTCCTGTGCAAGTCGGTGGAGGGTTCCAATGTGGTCCTCCGACCTCACCCGGCTGAAAATCAAAGTACATGGCAGGCCATAGCTGCACGGTACAACAACCTGCATGTGGCAAATGATGGGAACATAATTCCCTGGCTGCTTGCAGCACAGGCATTGATCGCGAATAGTTGTACGACCCAAGTTGAGTCCGCGGTGCTCGACAGGCCAACCGTGAACTATCAGCCGGTAAAATCAGAAGTGTTCGATTTTGAATTGCCTAATTTAGTGAGCCGGTGTGTTTTTTCACTCGATGAGCTTTGCACGACGGTTCGTGCTATCGTGAAAGGAAAAATCGGGCCGCTTGATTATGCAGTGCGTCGAAAAATATTGGATCGGCACATCGCGGCACTTGACGGCCCTTTTGCATCTGAACGGATTATTCAGATCCTTGAAGCCGAAGGTTACAACAAGAGCCAACCCCCGGCCTCACCATTGCATGCCTATGCCCAAGGCTGGATACAGAATCATAAGCGGACACTAATCAGACGTATCAATATGCACCGACCCGGGCATCGAAATAATATATCCTACCATGACCACCTCTTTCCCGGTGTTTCTGTTTCTGAAATTAGGGGAAAGATCGATCTCATGGGACGACTGCTTAATCGGTTTGAAGGCATCAAGGTCACACAGATATCCAAGCATGTATTCAGGATCAGCAGGTAGAAAAGATAAAAAGATTTGCTCATCAGTTTTAAATTCAACCCAGTAAAAATCATTATAGTGCAAAAAACAGAAAGGTAGATATTTCAATGTACAGCGTAAAAATTTATGGCGCTGGTTCTATCGGCAACCATCTGGCCCATGCCTGCCGTGACAAGGGGTGGGAGGTTCTCATGACCGATATTGACCCTGCGGCTCTCCAACGAACACGCGAGGATATTTATCCCTCCCGATATGGGGGCTGGGATCCGGACATACGGCTGAGGGGGATGGGCGCACTCCCAAAGGAACATTTCGATGTTGTCATCATCGGGACTCCCCCGGATACGCACGTGCGCCTGGCCACCCAGGTGTTGGAAAACAGCTCGCCCCAAGTATTGCTTATTGAAAAACCCTTGTGTAACCCCCCTCTCGTCGGCGTTCAAAAGATCGTGGATCTTCAGAAAGCCACCGGATCGTTTGTTGCTGTCGGCTATAATCACACCATGACCGAAAATTCCCGTCGTGCGGCTCAAATTCTTCAACAGAATTTGATTGGAGATCCGATCACCATCAGCGCCCGTTTTCGAGAGCACTGGGGCGGGATATTTGGGGCCCATCCGTGGCTCAACGGCCCCAGGGACTCATACCTGGGATTTTTTGAAAGGGGAGGCGGCGCGAGCGGGGAACACTCTCACGCCATAAACATCTGGCAGCATTTTGCCCGTCTTGTCGGCGCGGGACGGATCGTTGAGGTATCAGCCGCGATGGACATAGTGGATGATGGCGTCGTTAAATATGACCGAATTTGTCTAATTAATGTCAAGACTGAGGTCGGTCTGGTTGGAAATATCGTCCAGGATGTGGTCACAGAGCCCGCGCAGAAGGCGGCGCGAATACAAGGGACGAAAGGCTTTCTGGAATGGTTTGTCAATTTCAAAAGCGGCCATGATGCCGTGCACTATCGGGACGGGAAGGGCGAGGTGAGGGAGGAACTGATTAAAAAAACACGTCCTGACGATTTCAAAGGAGAAGTTGATCACATTGAGCAAATTCTCAACGGAGGGGATCGAGCCGGCTCTCCCATATCGATTGAAAGAGGACTGGACACCATGCTGGTCATTGCGGCCGCCCATATATCTTACCGGCACAAGCGGTCAGTGAGAATCAACTATGATCGGGGATATACAACCGATGCCGTCGAATTACTTTAACAAGACGAGGTAGATTTCCATGCACGATTTTGATTTCAACGGGCTTTTTGTGTATGACCTGGCCAACAATCACCAAGGCGATATGGAGCATGCTCTGAATATCATCAATGCGGTGGGCGAGGTGAACCGGCAGGCCGCCGTCCGTGGCGCGCTCAAGTTCCAATTCAGACAATTGGACACCTTTATTCACCCTGATTACAAGCAGAGAAAAGACGTAAAACATATTCCGCGATTCATGGAAACGGCTTTGACCAAACAGCAATACGAGGCGCTCACGGAGGCCGTCAGAAAAAACGGCCTGCATACCATGTGCACCCCATTTGACGAGGAGTCCGTTGATGTCATTCTTGATTTAGACATTGAAATAATCAAAGTTGCCAGCTGCTCAGCCACTGACCGGCCACTCCTCGAACGGATCACCCAAGTAAACAAACCGGTGATCGTCTCAACGGCAGGTTTAAGTCTGGACAAGATCGACCGGCTGGTGAGTTATCTTGAGTCAAAAAACATGCAGTTCGCCTTGACGCACTGTGTGGCCATCTATCCCACCCCCAACGACAAATTGGGATTGCATCAGATCAATGTGCTAAAAGAAAGGTTTCCCCACGTGCCCATCGGGTTCTCCACTCATGAGGAACCGGATAACTATGCCTCCGTCCAAATCGCTTATGCAAAGGGGGCGAGACTGTTTGAAAGGCATGTAGGTATGGAAACAGAAAAACATGCATTGAACGCTTATTCCTCCAGGCCTGAGCAAATAGCCCGATGGATTGAGGCGTACAAGCAGGCCGTGGCAGCCTGTGGTGGAGAGCATCGCATTCCCGCCTCGCCTGATGAGATCGCCTCTTTGCGTTCACTCATGCGAGGGGTATTCGCACGAGCGCAGATCAAAAAAGGCGATAAGCTGAACAGGGACAAAGTATATTTTGCGATGCCGCTGCATGACCGCCAACTCCCAAGTGGTGACTGGTTTGATGGGATTGAAGCTGACCGGGACTATGCCCCAAACGAACCTGTTAATGAGGCGGTGGCAAACTTCCCTTTGCCGGCGGAAGAGATCATTTACCATATCTTGCTTCAGGTGAAGGGTATGCTGAACAATGCGAGAATACAAATCGGCAAAGACACTTCCGTTGAGTTGTCCCACCATTACGGTCTTGAACGATTCAGAGAGTTTGGCGCGGTCATCATGAACTGCATCAACCGGAAGTATTGCAAGAAGTTGATCATCCAGCTTCCGCGGCAGAAGCATCCGTACCATTTCCACAAGAGCAAAGAGGAAACCTTCCAGTTGTTGCACGGGGATTTGGAGGTAGAACTGGACGGAAAGAGGATCAAGCCACGGGTAGGGGATACCATTCTGGTGAGACCGGGGGAATGGCACAAATTTCATACCCTTGACGGAGCGATTTTTGAGGAAGTGAGCACCACCCACTTCGATAATGACTCGTTCTACGAGGATGAGCGGATAGCAAGGCTCTCCAGGGAAGCGAGAAAAACCGTCATCGCCAACTGGAATGTGATTGAAAAGAAAACCGTTTAAGTGGAAAATAGAAGAGATACTCCTGAAATTTGGCTGCAGGAAAAATGCGCTTTTACCGGTAAACATATTAGAAGATTAATGAAAAAAATGGATAAAAATCAAGCTATCAAGTCGTCTCCCATGCACATTGCACTATTTTGCCGAATGATCAGCTCATTCGGCAACTTTGGCATTGGCCGTTTTATGGTGAATCTTGCCCATGCCCTATTCGACAAAGGTCATCGCGTCGACCTTGTTATGGGACGTAAAGAGGGGGATTACCTAAATGAAATCCCTGCCGGGATCAGGACTGTTAATCTTGCAGTCAAATCACCTCTCCAGGCGCTTGGTTCCCTGACTCGCGTTCATGGGGATGCTATGGCTCTTGCCAAAATGATCCTGGCGCCCAAGTCCCATTGGGTTCTGGGTGCAATTCCCGGCCTTGCGCGTTATCTCATCCGTGAACAGCCGCAAGTCATGATCTCTGCCATGGATTATCCAAACATTGCTGCTATCCTGGCACGGGACGCATCCCGGGTTTCCACCAAGCTGATCTTGACGGTACATATAGATATTTCCGCTAAGGTGGCCAATAATCAACAAAGCCACAGGATCAGGACATTTCCAAAGGTCGCCCGCCGTTTTTATCCAAAATCAGATGCAATTGTTGCCGTTTCAAAGGGGGTGGCAAAAGACTGGTCTAAAATGCTCAACCTGCCTCCTGATCGTATCACCACTATTTACAACCCTGTTATTACCCCTGAGCTTAAAGACGACCTTGCCATGGAATATGCTTGTGATTGGCTTACCCCTGGATCACCTCCGGTAATTCTTTCCGTGGGAAAGCTCCATCCGCAAAAAGATTTTTTCACCTTATTGCGTGCCTTTGCCAGGGTTAGAAAAGTGATAAATACCCGGCTAATCATTCTTGGTGAGGGTGAGCAACGCGTTAAACTTCTCAAACAGGCTCAAGACCTGGGTATTTCCGACGATTTCTACCTGCCTGGTTTCGTTAAAAATCCTTTTAGTTATATGGCCAAAGCCTCGGTCTTTGTCCTTTCTTCAGCTTGGGAAGGGCTTTCGATGGTTTTGATCGAGGCCTTGGCTTGTGGTTGCCCGGTGGTCAGCACTGACTGTCCCAGTGGACCTGCAGAGGTTTTAGAAAACGGACATTTTGGGCCCCTGGTTCCTGTTGGTGATGATGCTGCGTTGGCGGAAGCGATCTTTCATTGCATAAAAAATCCTCCAAACAAAAATATCCTTATAGCCCGAGGTCAGGAATTTTCCTCAGAACATGCAGCCGAAGAATACATTGCCCTTTGTCAGAGTTTAATTACCTGAGGCGTTAAAAGTTTTGAAGACATAGGGGAAACGCGGTACCAGTCAAGTAGTATCATGTTGAATTTAGGAGTGAAAAGGTATGCACTTTGTATTACCAAATTTTTTGATTGTCGGGGCTGCAAAAGCCGGGACAACATCATTGTATAGATATTTAAAAGCTAACCATGAAGTTTATTTTCCTGAAGTTAAGGATAAGGCGCCAAAGTTTTTTTCTTCAAGAGTATGTAAATTCCCATTTGATAGTAAAGGTGATGATAGAGCTGAAAAAAAATAATTAAGGGTTCCACTAAAATTTAGTTAAAAATCGATACACATCATCATGGACGCCTGGTATAATAGTTTTAATGAAAGCATGTAATCAAACCACCCAAGAGACAAGGAGAAAATATGTACTTGTTTTTCGTTAGAGCTTTTAATGATGTTGATCATCTTACACCGATAGTGTGGAAAATGAGCCGGGATAATTTTCCTGTTGCCGTTTATTGTATAAACCCGAAATATGACATTCAGAACGATTATCGTCTCAACTTCTTGAAGGACCTGGGAGTGAGAGTTGATTCCATTTATGATACTTTCGATCAAGATTTGGGCATAGTACATCGAGCAATGCGTTTTCTTTTTCAGAGGAGTTATGCCCTTCAAAGAGGACTTGACAGTAAGCCTCGATCGCTATTTGCGATCTTGTCGAACACTTTGCGGGTTTTTGCTCGAATAGCAGGTCCTAAGTTATATAAATTGACGAGAAAAAAGTTTTACAATTTACATTGGGCTCGCAATATTATTGAGCAGACCGGGGCTCAGGTTTTGTGTTTTGACTGGGTGCATCCAGAACGATACGTTGTTGAGGTATTATTGAGAGCAGCTAAAGAAAAATCTATACCTGCTTTGGCGCTGCCTCATGGCGTTTCCTTATATACTAACGATTTGGTAAAAACCGATTTGACAGAAGACAGGCAACGTGAAATATACCAACGCTATGATCATGTTGTGGTGCAAAACAGCCTGCTTAAGAAGGTTTTGTCGAAATCCGGTGTTGAAAAGGAAAAAATTATTGTGCTCGGAAGTGCCCGGTATTGCAATGAGTGGATGGAACAAAATAAAAAGATATTGCCCAGGGTAATGAAGTCGAGTGACGACAATTCAGGAAAGCTGAAAGTGGTTTTTATGACCACAAGATCCGGATGGAGGGTAGAGGTTGACAAAACAATAAGAACGTTTGACATGTTGTCCACGTTGGATGAAATTGATGTAGTGGTCAAACCACATACCAGGACCGGTAAGGATGTGGGCATATATAAGAATTTGCCCCTCGCAAATGTTTCCGATATTTCTTCCGTAGAATTGTGTGAATGGGCTGATGTTATGCTGGTTGTAGGTTCAAGCATTATTGTTGAAGCGCTAAAGCTGAACAAGCCTGTTCTTTACCTAAAATACCTTCACGAAAATACCATGGAGTACGAAGAATTCGGAGCTTGCTGGATAATACATGATGACAATGAATTGCAGGATGCGTTGCTTTCATTGAAAAACACAAAAACAAAGGTGCCCTATACCGATGAAGATGTAAATAGATGGCTTTCCGAGATCATCTATGGCGGACGCGGTGAACGGGACGTACTGAAGGATTATGAAGAGTTCATCGTAAAATGTGCCGGTCAAACATATATTCAGACAAGGAAGGCTTAGAAAATGAGCTTGAGTGCGCCCGAAAAGGGTTTAATCAATGATTTAAGAAATGGAAGATGCACAATCGGATCCTGGATCACCCTTGCCCATCCGGCCATTGCCGAGATCATGGCAAAGGCCGGCTTTGACTGGCTGACCATAGATATGGAGCACAGCGTGCTCACCATTCGGGAGGCCGAAGAGCTGATCCGGATAATTGATCTTTGTGGGGTTACGCCTCTCGTGCGCCTTTCGGCCAATGATCCCGTGCAAATCAAGCGAGTCATGGATGCCGGCGCTCACGGAGTAATTGTTCCCATGGTCAATTCGGCGGCAGAGGCTAAGCAGGCGGTGGCTGCGGTGCGTTATCCTCCCAAGGGCCAGCGCGGGGTGGGTCTGGCCAGGGCTCAAGGATATGGAACAAGTTTTGATCGGTATCTTGATTGGGTGAATCGAGGCCCTTTAGTCATTGTTCAGGTAGAACATATCGAAGCCGTGAATAATCTGGAGGTAATTCTTGCCGTGGAAGGGGTAGATGGTTTTATTATAGGACCATACGATCTTTCAGGTTCTCTCGGTGTGCCTGGTGAGTTCGACCATCCATTGGTGAAAAATGCGATGCAGCGGATTGAAGCGGTCGGAACCGATTCCGGCAAGGTTCCGGGGATTCATGTGATCGAGCCGAGGCCTGATGAACTTAAAAGCAGGATAGCTCAAGGGTATCGGTTTGTGGCGTATAGCCTGGATATCAGGATGCTGGATTGTGCGTGCCGAGATGGACTGAAAGCTGTTGAAGGATTAAGGATTAAAGGATTAAGGGATTAAAGGATTAAAGGATTAAGGATAATGCACTGGAGAGAATTAAAGGTGTGGCAAAAAGCCCATGCTCTTGTTCTTGAAATATATAAAATTACAAGGAAATTTCCTAAAGAGGAGATGTTTAGTTTAATAAGCCAACTTAGGCGTTCATCATCATCCATCCCTGCTAATATTGTAGAAGGACAATAACGAAATACAACAAAAGAATATTTACAATTTCTTTATAACGCACGGGGATCATCAGAAGAAACAAGGTATCATCTGCTACTGGCAAGAGATTTGGGGTATCTTAACAAGGATGAGTATTTGAATTTAGAAGGCCAATATGAGGAAGTAAGCAAGATGCTGAATGCACTAATAAGGAGCATAAGAAATGAGTAATAATCTACTCCTTAATCCTTACCCCTCTAATCCTAACACAATTGCCATTATTCCTGCCCGTATGGGCTCATCGCGATTTCCGGGAAAACCTATGGCGGAGATTCACGGTATTCCCTTGATAGGGCATGTCTATTTTCGGACAAAAATGTGTCCACTATTGCATGAGACATATGTAGCTACCTGCGATCAGGAAATATTCGATTATATTATTTCCATTGGCGGGAAGGCTGTTATGACCGCGGACACACACGAGCGGTGTTCCGATCGAACGGCTGAGGCCATGCTTAAGATCGAATCTGAGATAGGGAGAAAAGTGGATATTGTGGTTATGGTGCAGGGGGATGAACCGATGATAACCCCGGAAATGATTGAGCACTCGGTAGTCCCCATGCTCAAAGACTCTTCCATCCAGGTTGTTAACCTGATGGCCCGGATAAAATCCAGGGAAGAGTTTGAAGACCCCAATGAAGTCAAAGTCGTGACTGATCTGCAATCCAATGCACTATATTTTTCCCGCGAACCGATTCCTTCTCGGAAAAAGGGCAAGAAGGATGTGCCAATGATGAAACAGGTGTGCGTTATTCCTTTTAAGAGAGAGTTCCTTTTGAAATTTAATGCACTGGATCCTACGCCGCTTGAAACCATTGAGTCTGTAGACATGATGAGGGTAATTGAGCACGGCTACAAGGTAAAGATGGTTTTCAGCGACACCGAAACCTACAGCGTGGATACATCTGAGGACCTGGCTAAAGTGGAAAAATTAATAAAGAAAGACTCATTAATCAGGCGATATGCTAAATAATAGCTATATTTAAAATGCGAAAAAATCATAAATGAAAATTGTCATTACGACCACGTCTTTTGCGGACTTTGATGCCAGGCCGCTGCAATTCTTGAAAAATGCGGGGTATGACGTCGTGCTTAATCCTTATGGGCGCACGCTTACGGGCGATGAAGTTGTTGAGCTTGCGGAGGGTGCGGCAGGTCTTATCGCAGGCACAGAATCGCTTGATAGGTTTGTTTTAGAAAATCTGTCGTCTGTAAGAATCATTTCCCGATGCGGAGCGGGTATGGATAATATCGATCCTGTGGCTGCTGCGGAATTGAACATCAAGGTAGTTAACACCCCGTTTGGCCCTACCCTTGCCGTCGCCGAATTGACGGTCGGGTTGATATTGGATTTATTGCGAAAGACAACCTTGATGGATCGCGAAATGAGGGCCGGTATATGGAAAAAGCACATGGGCAATCTTCTTCGCGGCAAAAGGGTGGGGATCATCGGTTTTGGGAGAATCGGGCAAAAGACGGGGGAATTGCTCAGGGCTTTTGGATGTGAGATTGGTTATTATGATAGCATAACGATTGAAGGATTGAAGGATTTAAAGATTGAGAGGATGGAGATGGATGAGCTTTTAAGGAAAAGTGATATCGTAACCATCCATGTTTCAGGAAAATACGGGAAGCCTCTATTAGGTGCTAAAGAGATTGAGATGATGAAAAAAGGAACGTGGCTTGTTAATGTAGCCCGCGGCGGTGTAGTGGATGAAGAAGCGCTTTTTAATGCTTTGAAGAATGGGCGCTTGGCAGGGGCTGCTCTGGATGTATTTGAAAAAGAGCCGTATAACGGCCCGTTGAAAAATTTAGAGAATATTATTTTGACCCCTCACATTGGATCCTATGCTAAAGAAGCAAGGGTGGAGATGGAGATGCAGGCGGCCAGGAATTTGATTGAAGGACTGAGAAGATAGGAGTAAAAATGCTCTTTCATTACCTTTCTTATCCCATTACCAAATCAATGCCGGTTTATGGCGGTTCTGCGAAGCCGGAATTAAGTTCCTTAAAAACGATCAAAAAGGGAGATTCATGCAATACCTGGCGAATGTGTTTTGAAAATCACTGGGGCACGCATGTTGATGGACCAAACCATTTTTTTGCAAATGGCCGGAAGATTATAGATTATCCCGCAGATTTCTGGATATTTGATAATCCGCAGGTTTTGAATGCCCGGCTTGAACCTGGCGAATTATTGAAGTGGGAGACAATTGGCGACCATATTGATGCCGACACTGATCTGCTTCTTTTGAAATCCGGATGGGGTCAAAAGAGGGGCTCGGACTTATACTGGAAAGAAAATCCAGGAATTCATGCGGATGTGGGTATTGGACTACGCCATATGAATTGTGCAGTTAGGGCAGTAGGGATTGATTGGATATCTGTATCATCGTTTGCCCATCAAGAAGCGGGTAGAAAGGCTCACCGGGCCTTTTTAGATCCGGATGGTAAGGAGGAACCTGTTCTGTTGATTGAAGATATGGACTTGTCTGTTGATTTAACAAAACTGTCAAGGGTTTTTGTCGCACCCCTTATTGTGGAAGGCATTGATAGCGCACCTTGCACCGTTATAGGTTTTTTCGATGATTAAGTCTGTAATCTTCGACTTTGACGGGGTGCTGGTGGAATCAGCAGAAGTAAAAACCGACGCGTTTGGCCAGCTTTTTTCCACTTATCCTGACAAGGTTCATGAAATTGTTGAATACCATAAAAAGAACATGGGAATATCCCGTTATGTGAAGTTTCGCTATTTTTATGAAAATATCCTGGGCAAGGAATTGTCCAATGATGAAGAAATAGAACTGGGAGAAAAGTTTTCTCAGATAGTATTGGAAAAGATTCTTAAAGCCCCTTTTGTCGGCGGAGCGCTTGATTTTCTTGATAAATATCATAAAAAGATTTCACTTTTCATAGCCTCCGGCACACCGAACGAAGAACTTTATTATATAACTAAGAAACGAGGCATTTCACATTATTTTAAAGAAATACACGGTGCGCCTCGCAAAAAACCGGAGATTCTTATAGATATTTTATCTCGCTATTCGTGGCGTGCTTCGGAAGTTATTTTTGTCGGCGACGCGGAATCAGATTTAAAAGCGGCGGAGGAAAGCGGAGTCTGTTTTATCGCCAGGATTTCGCCCTTTAGCGACGACCGCTTATCCCGTTGTCCGTTTAAGATTAACAACATGCGTGAGCTGGAAAAAACAATCAATAAAATTACTCCGTCAAAACAATCTCGTGGGAAGGTACTAACTTCTAATAGCGAATCAACTCACAGAGGATAACTTAATGAAGGTCATTGTTTTTGGAGGTTCCGGTTTCTTGGGGAGCCATGTGGCGGACTTTTTAACAGAAGCGGGGCATGACGTAACTATATTCGATGTTAAGCCATCACCCTATCTTCAATCCGACCAGTCGATGTATGTTGGAGATATTCTTAACCCGGAACAGGTTTTAGATGCTGTTAGAGGCCATGATGTTGTTTATAATTTTGCAGGACTTACCGATCTGGACGACGCAACCACCCGGGCCGTGGACACAATACGTCTAAATATTGGAGGCAATGCCAATATGCTGGAAGCTTGCCGCAGGAGTGACGTCGACCGCTTCGTTTATGCCAGCACAATTTATGTATATAGCGATAAGGGCGGTTTCTACCGTTGCAGCAAACAGGCGGCGGAAACCTATATCGAAGAGATTAACCGGAAATATGACCTGGATTTTACGATTCTCAGATATGGCACTCTATATGGCCCAAGAGCAGATGAGAGAAACAGTATCTACAGGTACTTGCAAGAGGCTATGGAAAACGGGTGTGTGGTGTGCAGCGGTAGCGGGGAAGAGATGCGGGAATATATAGATGTTCGTGATGCGGCCCGCTTGAGCTTACTTATCATAGATGATACGTATAAAAATCAATATATCATAATCAGCGGGCATCACTCAATGAAATTTAAAGAGATGATCTTGATGATTCAGGAAATACTGGGCAAAAATATCAAGATAGAATTTTCAGCCAAAAAAAATCCTGATCATTACATCTATACACCCTATTCATTTACACCAAAGGTAGGGCATAAACTTGTCAATCACCGCTACCTGGATATGGGGCAGGGCTTTCTGGAGTGCTTGCATGAAATCTATAAAAAAAGAGGTCAACGCCTCGTTTGACCGATTATAAAAGAGCTGAAAGATCTTTTTTTCTATTTTTTGCATACAGTTGCGTTATGAGGCGACCTGGTTTGACAAACTGCTTTGAGCATGGCAGTAATGCCTGCAAGGAGTATAAAATCCAGGAAGGGCAGTATAAATGGGAATGCCATCACGAACCCGGTACCAGGGATTTTTACCATGTGGCATCAGGAAGCAATGAACGGTTAGAAGGGAACGTATTGAAAAATTTAGTGTTATACTGAAAAATACCTTGAAATTTATGAGATTTTAATATGGGAATCCGCTCCATTGTTTTTGACTTTGACGGAACGCTTATCGATTCCAACCAACTGAAATACGACGCTTATTTTAAACTCTTTCCTGCCGAGGATCGCCATGCCCGAATCATTCGCGAGGTCCTTTCCGAGAGCTTTGAGCAGACCCGCTATGTCATCCTGGAAGAGATTCTCCGGCGGTTTGGGGTCGAAAACCAAACTTATATTTCGAAGGAGGTCAACAAATTGGCCGGACAATACAACAACATTGTTGTGGCAGGCGCAAAGACGTGTCCGGAAAAGGCGGGAGCCGAAGATGCACTCAAGAAGTTCGCGCCCATGTACCGGCTTTACGTGAACTCCACCACCCCCGATGCCAGCTTGAAAGAGATCATTCGGTTCAAAAAATGGGATGGCTATTTTCGTGGGGTATTTGGCTATCCGCATGAAAAGCCCGAGACTCTCCTGCGTATCATGGCCTTAGAAAAATTAAGAAGCGATCAGGTGCTTGTGGTCGGCGATGGAGAATCCGACAGGAAATCAGCTGCGGAGAATGGGTGTCCTTTTTTTTATGTTACGGAACAGTTCCGCTTCAATGACCTCGATCGGACCATAGAGGGTCTATGATCTTCGATGGAAACGGTAATTAAGAAATCCTCTACTCGACTTAACAATGTTACGCTTCTTGTTGGTTTTGCATTAGTGATGAATCAGATGGATTGTGTTGACAGAGCAGTCATTTCTCCAAATGAGGAGGGAGAAATGCAAATCGAAAGAGAGAGCTGAATTGAAGATTTTGATATTAGGACTGGGGAGGTCGGGAACGACTGCCCTTTTGTTTAAGATTGCCGGCGGACTTCCCGGTTGCCGGACTTTTTCCGGCGGCACCCCGGGCAAGATCGCATCCCATCATGCTAATGCTGTCTTCAAGTTTACTTATAATGAGGACAAGGGCAGAAGTCTGGAGCTCTTCGAAAAGCATGTCAGTGAAGTACCCTATGACCGCAAAATCTGGATTGCCCGCGATCCGCGGGACAACGCGGTCAGCCGCTTGCTGTTCAGGTGGTACCGGGGCTCAAAGAAAGCGAAAGACCAGTACCGGGCATGTCTTGCATTGGTTGTAAAGAAAGAGGGACATCCTGAATCCGTTCCTTTTCACTCGCTTTTCCGCTTCACAGGTCGTGCAGTACCTCCCCTTGTTTTGGAACAGCTGGTTGAGTATGAGCGCAGGATTTATGGACAAATGTGCAGCTTTGTGAAGAGCTTGGGGAAGGACTGGTTCGTTTTTAAATACGAGGACATGGTGGACAAGAAGTTCGAGGGACTGAACGGGTATCTTGGATTTAAAGTTCCGGAGGACATGGCGGTTGGGAAATTGACGAAAAAAGTGGCCCGAACAAAGTCAAAAGAAAATTGGCGTCACTGGTTCACCCAAGAGGATGTGGAGCTCTTTAGGCCTGTTTACACACCCTATATGGATCTAATAGGTTACGACAGCAACGATTGGCAATTGAGCCCCCGGCAAGTTATCGAGCCGGAGTATGCCTCCATCTATATGAAGCGTCTGCCTCGCAGGAGGGCGGTAGATTCCCTGCGAAAATTTGTAATAGAACGCCCTTTTTCATGGATAACAGGCCGGACAGAAGGCTGACCTATGCTTGAGAAAAAAACCATACTGGTAGTGGTGCCGGCGCGCGGTGGGAGCAAGGGAGTGAAACTTAAAAATATCAGAACCATAAATGGCGTGCCCCTTGTCGCCCTGGTGGGACAAGTGGTAAAAGAGCTTCCCTATGTGGACCGGGCGGTCGTATCTACCGACCATCCTGAGATAGCAGCGATTGCCCGAGGATCGGGTTTGGACGTCCCCTTCATGCGACCGGAAGAACTTTCCGGGGATTTTGTGAGTGACTGGGCTGTACTCAATCATGCCCTGCGGGAATGCGAACGACTCGACGGCAGACAGTATGACATTGTGGTAATGCTGCAACCAACTTCTCCCTTCCGCAAGCCTAACCATGTCACTGCGGCAGTGGAAAAGCTTATCAAGGGCAGATACGATGCCGTATGGACAGTGAGCGAGACCGACTCCAAAGCGCATCCCTTAAAACAGCTCGTCATTCGAAAGGACATCCTGGATTTCTATGAGCCGGCCGGCGCGAACATCATTGCCAGGCAGCAGCTTACTCCCGTATACCACAAAAACGGCGTGGCCTATGTTGTGACCAGAGAGTGCATTCTCAATACGAAAAACATTAAGGGTGAAAGGACATCTTTCCTCGTGATCGATGAATTCATGGTGAACATTGATACCGAGCTTGATTTCAAACTCGCCGAATTCATCCTGCAGCAGAAGGACTACCCGAAAAAGGTGTAATTCCATGGCAGCAACGAAAGCGTCATTAATCATTCCGGTTGAAAATCAGGTACGCGAACTCGACGCCAAAGTTCTCCTTGCCTGTATTGCAGCGCAACGAGGCTTCGCCTGCATAATTGGATCCCGCCTGGAATTGGACTTTCATGTTGCCTCGTTACCCAGGAGCCTCTACCTCTCCAAGAGCATGACGGCCCGTAGCATCAAAATGTTTCGTATCATGAAAAATCTCGGTCACGAAATCGCGGCCTGGGATGAGGAGGCACTGGTGCACATGCAACCTGAGACCTATTATTCGCGCCGTCTTTCACCGGTTGCGATCAAGTATGTATCTCATCTTTTCGCATGGGGTGAAGACAATGTTCATTTATGGCGCCAATATCCCGACCTTCCAGAAAGTATACCCATTTATGTTACCGGGAACCCCCGAGGAGATCTGCTTCGGCCCGAAATCCACGGCTACTTTGCGGAGGAGGCAAAAGGTCTGCGCACAGCTTACGGAGATTTCATCCTCATCAACACTAATTTCAGCAACGTGAACGCTTTTTATCCGAGTCAGAATCTCTTCCTGCCACCAGTTAAACCCGGTGAGGAACCAAAGTTCGGACGAGCGGCCGTGGGGTATGAGCCAAGAGTTCGCGGAAGGCTTACGGGGCCATAAGCAAGCGATTTTTGAGGACTTCAAGCGACTCATTCCCGCCCTTGAAAAGGCGTTTCCCAACTACACCATTATTGTTCGACCCCACCCGAATGAAAACCCTAACGTTTACCATGACATCGCTTCTCGGTGCGCGCGGGTGCGGGTGACAAACGAAGGCAGCGTCATTCCCTGGCTCCGGGCTGCGAAAGCGCTCGTTCACAACGGCTGCACCACCGGGATAGAAGCTTATCTTATGCGCGTTCCGGCTGTTTCCTATCAGGCAACAGTCAATGAGTACTATGACTGTGGTTGCTATCGTTTGCCCAATTTCCTCAGCCATCAATGTTTTAATTATGATGACTTAGTGATTACGCTCAGAAAAATTTTATCAGGCAAGTTGGGTCCCGCGAATGGAGAGGAACGCAGGACGCTCATGGGATACTATCTGACTGCCCAGGACGGGACCCTGGCTTGTCAGCGAATCGTCGATGTGCTCGAAAACATTGTGAACGATCAATCCGAGACTACCAAGCCATCCTTACAAAATCGCTTGCATGGTCGGTTCTTGGCAGCTAAACGCCGCGTAAAGAAAAGGTTTAAGTCATTTCTCCCCAAATCAAAATATCGGCCCGAATTCCAGCGTCACCGGTATCCTGGGATACCGTTAGAAGAAATGCGTGCAAGAGTCGCAAGGTTTCAGGATTTACTCGGTCAACAGGGAGAACTTAAAGTGAAGCAGCATTCCCGGTATATCTTTCGAATTTGTATCTGAGGGCTGTTATACCAAGTCGCCTTCATTTGTATATCTTTGTTGTCTCCTCGTCATACTCCTCGACGTACTAAAATGTACGCCTGCGTCGATTCCTCGTCGTCGCCTCGATCTGCTTTTGAATGCAACTTGGTATTATTGCTTAATTTTCGTTTTTTTGTTCCTTTTCATAACCCTTCTCCACGGCCACCACCACTGCTCAGGATATTGTCTTATAAATTCTTCAATTTTGTCAGTAAAAGCTTGGGTTATGTGATACACATCCTCTTCTCGATTGCCGGATTTTTTAACTGTTATCGGGGGAGTAACAATAATCTTATACTTTTTCCTGCTCAGCTTTATCATAAAGGCGCAGTGCACCTCAGCGCCGGTTCTTAAGTGCAATATTGCCGGGCCTTCAACAGCACCCGACTGGCACTTGAAAAAATTTACGAGCACGCCTTCATGTTTTTTCTGATCCGCAAAGAGAAACAGAATCCCCCCCTTCTTTAACCATTTCAGAGAATCCGAGACCGCCCTGATTCTGGGCAGCGCGGTAATCCATTGTATGCCGGCTTTTCTCATGAGAATGTGCCAGATTTCAGCCGCAACGGGATTATCGGAATCTTTGATAACGATGTTACAGGGATAACCCATGAGGGATAGCCTGAGCGCCAGGAAAAGAAAATTTGCAAAATGAGTACTTACACAAATAACGCCTTTTTTAGTTTTCAGCGCTTCATCCAGGTATTGAGCGCCTTCAATTGAAATGTCCTCTAACAACCCCTTGCGCAGGTCCGCGTCTTTGAAAAAGCGTATGACAGTATCCACAATAGCTTCAGCGATTTCAAAAAAGACTTGCTTTGCCAGACGAGTGATTTCTTCCGAAGATTTCTCCTCCTGGTAGACGAAAGTCAGATTTTTTATCGTGCGGTTGCGTCTTTTGTCGGACAAAAGAAAAAACAGGTTACCCAATAGATGAGAAAAACGAAAAAGCATTGTTTCGGGAATCGACTTAACGATAATCATTAAAAAATAAGTAAGTATCCGTGCAGCTAATCTCTCTATTTTTTCCTTTAAACCCATGTTTTTCATAAATAGCCTATCCACAAATTTTTGCCCAGATTTTCCTGTGAATTACTGCCTGGGAGATCACCGCAAAGCCTATCGGGGGCGCATTGTTCAGTCTTTGCGCATATAGCCATGACCATTTCAACACTTGTAACTACTTGTTATTTTTTTAAAAAAACGCGCGACATTGAGTCCGGCTCACGTATTGGCAACTCACAGAAATAGTATAACTAGTATAATATGACGGCATATATTAAACTGGTAATAACCCTTTGTCGATAAAAAATTGACAGACCATCATAAATCCCATAAACTCTTTTACTACGGAAACAACCCCCTCACTAACCAAACCATGGAAAGTGAGAGGAGGCCAGGCAAAAAAAACAAACTTAACTAAAAAATATAACTTATTAAAATAATAATGCTTTTCTATTAATATGGTTGAGTTTAAAAAAATGCGTTAAACTCGCCATAGGTATTGTTTTATTTTCGATTCGTACTCAATAATTTCCCCAAATTCAGTAAACCCCGTTAGAATGATTTCACACAGGACATCTACCCCGTGTGAAAAAGTGTAAGAATTTTTTGTACCCCGTGCTTCTTCACCCCGTTAGATATTCGGTATCTAAGGGGGCAAGCGGGGCATTTCTAACGGGGTAAAAAAGCGCCGTTATGAAAAATTCAGCTTCGACTCTTATTATCCCGGTGGAAACCCAGGTTCGGGAGATGGATGCCAAAATACTGTTGTCATGCGTTGCTGCCGAGCGTGGCTTTCCGGTAATAATGGGTTCCCGGGCTTTTATCCATTTTCAAGTTGACTCGTATCCGCGGGGAGTGTATTTGGCAAAAAGCCTGCGGACGCTGAGTATTCGCATGTTCAAGATTTTGCGCCAGCTTGGGCATGAAATAGTTGCGTGGGATGAGGAAAGCCTTGTGCGTTGGCCTGATCCGGAGTATTACCGACAACGATTGTCTCCTACTACAATGGGGCAAACCGCTCACCTGTTGGTGTGGGGCCCTGACAATGCCCGCGTTTTTCGCGCCTATCCCGGTTACCATGATACACCGATTTATATCACCGGTAATCCTCGCATCGATCTCATGCGGCCGGAGCTTCGCGAATACTACCGACCGCAGGTGGATTTACTGCGCGAACGATACGGAGACTTCGTGTTGGTCAATACGAACTTTGGCCTGGTCAACCACTTCTTTTCCGATCTCGGTTATCTTAAAAAGGCGGCAGAATCAAAAACGCCTGGCGCCGCGCATCCTTACGATGAGGGAAAAGGGCGTCATAAGCTTTCCCTCTTCAATTATTTTCAGGAAATGTTGCCGTCGCTGTGTGCGGCAGTATCCGATCATACGGTGGTCCTTCGCCCGCACCCTTCCGAAAACCAGGAGGTCTGGAAAAGGATCGCAGAAAGCTGCCCCAATTTGCGGGTGATCAATGAGGGCAACATCATCCCCTGGCTGATGGCGGCGAAGGCGGTGGTTGCAAATGGCTGCACCTCCCTGGTAGAGTCGGCGGTACTCGACACGCCGGCCGTCGTTTACCAGCCGGTTACTTCGGAGGAATTTGACGATGATCTGCCGAACTCTGTCAGCCACCGGGCATTTTCCGTTGATGAGCTTTGCCTGACAATCCGCGCCATGGTCGCGGGTGAGCTTGGTCCCCTGGACCTGCCCCTTCGTAGGAAAATCCTGGATCAACACATAGCGGCGCTCGACGGCCCTTTGGCCGCAGATCGGATGGTAGCGGTACTGGAAGCAGCTGGGTACGACCGACAACAGCCTCCCGCCGCACGTACCAGTGATTATATTCGAGGCTGGCTCAACAACACGGTTCGAACACTGAAAAAGCGCAGAAATATGCGCCGGCCAGGCCACCGCAATAACATTGCTTTCCATGACCATCGCTTTCCGGCCATATCCGTTGAAGAGATCAGAGATCGGATAGCCAGATTTGGTCGGTTGTTGAACCGGTTCAACAACATCCGCGTCGAACAGCACTCCAAACATATTTTTACAATTCGTTCAAGAGCGGGGAATGAAAGGCCAGTGCGCGTTTAGTCATTACTAATCTATTTTTGGGAGCACATCTATGGCTGCTACGCTTGACCATCTTAAATATTATCGGCTTCCCTGGAATTATGCGGACAATGGCATTTCCTGGCTGGAACCTACCACCAAATGTAATCTTCGCTGTGAAGGTTGTTACCGGGATTTAAACGGTCCGGGACATAAGACCCTCGAACAAGTTCGGGCTGACCTTGAAGTGTTCAGAAAATTGAGAAAAAGCGATTGTATGAGCATCGCGGGTGGTGACCCTCTGGTTTACCCGCAAATCCTGGAACTGGTGAAGATGGTAAAAGAAATGGGGTGGAAACCGATTGTCAACACCAATGGGCTGGCGCTTAACGAAACTCTCCTCAGGGACCTGAAAAAAGCCGGGGTTTTTGGATTTACCTTTCACATCGATACGAGTCAGAAACGACCGAATGTGCAGGCGACAATCGAGAATGAGCTCAATGAGACACGGTTACACTACGCTGAAATGCTGGCCGGAGCGGGCGGAATTGCCTGTTCTTTTAACGCGACGGTCTCGGAAAAAACTGTCCATGAGATCCCGAACATGGTGAGATGGGCTCAAAAACACGCGGATATCGTTCATACGATGGTGTTTATTTTGTATCGTTCACCGACCTTAACGGGTGATTTTGATTTCTATGCAAACGGAAAAAAAATTGATATTGGAGCAACGTACAAAGAAACAGCCTGGGGAGGCTCAAGAACCCTTATGGCTGGAGATGTTGTTGAAAAGATACGTGAAGCCGACCCTGACTATGAACCCGCCGGCTACCTTAACGGCACCGCGAAACCGGATTCTTTGAAATGGCTTCTGGCGAGCCGAATTGTGCTTAACAATGAGACAGTCGGATATGTGTCTCCGAAATTCATGGAACTGGTGCAGACATTCACTCACCTGTTCACCGGGACATATCTCGCTTACGCGAAACCAAACGCCATTGCGCGGGGAAAATTTGCCTCATTTTTTGGAGGCATGGTTGATAAAAAAATGAGAAGTATCTTTATGAGTATTCTTAAGAGGATGCTTGTCAATCCGTTGAACCTCTTTCGACCCGCCTATCTGCAAAGCTTGATGATTATTCAACCGGTAAATTTTGAAATGGACGGACGACAGGATATGTGTGACAGCTGCCCCGATATTACCGTCCATGACGGCAAACTCGTCTGGAGCTGCCGCCTTGAAGAAATGAACGATCACGGGGTCTTCCTCACTTCAGTTCCCAAATGAGCAGAGATACATGGGTGACCACAATTCCTTTTTGGCATAATTGATGACAGTTTTACATACAAGAAAGTAACTTTAAAAGCAACTATAACCCAGAATGTCAAAAGTGATTCGATCGGGCACCTCTCTCTCAATAAGCATTCTTTTTGTGATACTTGCTTCTGCCGCGATAGTCTATGGCAGTCAGCCCTTATCACCGGCGCTGGAGACCAGGCATCTTTTTAAGATTGAGCGGAGCAAGAATGCCAATATCGTTCAGTACGACGCTCAGGTGACACCTGACGGTAAGCTTTATCAGAAGGAACCGGTCATCGTCTACTGGATTCGGCTTGCTGAAGATGGACGGAAAAGAGAACTCAGTTTTATCCAAAGAAAATTTTCTTACGGTATCAGGACGAAATACGATCCTGTGAGCAACTCCGCGATCGTGGAGATTGCGGCTGCGCGTTCGCGGTCAATTAAGGTCTATGAAGTGGAGGGAGTGTATCGGGGGGAGACCAGAATTAATGGTCAACCGGCTTTTCTCGAGAGGATCTTCGTCACCTCCAGCAAACATGGCTTGTTGCCAAAGGGAAACTCTATCGAATTATTTGGAAAAGACATTAAAACCGGAGTTGATTGTTATGAAAAGCTCACGCCGTAGTCAACAATCGAATCCCAAGTCGCCTTCATGTGCATATCTTTGTTGTCTCCTCGTCATATCCTCGACCTACTAAAACGTACGCCTGCGTCGATTCCTCGTCGCCGCCTCGATCTACTTTTGAATGCAACGTGGGATAAGTATGCCGAAGTCGTAAAAAGGCAAGTCTTCTTCAGTGTGTCATTCCTTATGCGAAAGCAGGAATCCGGTTATTCCAATTGGTTCTGGACTCCGGCTGGAGTTTATTCCGGTGAAAACCGGGGCCGGAGTGATGGATTTCGAACTTTTTATGGGCCGTCAAGTACGATTACTCTCCAAAATCTTTCTCGCCTCGATGACATCTTGATGCATCTGGTTGATAAGTTCCTGTGGCGAACAAAATATCTTTTCTTCTCTGATGCGCGCGACAAAAGTGATATCAAGTTTCTCCCCGTATATGGATTCATTAAAATCAAGGATATACACTTCCAAAGAAAGTTCCCGATCTTTAAAAGTAGGATTGTATCCAATGTTCATGGCCCCCGGGAATCGCTGATCGCGGAGGGTTAACCACACTGCATAAACCCCTGTCCCAGGATGAAGGATTTTATCGGGTTTGATATTAGCAGTCGGGAAACCCAAATTGGCTCCCCTCCCTTTTCCCTTTATTACCTTACCGCTCAAACTAAAATGTCTTCCCAGTAGCCGATTGGCAGTTGATATGTCTCCCTGCCGGATAAATTCCCGAATTTTACTGCTTTTTACTATAATGTTGTCCTTAATCTGAGATTCAATAATTTTTACCCGAAAATTGAAGCTTTTACCCATAGTTCTTAGAAAATGAATATCCCCCTGACGTTTACTCCCAAACGAGTAATCCTCCCCCACAAATATTTCTTTTGTTCCGATTTGACCCCAGAGAATATTTCTTACGAATTCTTCAGCCGTGAGCCGGGAAAATTCTAAAGTAAAAGGCTCACAAATTACTACCTCAATGCCGGCCTTCTCAATAAGCTTTAATTTTTCCTCTAATGTGGTAATATTTAAAAATTCCCTTCCCTGTTTCAGCACGGAGAGAGGATGGGGATGAAAAGTATAGACCAAAGAAGTCCCTTGCAGCTCCTTTGCCCTTTCTCGTACGCGGGAAAAGATTTCCTGATGGCCCAGGTGGACTCCATCAAAATTGCCCAAGGTCACAACCGGGCTCGGAAATTTTTGGTTTAGATCTTTATAACCTTCAAATACTTTCATATCTTTTTAAAGTTCAAAAACTTACGGGTAGATACCGCTTGACTATCGAAGTTTACTATTATAAAATTTCCTCTAATAAGAAACTTGCCGAAGTGGCGGAATTGGCAGACGCGCTAGGTTCAGGGTCTAGTGAGGGTAGCCTCGTAGGGGTTCAAGTCCCCTCTTCGGCATGGTAAACTTTCCGGTAGTTAATTTATTTTTTTTCGTTCTTCTAAAAAGTAACTTTTTTTCCTCCATGCAAAAGAAAAAAATTTACTTTACTCCTTTTTTTAATTTTTTTCTATATTGTTGACATTATTTTTATATTAGATTAAAAGATTACCGTTCAAAAAATGACGAACTCGTAAAAAGTTGAAAACCATAGAAAATGTCATGCTGAACTTGTTTCAGCATCTCGTAAAATCAAGGACTTGTGAGACCCTGAAACGAGTTCAGGGTGACAAACAGGACCTTTTATGAGAAAATCAAAAATTGGCTAAGGCCATGCAAATTTTAAGCATAGATAAATAACTATAAATTGAGCGATTCTTTGATGCTGTCATTCTCTGGCTTGACCAGAGAATCCAGTTCCTCATAGGAAAAATCTGGATTCCCCGATCAAGAGGGGAATGACACCCGATGGGTGATTACATATTCTCAAAATTCCTTGATTAATAAGGTCGTTATAAAAGAATCGCTCAATTTAAGAACAAAATATCTAAAAGATAAAGAAAAAGATATTTGATAGTTAATAGGACAAGCGGGTATTTTAACGGGGTAAAAAATACAATGTAATAGATAAGATATCATAAGTTAAGGAGAGATTAAGATGGCGCATAAAAAAGGACAGGGTAGCTCCCGAAATGGTCGAGACAGTCAAGGCCAGCGGTTTGGAGTTAAACGCTTTGGCGGCCAATTGGTGCTGGCAGGAAATATCCTGGCTCGCCAGGTGGGCACTAAATGGCATCCCGGGACCAATGTAGGATTGGGAAAAGACTTCACCCTCTTTGCCAAAATCAATGGAAAAGTAAAATTTGAAAGATTTGGCCGAGATCGAATAAAAGTAAGTGTTTACGCTAACTAACCTATCGCACAAATAAATGCGGTTCGTAGATGAAGCCAAGATCTGGATACAGTCCGGCGATGGGGGGAGAGGTTGTGTAAGCTTTCGCCGTGAAAAATTTGTTCCTCGAGGCGGTCCTGATGGCGGCAATGGGGGAAAAGGAGGGGATGTAGTTTTAGTTGCCTCCAACAAACATCCAACTCTGTTGGATATTGCTCTTCAGCAGCATTACCGGGCTAAGCGGGGACAACACGGAAAAGGCAAGTTGCAGCAGGGCAGAACTGGTGAAGATTGTGAGATTCTTGTTCCCTTAGGAACAGTAGTTCGAGATAGTCAAACAAACAACATTCTCAAAGATTTAGTTTCAGAGGGAGAACGCTTTATCGCTGCCCGAGGCGGCAGAGGTGGACGAGGCAATGCCTCTTTTAAATCTTCTATCAACCAGGCGCCAAGAACAGCCCAAGAAGGGCAGGAGGGCGAAAGCGCGTGGCTTAAGCTGGAACTTAAACTTTTAGCTGATGTTGGTATTATTGGCCTTCCCAATGCAGGAAAATCAACGCTCATTTCTAAAATATCTTCCGCCCATCCGAAAATTGCTGATTATCCTTTTACCACCTTAACCCCTAACCTGGGGGTAGTAAAGTTTGAAAATTTTAAAAATTTTGTGGCAGCAGATATTCCGGGACTCATTAAGGGGGCGCACCAAGGATCAGGTCTTGGGCTTAAGTTCCTTAAACACATTGAAAGAACATTCCTTTTACTGTTTTTGCTTGATGCGAGTCACCTTGATGAAGATGACCCGGGAAAAGAATACAATATAATTCTTTCTGAATTAGAAAACTATAATCCTATCCTTTTGAAAAAACCGCGAATTATTGCCTTGAATAAGTTGGATTTACTTTCCCCCCCAGTGATTCCTGACGTCATTAAGTCTTTTTACAAAAAACTTCCTTTCCCTTTTGTTTCTTTTTCTGCACTCACGGGAGAAGGAATAAAAAAATTACTAACCCTGGTAAAAAGCATGTTAAAGCAAAAATTATGACCGTTAACAACCTGCGCGCGGAAATCATTAAGAAAGTTCGCAGAGTAGTCATCAAGATTGGAAGCAGTGTTTTAACTGATTCGGTGGCTACTATTAATTTTAATGCCTTTGCCGGTATTGTTGATCAAATCGCCTGGATTAAAAAAAATGGGATTGAACCGGTTGTTGTCTCTTCGGGCGCTATCGCGATCGGTATGCAAAAAATAGGTCTCAAACAACGGCCCCAAAGCATTCCCCTTAAGCAAGCGGCGGCTGCGGTAGGGCAGTCCGGTTTAATGGAAAATTATGAGCGGTTTTTTAAAGAAAAGAATTTAAAAATCGGTCAGGTTTTGCTTACCAACTTAATCCTCAAACAACGTTCTTTGTTTTTAAATGCCCGTAATACTCTTTTTGCTTTGCTTGAATTGGGAATCATCCCGATTATTAATGAAAATGATTCGGTCGTAGTCGATGAAATTAAACTTGGAGATAATGATAACTTAGCCACAATTACCACAAACTTAGTTGAAGCTGATCTCCTTATCATTCTAACTGATCAGGATGGGCTTTTTGAGGCTGATCCCCAAACATATAAGGATGCCCGATTAATTTCCTTGGTAAAAAAAATTGATAAAAAACTTGAATCCTTAGCAAGCACAAAAACAAGCATCCACGGGGTTGGCGGCATGGAAACAAAAATTGCTGCTGCAAAAAATGCCACCACCTACGGAATTCCTGTTGTTATGGCAAATGGCCGGGTTCATGGTATCCTGGAAGCAATTTTTCAGGGAAAAGAGGTCGGCACCCTTTTTCTTCCTCAAACATCAAAGCTCAAAAGCCGAAAGCACTGGATCGCCTTTACTCTTAAGCCCAGGGGTAAACTCTTTATCGATCACGGAGCAGAGGAAGCAATTCTCAAAAAGGGGAAAAGCCTTTTGGCCGTCGGGATCACTAAAGCAGAAGGCGAGTTTCAGTTTGGCGATTCAGTAAGCATCCTGAATCAACACCAGCACGAGATTGCCCGCGGACTGGTAAATTATGATTCTTTAGAGATCAAAAGAATTAAGGGAGCGCCAACCAAGGAGATTGAACGAATATTGGGGTACAAATATTATGATGAGGTCATCAACCGGGATGACCTGGTCGTTTTATAAGGAACAATTCTATGACGTCTATTCAAAAACAAGTTCTCACTATTGCTCAAGGCGCAAGAAAGGCTTCGCGAATTGTCGGCCGTCTTTCCACCGAGAAAAAAAACAAAGCCTTATGTCGGATGGCAGAGGCATTGATTGACAATGCTGCCCGATTAAAAGAAGAAAATAGTAAAGATGTAAGCCTTGCTCAAAAAAAAGCTTTAAGCAGCGCGCTTATTGACCGGCTCTTGATCACCGATAAAACCATAACCGAGATGGCTTCAGGATTAAGGGAGGTGGCGAACCTCCCTGACCCGGTGGGAGAAGTGACCGGGATGTGGCGAAGGCCGAATAATCTTTTGGTAGGGAGGATGCGGATCCCGATCGGGGTAATCGGAATAATTTACGAAGCCCGGCCAAATGTTACTGCGGACGCAGCCGGACTTTGTCTAAAATCAGGCAACGCGGTTATTTTGCGAGGAGGTTCGGAAGCATTTCACTCAAATCTTTTCATAGCCGATATCATCCAAAAGGAAGCTGAAAAAGAAGGTATCCCTCGCGAGGCTATCGCATTTCTTCCGATTACTGACCGGGAAGCAGTGTATGCGCTTTTACAATTAGAAGATTTGATTGATGTGATTATTCCCCGGGGAGGAGAAGAACTTATCCGCGCCGTCGTGGAAAAATCTAAGATCCCCGTCATAAAGCACTATAAAGGAACCTGCCATATTTTTATCGATCGCACGGCAGATTGTGAGATGAGCGAAAAAATCGTTCTTAATGCGAAATGTCAGAGGCCCGGGGTTTGTAATGCCGTTGAAACCATTTTGGTTCATCAGGACATTGCACCCCAGATTCTCCCCCCCCTTATATCACAGCTCCAGAAAGCGGGAGTGGAAATTCGAGGATGTTCTCAAACCCTAACCCTTTTGCCGGGTTTAAACAAAGCCACCGAAGACGACTGGTATGCCGAATACTTAGCTCTCATTTTAGCAGTTAAAATAGTGAAAAATATTGACGAAGCGATTGAACATATTGAAACCTATGGCTCCCTCCATACGGAAACAATCATTACCCAATCCTATGAAAATTCGCAGAAATTTCTTAAAGAGGTAAATTCTTCAACGGTATTGGTCAATGCTTCCACTCGTTTTAGCGATGGATTTCAGCTCGGCTTGGGCGCGGAAGTGGGAATCAGCACTACCAAGCTCCATGCCTTCGGGCCCATGGGGCTTAAAGAACTTACGACCACTAAATTTATTGTCTTTGGAGAAGGACAGGTTCGAGAGTAACAAAAATTTTCGAACCTTAACACGCAAATAATGAACTACCCGCCGCAAGCAGCGGGGTATCAAAGAATTTAAATTCTGTCATTCCGCACTTGATGCGGAATCCAGAAACTAAGGTAAAGCGACTAAGCACTTTTTTTATTAGTCGTCCCTGATACCCACCCTCTGGATTCCCGTTTTCACGGGAATGACATCCACAGCTATTTAACACCGCGTCTCACCCCGTCGCAAGCGGACGGGGTATTAAAAATAAAGAATGATTTTGAAAGCAAAAGAAAGCGACATGGACAAAACAGAGGAATTAGAAACCGAAAAGGAGCGGATCGGCCTTTTTGGCGGGACCTTCAACCCCCTTCACTTCGGTCATCTTCGAGCAGCTGAAGAAGTCCAAGAATTTTTTCATCTGGATAAAATTATTTTCATCCCCGCTCGAATCCCCCCCCATAAAACGGAAAAAGCAATTGTTTCCCCGGAACACCGTTTAAACATGGTTAAACTGGCTATCCAAGGCAACCCTTGTTTTGAAATCTCTGACTTTGAGATCCAAAGAAATTCGAAATCTTATTCAATCATAACTATCGAGCATTTTCAGAAAAAATTGGGTTTCGATACGTCTCTTTTTTTTTTAATGGGCATGGATGCTTTTCTCGAAATAAATACCTGGAAAGATTTTGCCCAATTGTTTTCTCTGACAAATTTTATTATTATGTCGCGGCCTGGGTATCACAAAAAAGCGAGCGCTGATCTGCTTCCCATTGACGTAAATAAAAATTTTGCTTATAATCCTGACGGAAATTATTATATTCATTCATCAGGCAATAAACTGTTTTTTCAAGAAATAACATTGTTGGATTTTTCATCCCGGGCAATTCGAAACCGATTAAAGGGCAAGCGGTCAATCCGTTATTTAGTGCCTCCGGTAATTGAGCATTACATAAAAAAATATAGCCTTTATCAGGATTAGCTTTTTTATAGTGAAGCAAGTTGTGTAAGAATAAACCTCCCCGCAGCAAGCTGCGGGGTATCCCAAAAATTATACAAAGTACATCGTCATTCCCCGACTTGATCGGGGAATCCAGAAACAAAGAAAC
>LQYC01000011.1_pt1 | contig 31161 bp, 36 predicted proteins | sample 661771 | NCBI WGS metagenome assembly LQYC01 (sample SAMN03483023, study PRJNA281117) | bioreactor metagenome | isolation source: benzene-degrading methanogenic enrichment culture from a contaminated... | place: USA: oil refinery in Oklahoma | collected 2011-05
GAGGAGCCGGTGATCAGGACAATCCCGCCATAGGATGATACGGTGGTATCGGTGGGGCTTGCCCTGCCTTTCTGCACCTTCTTTTCGATCCCAAATGCCATGTCGGCGATCTCTTCCCGCGTTTTGCCCAGATGGAATTCATCGTTGATGGCGCAAAGCGTGGCAACCGTCACTGCTGCAGACGACCCAAGACCGGACGAACTCGGGATCTGCGAGTTGATGTACACGCTGCCATTGACACCCAACTCGGTAAAGCAGTTGTGGATGTAAGGTGAACCCGCTGACTGGGGACGTTTGCTCTGGCGCACGGTCACATAGACGCGGGGCTTGATCGCCATCGCAATTCCGGGTTTGCCGTACACCACCGCATGCTCGCCGAACAAAAAGACCTTGCCCGGCGCACTCCAAGTTGCCAACCTATATCACCGCAATGGCCGCATACCCCACGACTTCAGCCCGGTCACCGGTTACATCCCCGCTTGTCGCGTACTTAAGGAGCCTGCCCTGAGTTGCCCCCATCGCCCGGCACGCTTCCACCATGGCCGCAATCGGGCCGTACCCGCAGGCAGAGACCTTCCGCCTTTCAATGCGTAAAAAGAACTCCCCGATGTCAAGCGACTGCAGGGATTCGATCGCATACAGGTCATTTTCCCGGGCGAGCGCCTCCGGAATATAATGGGAGAAATCGCTTGACGCAACGACCCGCACGTCCCGCCTGGTAGCCCTGGCTGCGGCAGTTATTTTCCTGCCAAGGTGCATCGCGCTCTCTTCGTCCTGCCCGCCCATCATCACCGGTGCAACCCTGGCCCGGGGGAACCGGAACTTGATAAACGGCATCTGGACTTCAAGCGAATGCTCATCTGCATGCGAAAACTCGTCAGTTTCGATATCGAGGGCTTTTACAAATGCTTCGTCCGTATCGATCACACCGAGCGGTGTTTCCCATGGGACTGCCGACGCTGCTGTCATGTACCCCCGGTGGGACGGGCCTATCACCACGAATGTGCCCGAGAAGTCAGAGGGGATTGCGGCATATGCCCGCGCCGCAACCTCCCCTGAATAGATATACCCTGCATGGGGTGCAACAATACCCAGTGCATCCACCGGTTCGCCGCCTTTTGCAAAGAACCGGGTGAGCAGCTGCTCAAGATGATTGGGTTCCCGCGGGTAGAACATCCCCGCCACTGCGCATGCACGCATCTTCATCGGATAAACCCTCTGGTCAAACTGGTATATCCAGATATCGGTTGCCAGAAAAGCCGGGCAGCCGGATCAGATATCAGTCTCAAAGTCTTCGGGGGCCAGTGCCGTGGATATGCCGCGGAGCCGGAGCATCTCGCGGGTGAGCAGGAAGTAGACCATCGAGAGCGCTTTTCTCCCCTTGTTGTTGGTCGGGATCACAAGGTCGACAAACTTGGTCATATTGTTGGTATCGCAGAGCGCGATGACCGGAATGCCGCACTGGACGCCCTCGTGGATAACCTGTGCATCGCCGATAGGGTCAGTGACGACAATCACTTCAGGTTCGATGTAGCCGTCAAGTACCGGGTTGGTGAGGAGGCCGGGTATGAATCGTCCGGTAGCTGACATTGCGCCGATCGTGTCGGCAAACTTCTTTGCCGGGTACTGCCCGTACTGGCGGGAGGTGACGACAAGGATATTCGGGGGCTCATAATGGTTCAGGAAGTTTGCCACGGTCTTGATACGTGCGTCGGTCTCCCGGATATCCAGGATATAGAGCCCATCACCGCGGACGCGGTAGATGAACCTCTTCATGTCTTCGCTCTTCTGCTGGGTGCCGATGTGGACACCTGCCGCAAGATAATCTTCGACAGGGACGAGCGGTTCTTTTAATTCAATTTCCATCTCGGTAACTTGGGTCATATCTGTTCCTCTATGCGAATCAGTTCGTTCAGTTTTGCAATGCGTTCCCCGCCAACCACACCGGTTTTTAAGAAAACACAGGAGAACGCGGTTGCGAGGTGTGCAATTGTCGTATCAGTGGTCTCACCGGACCGGTGGCTCATCACCGTGTCCAACCCCTGGGTATGGGCAAGCCTGACCGCGTCAAAGGTGTCAGTCAGGGTGCCCACCTGGTTGGGTTTGATCAGTACGCAGTTCGCGGATGCCGATTCGATGCCCTGCAGGATACGGTCGACCTGCGTGACAAAGATGTCGTCACCGCAGACAAGGCACCGGTCACCGACCTGTGCGTTGAGATCGGCAAAGCCGGAAAAGTCCTCTTCATGCATCGGGTCTTCGACATAGACAAGCTTGTATTTGTCCACAAGCTCCGCGATGTACGCGACCTGATCTTCGGTGGAGCGCTTCTTCCTGCGGTACTTGTAATGCCCATCGCTCCAGAGCTGGCTTGCCGCAACATCGATGCCCATATCTACAGATACGTTCATCTCGTCGGCAACGGTACTGCAGGCTTCGGCAATAATATCGAATGCAAGGGCGTCATCTATCTGGGGCGCCCATGCACCCTCGTCTCCCTTGCCGCATGCCTTGCCCTTCTTGTTCAGGATCTCTTTGACGGTGCGGTGCACTGCTGCGTTAGCAAATACTGCTTCCTGCACATCGGCAGCATCGCCCGTGACCACCAGGAACTCCTGGATCTCGGTCGCATCTGCAGCGTGCGCACCGCCGCCGATCACGTTCCCGAGCGGGAGCGGCATCTCGGTAACAAACGCCCCGGCAAGGTACCGGAAGAGGGGCATGCCCCCTGCCGACGCAGCGGCTTTTGCGTTTGCAAGCGACAGGGCGACGGCGACATTTGCACCGATGCCGGAGAAGTTGTCTGTCCCGTCAATATCCCGGAGCTGCTCGTCAAACCCCGCCTGATCGGATGCGTCCAGGCCGATAAGGGCCGGCAGAAGGTTTGCCATTGCGCTCTCGACTGCATCCCCCGGGGGAAGGACTTTTGCCTCCCGTGACCCGGTGCTTGCACCGGCAGGGGCTGCTGCCCGGCCGAACCCTGATGTCGTGAGGATATCGGCTTCGACTGTCGGGTTCCCCCGGCTGTCCAGGATAACCCGGAGCTCGACTGCTTCAATCAACGTCATGGGTGTGTTCACTTCCTCTTTACGGTAATGGGTATTTTGTTTTGGGTGAATTCGTCGATCGCAATCTCCAGCGGATCGATCCTTTCGGTTTTGATGAGTAATGGTGCACCCATTGATATCTGCAGAGCACGGGCTCCGATAATCCGCGCCCGTTCATACCGGGTATATTGTGGTGTCTGCATGTGTCTTCCTCAGAATGGTCTAAATTAAAATGGGGTCGCTGAGATTCGAACTCAGGTCACTGCGTCCCGAACGCAATAGGATGGACCAGGCTACCCTACGACCCCCCATAAATGCGCCTCTCACTGGTACGGGTTGAGCTCATCGATGATCTCATTGTGCGTGAGCAGCATGCGCCGGCAGCAGTAGCGGGTAAGACCGAGGTCATCGAGGATCTTTTTGGGATCCTCGCCAGCTGCCCGCCTCAATTTAAACTCTTCAAACGCTGTGGAGACTGGTTTTCCACAGGTGAAGCATCGTACGGGTATCACGATTGTCGACCTCTCATTCTTTCTTTTATCCTAACGATAAGACTTTTGGAACTTCTTGCGTGCACCGCGCCCGTGCGGCTTTTTCGTTTCCTTCTGCCGCGAATCGTTGACAAGCAGCGTCCGGTCGTACAGCAGGTACGTGTCTTTCATCTGGGGATCGTTATGCCATTCGACAATTCCCCTCGCGAGAGCAGTGCGGATGGCTTCCGCCTGCCCCATCGAACCCCCTCCTTCAACATCGATAGCGACATCGATGCCGTTCACCGCGTTGGGCACAAGCAGGAGCGGTTCGGAGATCTTCATCCGTGTAACCTCGGTCCCGTACTTGTCCAGCGGGACGGAGTTGATCCGGATGATGCCCTTACCGGCCTTGAGCGTAGCCCGTGCGATTGCCGTCTTGCGTTTTCCACTTGTGTTGATGATCTTGACCATAATGACCACCCGTTAGAACTTTGCCCCCAGAAAGGTGCAGACTGCACCAAGGGTGACAAACTGTACATTGTTCAGCCGGTTCATGTGTGCCTCGTCAGGCACCTCCATCTCTTTACCCACGAAATCGACCGGGATGCCCACGTAGCACCGGATACGCCTCATCGCGTCAACGCCACGGGGGCGTTTGTACGGCAGCATACCGCGGATCGTTCTCTTCATTAAGTGGTCCGGCCTGCGCGGGAGGAACGGCCCCCAGCCGGTTGAACCCCGGCTGCGCTTGGTCTGGTAATTGGAAAGCACCCGCGCCCGGCTGCCTGAAATGATTGCCTTTTCCGCGTTGACGACCGCGATCTCCTCTCCGGCAAGCGCCCGCTGTGCGACAACGCTTGCAAGCCGTCCAAGGAGCATGCCATCACCGTTGATTACTGTCACCATCGTATGTTCACCTCAGGATACGGACACCGCTTCCCTTCGGGTTGTCCTGCAGGAGCTGTTCGATTGTCATGCACTGCCCTTTCGCGTCCCGGATCTTGCTTGTCGCTGATGCCGAGAAGTTCAGTGCCGCCACTTTCACCGATTGTGAAAGGGCGCCGCTGCCCAGCACCTTTCCGGGGACGATGATCGTCTCACCTTTCTGGGCGTAGCGCTCGATCTTGGAAAGGTTGACCTCGGCATGGTTCCTGTTGGAGGTCTCCAGCCTGCTTGCGATCTCGCGCCAGATCTTTGCCTCATTCTCGCGTGATGTATTCTTTAAGAGCGATATGAGATTGGTAAGACGGGGGTTCGTCTTTTCCACGGTTCTTGTCATTTCTTGTCATCCCCTGAAATTTCGCGTGTCTGTTTCTCCAGCTCGTCTGACTGTCCTTTGATGTGTTGCAGCGCCTGGCGCAGGATCTCTTTTACCGGAAGCGACCCGTCGCCTTCGACCACGAAAATATACCGGTCGGGCTCTGCTGAGACCTTGATTGCCGGTTCGTCCCCGATGCCGGTTGCCACGCATGCCCGTTCGCAGAGCCTGCACATGGAGCAATCGGATAGCTTGCCCTCAATAACCTCGACCTTCTTGCCTTTTGCGGCAAGGATTTCCCGCGGGCATTCCTCAATGCACATCCCGCACGCATCGCAGGCATCTGAAATCGCAATGACGGGATGGTTCTTGTACCCGCAGACATTCGTCGGCTGCCATTTGGCATGCTCTTTTCCGGTGTTGAGTTCCGCCCGCGCCTCGAGCACGAGCTTCTGCCCCTTGGTGAGTTTTACGATTGGGATATTATCATGCACCGGGACCGCTTTGGGGTCCTGCGGGATCAGGTCGCTTGACTTGACCATTTTGGGGCCTTCTACACTCAGGGTATAAGTGACCGAACAGCTCGGGCACCCCGCACCACCGCATGCACAGGTCTCCTTGCGGGAGTACGTGGCAAGGTCGGTGATGATCGGGATCAGCCCGAGCCGGTGGGCAAGCATCTCGTCGAAGAGTGCGCTTGTATTGTCATAGATGCGCACTTCGTCGATCGCAAGCGTCGGCACTTCAGAGATCATCGCCCTGCGCAGTGCATTTGCAAATGAGGGGGGGGCACCGATAAGTGTGAATCGCGCAATAGTATCGTCAAGACTTGCAAACTGGATCTCCATCACACTCTCCTTCCTCGTCTGCCACCCTTCGGACGGCATGAGTCGTGGGGGATAGGCGTGACGTCTTCAATCCTGCCGATGCGCATGCCGGCACGGGCGAGCGCACGGATTGCTGCCTGCGCTCCGGGCCCGGGGCTGCGCTGCTTGCCCTGCCCGGGTGCACGCACCTTGACATGGACACCAACGATTCCCTTCTCTTTTGCAGCAGCCGCAACATTTCCGGCCATCTGCATCGCTGCATACGGCGAGCTTTCGTTACGGTCCTGCTTGACCACCATGCCTCCTGAGCTCTTGGTCACCGTCTCTGCGCCTGATAGGTCGGTGATGGTGATGATGGTGTTGTTAAACGATGCGAAGATATGGGCAATGCCCCACTTCTCCTTGTCTGATGCTGCCATCTTATCTCACTCCCGGGGCTTTGGTGATACGCGCTTTTTCTGCATGGGAGTCCGCAACAAACGGCGATTTGCCGTAGTAGCTGATCTGCCCTTCTTCGGTGCGGCTAACCCGGTAACCGGGGATGCTCACGCGCCTTCCGCCGACCGCGATATGCCCGTGGGTGATGAGCTGCCGTGCCTGCTTTGGCGACCGTGCAAGGCCTTTGCGGTACACCAGCGTCTGGAGCCGTCGCTCGAGCTCGGTCTGGATCTTGAGGGAGAGGATGTCATCGATATCCGCATCCGGGCCGAGCAGTCCTCCCCTTTGCATGGAAGTGATAAGTTCAGACCTTTTCGCTTCAAAGAGCGGCCGGTCAGTACTGCTTGACATGAGCGCAAGCAGGTTGCGTGCCCCTTTCCGGTACTTGCGCAGGATGCTCTGCGCCTTCCACACTTCCCGCTTGTTCCGTAGCCCGTACTCGATGACAAGCCGTGTCTCCTGCTCAATCCGCGTCTTTTCAAACGGGCGTTTGGGAGTCTGGTATGATTTATGGTTCTTTCCCGGGTATCCCATGGTTTTACGCGCCTCCCTCTTTGGTCTTCTTCACACCAACGGTCGCGCCGGTTCTGCCCGTGGACTTGGTGCGCTGCCCGCGGACTTTCTGCCCGGTCTCGTGGCGGATTCCCTTGTAGCAGCGAATCTTTCTCATCATGTTGACATCGTCATCTCTGGCCATCGTCACATCGATGCCTAACAGGTGTTTTGCTTCACCGGTGTAGACATCCTTGGGCCGGTTCGTCATCCATGACGGCACTTTGGTGCCATAATGGTCGATGACGGCACGGAGCCGGTTGACCCCGTCCTCATCCAGACGCCCCAGCGTCGTATATTCGTTGACTTTTGCCATGCGGGAGATAACGCTTGACGTATGCCTGCCCACACCCTTGATCCCGGTGAGGGCGACACGGACGGATTTTGTCCCGTCCAGATCGGTGGTGCCAATCCGTACAAAGTATTTTATGTCTTCTTCCTGAGCCATCCAATCCCCTCGTTTTTGTGAGATTTTCTCTGAAGCGCTGAGGGAGGGATTTGAACCCTCGAGTCCCAGGGGGACACAGGTTTAGCAAACCTGCGCCATACCAGGCTTGGCTACCTCAACAGAGGAATCTCGCATCTTTTACAGACACTCGCAGCAGATATCCGCTGCTCCATGAATGGTGCTTTATAATATGGTTGGGTCGGGATTATAAGTGTTTGTGTTATATGAATCCCGAATGTAATGAGGGATGAATATCGAGAAGATTTTCATCAGAAAATCTTCGCTGTGTCGAACCCCCCTCGGGGGTGAGCTTGAGAAGATTTCCGAAGGAATTCTTCGAGTGTGCAATATAAGCCCGCCATGAACCGCAATTTTACCGGCTATTGTTCATCGGCCGGTGACACGGACTGCCGGTACCTGTCTTTTGGTACGTTGATCTCGAACCTTGCTCCTTTTCCATATTCCCCGGTCTCTGCAATCGTGATACCTGTGATGGAAAGGATCTCCCGGATCAAAAACAGCCCGAGGCCTGTGTGTTTGCCAAACCCGCGGATAAAGATCTTCTCCTTGTTTTCTGAAGGGATGCCGGTCCCGTTATCCTCATACACGATTGTCAGCCCGCCCGGGGATTCCTGCGAGAAGAGTGAGATGGCAGTCACACGATCCCCGTGCCGTACCGAGTTTTCCATAAGATTGTAAAAGACTTTCTCGATTAAGGGGTCAGAGAATATCGAAATGCCGTCAAGGTGCACATTGAGAGCAACCTCTTTGAGGGGGAGCTGGACTGCAGCCCTCCTGATGGTTGACGGGAGGTCCTGCCATTCCGGTGACCGCACCCCGATATCCTCGTAGTATTTTGTAAATTCGATCTGGCGCTCGATGGACAGTACCGTATCGATCTCCTTATGCATGTATTCAAGGAGGGCAGGATCGCGTGTCAGTTCCTGGGAGAGTTCAAGGTAGGCAAGCAACGCCGTGATTTTGTTGAGGATGTCATGGCGGGTAACCGAAGACAGTATATTGAGTTTTTTGTTTGCATGCGCCAGCGCTTCGTTAATGCGCTCCAGTTCCCGGTTGTGGTAAGCCATCTCCTGCTGTAACGCCCTGCGTTCCGTGATGTCCTCGATGACCCCGTCCACCCATTCAACTTCACCGTTTTCATTGCATTTCGGTCTGGCATTCACCGAGACCCAGATCAGTGTCCCGTCCTTCTTTTTTAATTGGAGGACCCGGCCCTTATAAATTCCACATGCATTGAGGTCTGATAGGAATTTTTTCCTCTCTTCAGGATTAGGATACAGATCCATGACCGGTACTTGTAATAATTCCTCGACAGAGTCGTAGCCCAGCATATGTGCCTGGGCAGTGTTTGCCCAAAGGAACCTGCCTTCAGAATCTGCAGTGTTCCTGTACACGCCGACATTCAGGTTCTCCATCAGAGTACGGAATTTCTCTTCACTCTGACGCAGGGATTCGACAGCCCGCTTGCGCTCTGTTATGTCGCGTGCGACATGCACGCTGCCGATCATGATTCCGTTTGCGTTACGCAGAGGTGATACGGTAACAAGGAAGTCTCCCCCGAGACGATCCTCGTGGACTTCGCTCGTGTGTTCATTCCCATCACGTATGAGCTTGATGTGGGGGCAGATATCTGGCGGGGCATCTGTACAGTGCATCACTTCATAACAATGCAGACCGACTGCCTGTTCAGGTGTGATGCAGAGCTTTGCTGCGAGGGCCCGGTTGACCCGTAAGATTTTTTGATTCTGGTCAATGAGCGCGATAAGATCCGGTACCGCATCAAATGTCCGTTCCCATTCCTCTTTTGCAAAGATCAAGTTTTGTTCATTTTCCTTCAGGCGCAGGGAGAGGTACGAGACGACAAACGCGATCACAATGAACATGCCGCACCGGGCTGCTGCCGAGCCAAGGTCTTCAGGAAACCCTGAACGGGTTGCTACCACCATCATAAAATAGATTGCAGAAATTCCCCCGCCAAACCATATGCCACGGCGGGGATAATAGAACGATGCGAGAATTATGGGGAGATACAGGAGATGTGAAGTGACAACGGTGATCCCGATAAGCAGGCCGTACAGGTTGAGCGCAAGGGCGAACACTGCTGTCCCTGACACAAGAATAAGGGAGGTGCGTGGATCGGCTCGGAAATGGTCGATCAACGGGACAGCCATAGGACACCTTGTTCTGGTTTCAACACCGCTGTGTTGAAAGGATTAAAGATCATGGATCACCAGTCATTATATAATATCGCCACTGGTGTGCTGGAGGAGGAGAAATACCGGAAAGATACCCAAAAACCGGAACAATATGCCCGTGTAAATGGTCTGATGGATGATTGAAAAACCGGCTTTATCAGGAGAACAGGAAAAAAGGGGGAAATTTTTTATAACGCATTTACAAGGGACCTGCGGGTCACCATGCCTATCAACCTGCCCTTGTCTGCAACCGGTACTGAGCTGATGTTTTTCTTCAGCATCATCTCCACGATCTCGGCAGCCTTTGCCGCAGGTTCGATCGAGATGACCGGGGCGCTCATGATGTCTTTTACCAGCAGGTTGCGGATCCGGTGGTCCTGGTGTTTTCCGGTTACCGCTTCACGAAACCTCCGCATGGCAACCGCTACATCCGTCTCGGTCACGATGCCAATTATTTTACCGTTCTCAGTCACCACAAACCGGGTGATGTTGTCGTCCAGCATCCGGCGGCGGAGATGGACCACCCGTTCATCGGCTTCAATCGTGACCGCAACCTCCATTACCCCGTCAGCCGTTCCCTCCGGCTTTACCTTTTTGAGCAGGTCACCGGCACCCACCTGTCCGATGAGTTTGTGGTCACTGTCAAATACGACCACCATCTTGTAGCGCTGGAGCAGCGGCACAAGGACGTTGATGTCCTGATCGGGATAGATGCTCGTATAGTCCTCGTCGATAACGCTTGCAACATGGATTGCAGTCGGGGTGAGCCCGGAGTTTTGTTTGCTCCCAAGCTTCTCGGCGATCGCCTTTCGGGAGACAGTGCCGGCAACGCTTGTATTGTGCACCGCGATCAGCGGGTCAATGCCCTCGTCAAGCATTTTATCGAGCGCCTCGGTTACTTTCGCGGATTTTGCGATTGTTACCGGCTTTGCCATTATATCTTTTATAAACAGTTCTTTTGTCATTTCGCCACTTCCCTGATAATATCATCCCGTTTTATTATACCTGCAATGTCGTTTTTGTCTACTATCACAAGGCTGTTGATCTGATGTCTGTTCATGCTTGAAACCGCCCGGTTCACCGGAGTGTCCAAAGATGCGGTGATGACCGGGGATGTCATTATGTCCTGAGCAATAACAGGGGCAAGGAACAGTGTGCCTGCCCCCCGCGTGCCCCGCGGCTGCTTCCTCCTCCTGACTGGCACGCCCCGCTCCACAACACCGGCGATTTTCTGCTCGTTGTCAAAGAACGCGAGGTTGGTTTCAGTTATTATACCTGCAATGGACTCATCGTTGTTGGTGACCACCACCTTGTCATTGCGCTCGCTCATCACATCAATGACATGGTCGAGCGAATGGTACCTGCTCACTGTTGCCACATCCTCCATCATGTCTGCAACCGGGCAGGTAAAACTGTTTATCATTGCAGACTTCATCAGGTCTGACTTGGTAACGATGCCGATCACCGCATCACCGTCTGTTACCGGCACGCTGCTGATGTTGTTATTTACAAGGATACGGGCGATCTCCCGGATGCCGGTGTCCGGCCTTACCGTAATCGGGTCGGGCACGGCAAGCACGCTCACCGGGATTCTGTCGATCGGGCGCCGCCGCCACGCAGGTTCGCTCTGCCGGAGCCGGTATGCAAGATCCTTTTTGGTGATAATTCCTGACAGCATCCCATCCTCCATGACCAGCAGCCGGGATATCCGGTGCCTGACCATCAGGTTACGGGCGTGCGCCACGGTTTCTGAAGGGCTTATAACGTGGACCGGTGCGGACATTACATCTGAAGCTTTCATCACACTCACCCCTGTGCAAATGCCCGGACAAGGTCGAACTCGGTGACAAGCCCTACGAGGCGCGTGTCTTTTATGACCGGGAGGGCGCCGATGTTCTTTTCCAGCATCTCCCGGGCTGCCACGTTGATGCTCTTATCCGGGGTTATTGTAAAGAGGTCACCGGTGATCAGCGTCCGCACAGGCAGCCCCATCACCTCCCCGATATCACCGGTCGAGAGCCGGCTGAACACCTCCCGGCTGCCGAGATACCGCATAATATCTGTTGCGGTAATCATACCATACAGCACATCGTCGCTCACAACCGGGAGCCGCCGGAACCGGAATTTTGTCATGTCGCGGGTTGCCTCCCCGATCGTGCAGTCCGGTCCGGTAACACGGAGAGAGCCGGTCATGATGTCTCCCACGGCGAACCTGCTCTTTTCTGCCGCGAGAACCCCCATGACATCCCGCTCGGTCACAATCCCGGTAAGGACATCTCCCTCATCCACCACCGGGATCCCCCCGATCCTCTTATGGACGATGATCCCGGTTGCATCTGCAATCTTCGCAGTGTCCGGGAGCGTTTCAGGCTTCTGGGTCATGATCGCCCGGACACTCTCGTTTACTGCGGCAATCAGGTTGCCCCTGTGCTTTACCTGCACGAGCCGGTACTTGTCCCCGCCGCCCAGTAAATTGATAATATCCCCCGATGTGAAAATCCCCCGAAGTTTCTTTGTCCCGGCATCAGTCACGGGCAGTCTCCTGAACCCGCATCCCGTCATTTTCTCCACCGCCCCCATGATCGTAGTTGTCGGAGGTACCGATACCACATCGCGGGTTGCGATCGCCATGATCTCGCCTTCCTGCTCCACGATATGGGACTTGAACCCGACAGGCCCCCTGTCGAATTTGCCATGCATCTTGAGCAGTTTGTCGCCCTGCTTGACGCCAGGGTCTTTTTTCTCCATCTTTTTACCCCTTTTTTTTAAAAAACTTTTCCAAATTCCTTTGAAATATGGCTGGATTTTTTATGGTCCAACGATATCCCGATCCTCCCTGAACTTATTGATCCGGTTTCACGCGAGCCCGGCAAGGACATCATGCCGGTCGACAATACCCACAACAGACTCCCCGTCCATGACAGGCAGGCGGCTCACATCGTGCTGCACGAGCAGCCTTGCCGCGGTGCTGATCAGGTCATCCGGTTTGAGCGTGATGACCTCCCGGGTCATGATCTTCCTGACGGGCATATGTTCCGCGCTGGCCCGTGCGGTCCTTGTCCGGCCACTGCGGAGAAGGTCGCGCCGGGATACAATCCCGACCAGTTTCTTCTTCCTGACCACAGGGAACGCGGAGAAACCACTCTGCACGATCAGGGTGTAGATGTGCTGTACAGGGCTGTTTTCCTCCGCAGTCACGACGTTTCCGGACATACAGTCGGCAACGGTGCCGGAAATCTCGTGGCGCGAGATGATGGCGGGGAAGAGGTCTGACAGCAGGACACCCCCTGTAATATGCCGCTTTTCATCCACCACCGCGGCACTGTCGGTTCGGAACTTTTTTATCTCCCGTGCAATGTGCTCAATGGGATCGGATGCATGCACTTCCGCAGCATCCTTGACATACCCTTCCACGGTGACGTTTGACCGCGTTGCGGTCACTCTGAGACCATCCGTGATATCGACATAGCCGAGGAGCTTTTTCTCATCGTTTACGACATATATTTCACGGAACCGGTCGTCGCGGAGGATCTGCCGTGCTTTTGTTATCTGGTCTGTGATACGGAGCACAGGGATCTCAATTCTGAAATCCTGCGCAACGCTCATGCGATATTTTCCTCCTCGCGGCAACGGGCGCAGAGCATCTGGTTGTCGATCCGCTTGAGCTCATCAGACATCTGACTGCACCGGTTGCACATGCCCATCTCAACAACATCCTCACGGTTGATCTCGATAAGATCCGCCAGCAGTTCGTTGAGCTCATTGGAAACGGTAAGGAGGTCACGGACTGTAACAATCCCGATCACCTTGTTGCCTTCATCGACAACAGGGAGCCTCCTTACACGGTGCTTCACCATCATATGGGCAGCGTCCCCTACAGTCTTTTCAGCACTCACCGTAATCAGAGGAGTGCTCATGATCTCGTTTACATGTACTTTGCTCGGTTTGAGATCCTTTGCCACTACCTTGCAGTTGATGTCCTGCTCGGTAACAATCCCGATGGGGAGGTTCTTTGCAAGAACAATGCAGCTTCCCACATCGTCATGGCACATGGCCGCTGCAGCCTTTGCAACGGTGGCATTGCTGGCAATCGTTGTCGGGTGGCTCCGCATCACCTCGTTTAAGGGAACGCGGGTCTCGAACCGGATTTCGTTGGTAGTCTTTTTCAAATGAGATCACCTCCGTGCTTTTTGAGCCTGATGTTTACAATCTACCAATACTTACCAACTTTGATATAAAGGATTGGGCAGTGGCAAGTGGCAATGCGTCAAAGTAATAAGGGGCGGGTATCCCTGATCGTGAGATTTATAAACCGCCCGGATGCAGATTTTTTGCCCGGAAGAAACATAATAAAGGTCGCATTCTATACATTACTTACGAGTTGAGGGCACCACCGTGCGACGATGTGTGGTTATTGCCCGAGGTGTTTTAATGAGAATATTTTATCAGACATATGGCAGAATAAAAAAGAAATTTTCCGGTTTCCTTGCCCGTTTTTTTAAAAAGAAGCGGACCCGTATCGGCATTTACGGTCCCCCTAATGCAGGAAAGACCACGCTTGCAAACCGCATTGCCCGAGACTGGACGGGGGACGCTGTCGGCCCGGTGAGCGAGATCCCGCATGAGACCCGCAGGGCACGCAAAAAGGAGGATATAATCATCTCCGGTGCAAACGGTGCAACTGTCACAATCGATATCGTGGATACCCCCGGGGTTACGACCCGGATTGACTACCACGAGTTTCTGGAATTCGGGCTCGATAAGGACGAGGCAGTCATCCGTGCCCGCGAGGCGACCGAGGGTGTTGCCGAGGCCATGCACTGGCTCCGAGAGGACATCGATGGTGTCATCTACATGCTCGATTCCACGCTCGACCCCTTCATGCAGGTCAACATCATGATGGTCGGCATTATCGAGAGCAGGAAGCTCCCCGTCCTCATTGTCGCAAACAAGATCGACCTGCCAAAAGCTGCACCGGCCCGCATCCGCAGTGCATTCCCCCAGCACCCGGTTATCGCCATTTCGGGTCTGGAGGGAAGAAATGTCGAAGAGCTGTACGAGACGATGATCGAACACTTCGGATAATTTTTAAAAAGTAGCTGGGAAGACTCACATGCCACACAAGTGCACCAAGTGCGGGCGGGAATACAGGGACGGGTCTACCGAGATCCTCAAGGGCTGTGCGAGCTGCGGCGGCAAGAAGTTCCTCTATGTAAAGGAGGCGGACCTCAACAAGGACGTTTTAGAGGAGAAGTCGATCGAAGAGATCACCGATGAGACGCACCAGGAAGTCCTCGAAGTCAGGGCTGAGCCTAAAAAAGATGTGGAGATGTACGACCGTGTTGAGACGATCCGCATCGTGGGGCCCGGCTCGTACGAGCTGAACATCGAGAAGATGGCAAAGGACGACGAACGGATCATCTCTGTCGGAAAAGACGGCGTGTACAATATCGATCTCCTCTCGTTTACCAAAGATACCCGGAAAAAGAGAGGGAAGAAGAGATAAACCGGATTTACTTTTTAAAAAAACTTCTCTTTGGAGAACTCCGGAAGGCTCTATCGGGTCAATAACTCATTTTTTATACCGTCATAGGGTGCGGACAGCCCAAGCCGGGAGAAAAATTCAACTGTCAGGACAAGGCTGTTGATAACCGCCCATTCCGCACACCCGTGCCCGAGGCACTTGTCCGGGAAGAACGGCCGGTTTTTATGGGCGAACGGATTTTCTTTGAAGGCGTGTTTTAAAGCCTCTTCAAATTTTAATCCCCGCGTTTCATGACCGCCGCGAAGATTCCGGCTTTGTGCAAGGACCACCCACTCGCGCCGGTAATGCATCAGGAAGTTGCGGATCTCAACAAGGCTCTTCACGTTCAAAAACGCCGGATCGGTTTCCGCAAACGTGGGCCTGTCTGTATATAAGAGGATCTTCTGGTATTTGGTTAAAACCGGGGCGCGATCAAAATTTTTCTCATTTGTCCAACGCTCACGGATCTTCCGGAACAGCTCCGCGTTCTTCTCATCAGCAGAAAGGGGAGTGTTGTCCGCCGCATCCGAGTAGAGTTCGTTGATGGTGGACTCCAGAAATACAACAGATGAAAGGATCGAGTTGAGGATGAATGCCTCATAGGAGAGGATCGATTCCTGCGATACCTGCCCGGACTCCGCATAGTCCTTCTCGATGGCATACCCGAGCCTGCACAGCAATGCAGCAGACTGGATGTACCGGACGGAGAAGCAGTCCCTGAACCGGATCTCTGAGTCCTCATCTATTGTTTCGAGGGGAAATTTGTTCATCTGTACTATCCCGTTTTTCCTGCGAGGCTAAAAAGGCAGGGGAGTCCGTAATTAAGGCATTGGCCAGCCATGAGGATTCACCAACACCCTTATTATTCCTCCAGCACAATACACGTAAGCACTTTTAAATCAAGTGCTGGCAGAAGTAAGTCCGACGTGCACTATTGCGTGCACTGCCCAACAGGGCTTGGGATTACCGGGAGTCAGCAACCGCTGCTCTTTTTGGACTTACATAATGTCGTAAGGAGGTTATACTTTGGCAAGAATGCATGCCCGCAGAAGGGGCAAGTCATGTTCCGTCCGCCCCTACCGGAAGGAGGCGCCCTCGTGGTCCAACACGGACATCAAGGGGATCGAGAAAGTGATCATCGAGCTCCGGAAGGAAGGCGTATCTAGCAGCAAAATCGGTCTGATCCTGCGGGACCGTTACGGAGTCCCTGACATCAAACTCGTGACCGGGGGGAAGCGTATCGGCGATATCCTCAAGGCCCACCAGATTGAGTCAGCAATTCCTGAGGACCTGCGCGATCTCATGGTAAAGGCGCTCGGGCTGCGCAAGCACCTGAGTGAGAACAAAAACGACCTGCACAACAAACGCCAGCTCCACCTGGTCGAGTCAAAGATCCGGAGGCTCGTTAAGTATTACACCGGCAGTGGCAGGCTGCCCGCAGGCTGGGTCTACAAACCGGAGAACACGGAAATCCTGCTGTCCCGTTAACATTGTCTGCATCCCTATGTCACTTGAAACCGCCGCGAACCTTGTCGCAGAGCAGATACAGAGGCAGAAGTACGTCGAGGTGGTCGCACACCATGACGCTGACGGTATCGCTGCCGGTTCCATCCTCTGCCATGCGATGATGCGGGCGGGGGTCCGGTTCCGGCTCAGGATCCGCCGGGAGATCCAGCCAGCAGAGATCACCAAGGAGCAGGTATACCTGCTCTGCGACCTCGGCGCCGGAACAGAAGACCTCCCGGAAACAACGATAGTCGTGGACCACCACAACCCTAGCTTTACCGGAGACTTCCATGCAAACCCCCGTCTTTTTGGCATTGACGGGGATCATGACCTGTCTGCATCAGCAATTGCATACATTGTCGCCCAGAAAATGGGCGACAACCGCGACCTTGCAGGGCTTGCGATGCTGGGGGTTATCGGGGACGGCCAGCTGCTCTCCGGAAAAAACCTCGGTATTTTCAACGAAGCAGTGGGAAACGGCATCGTCAACCCGAGCCGGGGCTTAAGACTTGCGGGAAGGGATATGGCCGAACGCTGGCTCATGGCCATCAATCCGTATCTCGATGGGATTAGCGGAGATGAAAACGTGGTGAATGCAATTTTGAAGCAGTCAGCCGGAAAAGATGCTGTGCGCCCTGACATGCTCCTATCACTCTCGGTACTGCAGGTGATCCAGACCGCAGGTGCCGGGTGCATCGAGGAGATCTACGGGGACACCTACGCGCTCGAACGTGAAGTGATCCCTGACGCCCACGCACTGGCATCGGTCATCGATGCCTGCGGAAAATCCGGGCACGGGGAGATCGGCGCTTCACTATGCCTGCGGTATTCCCGGGATGCAGAGACTGCATGGGAGATTGCAAAGAAGCACCGGCTCAGCGTCATCAGTGCCATCCGTGCACTGGCCGGTGCTCCGGCAGCACAGGACGGGGTTTACGAAGTGCCGGATGCGATGCTTATCAGCGACGTTGCCGACGCGCTCGCCTGCCAGTCTACCCATGCGACGCCCATCGCGGTTGTGGCTCCCGAAGGCGACCGGTGCCGTATCTCAGCAAGGTGCCCGACCGGCATCGATGCGGACCTTGGCACCATGATACGCGGCATAGCAGAGAGCTGCGGCGGTTCTGGAGGGGGGCACAGGCTCAGGGCGGGAGCGACCATTCCATGCGCCCGGCTTGATATGTTCAGGAAAAGCTGGCAGACTGTGGTGGCGGCATGATGCAGATAGACGGCGTCATCGCTTCAACCCACCGCCACCCCGCCTGCGTGGCAGATGCGATCTGCCCGGACAACCTCTCATCCATGAAGACGGTTGCGACCGAGACTGGGGTAACAACCAGCATCACCGGCACAAAGCTGAGCTCGGTGATCGCATCGGTAGACGATTATCTGACAAACCTTGCAATTGCGGAGGAAACATGTTCGTTCGTTTCGCACTGACAGCAGAACTCGGCTTCAACAGCGAGATCCCGGAGGAGGCGAAAAGATCTGTTGAGACGACCGTGGCAGAATCGAACACGGTGCTTTTCAAAAAGGGTGTTCCCAAAGGTGTTGACGACCGGGAGATCGGCAGGATCACGGACTGGAGCGTGGAATCAAACGTTGTCAGGCTCACCATAGAAAGCGGCACATATACGAGAGCGCATGACGCCCTCTTCCGGTTTAAAAAACAGGCCGCTGCTGCTCTGGGGAAGTTCCGGCTCGGGCTGAGGGGGATCTCGATCGGTGAATACCGAATCGTTATGACCGGGGAGATCCCGGACGGTATTCATGTACCCAGCCTGCCGTTCATCCGGTCTTATGACTTAAAAAAGGACCAGCTGTCACTCGACCTCGCGGTAAGCGCAGCTGACCTTGAGAACAAGGTACCGGACCGGATCCTCAAGCTGATCGAAGAAAAGATACAGGCTTCTGCGTACGGGGGCAAGGGAGAGCACTGGGAACTTGTCTTTGCAAGCGCACCGAAACCCCGGTTGTTTTCCCGCGATCCGACAGAGGAGATGGTGAAGCGCAACTGGATCCGGCACGGTGCGTCCCGGGGACAGTGGATACACGGGCCGCAATCGGTGCAGCTCTTCCGTGCGTTCGAGCAGATCGTAATTGAACAGATCATCAGGCCGCTTGGGTTTGCCGAGATGATCTTTCCCAAGCTCACCCCGTGGGCGGTCTGGATGCGGTCAGGGCACGCAAAAGGCGTGTATCCCGAGATTTACTATGTCTGCACCCCCAAGACCCGCGACCCTGCCTTCTGGGAGGATGTCGGCGACTATTTCAAGGTGACCGGAGAGGTGCCCGTTGAGATGATCCGCGACAAGATCGACGGCCCGATCGGCGGGTTGTGCTATGCCCAGTGCCCATCGTTCTGGCCGTTTGTACAGGGCGAGACGCTCGGGACTGCAAGCCTGCCGATCAGGGTCTTTGACCGCAGCGGCACATCCCACAGGTATGAGAGCGGCGGCATCCACGGGATCGAGCGGGTTGACGAGTTCCACCGTATCGAGATCGTCTGGCTGGGCACTGCCGAACAGACTGTTGCGATGGCAGACAGACTCCATGAGGCATACCATACTGTATTCGAGGAGATCCTCGAGCTCGAATGGCGGTGCGCCCGGGTGACGCCCTGGTTCATGGCGCAGGAAGGCATGGTTGACGGCGGCAAGACAGCGCAGAAAATTGAAGAGGGGGCATGCGGGTGTGGCGAGCGGATCGGCACGACTGATTACGAAGCCTACCTGCCCTACAGCGACAGCTGGCTTGAGTTCCAGAACGTGAGCATCAACGGCGACAAGTACCCCAAAGGTTTCAATGTAAAAATCCAGAGCGGAGCAGACTGCTGGTCGGGCTGCTCGGGCGTCGGGCTCGAGCGCTGGACGGCGGCGTTTTTAGCCCAGAAAGGGCTTGATGTGGAAGGGTGGCCGGACAAGGTAAGGAAACTTGTCGGCGAACCAAACGAGATATTTAAATTCATGTAGGTGATTTCATGGCAAAAAAACAGGTTGGAAGAAGAGTAGAGGGCTGGAAAGCCAAGAGCTGGTTCAAGGTGCACGTCCCCGAAAACCTCGGCAAGGCGTACATCGGTGACACCATAGCAAACGACACCGAGAGTGTGGTCGGCAGGATCATGCAGGCAACTCTCGGCGAGATCACAAATGACTATGCAAAGCAGCACATCAAGATGCGTTTTAAGGTTTCATCCGTGACAGGCGATGCAGCATACACCGAGTTCGTCGGTCATGAGGTGACACGGGACTACCTGCGCGGGCTCATCAAGCGCCGGAGCACCCGTGTGGACTGCCTCGTCCCCATCATAACAAAGGACCAGAAGAAAGTCCGGCTTACGATCAGCTGCTACACGCTCGCACGGGCGAACGTCGGGCAGATCCACGCAATCCGGAACGCGATCACGGCTAATGTTCAGGCACAGGCCGCATCATGGGACCTCAACACGCTCGTGACCGGTATTGTGACCGGTGAGATCTCCCGCGACCTGTTCAAGGTCGTAAAACTGCTCTACCCGGTCCGCAGGATTGAGGTCATCAAGTCAAAGGTCGAACCGGTGGCAACAGCTGCCCCGGAAAACGTATAAATTTTTTATCAGGTGAAATTTTTCTTTTTCTCATATTTCATTTCCGGCCCGCGTATATGCCTGACCCGTTTTTCTGACCGTTGAGCATAAAAGCTCCCCCGACAAACAATTCCGGTAATGACCGCACGCAAGATCCTCTTTTTGGTCCTTGACGGCATCTCCGACCGGCCATGCCCGGAGCTTGCCGGCAAGACCCCGCTGCAGGCGGCAAAAAAACCAAACCTCGATGCCTTTGCCCGCGAAGGTGTCTGCGGGATTATGGACACGATTGCTCCCGGTATCCGCCCGGGTTCAGATACCGCCCACCTCTCCCTGCTTGGATATGATCCGCACACGTATTATACCGGAAGAGGCCCCCTCGAATGCGTGGGAACCGGTATCACCATGGAACCCGGCATGATCGGGTTCCGGTGCAACTATGCGACGCTCACAAAAGACGGGCATGTGAGCGACCGTCGGGCAGGACGGATCCATGATACCGCGGCACTGTCTGCGGCAATACAGGAAGGTGTCGACCTCAGGAGATTCGGCGTGGAGTTTGTGTTCAGGTCCGGCGCCGGGCACCGTGCTGCACTTGCGCTCAAAGGCGACGGGCTCGGGCACTGCGTCTCGTCTAATGATCCAAAAAAAGAGGGGGTGCCACTGCTTAACATCATCCCGTTACTACAGACTGAAAAAGACAAAAAGACCGCATTGGTCTGCAATGAATTTGTCAGTCAGGCCATGCAGATCCTCGCAGACCATAAGGTAAACCAGGAGCGGATACACCAGGGACTTAACCCCGCCACAGCAGTCCTGATACGGGGGGCAGGGGAGATGGGCAACTTCGAACCCTTTTCCACGAAATACGGGCTCTCGGGAAGCGTCATCTGTGCTGCAAGCCTCATCGCCGGTATCGGGACTGCAGTCGGGCTCCGGCGAGTCCATGTCGACGGGATCACCGGCTCGCAGGACAGCAACCTTACCGGAAAGATCGAAGCAGCTTTACAGGAGCTGCGCTCGCAGGACTTCGTGCTGGTCAATATCAAGGGGGCTGACGAATCCGGGCATGACGGACTCGCAAAACAGAAAACGGCCTTTATTGAAAAGATTGATACCGCAATCTCTCCCTTACGTACATTAAAGGACACCATTATCGTGATCTGCGCCGATCACAGCACCCCCTGCACGGTCAGGGACCATAGTGCAGACCCGGTGCCGGTTGTCATCGCTGGCGAGGGCGTCCGCACTGATGACGTTGAGAGGTTCGATGAGATCTCCTGTGCACAGGGAGGGCTCAACCGCACTCAGGGATTATCACTGCTCCCGATCGCGCTTGACCTGATCAACCGATCCCACAAATACGGCGCGTGAGGAGACATAAGTGGCAAAGGCGAAGCGACCCAAAAAACGCGTGGAAGACTGGCACCGGCACTGCCTTCTCCCGGACGGCACCGAGCTGCAGGAGCACAGCATCAAGACCGACCGTAACATCGTGATAGGCGAGTTCTGCCAGATCGATTACGGGCTCCGGGGAGCGGATGTGATCGTCGGTGACTCGACAAAGATCCGGGAATACATATGGGCGGACGGTGACGCCCGGGTAGGCAATTGGTGTGAGATCGGCAGCGACGTGGTCGCAAAACAGGACGCCTATATCGGCGAAGGGGCAAAGATCCTTGGCAAATTAAAAGTCGCCGGGACGCTGGACATAGGGGAACGGGTCGAGATACGGGAAGGCTTTGAAGCGACCGGGGCAATCGAGGTCAGGAACCCGATGCCGGTCATCATGTTCATCCTCATCTATTTCATGACGCTCATGCGGATCCAGCGGGAGGAGGACGTCGACCGGATCCTCGCTGACCTGTTCTCGGATGACGACGAGGAGTTCGAGATGCCGCTCATGATCCCGTCCCGTTCAAAGCTGAACATGAAGCTCTTCTCGGTGCCTTCGACCATGAAGATCGGGAAAGGGTGCCGGCTCCATGGAAATATCCGGGCGGGCTCGATCGACGTCCAGCCGGACACCGTGATCTTCGGGAGCCTCCGGGCAAAGAGAGGGGTCACGGTTACCAGCGGGGTGGAGGTTCACGGGAACGTGGAAAGTGGCGACGAGGTGTACGTGAAAAAGGGCGCCCATATACTCGGGGATGTTATTGCAAAGACCATCCGGCTCCATGAGGACGCGAGGATTGACGGGACTATTCAGGCCCCCCACGGGCTCCATATCGAGCGGGACTCATGAGAGCGGATGAGATTCTCGGGGTCGGGGCGGTCCGGTTCATCGAGCCGTCATTTGCCGATCTGACCGACAGCCATTTTACTTCGGTGCTTGCTTCGTTCCCGGGTGACCAGGCGCGCCTGCTGATAGATGAACAGGAGGACCCGCTCGCCTTAGCGTTCCATAATGACGGGGTATGGAATGTGGGAACGTTCCTCTGCCGGAAACCTTCCGCGGCTGCTATCGAGCGCTTCGAAGAGGTCAATGGCGAGATCTACCAGGAAGACCGCGTAGTCTGGGCGGCGGCGGTCAGGGAATATTTCAGCAGGGATATCGCCGATAATGTCACTCCGGCTCTGGACGACCTCAATAAAGACCGGCCTGCAATCATCGAAGATCTTGTCATGAAGTTCTGGAGCAGCGGGGCAGGGGAGACCTGTCTTGACTTCTGCTGCGGTTCTGGCGTCGGTTCACAGGTCCTGCGAAATCTGGGGTATTCACTGCTGTCCTGCGACAACGACCCCTCCCTGATCTCCCTTGGGCTCTCCACGCAAAGGCTGCTGCCGGAAGAGACGATCTGTATCAATGCGACCATCGCTTCAGATTACCTTGACCCTGTACCGCGTGGCATCGGCATCATGATGGGAGATATCAACCTGTTATCACAGGAACTCTGGCAACAGCTTGTCTCTGAATTGTTCTCGCTCACGGAGGAGACGCTGATCACGGTAGGCACAGAGCCCGAAGCAGAACTGATCAGGAGATGGGGAGAGGAACAGGAACGCACCGTTGAGGTTCATGAGAACCCAAAAGATCCGATCTATGACCGGTGGGTGTGTATCGCACAGAGAGAATAAAGGTTTTCTTGAGATCTAAAAGTGTCTCCTGTTTTAATTGAGTATCATTAATTTTCCATCACTCATTATTCAACCTAAACCCCGCCCCTGTAAACGTCATCGGGATTGTCTGGATATACTGACAGTATTGGTCCGGAAAGACTTCTTTAAAACAGAAGATACAAGGATTTTCAAGGGGGGGGAATTATCAAAAATACACTTCCTTTGATCTGATTGGATCCCCCCGGTTCGATTCCCACAACGATTCAATTATTAATGCCGCCCTTTTTTACTCCTTCCCCGGTGAACGGCCGGGTTATGGCGGGGGGGTTGCGCAGGTCTCCTGTCCCGGTTCCGTTTGTCCTGCTGTTCCGGTTTCTGTCCGGCGTCCTCCGCCTCGACACAGTTGAGTTCCGCAATGATCTCCAGCGGGTCGTCCATCTTCTCTGAAAGTTTCACCACCCGCAGCAGCCGGTTAATCCCGATGAAATGCTCCGCCATGACGCGGGCGAGCGGCATGAGTTCGATCGTCCCTTTCTCCGTCCGTTTCACTAACCGGTGGGAGACGAGCTCGGGCAGCACCGGTTCCATCGTCCCGACCATCATCGTGTTGATGCGCTCAAGTTCCGCCTCGTTCCCGTTGCAGACCACGGCATTTGCGACATACTCTTCCGAGCTGCCTTCCTCGTCATGCTCGGGTGCGACCTCTTCCATTACGCCTTTTAAGAGCCGCATCGCTATCTCTTCTTCGGTGAAATTGCTCTCCCGCGAGTAACTGCCCCCGGGCTCGGCAAGGATCACGACCCTGCCCAGATCGTGGAAATCGGGCCGCCCTGCCCGGCCCCCCATCTGGTTGAACTCCTGCACCGAGAGCCATTCCCTCCCCATTGCAAGGGAGTCAAAGATCACCTGTGAAGCGGGGAAATCGACACCTGCACCGAGTGCCGCTGTTGTCACAACTGCCATCAGCTTACCCTGCGCGAATTTTGTTTCCACGTCCCGGCGCTCCTGAGACGTGAGCCCGGCATGGTACGCCGCAGCCCGCATCCCTAGCGCCTCGGCAATCGTGTGGCAGCGTGCCCGTGCATTGGTGAAGATGATGCTCTGCCCACGGTAACCCTTGGACGAGGTTCGCTTGTACTCGTCGGTCGTCAGGTGCTTGATCGTCGGGATCTTCTGCTTCCGCTCCACAAAGAGAAGGTACCGCTCCAGCCCGACCGGACGGGCATCATACCGGACCAGCGTGCAGTTGAGCTTTTTCGCAAGGAGGTTCGGGAGCCCGATTGTTGCAGAGAGATAAAGGAACTGTGCCTGCGGGCAAAGGTACTTGAGCCGGGCGATCATCCCATCGAGCCGGTGTCCCCGTTCCGGGTCCTCGAGCATCTGGACCTCATCAATTACAACCGTCCCGATGTTCTTCATTTTCTGCCCGCACCGTATCATGTGGTCGACACCTTCGTAAGTCCCGACAACGATCGGGGATTCAGGGTTCCGGTCACCGACTTTGCGGGTCTCGGGAAGGTTGAGCCGGCTCACGCCCGTGAGAAGACCGCACCGTGCAAATGCACTGTACCGTTCAAAAAAGCGCTCGTATTTCTGGTTGGCAAGCGCGACGAGCGGCACAAGGAACAGCATCCTCCCCCTCCCTTCAAGGTAATTTTTCACTCCGGCCATCTCGCCGATGAACGTCTTGCCGCTTGCAGTTGCGGCCACGACCAGCAGGTCCTTTCCATACAAAAGCCCCGCTTCAACGGCAAGCTGCTGGGCCGGCATAAGCGCCCCGACACCGGATGCCTGCACGAATTGGCCGGGTAGGGGGAGCTCGGTGATGCCCTGTGTCGCGAGCGCCGGATGGGGTTCGAGCCGGTCAAAGAGCGTCTGCGCAAACGAAAGCGTATCCGGTTGCAGCGTGGCGAGCACCCGGTCCAGGTTCCGGAACTCATCGAGCAGCACTTCGAGGTGGGCGATCGCATCCCTGCCCAGCCGTCCGACCTGCGTCGCTTCCCTGCGCAGTTCCCGCCGTGCGCAGTCCATGCAGATCCGCTCCCCCTTCCCGAAAATCACCGACGTCTGGTCATCGAGCAGGGTGAACCGCTCATCCATGAGGCACATCCGGCAGGCATACGCCCTTCCCGCAACTATCTGGAAGCCGGAGAGAAACGCTTCGAACGGGGGATCGGGCTTTGTCAGCTGCACCTCGCCCTGCCGGAGCTGGGCGATCAGGTCTTTTGAAGGGGTATGCTTGAACTCTTTTTTCCCGCCCCAGCGGAGCCGGTACCGGGTCGGCCGGGGTCCTTTTGGCGTTTCGGAAAGTTCGCAGATGCCGGCTCCGCAGACGTGCTTCCCGTCATAAAAAAGGATACGGTAACTGCCCTTGGCGGGCTGGACGATGATCTTCATGGAGCGATCAGGTCATGGATCGTGTAGCCGAGCTCCACGCTCTCCAGCCGTTTTAAAAAGTCGGTAAACTCTTCATCGACGATCACGATCACGCACTCGAGCCCATGAAACGCTGCCTCGATCACACCCTCCCGTGCACCAAAGAACATGTCCGGTTTCTGCCCTGCTGCCCGTAGCGCAATGTACGCTTCGACGCCGACAGCGGCAACCACATCTGCCCCCTTGAGGACTTCTGAGAGACGCTTCCGGTTCACCTTGCGCGAACCCCCGTGCTGGATCCGTGGCACCTTGCAGACCCGTATGCTGCCCTCCCGGTGCTCGATGATACCATTGAGACGGGCGACACCCACGTCCGAGTCCTTCTTTGCATCCATTACCACGGTGCCTGTCGCGGCGTGTTTTTTCTTGCCGGCATAGAGCCACCCGCCCTTCATGTAAACTCCAACCTCATCGCCTTCAGAAAGGTCTTCGGCAGCGATCGCCGCCCAGACCGCGACCTGCTGGATGATATCGCGCCGGATATGGCGGGCATATGCTTCAAGGGACTCAGCATTGGCAAGGATCCATTCCACCCCGGATTTTGTCACCTCGTAATTGCCCCTGCCGCTTGCTGCGACCATTCCTTCCTCGACGAGTTCGCGGATGTACTCCGAGATCGCCTGCGGCGTGACGCCGAGTTTTCCTGCGATCTCCTGCTGCCTGACCGCCGGCTGGTGTTCGGCAATCTCGACTAAAATCTGGAGGCGGGTGACCTCCCGTTTGCTGCGCAGAATCGTATAAAGGGGGTCTTTAGCGCCCGGAATCAAGCCGCACCAGTCCCTGCCCCTTCACATCGAGATGGGGGATACGTTTTGCGAGCCCTTTGATAAATACCGGGCTGACTGCGAATTTGCGGGAAAGGTCGTTGATGGATGTCAGCCCTCCGCCCATCTGGTCTTCGATCTGCTCGACCACGGCGCGGAGGTTTTCGTCATTGGAAAGGGAGATGTAAAGGATATCAGAGAGGTCCTGCAGGTTGCACTGGAAGTTCGCCCTGAACTTGTTATAGGTCGCCCGGTACTCCTTGATCGGTTTCTCGCCCCGCTTTGGCATGCGCCACTGTTCCTCGACAAGGTTTCCTTTTTTGAGGATCTGGAGGCAGACCGGAATGGAGTCAGAGTCGATCTGGGAGGTGAGTTCTTCTTCGGTCATCCATGATTTGCTCAGGAGTTCGTAGACCTTTTTAAACGAGGGGTCATTGAACGTCATGAGGAGCGGAACAAGTTCCACGGGATCGTTTACTATCCTGATATGGCCCGGCACTGATAAAACCCTACACATATATCGCCGCTTAAAATCAATAAGGTTTTGTGGCACACGATGCGTAAAAAGGGCAGGGTCTTGGTCAGGGGGATCGTGCAGGGCGTCGGTTTCCGCCCGTTTGTCTATGCAAAAGCACATGAGATGAAAATTTCCGGTACGGTAAAAAATCTCGGGAGCGAAGTGGAGATCCTTGCTGCCGGCGACCGGTTTGAGGATTTTGTCTCTGCAATTACGCAGGGCCCGCCGCTTGCACGGATCGATTCGGTGCAGGTATTTGATTTCCAGGAGCCGATCGGGAAGGGGTTTGGGATCCTCCCGAGCGCCAGCGGGGCGATGACTGGCATGATCCCGCCGGACGTCGCGATCTGTGACGCCTGCATCACTGATATCTTCCGGAAAGGAAGCAGGTACGAAAATTACTGGGCAACCTCGTGCGTGAACTGCGGTCCGCGGTACAGCATCATCGAACAGCTCCCGTATGACCGCGAGCGCACGTCCATGTCAGCCTTTCAGGTATGTCCCGCATGTGCGGCAGAATACAACGACCCGCAGTGCCGGCGCCACCATGCGCAGACCATCGCCTGCAATGAATGCGGGCCTCACATCACCCTGTTCGATGCGCAGGGCAGGCGCATGGACTGCTGCGACCCGGTCACGGAAACGGCTGCACTGCTCGATGCCGGGAGGATCGTGGGTGTGCGGGGGATGGGGGGGTTCCACATTGCCTGCATTGAGGAGTCCGCCGATGAGCTGAAGCGCAGGCTGGGGAGGATCGAGCAGCCATTTGCCATAATGGTCCGCCCGGATGCCATCGACAGGATCGCGCATGTGTCGGCAGACGAACGGGCGCTCCTGTACAGCCCGGTGCACCCCATCGTGGTGCTCACCAAAAACGACCCGCTCGCACACGCCTCGATCAGCAACCTCCATACCATCGGCTGCATGCTCCCGTATACCGGGCTCCACCACCTGCTGTTCGCAAAGATTACCCATCCCCTCCTGATCATGACGAGCGCGAACATGCCCGGCTACCCGATGATCACCTCTATTGACCATGCGATGGGCCGGCTCTCCCGCGATGTTGACTTCTTCCTCTCGCACAACCGAACGATTGTGAACCGGTGCGACGACTCGGTAATGCGGGACGGTTACATCATCCGGCTCTCCCGGGGGATTGCCCCGAAGCGTACGGCGATCGACCTCGGCAAACGCTGCATCCTCGGAGTCGGTCCGGAACTGAACGCGAATGCAACCGTATACCGTGACGGGTTTGCCGTCACCTCGCCCCACGTGGGCAATGTCCGCAATCCCTCCACCCTCGATTACCTGAAAGAGACCGTTGGACGCCTCCGCCGGCTGCTGGGTGCGGACTTTGAGGTCGTCGCCCATGACCTTCACCCCCAGTTCCTCTCAACGCGCTTTGCACAGGATCTTGCAGATGAGGTGAAGGTGGAGCGGGTCCCGGTACAGCACCACCGTGCCCATATTGCTGCAACGACTACAAAACCCTGTATCGGGATTGCAATCGACGGTGTTGGGTACGGCGATGACGGTACGGTGTGGGGCGGAGAGGTCTTCTGCGGGCAGGTGCCCGATTTCAGGCGCGTAGCGCACCTCGCACCGGTGGGGATGCCTGGCGGCGACCTCGCGACCCGGTTTCCCGAACGGATGTTGTATGGCATCCTCCCCGAAGAAGAAGTCCTTGGCCTGCTCGCGTCCCGCGGCTGGTCCGGAATTGAACTCGGGGTGCTTAAAAAACAGGTCGCATCGGGTTTCAACATGGCAACAACGAGCAGCACCGGGAGGGTGCTTGACGCGGCATCGGCACTGCTGGGCATCTGCCGTGAGAGGACCTATGACGGGGAACCTGCAATGAAACTTGAGTCTGCCGCAGCGGGCGGGCGGCCGGAAGCATGGGACCTTGTGTTTTCAGATGCCGGGGGTGTTGAGATGCTGTCGACGCGTGCGCTGATGGAGTCTGCCTTTGCGCGGCTGCAGGACGCCCGCGCAGGCGACCGGCGTGCGGTTTTCAACATCGCCGCTTCGTTCCAGTATAACCTCTCCCGCGGCATCGCCGTCCTCGCGATCAATGCAGCGCAGAAAGCCGGCATAAAAACGGTTGCTCTCAGCGGCGGTGTTGCGTATAACCACATGATCCGCGAGACGATCAGAAAGGAGATTGCCGGCAGTTCTCTTGAATGCCTCTTAAACCCCGATTACCCTCTTGGCGACGGGTGCGTCTCGTTTGGCCAGTGCGTCTATGCCGGTGCAGTCCAGCGCCAGCGGGCATAGCCACGCAGCACACCTGAACCGGGAAGTTTATCTTTTTATAAGACACAAGGAGGGAACAAGGATGGCGCCTGCAGAGAAAGAGAAGGATAAAAAAGTAAAGATCTCAACCCTTGAGAAGGAACTCGCTGACCTCCGGCAGGGGCTCTGTGTCGTGCAGGACTATTACCATGACCTCGAAAAAGTGGGAGACAAGCAGGACGCGGAGGAAACCGTCGAAGTATCGATGCTAAAACCGCTCATGCGGGAGGATGAGGAGTTTGAGGGGATCTGGAAGTTCCATGACGAGATCCTCGTCCCGGATGCCCGCTCACAGGTGCCATGCATGCAGATGTACGAGGCATTTGTCACCTATTGTACCCACAAAGGCAGGGAGCCTGCAGGGCGCCCCGCGTTCGAGTTCGTGCTCCTGAAGATGGGGGCACAGCACCTCCATGAACGCAGCGTGTGGCAGGGATTCCGGATCCGTACGGACAGAACCTGAATATTTTATGCCCGTCCACCGGCTGACCCGGGGATCGGAACGTCCCGTAAAGGAATTACCGCCTCCTGCGATGGCCCACATCAGGATCACCCGGAACTCCGCCATCCCGCTGCTGGGCTCCCTCTATTTCGGTGTCATTGACCGGGGGACGAGCCTGCTGCAGGTCCGCCCCGGCTGCAAATGCAACCTGAACTGCCCGTTCTGCTCGGTCGATGCCGGGCCGGAATCCACAACGCGGACAGCAAGCTACGAGGTCGAACGGGGGTACCTTGTCGATTACGTGCAGGAAATTGCCCGGTTTAAAGGCAGCGGTGTCGAGTGCCATATCGATTCGCCCGGCGAGCCGATGCTATATAAGGAAATTTCCGGGCTGGTCACGGACCTCCGAACGATTCCTGAAGTACAGTTCATCTCCATGCAGACCAATGGCACGCTGCTCAATGACCGTACCATCGCCGCGCTTGAATCTGCCGGGCTCGACCGGATCAACCTCTCGCTCCATGCCATTGACCCTGCAATGGCGCAGGACCTTGCCGGCATCCCGGGGTTTGATATCGAAAAGGTCATGGATGCAGCACGGGCTGTGGCGGCAGGCAACATCGACCTGCTCATCGCACCGGTCTACCTGCCCGGAATAAACGATGCCGAGATCCCAAAACTGATCCGGTTTGCGCAGGAGATCGGTGCCGGCAAACGATTCCCGCCGCTTGGCATCCAGAAGTTCGAGCGGTACAAATATGGCAGGAGCCCCAAAGGCGTGAAGGTGCAGAGCTGGTGGCAGTTCTATAACCGGAGCATAAAACCATGGGAGAAGGAGTTTGGGTGCAGGCTCGTCATCACCCCGCAGGACTTCGGCACGGAACGACGGCCGATGCTCCCGAAAGTCTTTGATAAGGGTGAGAAGGCAACCGTTGAGATCCGGGCTCCCGGCTGGATCAGAAACGAACAGCTGGGTGTCGCCCGCGATCGTGTCGTTTCAGTGATGGGGTGCCTGAAGACTTCGGGTAACCTGAGGATAAAGATCGTATCCGTAAAACACGGCATTTATGTTGCAGTGCCGGTCTGATGAACACGAAAAAAACCGCAATATCTCAATTTGCTGACATTAAACAAACAATAAATATATATCTGCCCTTTCAAGACATTTAAAAAACGGGATGGTGTCGGATGGGATTTGTAATTTCTTCTATCATATGGATGCTGACGTTTCTGCGAGTGGTCTTTGCAATCCTCCTTGCTTCTTTTGGCATCTCGACCCTCCTTGCATCGTTTTCCCGACTCCTATTTGAACCAGCATCCTCAGACCTGATGGCCGTTGCCTCCTGGTTCGCAAGACCCCTCATTATCGGCATTATCATGATCATTGTCGCGTACTGGATTTCAAAAACACTTACACGAGTCCAAAAAATGGTTATCACCTTCTTTGTGTTCATTCTAAGCATTATTTTGTTTTTCCTGCTTGTGAGCGGGATGGGCTGGTTTACAGGTTCCGTCGCTAATGATATCTCGGTTTTCGCTGCACCTGTCAATACTTTGAATGATATCAACAACATGTCGCGGGTGCTGACCGGGGTATGATGTCCCGATACCCGCCATTCGGACTAAAGATGATACTTTAAAACAGGATTGCGATTCACAAGTCGAAGAATTCTGACGAATTCTTCTCCACCTCAAAATCCTGATGGACCTTTCGGAAATTCGAAGATTTACTGCGTAAATCTTCTCCTCCTCAAGGTTCTGATGAACCTTTCGGATTCTGATGAACCTTTCGGAAA
>LQYC01004627.1_pt1 | contig 29800 bp, 25 predicted proteins | sample 661771 | NCBI WGS metagenome assembly LQYC01 (sample SAMN03483023, study PRJNA281117) | bioreactor metagenome | isolation source: benzene-degrading methanogenic enrichment culture from a contaminated... | place: USA: oil refinery in Oklahoma | collected 2011-05
ATCTTTATCGGCTGGGTAAGTTTGTTAACCGGCAACCCCCGGTACTCGATTTTATCACTTCTTTTGCTTTTTATTCCGGGCGCGATCATCTTATTTTGCGTGGATGAAAAAGCAGGAAAACAAAAAGCACGCGAGTTGGAATCATTCGATGATGCTCGGTGAAATAAATTTTTATCTTTTTTCCGTGAATCGAAAAAATGTCTATGACACAGCACCGAAATAATTACCCTGCGCCTATCACCATCGTAGATACGATCAAGCAGGCCCATCAGCTCCATGAAATCTGGGGGAAAAAATTGATAAAAGGCAACTATGCTTACTAAAAATAAAGGAATTTTTATTTATTTGCTTCTTATCCTTGGCATTTTTTCGGTCTATGGGCAGGCAACAAATTTTAAATTTCTAAATTATGACGATTATCTGTATGTGACCGATAATCCCCATGTTCGTGCTGGTTTGACAATAAAAGAACTTAAATGGGCTTTAACCGATACAAGCACAACGGGTAACTGGCATCCATTAACATGGATATCTCACATGTTAGACTGCCAACTCTTTGGCATGAATCCAGGGAAACACCATTCAACCAGTGTTCTTTTTCATACCGCAAACAGCCTTTTACTGTTTATTGTTCTTCGAAAGATGACGGGTAAATTATGGCAAAGCGGTTTTGCTGCTGTTTTTTTTGCCCTCCACCCTCTTCATGTAGAATCAGTAGCATGGATTTCAGAACGTAAAGACGTACTGAGCGCTTTTTTCTGGATGTGTACGATGTTAAGTTATCTTTGGTATGTTAATCATCCTGAAATTAAGCGCTATCTGCTGACGCTTTTTTTATTTATTCTTGGCCTTATGGCAAAATCCATGGTCATTACCCTGCCTTTTGTGTTGTTATTGATAGATTATTGGCCTCTTTGTCGCTTCCGCATGAAAAAGGAAGAAGATACCGTCAATAATGTAAGAAAAAAGTTTTTAACCACTACTTTAGTTTTTGAAAAAATACCGTTTTTACTAATATCAGCAGTAGCCGGACTGGTAGCGGTTTTTTCCCAGCACAGCGGAAACGCCATAGCGCCTTTAAGCAAATTCCCTATAGGAATGAGAATCACCAATGCTTTGGTTTCTTATTCGACCTATATTGAAAAAACAATCTGGCCTCATGATCTTGCTTTTTTTTACCCTTATCAAAAAATAACAGAAGAATGGAAAGTTGCTGCAGCTTGTCTGGTTCTTGGTCTCATATCTTTTCTCAGTATCAAAACTATTAAGCGTTATCCGTTTTTTTTTGTTGGTTGGTGGTGGTATATTGGAACTCTTATTCCAGTAATCGGATTGGTGCAAATAGGAATGCAGGCCAGAGCCGACCGGTACACGTATATCCCTCTTATCGGTCTATTTATAATTATTTCATGGGGGTTTTCGCTTTTTGGGGCAGAAGGAAGGGTTCGAAAAATAATGTTTTCTTTGATCCCCTTGGTAGTAATTTTGAGTTTGACCAAGACGACATGGTCGCAAATTAAAACGTGGCAAAATAGCATTGCGTTATCTCGACATGCTATCAACGTAACAAAGAATAATTTTGTTGCTCACGATATTTTAGCAGATGCTTTAGTTGAGCACCATCAGAGTGAAGAAGCAATGCAGCATTACCAGGAAGCGCTCAAAATTAACCCTCGATATAGTGACGGATATTATAACCTTGCTAATCTATTCCTAAAGCAAAATAATTTAAATGAAGCTGCTAAAAATTATTATAGCGCACTCAGTTACAATCCCACCATGAAAGAAGCTCATAATAATCTTGGGGTTGTGCTTGCTCGCCAAGGAAACCTCAAGGAAGCAATAATCCATTTTCAAGAAGCCCTTAAAATAAAACCTAATGACCTCGGAGCGATGAAAAATTTTAAAAAAGCGTTAACGATGCTTGAAGTGAATAAAAACCAAAAAAAATAATTCTTTGATTACCAAGGCAACTGTATGTTTAACAAAAAAAAAGTTATCATCGTAATGCCTGCCTATAATGCGGCAACGACGATTCTCGCGACCTTTGCCGAGGTAATGGATCAGAATGTCGTTGATCTTGTTATCATCGTTGATGATGGAAGCCAGGATGAAACCGTTGCCCTCGCAAAATCTCTGCCCGGTACGATTGTTTTTACTCATGATAAAAATCGGGGTTACGGCGCTAATCAAAAATCATGTTACAAACTTGCCTTGGAACAAGGTGCCGATATTATTGTCATGGTACATCCTGATTATCAGTATACACCAAAACTAATCCCTGCAATGGTTTCAATGATCGGAAACGGTCTTTATCATTGCGTAGTGGGTTCGAGGATTCTCGGTGGATATGCTTTGAAAGGGGGAATGCCCCTGTGGAAATATATTGCCAATCGTTTTCTAACCTTTGTGGAAAATATCTTATTGGGGGCAAAATTATCTGAATACCATTCTGGTTATAGAGCCTTTTCCCGCCGACTCCTGGAACAAATACCCTTTGAAATAAATTCCGATGATTTTGTTTTTGACAACCAACTGCTTGCACAAATCATTTGGTTTGAATATACTGTTGCCGAAATTAGCTGTCCGACTAAATACTTTCCGGAAGCGTCATCCATAAACCTGTTGCGAAGCATCAAATATGGTTTCGGTTGTCTGCTAACTGCCCTGACATTTCGATTTGCAAAAATGAAATTTCTTTCATCACGATTGTTTCCCGGTCCCAGCTAATTTTTGGCTTTAACGTTTTCTATTATTTTTGTTTTATCTTTTTTCGGTATGGCTTTTAATTTTATCACGCCAGAAACTTTATTCGACAATCATTATCACCCTATCCTTGATCTGGTAGCGGGCCATTCCCCTTTCCCGCGCGCCCAAAGCGATCTTTTCTCGAAAGCTTCCAAGACAAGGGCAGCCCGCATTCATCTCGAAGAGACTGTTTTTTTGGGTCAAGTTGTTTTTAACGATTTGGAACCCAAAAAAACAGTAGAAGTTTGCGCGGGTTTCGGCATCCCCAGCATAACCCTTAAAAAACTTTTTGGGGTTACGAGTATTTGTGTTGATAAGGATTCCGGTAAAATGGCGGTTGGTGCACTCATCAGTCAAAAGCTCGGTATCGATTTAACCTGGGAACATCGAGACCTTTTTTTATATTTAAGACACTATTCTCAAGAACTCAAGGGCGCTACCTTGTTAGCAACAGCCGCTTATTGCCAGGATAAGAAAAAAGGACGACCAAAAGGATCAGGGGAAAAAGATCTCGTTCATTTCGCTCAGAAAAACCAAATGAATATTGCACTCCTGCCTTACCGGACCGGAGATATTATTTCTACCGGCTTTTCAAGTGAAAAAAAACGAGTTGAAGAGTATGAGAAGATTTTAACTAATGCGGGATATAAAGTAAAAAAACATTCTACCGAACTGCTTTTCCGGGGCCAGGGCGCTCCGGATTGGTTTTTTATTGATATCCTTACCGCTAAACTATAAATTTAAGTTTATTGAATAAACGTATCCTTTAAAAATCAACGACCCGTAGAATTATGTCACGATCTCATCAATCTATCGAGACTCGCGAAGAATTTTTTCGTAAACTCAAATTCCTCATATTTTCGCGGGTAATCATCATAACCTTCCTTCTCGGTTCAACGGTTCTCATGCATTTTAAAGAAAAATCGGTCTTTTTAGGACCGTACCTCATCTGCCTTTATGCGATTATTGTCAGCACGTATTCATTAAACCTCATTTATATTCTTGTTCTTAACCGAATCAAAAATCTTATCTCTTTCGCATATATTCAAATCGTTTTGGACTTAGTTTATGTTGCTGCTATCATCTACATCACGGGTGGTATCGAAAGCATCTTTTCTTTTCTTTTTATTCTTTCTATTATTAACGCGAGTATTCTCCTTTATCGCCAGGGCGGCTTTGCGATTGCTTCAGCAAGCAGCATCTTCTATGGAGCCTGTCTTGGTCTCGAATATTATGGTGTCCTTCCCCCTCTTTTTGGTCAGCCACCGGGTATTTTCACTTATAAGGCGAGTGAAATTTTTTATACTATCGTCATGAATATCGCCGGATTTTACGCAACTGCTCTTTTATCCAGTTTTCTTGCTGAACAAGTTCGCAAATCCAAGAAAGACCTTAAAGAAAAAGAATTAAGTTTAAACCACCTCGAAGCACTCCATGAAAATATTGTGCAAAGCATTGGAAGCGGCATTCTTACCTTAAATAATCTGGGTAAAATCACTTCTTTCAATAACGCTGCCCAGGTGATCACTCGACTAAAATCCACTGAAATTTTAGGAAAAAATTTTTATGAAATCTTTTTTCCCCTTCAGGATAAAACTATAAATCTAAACAATCTTCCCAAACGCTTTGAAACTTCCTTCACGCGTTCAGATGGTGCTACTCTTATTTTAGGATTTTCTTCTTCAATACTTCGAGACAAACAGCAAAACGAGATCGGTAAGATTTCTACTTTTCAGGATTTAACCAGTATGCGTGACATGGAGGAAAAAATTAAACGAATGGATCGGTTAGCAGCTATAGGAGGCCTTGCCGCAGGGATTGCCCATGAAATTAGAAATCCGCTCACGTCATTAAGCGGTTCAATTCAGGTGTTACGCGATGAGCTTGACCTCCATGACGAAAACCGAAAACTCATGGATATCGCGTTAGGTGAGACCAAAAGGCTTAATAACCTAATCACTGATTTCCTCCTTTTCGCACAGCCGGAACGAGGAGAGAAAAAAAAGTTAGATCTTTCTTCCCTGATCGAGGAAACCTTGGATCTGTTTATCCATAGTCCTGAGTGTAAACAAAATATTCGGGTCACAAAATCAATCGCACCGGATCTTTTTATCGAGGGTAATGCCGGACACATGAAACAGGTCTTCTGGAATATATTGAAAAATGCTGTTCAATCCCAGCCCGTTGGGGGAGCCATTCATATTGCCGCGATGATTGAAACCCGGGAAATCGCATCGGAAGAATATCTGCTAAACAGAAAAGCAAAAATAAGCATTAGGGATGCTGGTTGCGGAATACCCAAAGAAATACAAAAAAAGATTTTCGATCCCTTTTTTACCACCAAAGAAGAGGGATCGGGTCTGGGGTTAGCCATCAGTTACCGTATCATTGAAAATCATAAGGGCGAGCTGACTATCCGCAGTAAAGAAAACCAAGGAACTGAGGTGATAATACTTTTTCCTTTGGTTTCTAACAATCCGTAATACTATAGTGAACGGCTTAAATAAGTTGACACTGAAAATATTCCTCCATTCCGTTCCAGTTTCCTCAACGTCATTCCCGCGAAAGCGGGAATCCAGAGGGGTGGTTCATGAAGCAATGACTACGTTACTTCTTCCCTGCCCCTGGATTCCGGGTCAAGCCCGGAATGACAATAGCGAGGGCTACGGCATGGCAAAAGAAGAATGCCTCTTTATTTATGTCGTGCACTATAATTTTCCTTAAGATATTCTATCTTTTTTAACATAATAGAAACTTATGAGCCCAATAACCGTAGAAAAAACATCGGCAACGGTTTGAATTAAACGCGCAAGAATGGCAATAACGCTTGCCATCCCTGCTCCCACAAGTGGTCCCAACACCAAAAGTAAAATTCCTTCACGCACACCAATTCCTGCAGGAGCAAAGAGTGCCAGAAAGCCAATTACATTTGCTAAACAAAAAATTCCGACAAGTATAGGTAAAACGGAAACAGGCAATTCAACTATCGAGAAAATAACGAGAGCCAGCCCCAAAAAATACAAACTATTTAAAATAAAAGACCCGCCGACTATCTCTATCATCGTTCGCCAGGGAAAATTAAGCAAAATCGGCGGTTGTTTAAATAAAGTCAAAACTACATTTACAATTCGTAAATATAATCTCGGATGGAGACAAATAAATAAAAGCACCGCCGCCGCCAATAAAACGCCAATATAAAGGAGGTCCTGTCCAATAAGTATTGCCGGGTTTAATAAAACCAAAACCACACCAAGCAAAGAAGCGCCAACCAATCCCCATACACCAAGGATAAATATTGCTGTGGAACTCACTATAACGGGGATAGTAAACCATTTTGCTATCCCACTGTAACCAATAATGCTCCACAATTTTCCAGGGAGGTATTTAGCAAGTTGAGGAGCGCCATAGAGGGCAAAACCTTGTGCCCAAGAAATAAGAAATCCAAATTTTCGGTAATAGGTCCGCTGAATCCATGACCCAAATATATTTGAAGAAAACAGGATAAGAGCGCCCAATGTAATTTTTAATGGTCTAATCGTTAAAACTGACCAATTAACCTGCAGTATTGAATTATATAAGGCTCTTCCTACAAACCAAATCACCACAAGCAAAAGGATGCTCTTAATTGTTAAGATAAAAAAGTTTTTAACCATTTTTAAGGAATTTCGCTTAAAACATTAAGCTCGTTTAAAACCGAATAAAACCTATTTTGGTTATATTTAACCACTGTATCCGGAACCCAATAACTTTTCAAAAATGGAAAGATAATTTGTGGCGCTTGTATCCCAATCAAGAGAGAGTTCCTTAATTCTATGCTTGGCTTTTTCACCCATAATCTTTCGTTTAATTGGGTCTGCGGATAGTAAGCAGATTTCCTCCGCAAAGGTTTTAACATCCTCAACCTGAACAACAATGCCGGTTTCTTCAGTTAAAATTTCAGTAATTACCGGAAGTGCAGTTGTCACACAAGGTAAACCGGATGCCATTGCCTCAAGAAAAACAATTCCTCTCCCTTCGTGTCTCGTGGGAAAAACGAAAATATCGCATTGCGGAAAAATGGCTAAAACCTCACGAGGTGAAAGACTCCCCGCGCAGATTACATTTGGCCGTCCATAGAGACCAAATTTTTTTGGATCACCTGGTCCGACAACCAAAAATTGGACCGAACTATTCATTTTCATCGTAAGATCGGCAATTTTGGCAAGTATGTCGGCACCTTTTATCAAACGGAGCGCTCCAACGTAGAGAACAATAATTTTATCAGAACTAATGCCAAACCTCTTCCGAGGATCAATAATTTCCTCTGAGATTTCAACTCCGTCCGGGGTATAAAAAACTTTTGGGCCAATTAAGTTCCTTATATCCTTTGCCCAACTCTGATTTACAGTCGTAATTGCATCGGCCTTCCTTAAAATGAAATAACCCAGTCTTGTTACTCCCCTTTTAAAATCACTTCCTCGGATAGTAAGAACTAAGGCTTTTTTTCGAATTATTTTTGCGGGTAAAGCAAAAAACGCAGTGGGCAGCCAATTTACGTGGATAACATCACAGCCTCGAGAATAAATTATAGTATTTATAATTAACGAAATAAAAAAAAATGGGAGAATCAGCATCAGCCAGGGCCAACGTCGTAAATTTTCGGGGACACCACCATCACCGTAAGCTATTTTCATAAAAGGACGGGGCGCATAATAAAATCTCACAATTTCCATGCCATTTTTCCATTCTCTCCGTTTTGCCGATGGATCCCCGGGAGCAAGGATGGTAATTTTTGTCCCTCTTCGTACCAAAGCACAAGCAAGCCGTTTAATGAAGATGCCGCTTGGGTCGGAATTGTTCCGCGGATAACTCGTGGTCACCATGAGTATTTTCATAAATCATTTTTATATCACAACCCCTCAGCGCCCGGCAAGAGATTCCATTTTTATCACTGTTCTCATTTTGCTGGTCTTGACTGATAGGAAAAGAAAAAGAGCTTTTCTTGCAATGGTTATGAAAGATCAAAATAAGAAAATTTAAATTATTCTTGTATGATGATTTCGTAAAAAGTCGGAGATGTCACCCTGAGCCTATCGAAGGATGAAGATAAGTAATTGATATTACGTCATGCTTCGAAACTGTCACCCTGAGTTCGTCGAAGGGTCAGCATGACAAAACCCGCGAATTTTTACTTTTTACGAAACTGTCTTGTATAATATGTAATAAAATGATAAGTTAGTTTTAATTATTTTTATCGGGAAGAAAAATGTAAGATTGTGACATTTTTTTGAGACGTCTTGCCATAAATTGTCAGTGGTAATTTTTGACTTTATTAATAAAAAATTATCATTTTGTTTTTATTATAATTTTTTTTATTTATTTTCGGTACGCAATTTGCTTTCACATTAGTCAAACACTTTAGTTAAGTGATAATTGATAATTATAAACAATGAAGGAGGTGAAAAATCATGTTATTAAAACTAAGGCAAAAAACGAAAGGCTTTACCCTAATTGAGCTTATGATTGTTGTGGTCATCATCGGTATTCTGGCTGCCCTGGCGATCCCTAACTTCCTCAGGTATCAGGCAAAAAGCAAGCAATCTGAGGCGAAGACAAACTTAGGCGCTATTTATGTAAGTGAAACCGCTTATTTTGGAGAAAACGATACATATGCGGAACTTGACTCCCTCGAGTGGGCTCCAGAGGGCAAAACTCGTTACACATATGATGCCAGCCCTTCCGCTACAAGTTTTACTGCGGGCGCGGACGGTAATATTGATAATGAAACTACAGTAACCGACCACTGGACGATCGACGATCAAAAAATCCTTAGTAACACTGTCAATGACGTCATTACCTAATGATTAGTCTATGTTGAATACGTTTTTAACCGCGAAGGCAGGCAAACGTCTGCCTTCTTTTTTTATAAAGATTAAATTTTGACAGTTTCGTAAAAAGGCAAAATTCGCGGTTTTTGTGTCATGCTGAGCTGCGTTTACCCTGAGCCTGTCGAAGGGTCGAAGCATGACGTACTATCAAGTTCTTAATGTTCACCCTTCTACAGGCTCAGGGTGACATCTCCGACTTTTTACGAACTCATCAATTTCACCCTTTAAAATTTTTTTTGATGATTCAAAATAACTTTTATTTCCGAAAAGTTATCATCTCTGTTGTTCTTTTTTTTCTCTCTTTTACTCTTTTTCTTTCGACCATTTGCCCAAATCTTTACTGGCGGGATGCCGGTGAATTCCAGGTAGTGGCTTATCAATTAGGGATTGCGCATCCTGCCGGCTCTCCTCTGTATGCCTTGGCGGCTAAAATTTTTACCTTCCTCCCTTTTGGCAGCATCGCGTTCAAGGTAAATTTGGCCTCTGCTTTTTTTGCTGCCTTCTTGCTTGCTATTACCTTCCTTTTAATAGCCGAATGCCTCGATATTGTCTTTTTCCCTAACAACAAGAGTATATTACTCCTGAGCGGAACAATCGCGGTGTCTTCTCTTGCGGTTTCTAATACTCTTTGGTGTAATGCTATCCAGGCTGAAGTCTATACGCTCCAAAATTGTTTCATCGTTTTGATTGCCCTTTTTCTTGTCCGTGGTCTACGAAACAAAGAAAAAAATTCACTCTATGTGGCCGCTTTACTCTTTGGGTTGAGTGCGGGTGCCCATATTATCATGATCCTCTATATTCCGGCTCTTTTCTTTTTCATCTGGTTATTTTATCGAAAATTTTTTTCTCCTTCAAAGTTAGGCGTTATAGTAATGTTTGTCATCTTAGGCGCGTCGATTTATCTTTACCTCCCGGTTAGGTCAGCCGTTGATCCTTACTATGATTGGGGTAATCCCGAAAACATAAAAAATTTTATGGTTCATGTCACTGACCGCAAAGATTCCTCCATCCATTTCTCTTTTTCTCAGGAAAAATTTTACCAAAACCTAAAAAAATATGGTTTCTCTTACTTTGAAGAATTTTCTCCCTTAATCATTTTTCTCGGATTATTTGGCCTCACGGTCTTTTTTCGTAAAAATCGCTCTCTTATGCTCGGACTTACTCTGTTCTTTTTCAGCCATTGGTTTTTTTTCATCCGTTTCTGGTCTTCTTCAGCACCCTATATTACAACCTTTATTTTTTTTACTATAGCGATCGCCTTTGGGATTTACGCTATTTTGCAGAAAATAAAAATTTCCGCTTTACAAAAAATTCCTTTTGTGGGCAAATTTGCCTTTTTTCTCCCCGGCATTGTGATAACCGTGTTGATTATCCATCTGGTTTCTCTCGGTTATATTCATGCCAAAACCAATAATCGCGCTGATTACTGGGCCCCTTTTTATTTTCATCAATACATACTTGATCAAATCGAATTCAAAGGGGTGTTAGTAAGCACTCTTTATCAATTTGGGACCAGTTATTTACAGCAATGCGAGAATTATCGTACCGATATTACCAACCTTTTCCTCAGTGAAATATTACGGTCGGATTTCTTTAATACGGTAAGCCAAAAAAGATACCCCCTGATAAAAATTCCCCAGGTTGAGGGACTTAAAGTTGGCGAAGCCATTATAAATAGTAATATAAAAAATAAGGCATTTTATTGGGACCCGACTTCGTTTTATTTTCCGGCAAAAAACAACCTCCAACCAGAAGGCTTTCTTTTCTCCATCACTCCTTCTCCGCAACCAATTCGCCAAGAAAAAATAAATTCACACATTAATAAAATGACGACATTTTTTAATAATAAATCCTTTGGATTCGCTCAAATTTCCGACCCTGAAGAAATTTATTTTTATATTTTAATTTTGGTAAATTATTCGCAATTTTTCCTCGAAAGCAAAGAGTATTCCCTATCATTATCTCACCTCAATATGGCTAATCATCTTGATCCTAAAAACGCATCTGTCCTTAACGGATTTGGCTCATTTTATGCGACCATCGGAAATTTCATAACGGCTGAACAATATTTTAAAAAAGCCTTGAATATTGCCCCATCTGAGATTATGATAACTCAAAACCTGGGCCAACTTTATTTTGATAATGCAAAATATCAACCAGCGATTTTTTACTTCGAAAAATTTCTGAGAGAAAAGCCTAACACTCCCCAGGTCTTTTTGAATATAGGTATCTGCTATGAAAAAATAGGAAAAATGGAAGAAGCGCGACAATCATTCCGGAAAGTCATCCTTTTAAGACCAAAAAGCGCTACCGCTAAACGAGCGGAGGAACGGTTATCGCACATCGGCAATCAATAAGTAAAATGTTATGCATCGAATTCTCGTTTCTTTTTGATTTGTGGTCTTCATGGGTAAGCTACTCAACAGGTTGATACTTCCTCTCTTAATCGTTTGGACCATCTTTGTAACTTTCGCTTATTTCAATTATTTTCCCCACTTCATCGAAAAAGCCAATTTTTTCCTCAAAGAAATTTTCTGGGGAGTAATACTGATTATCCTTTGCATGCTCGCGGGGAACAGGATTATCAAATTATTTCATCTGAAAGATATCTCTCCGCTTGACGAAATACTCTTTTCTGCAGGAATAGGTTTGGGAACCCTCTCGATTTCTATTTTTGCTTTAGGTCTCATCCAAGCCTTCTACCCCTGGACGTTGGCTTTACTTCTCGCTGGGTTTGTACTGTTAGCTTCCCGTAATTATGCTTATGCGGGAATGTTATTGAACAGAGCTAAAACATGGCACCCTGCCCTCTCTCTGTCGGAAGTCCTTATTCTTTCCCTTATCTTCGGTTTTATAAGTCTTACCTTGATAAACACCCTGACTCCCCCTTTTTACCGTGACGCCCTTATTCACCACTTAGCCATTCCCAAATGGTATATCCGGCATCACGGTATCGTGAACATACCATTCTCCATTCCCTCCTACTATCCACCTTTCATGGAAATGCTTTACGTCGGAGCCCTTCTTCTTTCATCAGATATTTTCGCTCAATTAATCCACTTCCTTTTTTATCTGGGTGCCTTGTTTTTCACCTTTACACTGGCAATAAAGCTAACAACGCGCCCCATGAGCCTTCTGGCGGTTTTGTTGTTTGGCTCACTCCCGGTAGTATGCCAGGTATCTTCTGCTGCGTATTCCGATTTGGGCCTGACGTTTTTCACCGTAGGTGGGATTTTAGCATTATTTCACTGGCTTCAAACGCGTGCACAAGGATGGTTTTACTTGGGGGCTCTTATGGCTGGCTTTGCGGTTGGCTGTAAATATAATGGGTTGATAGTTCTTTTTTCTCTTTTAACATGCGTTCTTTTTACTTTATCTCGATGGAAGGTTCCTTTAAAACATCTCGCAAAAAAAATTGTTCTTTTTCTTCTCCTGGTATTTTTGGTTAATTCTTTTTGGCTCGTTAGAAACTTCTGGCATACCGACAATCCGGTTTATCCTTTGGCGAGCAGCTTGATTGGGAAAAATTCTGATTTTAGCCAATCCAAAGTCTCTCCTTATGAAATTCGAAACCTGCTTTATGGAGAAACTTTAAGAGATCAGATTTTGCTCCCCTGGACTCTCTCTGTTATGACCAAAACCAAAGCCCGCCATGAGCTGGATGGAGTCATAAGTCCTATCTTTTTGGTTTTTCTTCCCTTTTTCTTTTTTTTACCCGGAAAAACTCCAGAAATAAAATGGATAGCATATTTCAGCCTTCTTTATTTTTTGTTTTTTTGGGCGAGTTCTGTGGTAAGGCTCCGATACCTTATGCCTATCTATCCTCTCATCGGGATTATAACCGCCTTTACCGCAGGCGCTTTGGAGATAAAATGGAAAAAATTTTTTATTACTATTACCCTGAGTGTGGCTTTTTTATTGAATCTCTATTGGGTATTACAATATACTTCTATAGTTAATCCAATAAATTTTTTGATTGGAAAAGAATCAAGGCAAGCTTTTCTGTGTCGGCTTCTGCCTTCATACCCGGTATTCGAATATATTAACAATAAGCTTCCTAAAACTTCCCGAATCATGTTTCTTTATGGTGGGAACTTTGGCAATGACGGCTATTATCTCAATTGTGATTATTTTTTTGACTCACGATACTTAGGCTCCACAGTAAAGAATATTTTGCAAAAGTCCTTAACACCAGAAGAGGTGCGAAAAGAGTTTAACCGTATGGGGATCACTCACCTATTTATTAACTGGACCTTGCTTCACATAGACTTTTCTTCGTCGTTACCAGAAGAAAAATTAGTTTTATACAAATTTTTTTGCCAAAAATATCTTTATCTGGAATTTAAACAAGGGGGGTCATTCCTTTATTGTTTGCAATAATTCAACCTTAATGGTTGATGCCACGTTGCATTCAAAAGCAGATCAAGGCGGCAACGATAAAAACGTGAAAAGTGAGACGTGAAGTGTGAGGTGTTTTAACACCTTACGTTTAACTTTTTACGATTTACGAGAATTGACGAGGAGACAACAAAGATAGGCACATGAAGGCGACTTGGTATGAAACATCAGGAAAGCGCGAGGAAAAACTTTATGTACAAAGGTAAAACGATCGCTGTAGTAGTGCCGGCATATAACGAGGAAAATTTAATTATTCGAGTCATTGGTACTATGCCCGATTTTATCGACCGCATTATTGTTGTCAATGACGCGAGCACCGACAATACCCATATGGTTTTAGAAAATGAAAAAAAACGCTACGCTCATCTCGAAATAATAACGCACCAAAAAAACCAGGGCGTCGGTGGAGCTATTATTACCGGTTATAACCGAGCTAAAGAGCTAAAAATAGATGTGACCGTAGTTATGGCGGGTGACGCACAGATGGACCCTGTTGATCTCCCGGATATCATTGACCCGGTCGTAAGTAATGGAGTTGACTACAGCAAGGGCAACCGCCTTTTCCGAGGAGAATCCTGGGACATGATCCCCCATTATAGATATTTAGGCAACTCGCTTCTTTCCTTTCTCACCAAAATTGCCTCCGGTTATTGGCATATAGCCGATTCTCAATGTGGTTATACCGCTATTTCACTTAACGCTCTCACCCTCCTTGATTTAGACAATATCTATAAAAAATATGGTGTACCCAATGATATTCTTATAAAACTAAACATTGAAAATTGCCGCGCACGGGATGTTAGCATTCGGCCGGTTTACAATATCGGTGAAAAATCAGGAATTCGGCTCTGGAAAGTAATTCCCACGATAAGCCGACTTCTTTTCCGCGGGTTTTTTAAACGTCTTTTTATCAAATACGTAATCAAAGACTTCCACCCCCTGGTTCTTTTTTATTCTCTCTCTTTTATTACACTTCCCCTTAGTTTTATCTTTCTCTGTCGGACATTTTATGGTTACTATACGAGTGGCGTCGTGCCTCCAACCTCCCATTTGTTGTTTTGGTTTTTGTTTATCTCAGGAATTCAGACCCTTCTTTTTGCCATGTGGTTTGATATGGAATATAATAAAGACCTCAAATAAATGCCTCTATAAACAAATGAATTTCAAGCCTGTTTTAAAAAAATCTTTTATCTTCTTTGTCCTTATTTGTCTCTCGGGGAGTGTTTTTTTTATTCACCGTAAACTCCAAAAAATCCAGCCGCCTGAAAAATCGATGGAAGTCTATATGTATATCCCCTCCGGGGATTTCTTAAAACCCTTTACCCTCGGGTTTAGCCAGCTCATTGCCGATTATTTCTGGATAAAAACCATCGGTTACTTTGGTGAGCATCTTATGTCTGACCGAAACTATCCCTGGCTTTATCATATTTTAGATCTGGTTACTACCCTTGATCCACACTTTATATGGCCTTATTATTTTGGAGGGATTACCCTCAGCTTAGAAACCCAGCAGGTTAAACAAAGCAATCTAATATTAAAAAAAGCAATACACTACTATCCTGATAACTGGCAATTTCCTTTTTTCCTCGGTTTTAATTATTGGTATCATACCCAGGAACTCAGTAAGGCGGCTTTTTATCTTCAACGTGCGGCTCAAAAGCCAAATGCTCCTCGCTATCTAAAAACATTACCCGCCCGGCTTTTTAGTGCGGCTGGGCAAAAAAAAGCCGCTCTCTATTTTCTTTTCGAAATGAAAAAAAACACTCAGGATAGCCGCATGAAGGAGCAGATTGAAAAACGAATACAAGAAATATTACAAGGGACTCTAAAAGGTCCGCAAAAACCAAAAGCTCAGTTGAGATAATCTCTTTTATGGAACACATAATCAAAACTGAAAACCTTTCTAAAGAGTTCCGGACTCCGTTTACTTTTAAAAAAATAAACGCATTGACCGACCTTCGTTTGCAAATAACACGAGGAGAGGTCTTCGGTTTTTTAGGCCCTAACGGCGCGGGAAAAACCACCACGTTTAAACTACTATTGGGACTTCTTCATCCAACCCGCGGGAAGATTTTTTTATGGGGAAAGGATCACTATAAAACTGAACTCAAATCAAAAATCGGTTTTTTGCCGGAAAGCCCTTATTTCTATAGTTATCTCAAGGCAAAAGAATACCTCCATTTATGCGGGCAACTTTGCGGAATTAACTATAAGGAACGTCAACGCAAACTAAATAGTCTTATGGAACGCGTGGGATTGGGAGATCATAAAGATTCCCTGATCAAGACTTTTTCAAAAGGGATGCTCCAGCGTCTGGGTTTAGCCCAGGCGCTCATCAATGATCCGGAACTCCTTATCCTCGATGAGCCACTGTCCGGTTTAGATCCTTTAGGCAGAAAAGAAGTTAAGGACATCATGCTCGAACTAAAAGCGCAAGGCAAAACCATCATTTTTAGTACTCATATCCTCTCTGATATAGAAACCGTATGTGACCGAGTAGGTATTATCATAAAGGGTAGATTAAAAGACTGCGGCCCGATAGAAAATCTCCTCAACCCCAAAATAAAATCTTTTGAAATCTGTATTAAAGGCCTTCCGATAGAAACGATTAATAATTTAAGAAAACGAGGACTACCTTTGATACAAAGGGGAGAAGAGGCTTTTATTCAGGTAGAGGAAATGGAAGTTAATGAGGTGCTTCACGAACTTTTAAAAAGAGGCGGAGAACTTATTTCTCTTATACCTCGAAAAGAAACCCTCGAGGACATATACGTAAGTCAAATTAAATCCATCAAAAAATGACATGAAAATTATAGCCTTGGCAATTAATACCTTTCGAGAGGCCATCCGTGACAAAGTGCTTTACAGCCTTATTTTCTTCGCTGTCTTGATGATTGGGCTTTCGGTTATTTTAGATAACCTCACTATCGGTGAACCAACAAAAATCATAAAGGATTTTGGCTTAGCCTCCATTGAAATCTTCGGAGTGTTAATCGCAATTTTTGTTGGTATCGGACTGGTGTACAAAGAAATGGAGCGCAAGACCATTTATAACATTCTCTCTAAACCAATCCATCGCTATCAATTCATCATTGGGAAATACCTTGGCATAGTATTAACTCTCCTGGTTGAAGTGCTGACAATGTCGATTTCGTTTTTTACCATTTTATATTTTTATGAAGGGAAGATTACCGTCGCACTCTTACCGGCGATTGGAATGATTTTTTTAGCATTGATGATCATCACCGCTTTTGCACTCTTATTCTCTTCTTTTTCAACGCCTATCCTAAGCGGGTTATTTACGTTATCATTTTTTATTATCGGCCATCTTACTCCCGAGCTGCTTGAGTTAGGGAAAAAAGCAGACAGCCAAACTTTGCGCTATGTAACTGAGGCACTCTACTACATTTTCCCAAATTTAGAATATTTTAATATCAAAGGTCAGGTAGTTCATCACTTGCCGCTTGAAAAAGGATATCTTTTTTTTGCCTCATTATATGGACTATTCTATACCCTGATTATCCTTTTGCTTTCTATGGTAATTTTTCAAAATCGGGATATCAAATAACACTCTATCTCCTTTAAAAATAATTTTATGAACAAAATAAAAAAAATGACCGTGCGGGGTAAAATTCTTATTGGCGCGGGGGCTTTTATTTTATTTCTCCTTTTGGTATTCACAAAAGTTACCATCAATGCACGAAATGAATATCAAAAAGGTGACAAATTTTTTCGTGAAAAAGATTATAAACAAGCAATAATCTATTTTAACCGCGCAATACATTGGTACTCTCCGGGAAGTAAATCAGTCACAAACTCAATCCAGGCACTTTGGGAAATCGGTACGCAGGCTGAACATCAAGGAGATACTGACTTAGCTTTAGATGCCTTTCAATCCATCACCAGCAGCCTTTATTCGGCTCGAAGTTTCTACACTCCCCATCAAGAATGGATCGCAAAATGTGAAGACCAGATAGCTACTATTCGTGCTAAGCAAGAAGAAGCACGTTTACCGAATAAAGGAATCCCTTTGGGAAAAAGAAAAGAAGCGATATTAAAAATACTAAGGGTGAAGACCGAACCGGATGTTTTTTGGTCAATGATTGTAGAAGTCGGATTTTTGGGCTGGATAGGTTGTGCTATTGGTTTTATCCTTCGTGTTTTTATTGGTGAAAAAGGATTTAATTCAAAACGCGCGGTTTTTTGGGGGGTTTTAATTCTTTTTTTCTATACTCTCTGGATCGTGGCTATGTTGAGAGCGTGAACATGAGCGCATTGTTCATCTGAGGATGATTCTCACCAATAAGAGAAATTTTTATTTTTTCGCAATGAACCGAGCTTTAGTTTTTTTAACCTTAGCTTTTCCTTTCTTTTCACAACCTCTTGATCGGCTATCTACTAAGATTGATGATACTGTAACACGTTATGTTTTTGATTATCCTATAACGAGAAGTACTTTTTTTCTTAGAACTAACTTTTAAAAACCTTATGGATCATGATACGCTTATAGTCTTTTTTGATAATAATGCACAAAAACGAGATACGTGGATAAAAAAGAACCACTATTATAATCAAACAATACTCGAGTTCATGCAATTTCATATTCCTGCGGATAGCACGGTTTTAGAGATTGGCTGCGGAACGGGGTTTCTTTTGAACGCGCTTTCACCAAAAAAAGGGGCGGGTATTGATTTTAGCGAGGAGATGACAAAAACAGCGTCGAGTAAATACCCTCACCTGCACTTCATCACTGCTGATGCCCTTGATTATCACCTTGAGGGGACCTTTGATTATATCATTATGACTGACACCATCGGTTATTTGCGGGATATCCAGGGTGTCCTCAAAAATATCCGGCAAAACTGCACCAGCAAAACGAGAATCATAATCACTACCTATAATTATTTATGGGAACCTATCCTCAAGTGTGCTGAAGCATTAAACCAGAAGATGAAGCAACCTTTTACCAACTGGCTCGCGCCAAAAGATATTGAAGGGTTGCTATGTTTGGAAAACTTTGATGTTATCAAAAGTGGAGAACTTTTGTTATGTCCAAAATATTTTCCGCTGCTCGCGCACCTGTGCAATAAATACCTCGCTCACCTCCCTTTCATAAGACGACTCTGTCTGACACACTATGTCATTGCAAGGCCGATTAACCTTCCGAATTCGACACGTGATGAAACGGTTTCTATCGTCATACCTGCAAAAAATGAGCAGGGCAATATAGAGGCAATCGTAAAAGCCCTACCTCAGTTGGGGAAAGAAACTGAAATAATTTTTATAGAAGGCGGTTCAAAAGACAATACCTGGGAAGAAATCATAAAAGTCAGCAATAACTATAAAGATAAGAAAATAAAATTTGCCAAACAAGACGGCATAGGTAAAGGAGACGCTGTTAGGAAAGGTTTTGACCTGGCAACCGGAAACATACTCATGATCTATGATGCTGATATGACGGTGCCGGTCAACGATCTCGATAAATTTTATGAGGCGGTTGTCTCATACAAAGGGGAATTGATCATCGGCAATCGGTTAGTGTACCCTCTGGAAAAGGAGGCCATGCGGATATTAAACTTGTTGGGCAATAAAATATTCAGCCTTATCTTTTCATGGCTGTTAGGACAAAGGATTAAAGATACCTTATGTGGAACAAAAGTGATCGCTAAGGAAAATTACGAGGTCCTCAAACAGCACCGGGACTATTTTGGCGATTTTGATCCTTTTGGCGATTTTGACCTTATCTTTGGGGCATCGAAGCGTGATTTAAAGATAGTCGAAATTCCCCTACGTTATCAGGAAAGGAAATATGGGGACACAAACATAAGAAGATTTTACCATGGCTGGCTGCTCTTAAAGATGTGCTTCTTTGCGATGAGAAAAATTAAATTTGTTTAAGTTTTAGTGTTTAAGGGCTTTGATAATTTTATTTAATATCTCTTCTGCGTCTTCAACCGGCACACGGCATGAGCCTGCTCCTTGATGCCCCCCGCCACCATAATGGGAGAGGAGTTCTCCCACATTGATGTTTGACGTTTTATTGAATATGTTCTTCCCCACTGAAATGCCAATCCTGCCCTTCTGATGATAATCGCGGAAAATCTTTACCGAGATGTTCGACTCCGGAAAAAGTGAGTAAACTAAAAATCGATTTACTTTCCCCGGGAAATTAATTCCTCGAAAATCAGTAATAACAACATTGCCTTCTTGACGCGTGTTGTTTAAAAGAAGGGCATGATAAACTTTAAAGTCTTCTAAGACCTGTTTACACCGATCCTTAACCTCCGCATCCTCCATAACCAAAGCAAAAGGTTGCTCTCTCAGAAGATGTACCAGTTTGATCCAATATGGCTCATCAGCTTGGCTATTAGGGTCAATGGTAAAAGCAAGCAACACACAACCTCGCGGCTCAAAAATGTCCGTCACCCCCAAGTCGCCGGAATCAATCCGGTCGGCCTCCTGCACTAATGCTTCGTAGCGAGTCAATGACCCCGGAGGATAATAGTCAAAAACCACACGAGCCGCGCTCGGAGCAAGCGAAAATTTTCCTCGAAACGAACCAGTTACTTGGTTAGTAATATGATGATCAAACCAGAGATAAGCATTTGGATGATACGGGAGATTCGCCACAATGTCTTCAGAACTCATCTCGAATTCGCGATCTTGCATTGCTTTAGGTTCAACAAAAAGAAACCGGTCAATTCGTTCCTGGGCGGTTAAAAGAACTCCGCAAACGATACCATCAAAATCTGCTCGAGTAATCAGTCGCATAGTAACCTTGCTTACTATCACTTGTTATCGTCTTCCACTGCTGATATGAGGCGGTCAAAAAAATTAGGGATTGCTGAGGTAACGCGATTCCAGTTGGCGATCTGGGGCGCGCCGAAAGGATCTCTTTCGAATTCATCACAAGCAAGCTCAATTCCCTTCACAAATGTCTCCACTGAGACTGACTCTTGATGCCGGTCAAAAAACAGTCCGTCAATTTCGCTGTCATGCCCATACTTGGCGATAAAATCCTGGGCAGTTCTCAAATAGGTCGCTTTTAATGTTTTAACCCATCCGGAAGGGAAAATCACGCCCATGCCGGCCATAGTCCTGAAGATAGTTTTGGCAATATCAATACTCATTTTATTAAGGCCCGTTTTGGGGTCGGTCTCGGAAAGGGGCTGGTGTTTGTGTTCGTAGTTATCAGCAATTTCTACCTGGCAAATTCTCCTCAAAGAGCAGTTGCGATAAACTTCTGCCAGCACCCCCACTTCTAACCCCCAGTCTCCGGGGATTCGGTTTATCCGGGCTAAATCAGCGCGCATCGAAAATTCTCCAGCCAAGATATAACGGAATGAATCAAGATACTCTAAAAAATCAACGCGTCCTATTATCTTTTTAAGCGCTCGAATTAAAGGGGTTACAAAAAGGCGGGTTACTCTCCCATGAAGTCGGTCAGTGACTCGCGCATAATATCCCTTACAGAATTCATAATCAAGGTTTGGATTTGCCACTGGATAACAAAGTCGTGCTAACAATTCACGATTATAGGTAACAATATCACAGTCATGAAGCGCAATGACATCGCTTTTTCCCCGGGCAAGTATGTAACCATAAGCGATCCAGGCGGAACGGCCTTTACCATCGCCGCCGGCAGACACGCCTTCCTTTTCGAGAATAGAGTAAAGCTCCTGAATATTTTCTCCGTCATTCCAAATAATCGCCACCGGACGATTAAAAGAAGCAAACATTGCTTTAACCTCAGCGAATTCTTCTTTTTTCGTTCGTCCGAGGGTAACAATAATCTCGTTTAGGTAATTGACTTTCGAGATTTCTGATAAAATGTTTTTGATCGGCTTTGCCGTGAGATCTTGGAAGAGCGCCGGAAGCACTAAGGCTATGGGGCGTTTTTGGGAAAAGCCCTCCAGTTCTCTTTCCAGCCTTTCAACATCCCCCGGCTTAAGACGATGAAGATTGGTTATTTCGCCATTGTGAAAAAAGTCAGCCATTGTTCACCTCCTGCGGAAGATTACTATGGTCTTGCCTTTAGAGAGAGACTTTCCTTAAGTGATTATTAATCTCTTCACTCTCTCCCTTCTTTTTATCCCAGATACTGATAAGGTAGTCTTTGTTTTCCTCAAATTCAACCGCCTGCTCCTCCACAACCCGCTCCGCTTCGCGCGAAGACATTTTCCTGGTCTGGTTGATAAAAGCAGCAACCCGACCATAGTAAAGGGGCGTAATGATCTCCACCAGCTTAATCCGATTAAACCGCCAGGAATGAAACGTGGCCGCCAGTTCATAAAGGATTAAGATCCAAGCGTAAAGGGAAAGCGAGAATTTCCGAAAAGGAAGTTTCCGGGCTGATTCAATTTCTTTCACACAATCATCAGAAAGAATCTCACGATACAAAGAGCCAAATTGTTTTGCGCCAAAACGAAATTTTTCGACTATCCTTTCTAAATTCACTTCGATTGCCTCAGGCTCAATAAAGTCATCTCCGCCGAACGTTTCTACTGCCATACTCCCCTGAATATTCTTCCAATACCATTCGTTTTGTTCCATCAGGGTGAATAAGGTGCCAATTACCTGACGAAACATGGGACCAAGACTTTCCGAAGGATCCTTGGCATCGTGAATCTTAACTCCCAAACGGGCCTGAGAAATTTTGAATCCCCTGATAATTGCCTGGGTGGTCATCCAAATATCAATCCCATAACGCGCTACATCAGTATTCCATACATTCTCTGTAATGTAGGTTGAAGCCGCATCCGTGGAAAAAGCAAAATCCCCCCCAATCGGCTGCCGGATGCGTTTCCCGTAAAGAGCGCGAGTTAAGTTGTAGACAACGTTATTGGTAATGGTCCCATCGTATTTGTAGCGGGAATAAATCGGGGCAACGAATTGGTATCCCCAATCCAAGATTGGCTCGAGAAGGTGTTTTATCCAATCTGAAGTAATGCTCCGTAAATCCGAATCAACGACCGCGCAACCATTTACCTTGAGACGCACCGCGGTTTCAAAAATGGAACGCAATGCGGTACCTTTGCCCGCTTGCCCGCGATAAATGGAAATAATTTTTTCCTGCCACGGTTTGATTTCAAATTCCTTGGCTACCTCACGGGTATCATCAGTAGACCCTCCATCAGCGACCAGGATAACGCACTTTCTATCCCGAAAGTGATGATAAAGCCCATGGCTCACCATCTGCATCACATGCGTAATGGTTTTCTCATTATTGTAAGAAGGAATCCCGACTAAAATATCCGCCTGCTCAATTTCTTCAATTCTTTTTCCTGTATAGGATCTCAAGGCAGTATCGTAGACCATTAATCCCCCGCAAATTAACCTCGTAATACATTCATGAAAAACATGATGTCACACTTTCCAAACAAATAAAAAAGCCACTACCTAAACGCGCAGATAGAGGCCCGATTATCTTCTGATACCCTTAACCACTGGAAATAATTAAAAATCTCCACGCTCAAAATACAATTATTAAAGTTTTACTTTTATTTTGTTATAATTCGCAACTCATGTGCAAATTATAACAAAAACTATTTTTGTGTCAAACATTTTTGGAGATTTAATATCAAGCCTTCAGTTTGCCTATTGATTTGCAACTGATTATGGCAATAATTGATTTTTTAGGGATAAATAAGGTATATAGTCGGTTATCCGAACCTTTTAATTTAGTTTGCTGACGTCTGTGTTTATTTACTATCAACGCAATGAGTAAGAAAACCTTCTCCGGAAACCGACAAAATGGTCCAATCTTCAGCAAATAAAAAGACTCCCCTTATTATTTTTACTGACTTGGACGGTACCCTTTTAGATCATTACAATTACTCTTTTCATGCTGCCCAGGAAGCCTTAAAAAAAATTAACGTTGCCAAAATACCTTTGATCTTTTGCACAAGCAAAACGCGCGCAGAAATTGAGGTGTGGCGAGAAAAGCTGGGTAATTCTTACCCGTTTATCAGTGAAAATGGAGGGGCAATCTTTTATCCCCAAAAAGAAAACTATTCCGATTCACATCAAACCTGCACTCGTAATCAATACAGCGTGATCGAACTGGGAACATACTACCCAGACTTGCTTAAACAGTTCAAGAAGTTAAAAAAAGTTTTTGGCGAAAAGATTCGCGGATTTTCAGAAATGGCCGTATCTGAGGTCGCAGATTTTACGGGCCTCCCGGAAAACCAAGTCGCCTTGGCACAGAAGCGTGAATATTCCGAGCCTTTTGTTTTTACGGGTGACAAGGGTGAAATGAAAAAGTTACAAATTCTCTTGAAAAAATGTAAACTCCATCTTACCCGAGGAGGCCGTTTTTTTCATCTTCTCGGTGATAATGATAAAGGTAAGGCAGTAAGCATCGTCATCAAGGGATATAAAAATGTCTATCCGAAGTTGAAATCAATCGCCATCGGGGATAGTTTCAATGATCTCCCCATGCTTCAAAAGGTAGACATCCCGGTTCTCGTGCAAAAACCAAAAGGGATTTTTGATGAAAAAATTTCTATTCTCGCTAATCTTATCCGAGCCCCGGGAGTGGGGCCAGAAGGATGGAATAAAGCGCTTCTAGCCATTTTAGCTCAATATCTTTAAAATATAATCCGGCATCAACTTACAGATTTTTATCGCTTCGGTGAGACATGAAAAGCTCTTATGTGGATCTTATAATAATTGTAACCTACCTTGTTAGCATTACGTTCATCGGCATCTGGGCCGGCCGTAAAGAATCGAACCTCAATGATTTTGCACTCGGTGGCCGCCGGATTCCCTGGTGGGCGGTCTTGGCTTCGATCATCGCCGCTGAAACCAGCGCCGCCACGTTCTTAGGAGCGCCCGCTGAAGGATATCGAACCCAGAACATCCTCTATGTTCAACTCACTCTCGGAACTATTTTAGCCCGTATTCTGATCGCCTGGCTTTTTATTAAACCTTACTACCATTATAACGTTTATACGGTTTATGAATTTTTAGAAATCCGTTTCGGAAAAATTTCCCGCACCATCGGGAGCTTTATTTTTCTCTTAACTCGTGTTCTGGCAAGCGGTGTGCGGGTCTATATCGCTTCGGTAATCCTGGTGGTTGCCTGGAAATTTCTTACCGGCGCTTCACCAACCTTCAGCCAGTATGTCATTTCCATTCTTATCATGACCGTGATAACCGCGGTTTATACAATGATTGGGGGGATAAAGGCGGTTATCTGGACTGACCTCATTCAAGCGGTGATCATGTTCGGCGGAGCCGTTGTTTCTCTCCTGACCATCATTACCCTTATCCCCGGTGGCTGGGAGGGAATAAAACTGGGAACAAGCGGTTTTGCCAGCTTCAAGGTTTTTGATAGCGGCATGAATGGTTCTGGTGATTTATGCACTGCTTTGCTTGGGGTTTTTAACCAGGAGTATACGATCTGGGCGGCTTTGTTTGGCGCTACCTTTCTCACCCTCGCCACCCACGGGACGGATCAGGACATGGTCCAGCGAATGCTTACCGCTACTAACTATAAGCGAAGCCGTATTTCGCTTATTCTTTCGGGGATCGCCGACATTCCCATCGCCCTTACGTTTGTTTTAATCGGCATCTTTCTTTTTGCTTTTTTCCGGGTTGCTCCTGACCCGCAACTTCCTGCCGCGCCGAATGAGATTTTCGCCTATTTCATTATCAATTACATGCCCAAAGGAATCCGCGGCCTTATTATCGCCGGGGTATTTTCCTCAGCAATGGGGTCGCTAAGCGCGGCGCTCAATGCTTTGGCTACCAGCGCGGTAAAAGATTTTTACATTCCTTTTGTCAAAAAGGACGCAAGTGAATCACACTATGTTCTGGCGGCCCGCATCTTCACGGGGATATTTTCAATCCTTCTGGTCATGGTGGCGATTATTGCCTCCTACCAGGTTCTCCATAACCCTAAAACAACAATTATCCCCATGGCCTTAGGCATCATCGGGTATACCTATGGCCCTCTCTTAGGAGTGTTCCTCATCGGCATGCTCACCCGCAATCGAGGAAATAATACCGGTAATATTATTGCAATGATCTGCGGATTTCTAACCGTGCTCGTCCTCAGCGGAACCGTCAACACCATTCTCGGTTATCTTGAATTGCCAATAATTCCCATGCCCACGATCGCCTTTACCTGGTATATCATGTTCGGCAGTATCGTAACATTTGTCGTTGGTTTACTGTTTCGCTCCGCCAACAAATAGATTAAAAATACTGCTTGACAAAACGGAAAGTGACCTATAAATTTTCCACAATTCGTTTTGTGTCACCGCGACACGTCTGGAGTTTTTTCCGTTCATTTAACTGCAATCCACCAAGTGGTGTATGACATTTTTTAGCTTTTATCGAGGACGACGTTTTCTTCAGTTTACAAAATGCTTTTTTTTCTTGACCGCGGTTTTGTTGTTAACGCTGTCACCGCTGCTTCATGGCTTGCACCTTTCAACCTGCAATCACAAGCACAATGTCGGAAGACTTGGGAATCATCAGGTCTGTAATCACGATAAACAAGGCTCCGCCGGTTCAACAAGTAAATGGCCGGCAATAAGGAGTCGCCAGGGCATCGAAGACCGCCAACACAACCCGTACACGTGTCCTCTGTGCCGGACTTTTGCTCAATTAATGCAGGGCGGATGGTTTACGCCCTCACAAATTAATCTTGGTTCAACTGAAATTCATCAGTCAAGCAAACATTCAAAGAGAATTGTCCCCAGAACTTTTTTTTCCTTAAACAGCAATCCTCGCGATCCCCCTTTCTTTTCAATATAACTTCATTTTCTTTAATCTAATTAATCCGGACTGTCCGACAAAGTTTTGTTGCGTAAAAAACGCGATTGGAATCAGTATCAGGATAGTTATTAATGGGAGCACTAAATTGATTGCAATCCTATTTGACGGAATGGGCTGCGGATACGTTTCAATTTCACCCTCACCCAGACCCTCCCTCAAGGGAGAGGGGATTTTCGATAATTTTCTTTTCCTTCCTCTCCCCTTGGGGATTAAGGTGAGGGGGCATTATGTCATCATATTTATGCTCGGATTAATATGTAATTTTTTTGTCAAAAAAGGTGGTAACCATATGAAGTTTCTACGGTTCATAATGGCAGTAGTAGCGGTTTCAATAATGTCTGCTGGTATTTTACCGGCAGAAGAAAAAAATGCAGATAAAAAACTGGCTGATAATTCAGTAAAGGAAGATGTAATAGAACTGGAGGCTATCGTGGTTACGTCAGAATCGGATGACAGGCAAAAAATCGAAAGCCGTACCTTAAAAACCCATAAAGTTGTTGATTTAGCTGAAATTTTGTCGGATGAACGGGTTGAGGTACAGATGATACGCAAAAGCGGATACGGCAACGAAGTTTCCATGCGCGGCTTCGGTCAGGAAAACCTGAAAGTTATGGTGGACGAAGGCATTCTTGAGGGAGCTTGCGGCAGCCGTAAAGACCCGTCTCTTTCCCATATCAACATGCTAACGGTTCAGAAACTGGTGCTCCAGCAGGGTCCTTTTGACGTCACCAAACCTGAATGCCTCGGTGGATATGTAAATGTGATCACGAAAAAACCGCTCCCCGGCCTTCATGGAGAAATCCTTGGAAAGGTCGGTAGCTATGGTTTTTACAGTACTGGTCTTCTAACAACTGGCGGCAACAGCACAGCCCAGGTGCTTTTTGGATATAATTACTCAGAGTCCGATCAATACAGGGATGGGGGAGGCAACCGACTTTGGAAGGTTCGCGAATCTATGGCAGCTTCCTATAATTCAAAAGGACGTCACGCGGATGCTTTTCAGAAGCACGATGTTTGGGGTAAATTGCAATTTACGCCCAACGAGCATAATACTATTCTTTTGGAGCATACCTACGGAAGAGCGGATGATATCATTACCCCACGCGTGGTGTTTGACACGGAAAAAGAATTAACTAACCTCAGCAAAGCAAGTTGGGAAGTAAAAGGGCTTAACAATTTCTCAAAAAAACTTACCGTTTCGTTCTACCGTAATGAGGTCGATCACTATCCATTTCAAAAATTTCGCAGTATTTCCTCACCGAAAAACAATAAGGTCGAGTCGGTCATAACCGGCGGTGGAATCCAAAATATAACCAAAACCGATTTCGTCACCTTAATCTACGGAATAGACGTGTACTGCCGGGATTGGTGGGGAGATGTGTATAACAGTCTGACCGGAATCAAAATCAACGACAACCTTATCCCCTCAGTAAAAAGTCTCAATAACGGCGCCTATTTCAAGGCAGAACGGGATTTTAAAAAATGGCACGTCGAACTTGGGACACGACACGACCGCTTCCAACAAAAAGCAAAAGAAAAATTGACATTTACTGAAACGGTGACAGACGATAATCGTCAAGTTGACCATCTTCTTGGCGGTCATATCTCGGCAGAATATTTTCTCTCCGATTCTGACACAATTTTTGGCGGCATCGGTCGCGGTTACCGGACTCCGACGGCATGTGAGCGGTACATACAAGGCAGTCCCACGTTTTTCGGCAACCCTACACTTGACCCCACCGCAAACACCGAGGCGGATATTGGCTTTAAAGTAAAGCGCAGTCGTTGGTGGCTTCAGGGAAAAGCCTTTTATTCCAATCTACAGGACTACATTTACCAGGAGTACAACCACGCCGGTTATCAAACCTATACAAATATAGATGCTTGTATTTACGGAGGTAATCTCACATATCAGGTTGATCTTCTTAAAGATTTTTCCTTGGACGGGGGAATTGCTTTTCAGCGTGGACGGAAAAAAAACAGTCCTGACAATAATAACGATGGCGACCTCGCCCAGATTGCTCCGCTGAAAATTCGCTTAGCGCTTAATTACAAGAAGGATAAGCCATTGTCTCAGAAAAATGCCTCCTTTTTTTCAACCATTGAATGGATTCACTCCGATGCCGCGACTGATATTGATGATGATGCCGGCGAAAAGCGGCTTTCAACATGGAACATTATGAATATGCGTTTAGGGTATAATTTTAATTCCTGGACACTCAATGCCGGAATAGATAATGTATTTGACCGCAAGTACACAATGGTCAATTCCTATGAGTGGGATGTGATCGGCGGCAGCGGAGCCAATCCCGCAATTGTAAACGAGCCGGGCCGTTTTTTTTACGCATGCCTGGGGTTGCAATGGTAGGAGGAAAAAGAAGAATTTTTTTTCGATATGGCAGAATAAGTTTTTTTGGATGTTTACCGGAAAAAATTTGGTTGAAGCAAAAGTCTTCGGCAAAATCGGTTCCCAGGCATTCCCAACATACAACTCCTCGGCTGAACGTGAACCTCCTAAAACCGATAGAAAATTCCGGAGATCTATGTCTCTAAACCCTTTTTAAAGTCCCCACTTTTTATTCTATACTGGGGCGGGCGTAATACTGCTTCTCTTCTGTCCCTTCTATTTATGACTATGCTCATGTGGTTCTTCATTATGAGCGGGATGGTCATGATCGTGTGAACCATGGTTGCCGGCATGATCATGCCTGTGATCCTCTTTATCCTCCACATGACTATGCGGGTGAACGTGCTCGTGTTTATGTTCATGGGCATGGGTGTGTATATGCTCGTGAGCGTGCTCCTCACTACCATGTTTATGTGGGTGCGCATAATCATGATTATGATCATGATTGTGTTGATGTTTATGTTTGTGCTCTCCTTCCATTTAGTTGCCTCCTTTCGCTATTAAAATATGTCCTGGAGGACTCTACATAACACATTTTCTGATTTTAACTTATCATAAAAAATTTTTTTGTCAATCGACAACCGTGGTCGGATTCCTTAATTAAAACAATAGGGTGGGTCGCAAAAAAAATTGACAGTTTTGTTGTGGACAAAAAAAGCGACCTATAAATCTCAGTACCTGGCGCTTTTTACACTCGAGATCACAAAAAAAAAAGCTAAAATCCACTTAACCGATACGTTATCGGCACTATTACTTTTGCCTCGACCGGTGGCTTTGGAAAGGGAGTGACTTTCTTGACCGTTTTAATCACATTATTATCCAGCACCTCATACCCTGAACTCTTGACTATTTTTATATCCGTCGCGTTTCCATTCTCTCTGATGATAAAATCAACAACCACCTTTCCTTGCCATCCTCTTCGTCGGGCCATTTCCGGATACCTAATGTGTTGTTGGATTAGTTCTTTGATATAAGCGAAGTGTTCGCTCAGATACCTTTTTCTGAGCGCGTCGGCCGAAACCCCTCCCATTCCACTACCCCCCAAACCTCCCCCTTCTCCAAGACCTGTGCCGCGAGCAGACTGGTCGCCGGTACCGGGAAGTGTTTCCGTCAGCGGTTGAGTCTTCGGAACCTCGGTTGAAGCGATCGGCACTGGACCCTCATCCTCAACCGGGGTCACAATTTTAGGCTCCGAAGGTTCGGTATCCACCTTCTTTTCCAGCTGCCTTATCTTCTGCACTCTTTTTGGTTTCTCTATCGTTTTTGGTGTTTCCGGTTCCGGCACTTTGGGGGCAGCCAAAGCCTCAGGACCCGGCGAATTAATGATCGACTCCAGGATACTTAAATCAATGACCACCGGTTTAGTATTCATCGAGGCGCTGGTCGTTCCGATAACCACAGCCAAAACAATAACCACGGTATGGATAATTAAAGATATGAAAAATCCGCAAGCCTGGCGGTTCATCTTTTTATCTCGGTTTGAAGGCTTACCTTGGTAAACCCTAAATTTTTCACTAAATCAAGCACATCCACAAACACCTGGAGCGAAATTTCCCGATCCGCCTTGATAAGAACAGGAATGTTTTTATCT
>LQYC01004654.1_pt1 | contig 29620 bp, 25 predicted proteins | sample 661771 | NCBI WGS metagenome assembly LQYC01 (sample SAMN03483023, study PRJNA281117) | bioreactor metagenome | isolation source: benzene-degrading methanogenic enrichment culture from a contaminated... | place: USA: oil refinery in Oklahoma | collected 2011-05
TCATCTTTTTCATCCCGTTTTGAAGATGCCTTTGGTAATGTTCATGCATGATTCCGCCTTCGCGCACCGTACAAAGCGCGGCGTAAAACAGCAGCTTCCTCATCAGGGCGCGTCCCCTCTTGGAGATGTGCCGAGCGCCCTGCCGCTTGCCGGAACTGATCTCGTAGAGATTCAACCTCTACCACAACACATTTCAATTTTTTTGCCGTTTTGGTTTTGACGATCACCGAGAAAAACTTGTTAAACCCTTCATAATTGTTCTGAAAAGTGAAGGGCTTAACTTCTGTTTTGTCTGGACATCGACAATATCCCGTGTTCATCACTTTACCGATATCCACCGTGACCAAAAGGGTTTTTTCATTGACGACACGACCTTTTTTTGTTCTAATTTTATTCATGGCTATACTCCTTTCAGATTGGATTCAAACCAACTCGCCTGTTGGTCCAATTCCAGAAAGCGTATAGCCTTTTTAATTTATAATCCACTGGGCTTTGCTTCCTGTAACTGCAATATAGCAAGCTCAGGGTGACGGCTAACCCATTGATTTTTAACGTGCCGCAGTCCGCGCATGGTGAGCTTGTCGAACCATAAACGGACTTATGACACAGTCTGGGGGGAGCGGTTCCGGTTGACAGAAGAGGGGAGGGAAGGTAAAATTGCGCATAATTAGGTCTGAGGATAGGGCAAAAGGTTTTATTGGAAATACGCAAGGCTCATAAGTAAACCCCGTTAGAAAATTTTCTAATGGGAGCTACCCTGTGTTTTTCACCCTGTTAGATATTTGATATCTAACAGGGCCAGCGGGGCTTTTCTAACGGGGTAAAGGGAGATAAGAAGCAATGGCAAGTAAAATAAAAAGGATATTATTCAATCTCTATGATTTATCTCTGCGAGAGGTAATTTATCACGTCAGGACTAACCGGGCGTTTCAAAGATATCGGTCTGGTGTTAAAAGTAAAGCAAGGCAGATACGCGAAGAATTACAGAAACGATTCAATGGTTATCAAACATCAAACCTTCATGACATCAGCACTGAAGAATTCTCCCACTATATCCAATCCTGGATCGGGACAATAGACGCTCAATCCGAGGGATATTCCTAGAATGAATTGGAAAGTCAAAGAGATTCATCAATCAAATTTTACTGGGGGCACAACCATGACTTCGGCGAATTCAAACTGGAAGGGAGAATGGGCGAAAGGCATATCAACAACTTGGCTCACTTTATGGCTCTGTTCCCGGTTTCTTTTGAAGACTTCCGGGACAAAGAGGTCTTGGATGTCGGCTGCTGGACCGGGGGCACAACCTTGTCTCTGGCTTCTGTTGGCAGCAATGTGTTTGCGATTGAAGAGGTGAAAAAATACGCTGATATGGCGTCCTTTCTGGTAAAATCTTTCGGCATCAGCAACCGGGTCTCTGTCAACCATTTATCACTCTACGATTGCAATTCAGAAGAATTCTTTGACCGGTTCGATATCGTCTATTTTCCCGGAGTGCTTTATCACTTGTCCGATCCGCTCCTTGCCCTGAGAATTCTTTTTAATTCTCTCAAAGTAGGAGGAAAAATTCTTATTGAGTCGGAAGGACTCGAGAGGGATGAGCCGTTTTGTCGATTTGACGGGAGCTTAATTTACAGCTCAGGCACAAAGGATAATCTCACCCGGACCGGATGGAACTGGTTTGTCCCCTCTCCCTCAGCTCTTCACAGAATGATGAGAGAAGCAGGCTTCGATGACATTAAAACAGTTTTGTACGAGGTCCGAAAAGGAGAAAAAGGCTTTACGGTTACGGAAAGAAAGTAGCCCAGGTAGGTATCTGCAAAGCGGGCCTATCTGTCCCCACCATCCGGTAAGGCAAAAGAATTTTTTTGAGTGAGCAATGGTAGTTGAATCCTCAAAATTGATTACCTACTTGGTCTAAATGAATATATATAAATATGCCGGTGCCGGACACTGCTTCGATTTCCGTCAGATCCATAAACAAAATCAAGGGAACTGCTTTAGTTTTACTCCCTTTTGTTTATGTTGCTGGAAATTGTGCACGTTTTTTATAAGAGGAAATTTCAAGAACCACCCTTCTTCCGAAAGCTTAAAAACTTATGCCCGAGGTATTGCTCAGCGAATACAAAAGTAATGTTTCTTCCGGAGGACTTCCTCTGGTAAGTATTATTATTACGAGTTATAACTATGAAAAGTTCCTTGCCCGAACTATTGATAGTGCTCTTCAGCAGACCTATCCGGCGAAAGAAATTATTGTGGTTGACGACGGCTCTACTGATAGCTCTTGCCAAATCATGAAAGGTTACGGAAACCGTATCAGAAGCATTTTCCAGGAAAACCGAGGCGTGACTTCAGCAGCCAATGCTGGTTTTTTTGCGAGCCGGGGTGAGATCATCTTTTTATTGGATTCCGATGATACTTTTTTCCCTCTCAAGGTACAAACGATGGTCAATTATTTTCTCCACGTTATACCGCAAACTCCGAACGCGCTGATTTTTCATCGCTTAGAAATGACCTCCGAAGATGGAACTATTCTTTATATCACACCCAAAATCTGCACCGTGGATGGCCAAAGCAAAAAAGGATTATTTGAAAAGTTAAGCGACCCGAAGACAGCCTATCGGTACCTTGAAAAATGGGGTTTTTTGCCTTTTTTTATCTCCCCTACCAGTGGGATCTCATTGACCAGGTCTCTTGCCGAGCGCCTTTTCCCTCTACCGGAGAATAGTATTTTATCGCATGATTCGCTTTTGAATTTTGGTTCTGAGCTTTTAGGAACGATATACGGAACCTCGCAAGTTCTGGGTTCTTATCTTGTGCATGGAAAGAATCGCAGCCTAACTCAGATGTGGTCTCAGGATGAAAAGGATCGGTTTCAACTCAAGGAGGATTTTATAAACGACATTCTGCAAAAGATGAATAAAAAACGAATTGCCTCGTTTTTTGAATCGCCTCATGCCAGACTTTATTTTAAAACTTTGGGTTCAACGAAGGGATTATTGAACCTATCCTACAAAGTCCCCGCCCGATATTTTTGCTGGGAATCGGTTTGGTTCTCTATAAGAACACTGTGACTTTGCTTAAAAATTGCTCTTGGAATAAAGAAGAAGGGACCACGGGTATTAAAAAAAGCGAAACTTTTTGCAAAAATAAAGTAGATGCGGGAAAAACAGCATTCCCGGCGTCAACTATCAGTTTCAAACAACTGACGATTCAATCCTCAAGTCTCGTGAGAAACCTGATCCAAATAAATGCAAATAAATATGCCGGTGCCGGACACTGGCTCAGCCCGATGGTCTGTACCCGCAGGAATATAAATTAATGACGGTGAAGAGAGTTCTTCTAATGTTCCGTCACATTCCATTTTGTATGTTAAACAAGAGGTTGGGGAAATGAGGATATTAATTTCGTCAAACTCATGTTTGTGCAATTGAGCATAATGCCAATCCTCTTGATGAACATACCTGCCGTCAATAATGTGCGCTGCCACATGAAATGATTTCCCTTTAATTTGTTCCTTTTCTAAAAAGGACAATCTTTCAATTCCTTTAAGATCTTCCTGCCCAAATGTTTTTCCTTGATGAAATGGTTTATTAATGCCTTTAAATATTTTTACGCCCATAGTATCTAAACTCCAATTTTTATGCGGTGAGGAAACATTGGTGCCATTTTTTCACGCCTTCCATAATCATCGGCCCAGACCCGTTAAGTTTTTTTTCTGTCATGCTCCCGGCTTTACTGTTAGGTCTTTGCAACAGCGACCAGATGCCGTCTGCCAAATCATTGACGGCACAAGCTGTTGCCTCAGGCGAGTGAGGCGCGCCCGGCGTTCGGTTTACATCAAGAATAACGACCTGACTGTCATGGATTACATAATCTATTTTACCATAGTCCAGACTGAGTTGGTTACGCAAGCTGAGAACCTGGTCTGGAACCGGAAGGCCTTCGTCAACCAGCACGCACTCTGATCTTTTCAGAAACGGCGTCGAGCCAACGACGCGGACGCTTCGTGTGTGATCACCCAGGCAAAGGTAATGACGCATGAAGTAATGGCTCTCTTCTTTTTCCGGAAGGAACCGTTCAACGATGAGCGCCGGGTTTTTGAACACGCCGGAAGGCACCTCAATTAGGTTCTTGTAGACGGGGTATTTGCGCAACATGCTTCGCCACGCCAAACGCTGCCCGAAAGCGTACTCGGCAATCGGCACTGCTCTGCGCCAAATTCGCGCGAGAAAGGGATGCCGGCGTCGGGCCAGCCGGTACTCCGGGCGGCCGCCGTAATTGTTGTCGGTCTTCACAATAACGGGTCCTTCGCGGATTTCGTTTTCAGTAAGCAGGTTCGTGCTGATTCTGCGCTTTGAGATATCGACAATGTCGCGATTGACTACCTTGGGATATGACCGGATGTATTCGATGTATTCGGGAGGCGTGCGCGTGAGATTAATATGCGGAATCAGCAGGTCCGCTTCGGAGTGTTCTTTTGTACCGTAGAGGTACGATATCTGCAGCCCCTGGTTTTGCCACACCTCACGGAGGGCATGAATCAGGAACAGTCCGCTTTCTCGAGGCTGATGCTCGTGCATGAGAATAACGATTTTTTGCAAGACACTATCCTCAAAGGTTCTCGTTTGAAGAGGCCATCAAAAGTCGCTTTAAGACAATTGTGGGACATCGTTCTCCCAGATCGTAAGACGGCACACGCAGGCGATGAACTTCGAAGCCGCCGGGATTGCCGTAGAAGAGCTCAGAAACTTGGTCAATTGTGACAAAGTAAAACCGGTCTGCCGAGCCCCGGTAGGCGTTGATGGCCATTATGTGTTCCGCTGACCAGCCAATTTGCGAGGCCAGCTTTTCCAGGTCGGGTGCTACCTCATGAAGCAATTGCCAGATTATCCCTATTTGCACGCCCTCGGCAGTGCTCTCCTGCAGTGACATGCCAAGCCCAAGCTTGAGAATACTCAGTTTAGGTATTCTTCCTTCCAGCAGGTCCCTGAGGACCGCATCCGGCGACTCCTGCTGTGGTGGAGGAACGTAGAGGCGCAGGATACACAGTCCTTGGTCTGCGAGAATGGCTTGGAGAATGCGAACGAGTTGCTGTTGCTGGTGCGGGTAAGCAATGAGTGATAACCCCCCGTCGCAGAATACGATATCACGGGAGTTGTCCGGTAACTGCAATGAAACCCAATCAACGCACTGGGCAGCTTCTTTCGGCCCTGGCCAAACGACATCAATCATGGCTTGGGATTTATCAGCCGCCAGAAAACTAGTTCCCTCCGGCCAGGGCAAGTGATAGATTTCAGGTGTAACTCCCAGGAGCAAAACCCGGGGGGTGGCCGTGATGTTGGTACCATTCCTGAACCAGGTCAGAATAGAAAGAGGTGTCTTGCGCCGAAGGTTGCAACGGAGACACCAAGTGTTTCCACTGTCGGGCGTTTTCTTGCCAGCGTTCTGACCCTTCCTGTTTATTTCCGGTGATGGATTTGACGGAAGAAGCCTTTTCCATGAAAAGATGTTTTGAATGTCCGGTTGTGATGTGCTGTTTTTTCTCTGCAATCAAAAAAAAACTTCAGCGATTCTTTTTGTGTTCAAGAGCAGTCAAATCAAAGAAATTCCTTTTTCTTATTAATTGTCCATAATGATTGAATTTGTCAAGAAGTTATTGGTTTTTTTTGGTTCATCGGGTAAATCTGCAGGGAGAAAGAGATATTACTTTAATTGAGCGAAAATTATTCATACGATATCACGCAAGGTTGTATTGATTAGCATCTTCGGAGGCATTTATGACCATTTTTTTAATCCCCCTCCATCCTTCTTTACGAAAGGGGGAAAAAAAGAAATTCTCCCCTTTAGCAAAGGGGAGTTAGAGGGGATTTGTACTATATTTTGACTCAATTAAGGTATTAATTTTAGTATAAGCCGCCATCATCGCCTCCCCTGTTTTCGAAAGAGAGGCGGGCAGTTTCGATTGACATAAGAAAAAAGTAAAGGTAAAATAAAAACTTATGGTTTACATTGGTTAATTCGGTAAAAGACGTTATCGTGAAAAGAAGCTTAACAACTTTAAAAAAGAATAGCCCCTTAAAAGGCAAACATATTCTCATAACCCGTCCTGCGGACCAGGCAAAGGATTTTATTGAGGCGCTCAAAGCCCAGGGGGCAGAACCGATCTCTTTTCCTACCATCCGGATAATTCCTCCGCGAGGCTGGTCAAAGGTTGATAACGCGATAGAGGATCTGACAACCTATGATGTTCTTATATTTACGAGTGTCAACGGCGTAAAATTCTTTTTCCAGAGACTTAAAGAGAAGGGGAAAAACATACGCTTTCTTAAAAAGCTGAAGGTGGTGGCTATTGGACCGAAGACTGCGTCAGCAATTGAGCGGTTTCATCTCCGGGTTGATATCATTCCCAAAAAATTTCAAGCCGAATCAGTTGTTGAGGCCTTAGAAAAAGAAGGGATCACGGGAAAACGGTTTTTGCTTCCCCGGGCAGAAAAAGCACGGGAAGTTCTTCCGCAAGAGATCAAAAAGCGGGAAGGGCACATTGATGTGGTAACAGTTTATCGGACCGGTGAGGGAGAAGGGAATATTCAGGAGGTAAAAGAATTATTTCGAAAAAAATTAATTCATGTTATTACGTTTACCAGCTCTTCCACCGTGAAGAATTTTGTAGAACTCTTGGCCGAAAAAAACATTTCTAAAATGATTGAAGGCGCGGTTGTGGCGAGTATCGGTCCCATAACCGCGGATACCGCAGCTTCTTTGGGCATCAGAACTGATATCATGCCGAAAAAGTACACCATTTTAGGATTAGTAAAAGCGATCTCGGCATATTTTAGTTGTTCTCCACAAAACATGAGGGAGCATTAGTATGAAATTTCCAGTCTATCGTGCGCGGCGGCTGAGAAGAAACGAGACAGTGCGTCGCATGGTGAGGGAGATATTTTTGAGGGGAGATGATTTAATTTTCCCTCTGGTCGTGAGACCGGGAAAAGGTGTGAAAAACCCTATTCCTTCCATGCCGGGGCAATTTCAGTTTTCGGTTGATCAGTTAGTAAAAGAAGCAAAAGTAGTTCAAAGTTTAGGAATACCAGCGGTGCTTCTTTTTGGAATTCCGAAGACCAAAGACGAGATAGGGTCTGAAGCTTACGCGCGTGATGGGATTGTTCAGAAAGCGATCCGAAGCCTTAGAGACGCGATTCCCGAATTGATTATCATTGGGGATATTTGCCTCTGTGAATATACCAGTCACGGGCATTGTGGGGTGGTAAAAGGAAATGATGTGGATAATGATGCTACGCTCGATCTCTTAGCCGGCATGGCTTTATCTCACGCAGAGGCAGGCGCGGACATGGTTGCTCCTTCGGATATGATGGATGGGAGAGTTGGGGCGATTCGAAAAGTTTTAGATGAGCAGGGATTCACCCATATCCCCATTATGTCGTATGCGGCAAAATATGCCTCCAGTTTTTACGGGCCGTTTCGTGAGGCCGCTGAATCAGCTCCCCAGTTCGGAGACCGCAAATCATACCAGATGGACCCTGCGAACGCTCGCGAGGCGATGCGCGAAATTCGGCTGGATATTGAAGAAGGAGCGGATATTGTCATGGTTAAACCCGCGCTTTCTTATCTGGATATTATCAGCCGGGTTCGGATGGAATGTGATCTTCCGATAGCGGCTTACAATGTGAGTGGTGAGTTTGCGATGGTGAAGGCTGCTTCTCAATTGGGCTGGATTGACGAAGAACGGGTGATGATGGAAATCCTTGTTTCCATAAAAAGGGCAGGGGCGGATCTTATTATTACCTACTTTGCTAAAGAAGCTGCCAAACTGCTGAGGGAGAAGGGTGAGTACTAAGAAAAACCTTATTGTTCCCCCGTTGCGCATGATCGCCTGGGAGGTAACCCGCAACTGCAATTTAAACTGTATCCATTGTCGGGCGTCTGCTGATGTGGGGCCGCACCCAGGTGAACTTTCGCGGGAAGAATGTCTGCGATTAATTGATGCTATTGCTTCTTTCAGCAAGCCCGTAGTAATCTTAACCGGGGGGGAACCGCTTCTACGGAACGACATTTTTGAAATCGCCGCTTACGGGAACAAGCGAGGCCTTCGGATGGTCATGGCGGTAAACGGCACCCTCCTTAATCCGGAAAACATTAAGAAAATGAAAGACGCGGGGATTCAAAGGATCAGCGTGAGCCTTGATGGGGCAACGCCGGAAACCCATGACGAATTTCGCCGGGTCAAGGGCGCTTTTGCAGGAGCCATAAAGGGCATTGAACACGCGAAAGCAGAAACATTAGAATTTCAAATTAATACCACCATAACCAGGCAGAACCTGAAGGAGGTTGCGGAAATTCATGGGTTGGCAAAGACGCTGGGGGCAAAAGCTCATCACATTTTTGTGCTGGTTCCAACCGGAAGGGGAAAGGAGATAGAAGAAGAGCAGAAGGTTTCTCCTGAAGAGTACGAAAAGGTGTTACGCTGGTTTTACGAGCAGGAAGATAAGACCGTTCTTCAGTTAAAGGCAACCTGCGCTCCCCAGTATTACCGGATGAGAGAAGAACTCAGGGGTAAACACCCCAAAGGTTTTGTTCACGGGGCTTCCCCCCTGGATACTAAAACCCGGGGGTGTTTAGGGGGGGTAGGGTTTTGCTTTATTTCTCATGTGGGGCAGGTCTCTCCGTGCGGATATTTGGAGCTTGATTGTGGAAATGTAAGAAAAAATTCTTTTCACGAGATTTGGTCGCATTCTCCGATCTTTCTGAAACTAAGAGATTTTAAGAAGTATGAAGGCAAATGCGGTTCGTGCAAATTCGTAAGGATTTGCGGTGGTTGCCGGGCCCGAGCGTTTTACGCAACCGGAAATTATCTTGGGGAAGACCCTTACTGCACGTACGACCCTTAAAGTTAAAAGCAGGCCTTGACAAAAGGCAAACTGACCATAAAATTATTTAAAAAATTAATTAGGTAAATCGATCAAGAAGTCTTGGCATGAAAGCGATGTTAACGTCGAGAGATAGAAGGATTTTTCACTCTGTGGTTCAGGAATACATAATCACCGGGGAACCGGTAAGTTCGCGAAAAATTGCCAAAAAATATGGTATTAATTTAAGCCCGGCAACCATCCGGAATGTCATGGCTGAATTGGTAGAGATGGAGTATCTTTACCAGCCCCATACGTCCGCGGGAAGGATACCAACGAACATAGGATTAAAGTTTTTTGTTGACACCTTTCTGGAGAACAAGGAGCTTTCTCCTCAAAAAAAAGAAGCGATCAGGGGAAAATATCAAAAAACCTCATGGGAAGTTTCGGGACTGATGAAAGAAACCTCAAAAATTCTCTCCGAGTTTTCTCATGGCACGGGAGTAGTCTTAGCTCCAAAATTTATGGATACTATTTTTCGTCAGATTGATTTTGTGCTCCTGCGGCAAGACCAGATTTTAGCTATCTTTGTTTCCCAACCCGGTCTGGTGCAGAATAAGATTATCGAGATGAAGGAGGAAGACATCTCTCAGGATGACCTGAACAAGTATAGCTGTTATTTAAATGAAATTTTATCGGGTTTGACTTTACGGGAAGTGCGGCAGAAGATTTTTGAAGAGATGAAAAAAGAAAAAAATATTTATGACATTTTGCTCTTTAGCGCTTTAAAATTAGGACAGTCCGCGTTTGGTGGGGATCAGGAAGTTGAAGTGTATGTTGAGGGGCAGAATAACTTGCTTGACTATCCGGAGCTTGCCACTAAGGAAAAAATGCGGGCGCTCTTAAACGCCTTTGAGGAGAAATCAATTTTATTAAAAATTTTAGACAAAGCCATGGAAAGTCAAGGGTTGCAAGTTTTCATTGGCTCTGAAAATGAACCTCAGGAGATGGAAGGGTTAAGTTTTATCCTTTCCTCTTATTCCCGGGACAGAAGTATTCTGGGTTCCTTGGGCGTCGTGGGACCCACCCGGATGAATTATTTTACGATTATTCCCATTGTTGATTATATCGCGAAGCTTTTGAGCGATCATTTGGAAGAAATGTAGGTTGGAGGGATAAGAATTTATGGATGAAGGAAAAAAAATAAAAATGCATTTTACATCCGATAAGGAAAAAGAAGCAAAGGTGAAAAAAGAAAAAGGGCAGGAGCATTTGGAATCACAAGACGTCCACAAGAAAGCAGAGACAACAGAAGCATTGCCACCAGAAACGTCAGAGGAAACAAAAAACGAAAACTTAGCAAACCTCCTTAAGGTAAAAGAAGAAGAACTCCAAAAAGAACATGACCGCTTACTGCGAAGTTTAGCAGAACATGAAAATTATAAAAAACGAATGGCTCGGGAGAGGGCAGATTTTTTAAAATTTGGGAACGAATCGCTGATTAAAGAGCTTTTACCCGTACTCGATAATCTTGAGCTTTCGCTGGAACATGCACGGAACGCCACAAACGCACATGCAATTACCGAGGGGATAGAACTGGTAAAAAAAGAGTTTTTACGCAAATTGGAAAAGTTTGGCCTGAGCGCAATATCAGCCCGAGGGGAAAAGTTCGATCCAAACCAGCACGAAGCTGCCGCTCAAATAGAGACCACGGAACACCCCGAAGATACGGTGGTGGATGAATTTCAGAAGGGATATTTTATTCATGACCGTCTCATAAGGCCTGCGAGGGTAAGTGTTGCCAAAGCGCCCCAGTCCCCAAAAGACTAATACCAGGTCGCCTTCATTTGCATATCTTTGTTGTCTCCTCGTCATACTCCTCGACGCACTAAAATGTACGCCTGCGTCGCTTTCTCGTCGCCGCCTCGATCTGCTTTTGAATGCAACTTGGGATAATAATCACTTTCTTCGAAGCTAAGACGTAAAAATGAGCTGACCAAGCACGTCCTTGGTATTTTATTTTTCTTCTCGTTTTGGTTTTTTCCCAACTGCCCACGCAATTATAATACCTATCTCATATAGAATCAGGAGCGGAACTGCCATCATAGACTGATTGAATATGTCAGGTGTAGGGGTCAGGAGCGCTGCTATAATAAATGCTAAGACAACGGCATATTTCTGAAACCTCAGGAGCATTTTGTAAGTAACAATTCCCACCTTGGACAGAAAGAAGATTAAAACGGGAGTCTCGAAAATAACGCCAAAAGCTAATAATAAACTGGTTGCGAGGCTAAAGTATTCTTTCATTGAAGGCAAGGGCTTGATGAAATCTGAGGCAAAGCTGTTTATCAAAAATTGAAAAGCTGGTGGAAAAACAAAGAAATATCCAAAAAAGGCCCCTCCAATAAAAAGGAGGGAAGAAATTATGACAAAGGGAACAACATATCCTTTTTCCCGTTCGTAAAGTCCAGGCGCGATGAATTTCCAGATTTGGTAAAGGATAAATGGGGTGGTTAGAAAAAAACCGGCAATCAAGGCAGTTTTAAAGTAGATTAAAAATGCCTCCGTTGGATTAGTGAATATTAGAGTGCTATTGGGAGGTAAAGCTTTCTTGATGGGTATTGCTAAAATGGAAAATATTTTTGGCGCAAAGTAAAAAGAAACGGCACACCCAAGAGCAATGGCAATTAAACATTTAATGATCCGCTTCCGAAGTTCTTCCAGGTGTTCGATGAAGGATAGTTTCTCTTCGACCATTTACATTTTCTCTTCGGGTGGTATCTGTTCCTTTTTTTCAGGCTCCAGCTTTTGCTCAGGGGGGTTTTCTTCTACGGGAGAATGGTTTTTAGAAGGTAAATGATTTTCCACAATTGATGATTGAATATCCTTATTGAGGTTCGTCTTTAACTCATCAGTAGCCTTTTTAAACTCCCCCACCACTTTTCCTAATGTGCGGGCCAGGTCCGGGAGCTTTTGGGGGCCAAGCACAATAAGGGCGATAATGAAAATGAGTAAGAGTTCAGGTGCTCCGATGTTAAACATGGCAATAAGAAAATAAAAATAAGATTAGAGGTTCTTTAACCTTAACCTTTTTATGGTTGATGTCAATGAATTATTTAGAAAAAATCTTGCTTTTTTCTTCATGATCACGATGAAAAATGAAAATCATTCTTTGATTAAACCGCGTTAGCACTTTTTCACACGGGCATTTACCCCGTGTGAAAAAGTGTAAGAATTTCCGTGCGACTTCACCCTGTTAGATACTGTTAGGTATTTGATATCTAACAGGGCATGCAGGGAATTTCTAACGGGGTAAAAAAAATAGATTATTTAATATTTTTTTAAATTATCTTGACTTTTTTTTGAAGAAGTTTATCATAATACATTTTAAGGCTTGTGAAGGAGTTTGATTTTAGGACAAAAAAAGAAAGAGAAGGTTGTTATGGGATTAGAAAAATTTGATATCTTAGAAGAAAAAATAAATCAACTGGCAGAAAAATATAACCAAATTAAGCTCGAAAAAGATAACTTTTCGAGTCAACTTCAAAAAAAGGAAAATGAAGTTTTGGCTTTACAGGAGAAAGTCAATTCCTTAGAAGGAGAAAAAGAGGTTTTTAGGACAAGGTTGGATAAGATTATTTCTAACCTTGAGTCTACGGCCGGTAACCTTTAAAATCCGCAATCAAAGTGAATGCAACAAAAGTAACTATTTTAGGTAGAGAATTATCTTTAAAAAGTGAGGCAGGGGAAGAGTATGTGAATCAAGTGGCGGAGTATGTAAAACAAAAGATTGAGACGGTGCAAAAATCTTATCCTATGGACTTAATCCCCACAGTAATCCTTACTGCTCTCAATGTTGCGGATGATTATTTGCAATTGTGCAAGGAACGGGAATCTTTGATCAAGAAAGTCGAAGGGCTTTCTATTTACCTTTCAGAAGTAATGGATTCTCGGACATAAAATTTTTTCCACCTCAAAGGAGAAGGTGTTTTAATGATAAGAGGAGAAAAGGGATAGATAAAAATTGCAGGATTGATAAAAACTTATGCGGAGAAGTTTAGATACTATGAGATCTGGCTGTTTGGGGGAGATGCCCTCAAGACGTTTGGTTTTAAGAGAGAATGTGATCCAAAAAAAATAAAATCAAAATTTCCAAGGTAATTTTTTTTTGAAGAAGACTAACCTTGAGCTGTATGGAAAGCTTTTGTTTTTTATAAAATTAACTAATTACTTAATTATTGAAATTTTAACAAAAAAAAATTTCAATAAAATAGTAGTATAAAAAAACTGCCATTTCTCATTTTCCCATCTAAAAACTTTTCAATAAATCTACCCTTTTTTTGCTCATTCACGGGAAAAAGCAAACCCCGTTAGAAGGATTTTACACGGGGCATTCATCCCGTTAGAAAATTTTCTAATGGGATTTACCCCGTGTGAAAAAGTGTAAGAATTTTTAAGGTTACCCCGTGCTTCTTCACCCTGTTAGATATTAAATATCTAACAGGGCAAGCAGGGAATTTCTAACGGGGCAAACAATCGTTAGCTAACATTTCCCTTTTCACAAGATGTATTTAGAGGAGGTGATGTCTTTTGAGTCTACCCTGGATCGGTGCTCTTCTATTCGTTCTTTGTTTAGGAATAGGAGGATTAATCGGTGTTTTATTAAGAAAAAAATTTGTCGAATCAAAAATTGAAACAGCAGGAAATAGGGCCTTAAAACTCATCGATGACGCTAAAAAACAAGCGGAAACTATTAAAAAGGAAGCCCTGTTACAAGCTAAGGAAAAGCTTTATCAAGAACGAAACGAATTTGAACGAGAGCTTCGGGAGAGGCGTGCTGAACTGCAGAACCTGGAGAAACGTTTAGTTCAGAAAGAAGAAAACCTGGAAAAAAAGGTAAACCTTTTGGATCAGAAAGAAGTTAGTCTTTCCAGACGGGAAAAGATATTGGGAAGCCAAGAAAACACGGTAAGCGAGAAGGAAAAAAAGTATAATGAATTGGTAGAAAAGACACAAAAAAAGCTTGAGGAACTTTCAGGGATGTCGGCAGCAGATGCTAAACGACTTTTGATCCAAACCATGGAAAACGAAGCTAGGCATGAAGCTGCCAAAATGGTTAAAAAGATTGATGAAGAGACAAGAGAAAAAGCCGATAAGATTGCCAAGGATATTATCTCATTGGCAATCCAACGCTATTCGGCAGAATATGTGGCTGAAAAGACAGTGTCAGTAGTTAACTTACCAAACGATGAAATGAAAGGAAGGATCATTGGCCGCGAGGGTCGAAACATCAGAGCGATTGAGGCTGCAACTGGAATTGATATTATTATTGATGATACTCCAGAAGCCGTGATCCTTTCCGGTTTTGATCCTATTCGCAGAGAGGTAGCTCGGATATCTATTGAACGTTTAATCACTGATGGAAGGATCCACCCTACCCGGATCGAAGAGGTAGTCGAAAAAGTTCAGGAGGAAATGGAGAATACCATTCGCGAAGCAGGCGAACGAGCGGCTTTTGATGCTGGGGTTCATCGATTACATCCGGAAGTAATAAAATATATGGGAAAATTGAAATATCGGACCAGTTATGACCAAAATGTGCTTCAACATTCCATTGAAGTAGCTTTTCTCTGTGGGGCATTAGCCGGAGAACTGAAGCTTGATGTTAAGCAGGCAAAGCGCGTTGGGTTTTTACATGATATCGGCAAGGCGGTTGACTATGAAGTTGAAGGCACCCACGCTCTGATTGGAGCGGAATTAGCTCGAAAATATAATGAAAGTCCTGAAGTGATCCACGCGATTGCCGCTCACCATGATGACGAGAAGCCCCAGACAATTTTAGCCGTTTTGGTTCAAGCAGCTGATGCGCTTTCTGCGGCTCGTCCTGGTGCTCGACGAGAAATGCTGGAAACGTACATAAAACACCTCAAGGAGTTGGAGGAAATAGCGAACTCTTTTAACGGAGTAACTAAATCCTACGCAGTGCAGGCTGGAAGGGAGATCAGGGTGATTATTGACAGCAAAGAAGTTTCCGATGAGGCAGCGTTTATGCTTTCACATGATATTGCCAAGAAGATAGAGTCAACCCTGACCTATCCGGGCCAAATCAAAGTGACGGTTATTCGGGAAACCCGGGCCATACACTTGGCGAAATAAAAGGCAAAAGGTTGAAGGTCTTTTTTATTGGTGATATCATTGGGAAACCGGGTCGAAAAGCAGTAAAAGCGCTATTACCCAAATCGTTGGAAAAGGAAAAATTTGATTTAATTCTTGCCAACGGAGAAAATGCTGCCGGTGGCTTTGGAATAACACCCAAGATTGCTTATGAATTGGTTGAGGACGGCATTGACATAATTACCTCGGGCAACCATATCTGGGACAGGAAAGAAATTGTTGATTTTCTGGAAAAAGAGGATTTTCTTTTAAGACCGGCCAACTATCCTGAGGGTTCTCCTGGTAAAGGAAGCGGGATCTTTAAAACCAAAACCGGTGTGTTGGTTGGGGTAATCAATCTTTCGGGGCGCACGTACATGGCGAATCTTGAGTGCCCCTTCCGAGTCGCTTTACAAGCAATTGATAAAATAAAAAAATCTACCCCAATAATGATTGTGGATTTTCATGCTGAGGCTACATCGGAAAAAGCGGCATTAGGCTGGTTTTTGGATGGCCAGGTTAGCGCTGTTATTGGTACCCATACTCATGTCCAAACTGCGGATGAGCGGATTTTACCCCTCGGCACTGCTTTTATTACTGATGCCGGTATGTCCGGTTCACTGGACTCAGTGATCGGGATTGAAAAAGAGATTGCAATCCAAAGGTTTTTAACCCAAACCCCCAAGAAATTCGAGCCGGCAAAACAAAACCCCCATCTCCAAGGGGTAATCATCGACCTTGATGAAAAAACCGGAAGGTCCACTTCAATTACGCGTTTTGATTATTCGGTTGATAAAATATAAGTGAGAAGGTTTTAAGTTTTAAGGTTTAGGGGATTAGCTCTTAGCTCATAGTTGATAGCTCATTGTTCTTATTTTATGGTTTATAGCTATGAGCCATGAGCAATGAGCCAACAACTTAACCCTTAAAGCTTAAAACTTAAAACTTAAATCTGATCTAAAAACTAAAGATTTCGTCGTATGGCCAATATTATTACCGAACTCACCTCAAGAGATTTGATTTTTCAGGTCACCAATCAAGACCTGGATAAGATTTTTTCATCAGACAGGCCCCCGGTTTATTGTGGGTTTGACCCTACCAGTTCGAGTCTCCACCTGGGGAGTCTTCTGCCGATAATAGGATTGATGAGATTCCAGCAGGCAGGTTTTAAACCCATTATTGTCGTAGGCGGAGCTACCGGGATGATTGGAGACCCGAGCGGGAAAAGAGCGGAGCGCCTGCTTTTAGGCGAGGAAGATATTGCGGCAAATGCTGCGGCACTTGAAGCGCAGTTAAAAAAATTTCTCGACTTTGATAAAGGTTCATGCTCAGCACTTGTGGTGGATAATGCCTCCTGGTTTAATCAAATTCTTTTTGTTGATTTTCTCCGGGATATTGGAAAGCATTTTTCGATTGGAGCTATGTTGGCAAAGGAGTCAGTGAAAACCCGGCTCGAGACCGGAATTTCTTTTACTGAATTTTCTTATATTTTACTCCAGGCTTATGATTTTCTGTATTTGCATGATAATTATAAATGTAAGATTCAACTGGGGGGGCAGGATCAATGGGGAAATATTACGGCCGGCATTGAACTTATCCGGAGACTTCGCGGACAAGAGGTCTTTGGTGTTACCTTGCCTTTAGTTACTACTGCTTCGGGGAAAAAATTTGGCAAGAGTGAATCCGGCAACATTTGGCTTGATGGCGCCTTGACGTCACCCTACCAATTGTATCAGTACCTGATAAATGTGAGTGATCAAGATGTCATCACGTATCTCAAGATTTTTACCTTTTTATCTTTAGAGAAACTCGGAGATTATATCGAGAAGATCAGAAATAAACCCGAAGAAAGAGAGGCTCAGAAGCTTTTGGCTTGGGAAGTAACCCGCCTTGTTCATGGAAAAGAAGCTGCTTTAATGGCTCAAAAAGCCTCGGGGGTGCTTTTCGGCGGAGAAATTTCAGGTTTTACTGACAAGATTTTAGAAGAAATTTTTTTTGATGTACCCAAAGCGAAACTGCTTTTTTCCGCGTTAGCCAGCGGATTAGACCTTATTGAAGCATTGCTTTCTTGTCAGGCGGTTTTTTCCAAGGGAGAGGCAAGGAGGCTCATCAGTCAGGGGGGGGTTTATGTTAATAATCAAAAAGTTAGTGACCAGGCTCGTAAACTGACTCCCCAGGATTTAGCGTCCGAACATTTTATTGTTATCCGCACGGGGAAAAAAAAGTTTTTTATTCTCGGTTTTGAATAAATTATCGAGGCGGATTTTTTCTTGACACTCAATTAATTGTTAGAGATTAATAGGTTAAAAAAATAAAATAATCTTAAAAAATCACTTGACAAAAGATTATTTTAACCTAAGATAAAAGAGTAAGTTTAATGTTCTTTGAAAAGTAAATAACCGGGTTATTATATTTTTAAGCCCCTTGAAATATAGAAGAAATTGGAATTAAACTGGAGAGTTTGATCCTGGCTCAGAACGAACGCTGGCGGCGTGCCTAACACATGCAAGTCGAACGAGAAAGTCCTGCTTGCAGGATGAGTAAAGTGGCGCACGGGTGAGTAACACGTGGATAATCTGCCCTTAAGCGAGGAATAACATTTCGAAAGGAATGCTAATACCTCATAATGTTATTTTCTCTTCGGAGGGAATAGCCAAAGGTGACCTCTGTCTCAAGTTGCCGCTTAGAGATGAGTCCGCGGCCCATTAGCTAGTTGGTGGGGTAAAAGCCTACCAAGGCGACGATGGGTAGCTGGTCTGAGAGGATGATCAGCCACACTGGAACTGAGATACGGTCCAGACTCCTACGGGAGGCAGCAGTGAGGAATCTTGCGCAATGGGGGAAACCCTGACGCAGCAACGCCGTGTGAGTGATGAAGGTCTTCGGGTCGTAAAGCTCTGTTTGAAGGGACGAAACGTATTTGATTAATACTCAAATAACTTGACGGTACCTTCAGAGGAAGCACCGGCTAACTCCGTGCCAGCAGCCGCGGTAATACGGAGGGTGCAAGCGTTGTTCGGAATCACTGGGCGTAAAGGGCGTGTAGGTGGCTAATTAAGTCAGGTGTGAAATCCTTCCGCTTAACGGGAGAAGTGCACTTGAAACTGCTTAGCTAGAGTACGGGAGAGGAAGGTGGAATTCCTGGTGTAGAGGTGAAATTCATAGATATCGGGAAGAACACCGGTGGCGAAGGCGGCCTTCTGGCCCGATACTGACGCTGAGACGCGAAAGCGTGGGGAGCAAACAGGATTAGATACCCTGGTAGTCCACGCCGTAAACGTTGGGCACTAGGTGTGGGAGGTTTTTATTCCTTCTTTGCCGAAGCTAACGCATTAAGTGCCCCGCCTGGGGAGTACGGTCGCAAGGCTAAAACTCAAAGGAATTGACGGGGGCCCGCACAAGCGGTGGAGCATGTGGTTTAATTCGACGCAACGCGAAAAACCTTACCTGGGCTTGACATGCTGGTAGTAGTGAACCGAAAGGGAAACGATCCTGAGCAATCAGGAAGCCAACACAGGTGCTGCATGGCTGTCGTCAGCTCGTGTCGTGAGATGTTGGGTTAAGTCCCGTAACGAGCGCAACCCCTACCTTTATTTGCCATCATTGAGTTGGGCACTCTAAAGGAACCGCCTCGGTCAACGGGGAGGAAGGTGGGGATGACGTCAAGTCCTCATGGCCTTTATGCCCAGGGCTACACACGTGCTACAATGGCCAGTACAAAGGGCTGCAAATCCGCGAGGGTAAGCAAATCCCAAAAACCTGGTCTCAGTTCGGATTGGAGTCTGCAACTCGACTCCATGAAGTCGGAATCGCTAGTAATCGCAGATCAGCGTGCTGCGGTGAATACGTTCCCGGGCCTTGTACACACCGCCCGTCACACCACGAAAGTCGATTATACCAGAAGTCGCTGGTTTAACCCCCGATTTACCTCGGGGGAGATAAGCGCCTAAGGTATGGTTGGTAATTGGGGTGAAGTCGTAACAAGGTAGCCGTAGGGGAACCTGCGGCTGGATCACCTCCTTTCTAAGGAGTAAAAAGGGCAGAAAATTAATAACCCGGTTTTTTCTTCTTAACAAGCTATAGGCCTCCTTTATATAAGGACAGAAGAAAAAAACCCTAGTTGATAAAAGAAGTTGTTTAGGGCCTATAGCTCAGTTGGTTAGAGCGCACGCCTGATAAGCGTGAGGTCGATAGTTCAAATCTATCTAGGCCCACCTTTGATAAGCAGGTGATATAACCTCCGATAAAAATATAACTTGCACTGTGGGGGTATAGCTCAGTTGGGAGAGCACCTGCTTTGCACGCAGGGGGTCAGCGGTTCGAATCCGCTTACCTCCATAAAAAAATGTTCTTTGAAAACTGAATATCAATTATTGCTCCTTATTTATATTGACTAAATTTTTATGGTCAAGCTACTAAGAGCGTACGGTGGATGCCTTGGTGCCAGGAGACGATGAAAGACGTAGTAAGCTGCGATAAGCTTCGGGGAGCCGCTAAACAGGCTTTGATCCGAAGATCTCTGAATGGGGCAACCCGGCACTGTTAATACGGTGTCATTTATTGCTGAATCCATAGGCAATAAAGGTGAACGAAGGGAACTGAAACATCTTAGTACCTTCAGGAACAGAAAACAAAAGTGATTTCCTAAGTAGTGGTGAGCGAACGGGAAAGAGCCTAAACCAGATATGCGTGATAGCCCGTAAGCGTTGTATATCTGGGGTCGTGGGACTTTATGGGAAAAAGTTACGGCTTTTTCGAGAAGTTACAAAAGTAATCAATAGCTGAATCCTGTGGAAACAGGAACCAGAGCAGGTGATAGTCCTTTAGGCAAAATTGATTACCCTTCTTTGTAAAGCACCCGAGTACTACGGGACACGTGAAATCCTGTAGGAATTTCGGAGGACCATCTCCAAAGGCTAAATACTCCCTGGCAACCGATAGTGAACAAGTACCGTGAGGGAAAGGTGAAAAGTACGGAGGTAATCCGAGTGAAAAAGTACCTGAAACCGTATGCTTACAAGCTGTGGAAGGACTATGCTCCCGCAAGGGAGAATGTCTGACCGCGTGCCTTTTGTATAATGAGTCAGCGAGTTACTCTATGTAGCGAGGTTAAGCCGATTGAGGTGGAGCCGAAGCGAAAGCGAGTCTTAACAGGGCGTTTAGTTGCATAGAGTAGACCCGAAACCGGGTGATCTACCCATGGCCAGGGTGAAGTCTCGGTAACACGAGATGGAGGCCCGAACTGGTGTTGGTTGAAAACAGCTCGGATGAGCTGTGGGTAGGAGTGAAAGGCTAATCAAACTCGGAGATAGCTGGTTCTCCCCGAAATATATTTAGGTATAGCCTTGCAACTGAGTGATGGGGGTAGAGCACTGGATGGGCTAGGGGTCTTACCGGATTACCAAACTCAACCAAACTCCGAATACCGTCATTTCGTATTGCAGGAGTCAGACTGTGGGTGATAAGGTCCATAGTCGAGAGGGAAACAACCCAGACCGCCAGCTAAGGTCCCCAAGTATGTGCTAAGTGGGAAAGGATGTGGAAAAACTGGGACAACCAGGAGGTTGGCTTAGAAGCAGCCATCCTTTAAAGAAAGCGTAACAGCTCACTGGTCAAGTAGTTCTGCGCCGAAAATTCAACGGGGCTAAGCACATTACCAAAGCTGCGGGATCTACTTCGGTAGATCGGTAGGGGAGCATTCTATGCGGGTTGAAGCCAGACCGAAAGGACTGGGGGAGTACCCCGCGTGGACCGCATAGAAGAGATTATGCTGACACGAGTAGCGATAATGCCGGTGAAAAACCGGCACGCCGGAAACCTAAGGTTTCCTGGGGAAGGTTAATCCGCCCAGGGTTAGTCGATACCTAAGCTGAGGCCGAAAGGCGTAAGCGATGGAAAACAGGTTAATAGTCCTGTACCACTAAATTGACGTTATCAGCGAAGGGGGGGTGTAGAAAGGTAAGCCATCCATCTGTTGGAATAGGTGGTTTAAGCTCGTAGGGGGATGTTCCAGGCAAATCCGGAACGTCATTACCCCGAGAAGTGATGAGGATCCCGCTTGCGGGAACAAACTGGCTGATCCTATGCTACCAAGAAAAGCCTCGTAGCGAGTTAGTTTAGTGATCGTACCCGAAACCGACGCAGGTAGGTAAGGAGAGAATCCTAAGGCGCTTGAGAGAAGCCTCGTTAAGGAACTCGACCAATTGGCTCCGTAACTTCGGGAGAAGGAGTGCCCTTGTTAAGTGATTCACCTCGCGTGATGAGCTGAGAAGGGTTGCAGTGAAAAGGCGGTAGCGACTGTTTAATAAAAACACAGGTCTCTGCTAAGTCGTAAGACGACGTATAGGGACTGACGCCTGCCCGGTGCTGGAAGGTTAAGGGGATTTGTCATGCCGGTTTTTATCGGCAGAAGCTTTGAACCGAAGCCCCAGTAAACGGCGGCCGTAACTATAACGGTCCTAAGGTAGCGAAATTCCTTGTCGGGTAAGTTCCGACCTGCACGAATGGCGTAACGACTTCCGCATTGTCTCAACGAGGCCCTCAGCGAAACTGGAATATCGGTGAAGATACCGGTTACCCGCCACTAGACGGAAAGACCCCGTGCACCTTTACTATAGCCTGATAATGAATTTAGGTGTAATTTGTGTAGGATAGGTGGGAGACTTTGAAGTTCCGACGCTAGTCGGGATGGAGTCACCCTTGAAATACCACCCTGGTTATTCCGGAATTCTAACCTCGAGCCGTTATCCGGTTCAGGGACATTGTCAGGTGGGTAGTTTGACTGGGGCGGTCGCCTCCAAAAAGGTAACGGAGGCGCGCGAAGGTTCCCTCAGGCTGATTGGAAACCAGCCGTAGAGTGTAAAGGCATAAGGGAGCTTGACTGTGAGACTGACAAGTCGAACAGGTGCGAAAGCAGGCCTTAGTGATCCGGCGGTTCCGCATGGAAGGGCCGTCGCTCAACGGATAAAAGGTACGCCGGGGATAACAGGCTGATCTCCCCCAAGAGTCCACATCGACGGGGAGGTTTGGCACCTCGATGTCGGCTCATCGCATCCTGGGGCTGGAGAAGGTCCCAAGGGTTTGGCTGTTCGCCAATTAAAGCGGTACGTGAGCTGGGTTTAGAACGTCGTGAGACAGTTCGGTCCCTATCTGTGGTGGGCGCAGGATATTTGAGGGGTGCTGTCCTCAGTACGAGAGGACCGGGATGGACGAACCTCTAGTGTACCAGTTGTCGCGCCAGCGGCACAGCTGGGTAGCTACGTTCGGATTGGATAACCGCTGAAAGCATCTAAGTGGGAAGCCAACCCCAAGATTAGATATCCCTTCCCGACGAGAGTCGGGGACTAAAGGCCCCTGGTAGACTACCAGGTTGATAGGCCAGATGTGTAAGTTCGGTAACGAATTTAGCTTACTGGTACTAATTGGCCGTGAGGCTTGACCATAATTTTTTAATAACCTAGTCTGGGTAAGAACTAATTTTTTACCCAGACCAGGTTTTAATAAAAAGAGCAGTAATTGATATTATTTTTTTAGAGATACGCGATGCATGATGCAGGATACCAGATTTTTTTCCTGTTCATTACCCTTAACAATGTTGTATCCTGAACCTTGCATTCCGAATTTTGTAATATCGTTTTTCGGTGACTATAGCGGAAAGGAAACACCCGTTCCCATCCCGAACACGGAAGTTAAGCTTTCCAGCGCCCATGGTACTGCTCTGGTGACGGAGTGGGAGAGTAGGACGTCGCCGAATTAAAAATTAAAAGCCCTTTCTTTTTGAAAGGGCTTTTTTTGTCAACGTCGTGAGCTGAATTATTCCTTCTTGACTTTTATCCCGATGAGGCATAAAAATATATTATTTTGAAATTGTCGTGGCATCAATCGTTCGTTAACCTTTTCATTGTGCTAAAAGCACAAGGGGAGGGGCATGAAAGATAAATTTAAAGACACCTTTTTAAGCTAATAAAATGAAAAAGGTGTCTTTTATTTTTCAGTGCATCTCAAAAAAAACCGTCTTTCAGGTGTAAAAGTTTTCCGCATTAACACGCTTTGCTTTCTGAGAATGCATTACTCTCGTGCTAACGTAGTCAGAGCGTGCGTCTTCGGAAAATTCAGAAAAATTTAAACATGATATTTTAAACAAAAGGAAGGGCGAGCAATGGCAGACAAAATTGCTGTATTAATTCCTTGTTACAATGAAAAGTTGACCATTGGCCAAGTGATTGATGATTTTCAAGCGAAACTTCCTGATTCTTCAATTTATGTATTTGATAATAACAGCACCGATTGCTCGGCAGAGGTTGCCTCTGCGCGAGGGGTTCACGTGATTAAAGTGCCCAAACAGGGAAAGGGGTATGTGGTGAGAGCTATGTTTGATTTGATAGCTGCGGACTATTACATAATGGTTGATGCCGATGGAACCTACCCTGCTGAACACGTTCATGATCTTCTGGAGCCGCTTAAGGACGGCCTGGCCGACATGGTTGTGGGATCTCGAGTTGCATCAGGTCACAAAAAAACCTTTCGACCCTTTCATCGTTTTGGCAACGCCTTAGTGGCAAAGCTGATTCACTGGATTTGGAGGACTAACCTGAAAGACATTATGTCGGGTTACCGCGCTTATCACTCCACCGTAGCGCGGTCCCTCCCGCTTCTTACCGTTGGATTTGAAATTGAAACAGAGATGACCATTCAAGCGTTAGACAAAGGGTTTACAATAATAGAAAGGCCTGTTCCCTATGGCGTGAGACCACAAGGTTCTGTCTCAAAACTTAACACCTTTCGAGATGGGATTAAAGTAGTTCTTTTGGTGTTCAATATCTTCAAGGATTATAAACCGCTGACTTTTTTTGGCGGTATAGGTATTTTACTGGGGTTAGTTTCTTTAATGCCTGGTTATGAAGTGATAAAAGATTTTTTGATGGATGGTTCTATTGAGCACATAGGAGCGGCGGTTCTGTTTGTTGGCGGTTTCGTTTTGTCAGTTATGTTTATCCATATTGGGCTTATTCTGCACTCCGTAAGTTGGAAATTGAAGGAATTGTATGGCGTCATACGGCGCTCACAGACTGAAAAATATTCTCCGCACGACAGGAATAAATAATGGCCTTGCATGAACGGGTTGAAAGCTTTATTCATTTTTTGAGATATCGCCAGGTGTGCGAACACCTGAGACCTTGCGAACGGATGGTGGATCTGGGATGCGGTGAAACCTATCGATTTCTGAAAAAATTCGGTCACCTGGCGCGTGAATGCTGGGGGCTTGATGTGACGGTAAACGATGGAAAAGACGAAAACGTCTTTTTGCGGGAATTTGATGTTACCAAGGGACTTCCCTTTGCGGATAAAACAGTGGATATTGTTACCTGCCTGGCGGTGTTGGAACATATTGAAGAACCTATTTCTATCTTTCGCGAAACCCTCCGGATTTTGAAGCCGGGAGGACGTTTGATTGTAACAACACCTTCCCGTTGGGGAATCTTAGCGCATGAGGCCCTGCGCTTTTTCAGACTGGTACAGGATGTTGCACCCGGCGAACATAAGGATTTTAATATGACCAGGAAAAAAATATCTTCTTGGTGCCGGGAAACGGGGCTTTATGTGGAAGCCGTATGTAGTTTTGAATGTGGTTTGAATATTATTCTGGTGGGCCGGAAGCCGTGAAGAATAAAGATTCCTGCGGCAAAATAAAAAGATGAAATCAAAAAAAATTACCGTCTATTCTTTGATTATTTTGACCGCACTTCCCGCTGTCTTTTTTTTTCAGGTGCTTTTTTGTAATAAAGTATTCTATCTTATGGATATTGGAACTGAAGAAGTTCCTAACCATGTCTGGTACCGTAACAATTTTGGATCATTGTGGAATCCGCTTCTCTTCACCGGTCAGCCCCATACCGCGAATCCTCAGGCCTACGGCTTCGATCCGCTTCATGTGATGAGTCTGCCTTTCCCTGAGATTTGGGGATATCAAATTTTTGTAGTTTGGCATTTTGTGGTTGCAGCAATGGGAGCTTTCCTGCTGTTCCGAAAATGGAATGTGTCCGCAGAATCATCATTTGTCGGCGCGCTGTTATTTGCCTATGGCGGTTACTTTATTTCAGCCGCGCATTTGCCGACCATTTTAAACACGGCAGCCTATGGTCCCTGGGTCCTCTATGCGTACAGCAATTTACTGCAATCAACGACCCGGATGAGGAAAATTTTATGGACCGGCATAACCAGCGTAACCCTGGCCGCGCAATGGTTTGGCGGTGAGCCCCAAACTCTTTTATTGACATTAGTCTTGGCCGGTCTTCTGCCTTTGTGGCTTTGTCCTAAAAAATTTTTCCCAGCCACTTTTTATCTCGGAATATCCTTTGTCATCAGTGTGTTATTATCAGCCGTACAGGCGTTCCCCTTTATTGAGTTTTTGAATTATTCAAATCGTGGTGTCCTGTCAGACTCCGCCAGCGCCGCGAAGTGGTCCCTTTCTCCCATTACTCTCCTGAGTTTTCTTTTTCCCCACCGTTTTGTTAATACAGAAATTATGCGCGCGTGGGGGTATGGTTTTTGGGAAAAAGAAATACCTTTTATTTTTAGTATTCATATGGGGGTGAGCGCGATTTTACTGTCGCTTATAGCGCTCAGTCGACGTGTTTATGGGAGCTTTTTTTGGGGAGGCATTTTCATTGTTGGCCTTCTGATGAGTTTGGGAGAGCATTCTTTCTTTTATAACCTGGTTTTCCATATGCCGCCGTTTTCAAGTTTTCGCTTTCCGGAAAAATATTTTCTTTTTTGTCATCTGGCAGTATGTTTTTTGGCCGCAGCGGGGTTGAATTCTTTACTCAGCCAAAAACCAGAGAGGAGAACCGCGGTTCACCTTGTAGTAATCGCGCTCATTTTTTCTTGCTGCGTTTGGATGATGTTTGGTCAATCCTGTATCAACCAAATTATTACCGGAAAAAATTTTTGGAGCATATACTCTGCAGACCAGATTAAGTATTTAATAATTTTTTCTCTTCTGGCGTTCCTATTCGTTTTTTACAGCCGCAACCGGAAATTTCTATTTTTTTCACTTGCGGGATTGCTGTTTGTGGAATTGTTCCGCGCTCATTTTTTTGTTAATCCTGTTTGCGACAGCAAGCTTTATCAGCCCTCTCCCTGCGCTCAATGGCTCATGAAACATGCGCGAAGTCTTGATGATCCGTATCCGCGTATCATGTCACTAGATGTGCATGATCCAAAGAAAATACACCGAGATGAATTTTTGCCCGCGAACACCGCCAAACGCCGTCGAAATTTATATAGACCTGTTTCCATGCAATTTGGCATTAATGATATACGATCGGCGTATTCACTGTATCATGATGGGCTTGATCGTTTCGCAGGCTTTTTTCTGAAAAACAGGGTGAAAACACTTACGATGTTTGGAGTAGAATATATTGTTGCTCCGTATCCGATCGAGGATAAAAACTTGGCGCTTCAATTCCTGGACCGCGCTCCAGGCTATTCTGTTTATTTATACAAAGTGAAAAATCCGTTGCCGCGAGTCTATCTGATAAATAATTGGCATTCTTATTCGTCTGAAGAGGAATTTACAAAAGTGTTTTTAGACAATTCTTTTAATCTGTTTGAAAAAGCGCTTGTCTGGAAAGGAGAAACGTTCCCCACAGGTGTGCGGGAGAATATCACTAAAGGAGTTGCCGAGATTTTGAGACAGCATCGCAATAACGACAGGATTGATATCGAATTGTATGCCGAGGAAAAAAGTCTTTTGGTTTTTCTTGAAACACATTATCCGGGTTGGAAAGTTATCGTTGACAGAAAGCCGCAACGACTTGAAAAAGTAAACAGGTTTTTTCAAGGTGTTTTTGTTGAAGCCGGTAAACACGTTGTGCAATTCATCTATCGTCCTTTTTCTTTTATTATTGGAGCAGCTGTTTCGATAGTAAGCTGGATAACGGTATTTTTTCTAATCTTTTTCTCTTATATGTACTCCGGCAAAAAGACATTTAAATCCTGCCATTCCCGCAAATACCCTGAAGGGCACGAGAGCGGGAATCCATGAGGGACTGGATGCCGGATCAAGTCCGGCATGACATTTTTTCTATATTGAATTGCCGGTGCAATCAAAAAAACGTATCAAAAAAAATTACCCACAAGGGTGATAGGGTAGAGCCTGTTGTGCCGAAAAAAACCGGGGAGCAAGCGCTTAGTAAAACACCGCTTTATTTCTTCTTCTGATGCTCAAACAGGCAATTCTCTCCTTGATAATAGCTGATCGCTTCGTTAATCAAATTTTCATCGGGTGCGTGTGCTTTCATGTCCCCGGTCGTGCGGTCAAATTGATACAGCGCCTTCCTTTTCTTCACATCCAACACTGTTAGGAGGTCTGATTTCATATAACCGAGCTTTTGATAGGTGCCGATAAAGGCTCTTTCCTGATCAGACTGCATTTTTAAAATATCTTTACCAAAAAATTTTGTGGTATTAATTAAAATTATTTTAACGTATGAAGGGAAGAATCAAAAAAAAACCAGGTCAGCTCCCAAAAAAACAACAATTACAACGGATAACAACAAACGCCTGATTTTTTTCTTTTTCTCCTTGACAATTTCTGTCTGGTGTAGTAAAAAAATAGTTGTCTATCTACCTTATTTTATTAAATAAATTTGACATCTCCCAACCAAAAGGATGATCCACATGAATGCAGCAGATTCCGATTCTTTGGTGCCCAATCTGACCAGGAATGCGATCACTGTTCTGGAAAGGCGTTATCTGAAACGGGACAAGGATGGCAAGGTACTGGAGACCCCAACTGACCTGTTTCATCGGGTGGCGGATATCATTAGCGCTGCGGATCGGATTTTTGATCCCCAGGCTGACGAAACCAAACTGGCGGCCACGTTTTACCGTATGATGGCGGACCTGGAATTTATGCCTAATTCACCGACCCTGATGAATGCGGGAAGAGAACTCGGGCAATTGTCCGCTTGTTTTGTGCTGCCAATAGGAGACTCCATGGAAGAAATTTTTGATGCCGTGAAATATACCGCCTTGATTCATAAATCCGGGGGAGGAACAGGTTTCTCTTTTTCCCGCCTCCGCCCGGCCAATGATGTGGTGCTCAGCACGACCGGTATTTCCAGCGGCCCCATTTCTTTTATGCGTGTTTTCGATATCGCTACCGAGACCATTAAACAAGGCGGCACGCGGCGGGGCGCCAATATGGGCATTTTGCGGGTTGATCATCCGGATATCATGGATTTTATCATGTGCAAGGCGGATAACCATCATTTTAATAATTTCAACATTTCCGTTGGGCTGACCGAAAAGTTTATGCGCGCGGTGGAAAATGATGAGAACTACGACCTGATCAATCCCCGCAACGGAGAGGTTACCGGTACTCTGAACGCCCGGAAGGTTTTTAACAGAATTGTTGAGCAGGCCTGGGAAAACGGAGAGCCCGGCATTGTTTTTTTAGACCGTTTAAACCGCGATAACCCCACGCCCCATATCGGGGAGGTGGAGTCCACGAATCCCTGCGGCGAGCAGCCGCTTCTGCCCTATGAGTCATGTAATTTGGGGTCGATCAATCTGGCAAAAATGGTGGATGACGGACACGTTGCCTGGGAACGGCTCAAAGAAATTGTCCACATGGCAGTTCACTTTCTGGATAACGTGGTGGAGGTAAATAAGTACCCGCTTCCCCAGATTGCGGAGATGACATTCGGGAATCGAAAAATCGGCCTGGGGGTGATGGGATGGGCAGACATGCTGATCCTTCTCGGTATTTCCTATGATTCCGAAGAAGCTCTTGAGCTGGCAAAAAAAATTATGCGGTTTATCAATGAACAAGGGCACCAGGCCTCTCGTGATCTGGCCAAATCGCGGGGCCCCTTTCCTCATTTTTTTGGGTCGGTGTATGAACAGCGAGGAGAGCCCTTGATCCGCAACGCCACGGTGACCACGATCGCCCCCACGGGCACCATTTCCATCATTGCCAACACCTCCTCCGGGGTGGAACCGATCTTTGCGGTCTCGTATGTCCGCCAGGTCATGGATGGTGATATTCTGGTGGAAGTTCATCCCCGCTTCGAACAGATTGCCCGCGAGCGAGAGTTTTATTCCCCTGATTTGATGAAGCGCATTGCCGAACATGGATCCGTGCAGGACCTGGAGGATATCCCGGCCGATGTCCGGCGTTTGTTTGTCACGGCCCATGACATCCCTCCGGAAATACACATACAGATGCAGGCTGCCTTCCAGCGCTTTACGGATAACGCGGTGAGCAAAACGGTCAACTTTCCCAAAAGCGCTACCATTGAGGATGTGGCCAAAGTTTTCGAGCTGGCCTACCACCTGGAGGACTGCAAGGGGGTGACCATTTACCGGGACGGGTCCCGGGAAAACCAGGTGCTTTCCACCGGAAAGACCCAGGAAAAAACAGGCCGCACCAGCGGCGAAGAAACAAAAAGCGTAGTCAAGCGGGAACGACCCAAAGTTCTTAAGGGGTGGACTTACCAGATGCAGACGGGGTGCGGACCTCTTTATGTGACGGTTAACCAGGACAGCACCGGACTGTTTGAGTTGTTTACCACCATGGGTAAGGCCGGCGGGTG
>LQYC01000027.1_pt1 | contig 29470 bp, 30 predicted proteins | sample 661771 | NCBI WGS metagenome assembly LQYC01 (sample SAMN03483023, study PRJNA281117) | bioreactor metagenome | isolation source: benzene-degrading methanogenic enrichment culture from a contaminated... | place: USA: oil refinery in Oklahoma | collected 2011-05
CGAACGGATCGATGACTGGCTCGAATATGCGCTGGACGGCGGGGAAAGCGGCAGGGACGTGATCGGGCGATTCCTTGAGAATACCGGGCAAGTGCTTGCACCGGGAGGCAGGATCCTGCTCCTGGTCTCATCGCTGACCGGGCTGGATGCGATCATCGGGCTTGCCCTTGCCCACGGGTACTCCGCGACAGTCATCCGCGAGCAGGCCGTTGAGGATGAGAAGTTATACGTGCTCTACCTCATTCGTACGAAGGATTGAAGATATGGCCTGCAGACTACTGAATTCTGAATGAGGAACAAAAATTTTGGCTTTGTAGAAACAGACATGAATCTTTCAGGTTCACACCCGGACTATGAAAATGCATCTCTGCTAACCTGCCAAAAAAATTGATCTCCGCAATGGCACCCGCCCAGCGCGACGCCTCGACGGGTCTCGCGGCGGGCAGATCGGCTGACCGGAATAGCATGCATTGAAGGTTTCAATCGTCATTTTCATGGGAACCCCTGTATCCGCCTTTTGTCTCTGGAATAAAAAAAATGATCTGTCTACGATAGCTCCCGCCCAGTGCGACGCTCGAAGCCTGATGGTTTCCTGTTCTCACCTTCGGCTCGGAACACGAGGAGGCCGGGAATGACTGCGCGGGCGGGCAGCTCTGCTCAGGGTGGCGCCCCCGCTCACGTCCTCCCGTGGGGTACCTTCTTCTCCTTTGATGCTTCAGATTCAGCATGATAAATAAAATTCATGGCATAATAGCGCAAATGATTGCTGTACCAAGCTGCCAAAATGCCTGAACGCCCTGAACTGACTCCCGGAATGGAGATCGCCGCTGAGATCCTGCCTTTCGGAGCAGGTATAGGGATTATGATAGCCTATCTCTCCCTTGTAGGGAGCGATTTCATGCAGGGCCGGCCGCTTCCTGATGAGACCCGGCTCTATCTCCTGTTCATGGGGATGGCGATCGCCCTTGGATCATTTCTCTGTTCCCTTCGGATACGGTATGGCCGGTGGTGCCTGATCCCCCCGGACCAGGCCGGGGATCCGTCAAAGAAAGAGACACCGGGTGTCAGGCTGATCGTCTACGGGTTCATCGTTTTCAACATCGTCATGATCCTATGCATTTTCCTCTTTATGGAGCGGATCAGCCATACAGCAGATACCCGGCTGCCTGATGTACTGGGCATTCTCTGGGGGACTGTGAATGCTGTCCTGGCCTTCGCCTACATGAAGCTGAAAAATTCACCGGGTGCCATGGCATACGGGAAAAAAGATGAAAGGCAGGTATTATGGTCGATCGGTGTGGGCTTATTTCTGGTACTGGTGGCGGTCCTTGCAAGTCCCGGGGTCATGCATAGTCTTGCAGGAAACGATGTTCTTACCGGCATCACGGTTGCCGGTTTTTTCATCCTGATTTTCATCGTAGCGATGGCAGATTATTACAGGACCCGGTTCGGGTACTCAGTTGACGGTTCACCGGAACTTCTGATATCGAAGGTCCGGGATGATGCCCGCAGGGCCTGGTCTGAAGGAAATTTATTCATCAGTATTGCAGTCTTTATGAATGCCCTTTTTATTCTGGCATGGCATCTGGCAGATAACGGCAGTATTCCCCTCTCTATTCAGAAATCTTCCGGTTTTGTCTTCTTTGTGTCCTGGATGACGGTGGACGGGGTCGTGTTCTGTGCGGCTTATATCCGTTATTACCGGAACAATCCGGAGCGTGATCCGGCCGGGGAAAGCGGTGAGCAGCCGGGAAAGTAACGGTTCGCTATTTCCCATTCTGCTGAATTCATCCTCAGATAAAAGGATGGCATATCCTCATCACACGATCAACCTTCTCCGCATCAGGTTGATGGAAACGAGACAGACGATAGAGCCGGCTGCGGCCATCCACGCAAGGTTCAGCACACCTGTCCATGACAATGCCGGTAGCGTCAGCATCCTCATGACTGCGACAAGGTGGGTGAGCGGGAGTACTGCAACCGCGATATACTGGAGGAAGGCAGGGAGGATCGTGAGCGGAAAAAACGTGCCGGAAAAGAGCATCATCGGAGTGATGAACAGGAACGAGGGGTAGTTCAACGTATCGATGCTGGGGACGACTGCCGTGAAACACATCGCGATCCCGGCAAAGAGGAGCCCGCCAAAGAACGCGAGCGGGATGGCGAGCAGGGAGAGCGGGAGCGAGATCACCCCAAATGCCCCGAGCACCGGCAGCATGATAGCCACGTACATCGTGCTCCGGGTCGCACCCCAGAGGAGTTCACCTGCGATCACGTCCTCAATCGAGAGCGGGGTCGCGATCATCGCATCGAAGGTCTTCATGTAGTACATTCTTACGTAAGAACCGTACGTGCACTCGAAGAACGCGGAGTTCATCACTGCAATTGCGAGAATGGCAGGGGCGATGAAGCTGACGTACGGGATGCCATCGATCTGCTGGACATAGGTGCCGATGCCAAGCCCGATCGCGGTCAGGTAGAGGAATGCCTCGATGAATGGCGGGAAAAAGTTGACCCGCCATGTCTTTAAAAAGACGACGAGGTTCCTGCGCCAGACGAACCAGCACCTCCGCGACACTGGGGGAACAGAGAGGAGCTTTATAGTCATCTAATCCCGGAGCCTCCTGCCGGTCAGTTTCAAAAATACGTCCTCGAGCGTCGCGGGGCGGGTAAGGATCTTCTTCGGCTGGCAACGGTCGAAGAGGATCCGGGCAAGTTCCTGGGCCGATCCCGTCGGAACCAGCACCATGTCTCCCGCTTCCTCGAAGGGTGTGTTGCGGTCCTTTAAGTACGAGAGGACGCGGTCGCTCTTCTCCACCTCGACAATCTCTTCACCTGCGTACTGGCGGACAAGGTTGGCAGGGGCTCCCTCTACGAGGATCTTTCCGTTGTCCATGATCACGAGCCGGTCACAGAGCCGTGCGGCTTCATCGAGATAATGCGTCGTGAGCACGATCGTGCATCCCTGAGCCTGCAGCATTTTCAGGCGCTCCCAGACAAGGTGACGCGCCTGCGGGTCAAGCCCGATCGTTGGCTCATCAAGAATCAAAAGCTCCGGGTTGTTTACCAGTGCTCGGGCAAGGATCAACCGGCGTTTCATCCCCCCGGACAACTTCTCGATCGCAACATTGCGCTTCTCATCGAGCTGGACAAATGCAAGGAGTTCGTCTACCCGCTTCCGTGCGGTATCCGCAGGGATATCGAAGTACCGGGCATAGGTGAGCAGGTTGCCCTCGCATGTGAAGTCCGGGTCGAGATTTGTCTCTTGCGGGACAACCCCGAGCCGGCGTTTGATATCAGCCGGGTGTTCATCGGGATCAAGGTCAAAGACGCTGAGCATGCCTCCAGAGCGGGGTGAGACGCATTGGATCATCTTCATGGTCGTGGTCTTGCCCGCGCCGTTGGGGCCCAAAAACCCGAAGATCTCCCCCCTCGTAACTGAGAAGCTGACGCCGTCCACTGCCATAACATTCCCATAGGATTTCGTCAGGTTCCGGGCAGTGATCACGGCTGAAATAACCGGCACCTTACCCTTTTGATATTTTTGCGATTGCACGCTGTGCGGATTCACGGACATCAGAGAATTTGTCTGAAAGCAACAACCGGAGCGGCGTTATTGCCCGGATGTCCCCGAGTGCTGCCAGTGTCTCTATCGCCCCGACCCGTACCTGCATATCCCGGTCATGGAGGCAGCCAATCAGGGGTTCAACTGCTGACCGGTCTTTGATCTTCCCGAGTGCTACCATCGCGGAAAGCCGGACTACTGTCTCCCGATCGCAGAGGAGCCGGATAAGAGAGGGTCCCGCTTCCGCGTCCCCGGTCTTTCCAAGTGCACGTGCAGCTTCGGTACGCACATGCGCATGCTCATCGGCAAGTGCTTCTATAAGCACCGGTATTGCTCCGGCTCCCCCGGATACTCCCAGCGCTTTTACAGCAGCAGCCCTTACAGTTGCACGGCGGTCGTGCAGATCCTTTACAGACGCAGGTGTTTCGGTCATGCGGCTAACCTTCCCAGGATCGTTCGCATACCCCAAACGAGGCAAACGCTTCAATTACTTGGGTCGTCTCATTTTTTGAGAACCGCTCCGTGATCAATGCAAGCAGGGATTCGAGGTCCTCTTCGGGCAGGCACCCGACACTTTCCTCGCCCCTGATGATCAGGTCTGCGATATAACGCAGTTCCTCATCGGAGAGCCGGCTGATCCTCTCCGCAAAATCACTTTTATCAACAGCAAAATGGTTTGAGACAGGTGGCAGGATCGAATGGAACCGGTGACCAGACCCTGAACAGGTGAGGTCCCCACATTCCGGGGCAAGTTTTTTTAAAATTCCAATGTCCTGTTCCGAGAGTTCGCGTGGCATTGTGTCAATTCCGGACGGGGGTCATTTCGATGGCTTTTTGACAAATGTCCTTGACGGGCAGCGGTCGCTGTCACGGTCTGCCGGTACATCTCCGTTGATCCGGCAATCTCCTTCATCGCTGGTTTTTGGTTTATAACTGATGCACTCCCTGCAGCAACCCATTGCACTAGTGTAGGGCAGGGAGAAGTATCAATTTTTGTGTGGTACGAAAAGAAGAGACAATTTTTTTTATCCCCCCCAGATACGGTAACAACATCATGCCTTGCGCAGGCATTACTCAAAGAATAAAAAAGGGGGCGTATCAGGAGATTAGAAATATCTGCCAAGCCAGTTGCTGATCCTTGCAACGATGCCCTCGGGCTCCCTTTTTCCCTTTGTGAGAGTATCAGAACCACGGGGTCTGAATGTCCTCTGGGGGGATGGTTCCTGGCGTGGAGGAATATCCCGGAGCGTGCCCCGCGGTTCTTCGGGCGCCGGTTCAAAACCCCATGAGAAGCCTACCTTGTATGCGTTTTCATTGCGCCGGATCCAATCAGCTGCTGCGAGATAACCCCGGTCTTCAGCCTTCTTGATGGTGTCGTTGTGATCGAGAGTGAAATGGATTTCACGCTGGAGGGCGACCAGCTCATCATATACCTTCTGTGGGACGCGAATCTTCTCCCTGCTCATAGCTCTTCATATACGATTATGATGGGATACGATATTTAATGATTGTCATAAAAATGACCACGATTGCAAGAACAAGGCTGAATTTTTTTGGTTTTGAGCCTTCTGCCAATTGCCTGTGCAATCTTTTTGATTGCACCAATAATTTTTGAACTGCAGCATTTCTATGAGAAAATCAGCCAGATCTGATTTTCCTGATATTTTCGGCTGGCCGGAGAACCAATCATCCCGGATGATGTGTAAATTAAAAATTCTCATTCCTGTCACATCAAAAACCTCCCCTCCTGCAGTGTCATGATCAAATGCAGGATGAATTACTTGTTCAGATTGTTGTGAGGTAATACCCGCCAAAGAGGATTAGAAATACCCCGCAGATGGCAAGGGTCCACCGGTATTCCCTTTCGCCCAGAAAAAACCGCCCTTTGTGGATACTTGCAGAGACAAGGGTAAACCAGCTAAGGTCTGCACCCCAGTGGCCGAGGATGAAGGAAACCGCGCTCAGGACGCCGCCGGCATATGCCCCGATCAGGAGGGAACTGCCCACGGTCAGCCACCAGAGCCAGAAATAGGGGTTGGAGATGCTGGTGACTACACCAGAAATAAACGGTCGTGGTGTTGTGCTGTCTGCCGAAGAGACAGTCAATTCTGAGGGATCGATCCGGGCGTGCCGGCTCTCAACAACAGTGAGGATGCCAAAAATTACCAGTGCCATCCCCCCAATCATTGCGATGAGCCATGAATAGCTGCCAATCAGAACAGCAAGACCGGCGACGATAAGGATCACCATCAGGATCTCAACGGCAATGTGCCCAAGAGTTACCCGGGGCCCCATTGTCCACCCTCCCCGTAATGTTGCGTTAATAGTTGCAATCAGGGTCGGCCCCGGGGCTAGAGCACCGGTCAGGCCGATAAGAAAACCAAGCACGAACATCTGGATGATCTCTGTCATTGATACCCCTGCGGACACAAAGACATAAAAAATACCTGTGCCCGAATTATCGGAAATAACCTGATATGATTGGTACCTGATGGAAAATAAAAACGGGTGGTGTGCTGTGTGCGGATGGCACACTTAAAGTTTTAATATCGTCCCCAGACTCGTACCCGGATAATCAAATACGTATCCATTCACGACGGAGTTTTGCATAATTATATAATGTTTCCTGCCAACGTATACCATATCACTTTTCAGCACGGTGATCTCCATCCTCAGCGTGAATAATGTTACCAAACAGATCGGAGGGCTTCTGGCGGTAAACGGTGTCAGTCTTACCGTCGGAAGGGACGAGATCGTCGGGCTGGTCGGTCCTAACGGTGCCGGGAAGACCACCCTGCTTAATATCATCTCCGGCATTACTTCTCCGACCGCAGGCACAGTCGCATTCTGCGGGGAGGATATTACGGGATTCAAAGCTAATCGGATATGTAAAAAAGGAATTGCAAAAACATTTCAGATCGCCGAATCATTCCCGCATCTTTCTGCACTGGAATGCGTAATGGTCGGTGCACTTTTTGGCAACAATCATATGCCAAGTATGGAGGAGGGGAAAAAGCAGGCAACTGCTGTCCTTGATTTCGTAGGATTTCCCAAAGAAAAAATTGGAACATTGAACAGGAATTTAAACGTTGTCGAGCTCAAACGGGTGCAACTTGCCCGGGCACTTGCGTCAAATCCAAAACTTCTGCTTCTCGATGAGCTGACAACCGGCCTCAACCCGAAAGAGAGCAGCGAAGCGGTGAACCTGATTAAAAAAATCCGTTCGAACGGGACCTCGATCCTGATCATTGAACATGTCATGAGCGTGATCATGGGAGTTTCTGACCGGATCGTGGTGCTGGACCATGGCGAGAAAATTGCTGAGGGAAGGCCGGAAGAAGTTGTGAACAACCAGCAGGTTATCGATACATACCTGGGCGACCTTGACGTATTTTAAGGATGTGTAATGTGCTGGAAATTATAGGGCTTGATATCTATCACGGGAACACACAGGTCGTCTGGGACATCAGCCTCAGGGTCAATGAAGGGGAGATGGTGACCCTGATCGGGCCAAACGGTTCCGGGAAGACATCGACCGTTGAGACGATTGCAGGTCTCAATAAAAATGGTCGCGGCACGATCCGGTTTAACAAAGAGAACATTTTCGGGATGAAACCCTACGAGATCTTCAGCAAAGGGCTGGCGCTTGTCCCCGAAAAGCGGGAGATATTTCCAAAGATGCCGGTCTTAGAGAACCTGATGCTCGGTGCGGGCGACCGTCATGGCTGGAAGGACAGCCTTCACCATGTTTTGAATCTCTTTCCGGTCTTGGAGGACAGGCAGCAGCAGATGGCCGGCACACTCTCCGGTGGCGAACAGCAGATGCTTGCCATCAGCCGTGCACTGATGTCAGATCCAAAACTCCTCATTCTCGATGAACCCTCAACCGGACTCTCCCCGCTCCTTGTATCACAGGTGTTCCGTTCCCTGGAGCGGCTTGGCAACGAGGGCATGACGGTGCTCCTTCTCGAGCAGAATGTCCGCCACGCGCTTGACATGTGCAAACGGGGGTATGTCATTGAAAACGGCAGGATTGTGCTTGAGGGAAAGGCAAAAGACCTCATGCACGAAAAGCACATCCAGAAAGCGTATCTCGGGATCTGACCGGCAGGATATGTAAAAAGTATTTCTTGTCGGTTTTTTTAGGATTTTTTTAACACATCCGAAAACGATCCGCTTTAAAACCTTCCTTATTTCCCATCCAAAACCACCACAACCTAATACTCATCCCCTGCATTTTTGTCAAACAGAACGTGGCTATTTCTGGCTGTCCAATATCCCAATTTCACACCTCAAACAACCAAAATACGCCTAAAACAACCAGTTCCAAAATACCGATGGCTGCATTTTACGAAAACCTGGCTGCCGAATCCTGAAAACAGGGGAAACGGAGCCTGAAATGGGCTTATTTCACTTATGCCCCCGGATAACCCTGGCCGGAATCTGATGCTGTGAGTGCCAAATCCATAATTCCAGTTCTGGTGATCCTGAAGAACCACGAACCCCCTAGCGCAATAAAATCCTGTCACAACCGTCCATTTCTGAACCAGATGAAAAGGTGACCTGACGGATTCATTAACGGCATGCGTACCAGGTCACAACCGCAAAAAAATTAACAGAGTTTACCTTATTCCTTCCCCGGCAAACCGGTAATTCTACCCCGCATCTTCTGTAATGCCTCCCGCCATTTCGGCAATTGGTTGGGGAGGTCCACAAGCCCTTTTGGCAGGAAGATAATTGTAAGGATCAGGATGACACCCACAATGATGTACCGCGAGAAGGTGAGCCCGGCCATCTTCAGCCCCTCCCAGATGACGGTGAGGACTACGGTCCCGATCACCGGGCCGGCGATTGTGCCAAGGCCCCCGAGGATCACGTAGGTGATCGGCCAGAACGAGAGGTCGACTCCGAAGATCTCCGGCGTGATGTACCCGATGTGGTGAATTTCAAGTGCCCCGGCGATACCGGCAAGGTACGCGGAGAGAGCAAATGCAAGGAGGCGGTACCGCATGGGATCTACTCCGGACGCCCGGGCCTCGAGCTCGTTCTCGCGGATCGCGGAGAAGGCAAGCCCGATCCGGGATTTCATGATATACCAGATGAAGACGACCGAAGCAATCGCGATCGCGAGGATAGAGTAGTACTCGATCAGCTGGTAACCGGGAATTGACGGGGAGAGTAGGCGGGGGGATGCAATGCCATCCCAGCCACCGGTGAGCGGGGTGAGGATACTGACGGTGATGGTCTGCACGATGATCGCAAATCCGAACGTGACCATGGCAAGGAACCATTCCTTGAGCCGGACACAGGTAAGCCCGATCAGGATCCCGATGAACGCGGCGACAGCAGCCCCAAAAAAGATCGTCACATAGGGAGAAATCCCACTCTTTACTGCGATCAGCGTCGAGGCATAGGCGCCAATTCCAAAGAACGCTGCATGTCCCAGCGATCCCTGCCCGGAACAGGCGAGCAGGTTCCATGCCGAGGAAAAGATGATGAAGATCAGCATCAGGGAGAGGAGATTGAGAAGGTACATGCTGTCGGATACGAAAGGCATGATAAGGGCAAGAGCAATCACGGCAATTATCCCGTACCGGGCCAGCCTGTGCATGTCAAATATCATAGCCCCTTCACTCTCCTGATTCCCCGAACAGTCCTGTCGGCCGGATCACTAGTACAACGATCAGGATGACAAACGAGATCGCGTCCTTCCAGACCCCGCCAAGGAAATACGCAGCCCCGTTTTCCGCAATGCCATAGAGCAGGCCACCGACAATTGCACCGGGGATGCTTCCCAGCCCGCCGAGGATGATGATGGCAAATGCTTTGACCGCGGGTATGGAGCCCATGTACGGGTTGAATACCTGACCGCTCACTACCCAGAGGGTGCCCGCAGCTGCCGCAAGAGCGCACCCGATACCAAAACTCATGACATCCATCCGCTCGACATTGATGCCCACGAGCATCGCCCCTTTCCGGTTCTGGCTGGTCGCCCGCATCTCCCGCCCTGTCTTTGTCCTTCTCAAAAAAAGGTACAGTCCGACAAGGATTGCGGCAGTCACGACCATGATGATGATGTAATCCAGTGGTATCGTGAGAGATCCGAGCGGGACAGTTACGCCCTCATAAGGGCTCTTGACGCTCTGCCACTCGTCCCCCCAGATCACAGCTGCGCCATTCTGGATGATGTAGATGAGCCCGATCGAAAGGAAGATCTCATTAAGCTTGCCTGTGCCAAGAATCGGGCGGAAACAGAGCCGTTCAACAACGGCACCGATCAGGATCAGGGCGAACATGGAGAAGAGGATGATCACGTAAGGGTTGATGCCGGTTAAAAAAAAGACCGTTGCCGTTACATAAGCGCCGATCATGAGGAACTCGCCGTGGGCGAAGTTCACGATCTTCATGACACCGAAGATCAGGTTCAGGCCGGTGGCAAGCAGGATGTAGATGCAGCCTGCATAGATCCCCCAGAAGAGTATTTGCAGAAGGATCCCAACGTCCACCGTATCTTCTCCTGTAAGCTAATCAGTCGCCGGAAAATAAAAAGGACTTGGATGGGTTTTTATGCGCTGCCGGGTTTGTACCACGATGGTAGGACAAACTCAGTTACTTTGAGGTTATCAGGCCATACGATCTTCGGCCTGCATTCACCGACGCTCTGGTCAAATGCCAGCTGCTCCATCCAGAGGTCGAACTGCGACTCCCGGAAGTCTTTATTAAACGATATCGTGCCGCCTTTCATCGCCTCGATCACCTGCGGCATGCTCAGGTCGACAAGCGCCTGCCTGACCGTTGCCTTGTCGTTTGTCCCGGCACTCGCGGCCGCCTGCACTGCAATATAGATGCCCTCGTAGGTGGATGCGCCCATCATGTCCGGGAACGTGCCCCACTTCGCATTGTAGCTTGTCTTGAACTTTGCCTGTGAGTCAGCTACCGCGCCAACGGGAGCAGTGTAGGGTGAGAACCGGCTCTCAATGATGGCGCCTTCCCCGTACTGCCCGAGGTCCTTGTAGAACTGGGCGTTGTCATTGTTCTCAACATTCAAAAAGATCGTGTCAAGCCCGATATCCCTCCGCGCCTGTGTGATGAGCGGAGCTCCCTCGTTCGGGAATGCCGCGATATATACTGCGTCGGGATTTGCAGCTTTGATTGCGGTCAGCGGTGTCCTGAAATCGCTTTCACCCATCTTGAAGCTCTGTTGGGTGACGAGCGCGATGTTGAGCTTGTCCTTTGTGATCGTATTGTTCACCGCGGACTGCACCCCTTTGCCAAAGGCCGTGTCCTGGTATATGAGTGCGAGCCGGAACGGGCGGTCGGCAGCAGCGTTCAGCTTCTTATTGACCGCAGGCCGGATGATCTGGTCGATGAACATCGTGGTATACATCCCATAGCTGTCGGTTGTCGGGCAGTGGTGGAAGACGTAACTGGTATCGATGTCCGTGCGGTGGGTGATGATCGGGCTTGAAGCGCCGGTAACGATGAACGGTACCTTGTATTCTGCGATGGTCTGTTCATATGCAGATGTGACAGCGCTTGAGTACCCTCCGACAAGGATGTCCACCTTGTCATCGGTGATCAGCTTGGTCGCCGCTTTCTGTCCCCCCTGCTGGGTGGACTCGTCGTCACCTACGATCAGTTTAAGCGGGATCTTTGTTCCGTCCTTGAGCGTCACGCCTCCTTTGGCATTGATCTCGTCCGCTGCAACCTGCGCGGACTGCCACATGTTCTTTCCGACATTGCTGGCCGGGCCGGTCAGCGATGCGATCACGCCGACCTTGATCTCTGTCGGCTTGGCAGACACCGGCGCCTGCTGTGTGCAGCCGGCGCACAATACCGCAAGGAGAACGATAATTACGAGAAAAACTGACAGTTTTATTGAACCTTTCATGGAAATACCCCTATGCTATGCCATAGCATGGCATAGTATAGTGTGGGGATTACCTTTATAAAAAATTCGATATCGGTTTTCAGGTTCAGAATTATTTATCGTAGACGATCTCTGACAACATCCGGCAAAACGCCCTCATCAAAGGGCACAAAGAACCATTGGTCATCATCGGAAAATAGAAGTGCGGCAGGGCTCCTCGACACAATTGCACCATGTGCACTGCAGATAATCTCCTCGCGGACGAGTGGAAAAAATACTCGTTTCCCAATGGTAACCGGTGCTGCAACCGTTAATTCGGGCGTCATGTCACGAGGGCTCCCAGACCCGCACTCCGGAGGGCTGTAATTCCGGCCCGCACATCCGGCCGGAGCAGTTCACGGGCTGCTGAAAGAAGGATCCGCAGGGGTTGGCCAATCCGGTACCTGACCGAGAGATCGATTGCCAGTACCTCGTGGTCAAAGACCGGTTCCATATCTATGCAGATGTGGGAAGCGGTGAATGCAAACCGCGTAGCCCAGTAGCTCCCGTAGAGCATGCCGGTCGCTGCCGGGTCACCCAGCCCGATGCGCACTCTCCCATTGCACCGCTCAAACCTGCTCATGCGGCAGAGAACGCTGCCGATCCTGATGGCGGGCATTGCAAGGTTGCGGATAACCGGGACAAGATCCGTTGCAGCCCGGATGTCCGCTGGCCTGTAGGAAGGGGGTGGCGTTATCTCTTTTTTTTCCGGTCTCCGGTCAAATGAAAACAGGACATGGCTGAAGATAAGGAGGACTGTCTGCGACCTTCCCGCGCGTTTTGTCGAACGGATGGCGATGATCCCCCACCGGGCCGTTGCCTCAAGATCCTGCCGTCCTCTATCGTACCGGTACCGGATGAAAACGCGGACCGGGACAAGCCAGAGTACAAGGATTGAAAAAAGGATGAGTCCGGCAAGGAGCCCGGACAGGTAGATCACAAGAATGACGGGGTCCATCCGATCCTGTGAATACCCGTCAGAGTTCCTCTTTCTTTGCCGGAGTGGACCGGTTTTGTCCTGAACTTACGGTTTTTAACGCATCGATGACCTGTGGGGCAAGCGATTCACCCAGAGCCGAGATGACCTGTGCGATGGCGCTGTCTTTTTTTAAGGACATGACCTGGACACCTTCAGGACCTTTCACATCCTTGTGCAGGATGATGAGCGCCACCGGCTCGATACCGCCACCCGCGCCGGCACCATCACCGTTGCCGTCTTTTCCCTGCCCGGCGCCGGCACCAAGCCCAAATCCGAACCGGGCAATAGGGATGGCAACCTTTTCGCCAAGATCAACAGGCTGGCCCATCACGTTCTGGGCGGAAAGGAATTCTTTGAGTTCAGCCGACAGTTCTCTGATAAGAGTTTCACTCGACATACGGGTTTCACTGGTTATTGCATTGTGACCGGCCATTTATAACATTATTGGCGGGGTGCAGGGAGAATGAACGGATAAGCAGAGTAATAGCCTGGATGGGGATACGAAACTGATGCCCCAGCCCGGATTTGAACCGGGGACAACTAGATCTTCAGTCTAGCGCTCTCCCAAACTGAGCTACTAGGGCAGGAGTACAGATGTTATCCCTCGCGATTAATAAATGATCTGTTTTTAGTAGTTACCGGTATGGCCGGTGACCGTTCTTTTTTATGTGACGCGATGTCAGTATTAACCAATGCCGCTCCCGAAGAGTCCTCACGGTGATGAACCAGCTCTGGCAAATGCGGTTTCATCCCGCACTGCACACGTTATCCACCTGACGCATAACGACCTTGATGCGGTGGGAGCGGACGCGGTCCACCGTATGAATTACGGGAGCGACGGGGTTTTTACCATCTGGAGCTCGGTGGGCAGGTTCCCTGCGTTATTCTCTCTGGTCGCGTCCTGCAAAGGAAATGGCGACCGGCTCTCCATATCAGACCTCGGGTATCACCGCGAGATCGAGCACATCGCAGGCCATGCCCGGTCAAACGGCTGGCGGGTGGAATGGCGGGACCATCACCGCTGGCGGGACGACGAGGTTGCACGGGTGAAAAAAGAGGTCGCGCTGCTCCATATTGATACAGCTGTCTGCGCTACAGGCATTGTGGCATCCGATCTCGTGCCGGATAATACCGTTGCGGCTGAGGTTGCACGCATTGTCTGCGATTATGATTTATGGAAGCACCGCGATCCCCGGTCAGCTGTGCTCGGGCAGGTGCTCCAGCGTAAAAAGAACCGGGACCATGTACGCGATTGCCTCCTTGCCGGTGTTTTCTCTGACGAGATGATTGTGCAGGAGTATAATGAGATTAAAGCTGAGATGGATGCGATGATGAAACGGAGCCTCAAGCATACGACAATTCTCGGGAAAAAATACCGGATCGCGTTTGCACCGCTCTATGGGTACCCGAGCGAGACGGCCCACTTTATCCGTGACCAGAAAAAGACTGACATCGAGGTTATCATAGGCAAAGACGGGAGGTTTTCCCTGCGATCAGTCCCACCTGTCAGTCACCTGATCGCACGGGAGTTTTCCGGCGGGGGGCATCCCAATGCTGCGGGCGGTTCGTTCAATTTCTCTGTTCTCGAGCGGTTTGTATTCTGGCTGATAAAAAAGAGCAGGCATTTCGATACGTTTGTGAACATAGCCGAAGTGCATTAGCCGTGCACTATGGTCCTGGGGAGGATCAGATTGTATATCCTGCAGCTGCAACGAGATTTTTCCAGTATTCCTCACTGTTTCCGGTACAATATCCTCCGGCGATGATCTGGTCCGGATCGAACTCTGACAGAGCGAGAGTGATCGACTTCTTGTCCGGGTCAAGGATGATGAGCTGGCTGAGCTCGTACTCGTTTATGAGGTCAAAGACCAAGGGAAGATGGCTCCTGTCCACCGCAACCTGCCGCTGGTATCCCATCAGGGCTTCGAGGCTCTTTTTGCCCATATCCTGTACAAAGAAGAATACCTTCTGCCGTGTGAAAGCAGATACTTCCACCTCGCCGGCTGTCTCACAGATCAGCACATGCCCGCTGATCCCCCCATCACGCATCGAGCGCATGAGCGTGCGGTATGCGCTGGCGATCGCGTCGTGCCATTCGTTCTCATCATGGTAATAATCATCGGTGATCCCGAGCGCGTGGGGGGCGGGAAGTGCACACCAGATGTTCTTCTTCCGTGATGCAATGGCGTGTGCATCGCTGTTCACCAGTTCACCCTGAACCGCGATATCGTCAACAACAGTTGTGTTGTCAACACCGATCAGGCAGCTCATTACCCGGTCTTTGTAAAATTTTCCCCCGGCACAGGGGCTTGTTATTCCCGCAGAGATCTGGTGTATGAGCGACTGGTCCAGCTGGAACGAGATAAGGTCGCCGGACCTCCCGCGGTTCTCTGCAATCCATTCCGCAAGCGCCGGAACATCAGGTGTTTCCGGTTCTGCTCCAAAAGCCCGCGTCGGAAGGGGCCGCCGTTTGACCATGGTCATATCTTATTACGCATCAGAATCAAAAAACCTAGTCATGAACACGCCACCGCTGCTCGTCACCTGCGGGCTCCCGTACACCAACGGGCCCTGCCACCTCGGACACCTGCGCACCTATGTACCAGCCGACTGTTACGTCAGGTACATGCGCAGGGCCGGGGAGCAGGTCGTCTTTGTGTGCGGGTCTGACAACCATGGGACGCCCATCGTTGTTTCCGCGGAGCAGGCAGGCGTGTCGCCGCGGGAACTGTCAGAAAAATACCACCGGCATTTTGACGAGACATTCAGGCGGATGGGAATCACATTTGATCACTTTGGCATGACCGATGACCCGACCAACCAGAACCGGACAACCAAAATCGTCGGGTCGCTCATCAAAAAGGGGTATGTGTACAAACAGGTCGTCCACCAGGCGTACTGCACGAAATGCCGGCGGTTCCTGCCCGACCGGTATGTCGAAGGGGTCTGCCCGCACTGTGGAGCTGCTGCCCGTGGGGACGAGTGCGATCAGGGATGCGGCAAGCACTTGGAACCCGGCGAGATAAAAGAACCGGTCTGCAAAGTCTGCGGTACAAAAGCGGAGTTCCGGGACCAGGAGCACTACTTTTTCAGGCTCAGCGGGTTCAAGGATTTCCTGCTCCCCTATCTCGAGACGGTGAAAGGCACCACCAATGCAAAGAATTACGCAATCGGGTGGATTAAGGAGGAGCTACATGACTGGTGTATAACCCGGACCCTGGACTGGGGCGTGAAATTCCCCGGCCGTGACGATCTCGTCGTGTATGTCTGGGTGGATGCCCCGATCGGGTACATCGCGTTCACCGAGGAATGGGCAGAAAAGACCGGCAATGACTGGAAGAAATACTGGTGCGGCAACAACCGGGTTACGCACTTCATCGGTGGGGACATCATCTACCACCACTGTATCTTCTGGCCGGCACTGTTACAAGGAGCAGGCTATGGCGTGCCGTACGCGATTGTTGCATCCGGGATGGTGAAGGTGGACGACCACAAGTTCTCGAAGTCACGGGGATATGTGGTCTGGACAAATGACGATTACCTTGACAAAGGCCTGCCCGCTGATTACCTGCGCTATTACCTGCTCTCGTACACCAACCACACCAAGGAACTGAACTTCTCGTGGAAGGTCTTTGGCGAGCGGATCAACAACGAAGTGGTCAACATCTTTGGCAACTTCGTGTACCGCACCCTCTTCTTTGCTAACAAGGAATTTGGCGGGATACCAGAAGGAATAGCCGGCCCCGCAATCATCGCTGAAATTGAGAAATGCACAAAATCGGTCCATGGCTTCATGCAGGACTATGAATTCAAAGGTGCGATAGACGCAATCATGGGCCTTGCGGCGTTTGGAAATACGCACATGCAGGGCAATGCCCCGTGGAAACTAATTAAAACCGACCGTGCCGCTGCCGCACAGGTGATTAAAAACTGCGTCCAGCTCATCAAAGCCGTCACCCTTCTTATCGAACCGGTGATGCCTGCAAAAGCGCAGGAGTGCTGGGCGATGCTGGGATATTCAGATGCACTCGCAGGTCACCCGATCTCTGAAGCAACAGAGAAGATCAGGGCGGCAGGTATCCCGGCACCAAAACCGCTCTTTACCAGAATGGAGGATACGCAGGTTGCAGAGCTCGACGCCCTGCTCCAGAAGCGCGTGAAAGAAGCAGACAAAAAATCGGAGAAGATCCCTGTGGTTACATTTGAGGAATTCCAGAAACTGGACATTCGGACAGGTAAAGTGCTGTCCTGTGAACCAGTGCCAAAATCAAACAAGCTCTTAAAACTGGTTATTGACATCGGTCCGGAAAAACGCCAGATTGTTGCCGGCATGCAGCAGTTCTACAACCCGGACGAGATAGTCGGAAAAGATGTTGTCGTAGTCACCAACCTTGCACCCGCAACAATCTTCGGCGTGGAGAGCAACGGGATGATCCTTGCGGCAGGGGATGCGGCTTCGCTGCTCGTGCCGCTACGACAGGTAGAGCCGGGCAGTAAGATACGATAAAAAAGGTATAGGGCTCTATCCTAATCCTTTTTCTTATTGCAGCGCCTCGGAGATCGTCTCCCTTACCTGCGCATTCTTCTCAGTTTCAAGCGCCTTCTCAAGAGCTGCGGTTGCCTTTTTCCCGCCAATACCCCCAAGTGCCCGCACCGCCATCATCCTGACATACTTGTTCTCGTCCTTGAGCAGGATGATCATGGGTTCGAGCGCATCGGAATCACCGAGTTCACGCAACCCTTTTGCTGCCATGTACCGCACATGGTCGCGGTTATCCTTGAGCGCTGCAATCAGCGGCTTGACTGCCTTTTCATCAGCAATCTTTCCCAGCGCTTCCGCAGCCCGGTACCGTGTCTCCCATTTTGGTTCCTTCATCGCAGCGGTAAGTGGTTCGACTGCTGCCTTGCCAATGGTGGAGAGGGCGAGTGTTGCCTGCTCCCGGACAGACTTGTCAAAGTCTGCAAGTGCCTCGATCAGCGGCCGGATGGCACGCGGGTTCTTTGCCTCGCCGAGAAGGTATGCAGCATACTGCCGGACCTGCGGGTCAGTGCTGTTTTGCAGCGCTTTGACCATGCTCTCAAGTCCGCCTTTCTCTATCTCTTCGGCCCCTTCCGGTTTTTCAGGTACGGTATTTTCTGGCATCATCTGTCTCCACAGGTACATCTCCTAGGAATTATTTAAGCCCGATCACCAAATTGGTAAAAATATGCACATCCCAAAGGAGAACCGCAAACCGCTGAAATTTCCTGCAGATCGCTTTTATATATCTCCCTATAACTGCAAATTCCTTCGCAGTTTACCATGAAACTATATATTCCGGCAGTTGATGGATTGGTATGAACTACAAACTTGTCGCACTCATTCTGGTGTGCTGTGCTGTCGCAGCCACCGGCTGCATGGGGATTGCAGACAGCGTAGTGCCAAACCAGAGGACGTCATCAGCGGGGAGTGTGGGGGACTCAAACTGGCAGGGGCTTTCCGAGCAGAAAGCTGCTGCCCCGTACCCGATGGCAATCCCCACTCCCGCTTTATTGGCATCCGGCGATACCGCCACCGTCCCGGGCACTGGTATCGAGACAAAAATCGTCAAGACGGGGACCGCAACCATTGAAGTCAAAGACGTTGTAGCATCTGTTGATGCGTTAAAAGCGCTTGCGGTGCAGAAAGGCGGGTACCTTTCGTCTTCAAACATCCAGAAAAATTACAACAACCGGCTCTCTGCAACAATCGTGATCCGCGTCCCGCAGGAACAGTTTGAACCGACCATGGAAGGTGTCAAGGCGGTCGGTACAATAAAATCCGTTTCGACCTCCGGACAGGACGTGACCGAGGAGTATGTTGACCTGCAGGCCCAGAAGACCTCTTACCAGAACCAGCTCGCGCAATACAATCAGATTATGAAGAAGGCCGACAAAATCGAGGACGTCATCAAAATCCAGGCACAGATCAACCAGGTGCAGACCGCGCTGGACAGGATCGAGGGCAGAATGCGGTACCTCAACAGCAGGATCGACCTCTCCACAATAACCGTGAACCTGCAGGAGCCCGAGCCGGTCGGTGGCGAAACCGGGCATTCCTTTGTGACCGCGATCAACGAAGGGATCAGCGGGTTCCTCGGGATGATCGATGCACTGATCATCCTCTTCTTCACGTTCCTCCCCCTCATTATCATTGGCGGTGCTGCCTATGGTATCTACCGCTGGAAAAAGAATAAAAATGCAGCGACATCTCCTGCTCCCCAACAGCAGGAGAAAAAACCCTAATCTTTTTTAATCTCCCCAACCAGGAGTCAGACACAAAATACAATGACGAGCGTTGCTATACTCACGGGAATTACAAATGGACCTCCCACGGGGCTCGTTGAGTATAGCGACCGGAACATAACAGAAGCCGACGATAAAAACGATAAAGAGCCTGAAACTAGCTTTAACCACGGCATGAGCGATGCCAATGGCTTAAAGGGGGGCATTTATCAAAAAATGTGAGTCCTGCATGATAAGTCCTTTTTAAAACGGGGACGCGCCGGAAAAAAGATATCGGAGGATCGGCCCCGGCAGAGTATCTATTACCGTTGAGATAAAAAGGGATAAGTTTATGAAGGTGTTGTGGTCTGCACTGTTGTCACATTCCCGGTTGGGGAGGTTGTGGGGGTTACAGTCGGGGTTGCAGTTGTATTGACCGCGGTCTGGGTGCTGGTTGGTTTTACCGTGGGAGTGGCCGGGGGTTTGAAGTCGACCAATAAATCGACGGCACCTTTGGGAACTGCAGTCTTATCGCTCTTGATAAGGGTACCGTCCTTGTAGAGCTCCACTGCCAGGGGATTTCCTGATCCGTCACTCTTCTGGAATGATACCTGAATCATCCCTCCCTCCTTGACCGGGATCTGGTAGAGCTGGTCGCCGGAACCGGACACCGGTGCCTGGTTCCCCGGGGTGCCATAAGATCCCGACCATGCTCCGGCATAACTCACCTTCACCCATACCCCTGTCTGGGGAATGAGCGGTTGCGGGGGTGTTGTCGGGATCGGGATTGTTGTCATGACCGTTGTTGGGACTGCTGTTGTGCGAACGGGGGTAGGGATAGGGGTTGCCGGCGGTGTTGCCGCAGGGGTGGTTTCCGCGTCTTGTTTTCCCTGCTGGGATTTCATAAAAACAAATGCCCCTCCGATGACTGCTATGATTACGATGATGATTGCGATTATGGCATACAGTTTGCGTCGTGGGCCCGTTGCAGGGCTTTCGGCAGGGGGTGGGGAAACCGGGGGTATGGTTGCAGGAGCAGGGTGCTGGGGGAGATCTTTTCGTAAAAACAACTGCGGCAGAATTGACCGTTTTACCGGTGATGGCTGCGCTGCGGTGGCAGGTTGCTGGGTGGGTTCGCCCGCAGGAGGAATCGCAGTTAAATCTTCTGGTTGTGCTGCAGGTTCAGGCACAGCGGGAAAGTGGGACGGCACAAGGGGTGCCGGTTCAGTCCTTGGCACCGAGTCCTCAATCAAAGGTTCGATTGACCGGATCACTTCTTCAATGGGGCGCTCTTTACGTTCAAGCTGCTCTGCAGGGACCATAGGTATGTGAGGGGGCACATTCTGGTCAGCGATAGGGATCTCAACCTGTGCCGGGGTGGAGACAGAAACCTGAGGTACCGGTTGCGGTGCCGGCTGGGTGGAGGATGGCTCGACCATTTCCAGTGCCCCGGGTGCTACAACCTTGGAACCGCACCGGTTGCAGAACACGGATTCCGGTGGCACGCGGTTGCCACACCTTGAACAGAACGAGCCGGCCGGAAGGGACGATGTCTCAACAGGTACAGGGGGCAACTGGGTCGTCTCCACGATCTTTTTTATGGGCTGGACTATATCGATCTCCTTTTTTCCTGCAGGCCTGCTTGTGATCTCGATTTTCTGGGAGGGTGGCTCCTGCGGTTTCTTCTTCTGCTCTTTATCCATCGATGGGATCACATTACGGATCGCCTGCTGGAACGATGAAGTCGTGTGCTGTTTTAACGCCTTTGCCCACTCGTCGCGCTCCCGTTTCCGGTTCCCTCCCGCCTCCCGGGAGAAGGTGAGGACCACCTGACGGGTCTCACCGGAATTTGTTATGATCGATATAGTGAGGATCTGGTCCCGGATTGCATTTTCACTTGCCTCAACGCTCCGCATGGTTGCCAGAAGTATATCCTTTGGCGGCAGGAGTTCTTTTTTCCGGTCAATGAGGATGATACGTTTGTTGGTGAGGATTGCCTCAAAAGGGATGGATTTGACAAAAACATTTGGTGTTTTTAAAATTATGGATTCGTCTCCATGAAGCTCAGGGTCGCCCATATTACCACATTCTTCCTTTACAGTGGTTTGTCTGAAGGCAAAAAAGTGTTTGTGGTGAGGACAGGCGAATTTTTAAAAAATGTCATCATTTTCCTGTTGTCTGGGCACTGGTTGGTTTTGCAGTGTTCGGGTCGACTGTAATATCAACAGTCCCATGCGGGACTGTGGTAACGCCCTGCTTGATCAGCACCCCGTTTTTATAGATCCCGACAACCAGCTCATGCGGGCGGCTGGAGGTATCTGCCCGCTGGAATGTTGCCTGTATTGTCGTGTTGGGATTTTCGACCTCATACAGGTATTCGCCGGAACCTGTTACTGATTTCAGGGCATCCGCTGTCCCGTATGACCCGGTCCACATCCCGATGTAACTGACCCTGACCCATACACCTTTTGCAGGAATCGGTGCGGCAGTCTTTTCAACAAAAACAAATGTCGGGGTGGGTGTGGCAATCTTCGTGCCGGTACCGGTTGTCCCGCCATCAGCGGCAGGTGTATTGTTCAGGAAGTTAATTATGGCAAATACCACGCCTCCGATCACAATGATAAGGATTGCGATGACTGCGATGATCATAAATGCCTTTTTATTGGAGCCGCCCGGCCGTCCGCCCTTTGATGGCGGGACGCCGGGGCCGGGTTCCGGCAGGCGATCTTTTCGCCGGAATAGTTGCGGCAGGACCTGCCATCTCTCCTTTTTGGCTTGCAAAGCCCGGGCCGGCTGAGGTGAGGGCCGGGTGCCAGTGTTGGCATAAGTCGAGGGTGGCTCTTGTTCCGGCACGACAATCTTTGCACCGCACCGGACGCAGAACAAGGAACCTGCAGGTGCACGACTACCGCACCGGGAACAGAACAAAGGTGCGGGAAGGGGTGCTGGTTTAAGCGGTGAGGGAATCGCAGGAGCACTTTGTCCGATCTTTTTTTGGGGTTCTACAGCATCAACTGACTTTTTCTCCAGAGGCAGGGACGGACTCCCGCTCCGTACCGGTGCAGTGTCGGGGAATTTTGCTTTTTTTTCCGGATTGAGGCCGGGGATAACGGTACTGAACACTTTTTTCAATGATGAACGAGTATGCTTCTGGAGCGCCCGCACCCATTCATCCCGCTCCCGTTTTCTTTTGGCTCCTGATTTACCGGAGAATGTGAGCACTATCTTCCGGGTCTCACCGGTAGTGGCGATGATCGCAAGGCTGAGGGTCAGGTCGCGGATAGCGTTTTCACCGGGCTGAACATCCCGGATGGTCGCAAGCAGGATATCTTTGGGCGGAACAAGGTCATTTTCCCGGTCAATCAGGATGATCCGTTTGTTGGTAAGGACCGCCTCAAATGGGATGGATTTGACAAAAACATCCGGGGTTTTCAGGATAACAGACTCATCTCCGTGCAGGTCGGGGGCGCCCATCAACGATCCTCCATTCTTACCACTGGTTTGTCCGGTGGCAAAAAAGGATTTGTGGTATGGGGGTGGGAGATGCAACGGTTAAACCCATTTTTCACTCTCTTATCCCCGTGGTACCCTAAACGGTTTTTTTAATCGAAGACCTAACTTTTTATACTAAACTGGTCTTCTCAAATGGTTGTTTGCGACAGCCGGAGCAAACGTCCACAAAAAGACCCCATAGGCCCCTTTGCTTTGTCGAATCCAGAAGAGATGAGACATAAGGCGAATCCATCAGGATTTTTAAAAGCCGGGCAAACGAGGCCAAATTGTAATCAGGCCAATTTCCGGCTCCGTTAGGTCAGTCATGAATCCCCACCTGTTGCCGGTTATTGTGGCAATTTATACTGTCCTCTGCTCATGATTATTGCGTACAACACTATACATAAAACAATTTTATCTTGGATATCCCAGTTTAGGCAGGGATTATGAACCAAGCAATCATCATGGGAATCCTCATCTGCACTATGTTTACCGCAGGGTGTTTTCTCCTTGATCCGGGCCCTCAGTTAATCCCACCGACAACACTGCAGACTTTATCCCCCACACCGGAGAGCAGAACCTCGACGGTCGAGCCGTCCGGTATGGCACTCCAGCTCTCTGATTTACCGCAGGGGTATGTCATCAGGGAACGCTCGGAGGTTGCATACTCAGATGTCAAGGTGCTGGCGCGGGACGAGGGGTGGAAGAAAGGATATTACGTCGCGTTTTACCGGATGAACACTCAAAACTATGATATCACGGGCATCACCCAGCAGATCAGCACCTACCCACTTGACCGCATCAGGATCATCTTTGATGAGGCCAAATCCGATATAATGACACGGGTGAACGCTTCGGTATCGGTCACCGAACTGCCGTTCCCGAAAACCGGCGACCGGTCTATCGCCCTACGGCTCATTGACGCCAATGACCAGTACGGCATCATGACCTATACCGTGATCTTTACCAAAAAGGATGTCCTTGAACAAATCGAGATGAAGGGGACGACCACGGATTACGAAGTCTTAAAAAATATTGCTGGGACGGCAGCAGGGAAGATCCGGTAATAAGCTGAAAAACAGGTCTTTAAAAAAAACAGACGCCCAGGTCGGAATTCGAATCCGAGTCGATTGCGTGACAGGCAATCATGATAGGCCACTACACTACCTGGGCAGATATGGAACAGATGTCCCGCCTCCCGGATTCGAACCGGGGACATCGCGGTAGCCGCGCAGTTACCTAATGTCGGTAAACCATACTACAGCCGCGCACTCTACCAGTCTGAGTTAAGGCGGGGCACTGCGCTCATACTATAGGGATGATCGGGTATTAAACGTATCGTTATACCGCCCGATTCCCCGTATCTGCCCCAAATTACGGTCTTATTTATATAACTTGCATGCGAATGATTTGGTATGGCTCGTAACATAGTTGCGGGAGATTGTCTTCTTCACCGATAGCAATGCCCGTGGAGAAGTGACTGTTTTTGATACCACGCTCCGGGACGGAGAACAGACCCCGGGAATAGCATTCACCTTTGAACAGAAACTCGAGATCGCACGCCAGCTCTCCGACATCGGCGTCCATGCCATTGAAGCGGGGTTCCCCGCATCCAGCAAAGCCGAGAAGGAGACGGTCACTGCAATCAAAAAGCTCGGTCTTGAGGCGAATATCTGCGGGCTTTCCCGCATGACAAAAGCAGACGTCGACGCCTGCCTTGACGCTGGTGTCGATATGGTGCACGTCTTCATCCCGACATCTGACATCCAGCGGGTAAACACGATCAACAAGAGCCGTGAGGAGGTGCTTGCCATCTCCGACGGGATCATCCGTTACGTCCGCGACCATGTGGACCAGTGTATGTTCTCGGCAATGGATGCGACCCGGACCGACTGGGACTACTTAATGCAGGTGTTCCAGACCGCCGCAGCTGCCGGGGCGACAATCATAAATGTGCCTGACACCGTTGGGGTTATTTCCCCGTCCGGCATGAAGACGCTCATCTCGCGGATCGCACGGGAGGTAGACTGCCCCATCGATGTGCACTGCCATAACGATTTCGGTCTGGCGGTGGCCAACACCATCGCTGCAGTGGAAGCCGGTGCATCGCAGGTGCAGGTGACTGTCAATGGGCTTGGGGAACGGGCGGGGAACGCAGACCTCGGGCAGACCGTGATGATCATGGAATCGATCTACGGAATACGCACCGGCATTAAAAAGGAACGGCTTGTCGAGACCTCCCGGATTGTTTCACGCTTCTCTGGGATCACGATCCCCCCCACCCAGCCGGTTGTCGGGGAGAATGCGTTCTCGCATGAGAGCGGGATCCATTCCCACGGGGTCATCAAGAACGCGGCTACGTTTGAACCCGGCATCATGACACCCGAGATGGTCGGGCACCGGCGGAGGCTCACGCTCGGCAAACATGTAGGCAGGCACGCAGTGCGCCAGATGCTCACAGATGCCCATATCTGTCCGACAGATGCCCAGCTCGATACGATTGTTGAGAAGGTAAAAGCGGTCGCAAACCGCGGGAAACGGGTGACCGACGCCGACCTCTATGAGATCGCGGAGAGCACGATGGGCATCGAACTGAACCATAAGGTGCTTGCTCTGCAGGACATCGCAATCATGACCGGGAACCATATGATCCCGACTGCAAGTGTCAAGGCGACCGTCAACGGTAAGGAGCATGTATTCTCAAGCGTGGGAAACGGCCCGGTCGATGCGGCGCTCAATGCAATCTTCGGGATCGTACCAGCCCGAATCCAGTTAAAAGAGTTTAACATCGAAGCTATCAGCGGGGGTTCGGATGCGATGTGCCACGTGACCATTGCTGTCGAGGACGAGCACGGGAAGATCTATGATGCAAGCGGGAGTGGGGACGATATCGTCCTTTCATCTGTCGAGGCGCTGGTCAACGCGATCAACCTGATCTACCGGAAATGATACTTTTTAATTTTTTTTAAAAACCAAAAAATTAAAAAAAATATTACGCTGCTGTCGGTGCGCCTTTTCCTTCGAGCGCAGCTTTGATCTGCGCCTGCAGCTGCTCAAATTTACCCTGCAGCATCTTCTCCTGTTTCTCTAATGACTTGATACGCAGTTCGAGCATCTCCACCTTTTCAGAAAGCTTTGAGTTCACGACATCTTTTTTCTTCTGCATCATTACAGACCCCACGCTCATGTACATCGCGGAATCTTCGGGCAGGTCTTTGATCTCTTCCTGCGCCCGCTTTGCCTCGCGAGCTGCCATCTCATACTGCGCCTTCTGGGACAGGATCGTCTGGAGTTGCTGCTGCACCTGCTGGAGCATCGCAACCTGGTTCTGGACTTTGGGTGAGATATTGTTCATCATTAACACTCCGTGTGGTTGTATTCAGGAACCCGGGAACCGGTGCATGAGGTTACGGCACCGTGTGCCTGTTGTGGTATAGTGTACGGTTCAGCGGTAAAAATAAGTAATCCCCTGCACCCACCACGGTGGTCTGGCACAACCAGCTAAATGGTAAAAGCGGTCAGATAAGGTCCTGCATTTCATCTGCCACGCTGATGAGCCGGAGGTGCATATTGAGCGCTGCGCGGAGTGCCGGGATATCGTCTGCGGTCACGGAAAGGACCAGCATATCGTCGCTTTCAAGCGTGCAGCGTGCCACTGACCGCGGGTTCACCTCGTCAGGCATCTCGGGAAGAAGCGCCCGGTAAATTTTTTGAGCGTTTTTTGTCCTGAACCGGAACACTGCTTGATGGGGCATCGGGTTCACGTTCAATCACGATGAAATTTATGAAAATCAGGAAAAAAATGTATTGGTCTTGTGTACTGGAGAACGGTGAGATTCGTGGTCCTTTACCGCGCCCTGATCTCTTTTATCGCCGCACCGCGTTCCTTAAAAAGGATGCGGTGGCCGCAATAGGGACACCGGACATTGACATCGATCTCGACTTTCTGTTTGCACCGTGCACACTTGTAGGAGCTGACCATAACAGACCCGGGTTAGGCCCTGCTGGTATCCTTCTCAAGTGTACGGTCGAACGTGCGCATCGCGATGCGCAGCATGGGGGTCATGGGCTGGTATGCGCCGCCGGCGAACTTGTACCCGCACTTCCGGCATTCCCAGATGCCAGTGCCGTGGCGGTGCACGGAAACCATGTCGCATTGCGGGCAGCGGTGGTATGCGCGTGAAACCTTCTCGACATCAGCGACACGCTTTCGGGTAAACCTGCCATACCTGCACCCGAACCGTCCGGAACTCCCCGTCACCTTTCCCTTTGCTGTCTGATTTGAAGCTGCCATAAAAATTACCACCAGTATGTCTTACACAATTTGTCGTGACGATTAATATACTTGATTGAGGATCTTGACGACCCCTTCGCCCTTGGTGATCTTGTTGATCAGGTCGTAAAACTCGGTCTGGATGCCGGCGGGGATCCTGACGACACAGATCCATGAACCATCCTTCTGCCACTCGTCTTTTTCCATGGTGGACGCAGCAGCAATATCGCCGTACGCTTTTGCAGCAAAATCAGCCGGTATTTTGATCGCAAGCCGGAGTTCCTCAAACCGTATCGGGAGGATGGGGCGCAGCGCCTTGACCGTTTCCTTGACCATCTCATCGAGGTGCTTGAAGGGATCGATGTTCACCCGTGCCTCCTCCATCGCCATCTCGATGCGCTGGGGCGGATGTGGATGCCCTGTCTGGGGGTTAACCGCGTTGCGGGCAATGAACGTAATGACCCGGCGGCGTTTCTCATCGATCATGTGCCGGCGCTGTTCGGCGGTAAGGTGGATCTCGCCCTTCTCGATGATCCGGTGGGCGACCGCGGGAAAATCAGTGGTATGGAAGACCTTGGTGAGCGACTCATCGGACGCCCTGGTGCCCCGCGATGCGTTGGAAAAGACATTGAGGGCGGCAACAACCTCCTCGATATCGATCTTTTCGCCCTGCCGCACTTTTGCAGCCTGGTCCGGGTCAACGAGGAGCTCGAAGCGCTCCCCGTAACTTTCCAGCCTTGCTACCACTGATTTTTCCAGCGGGATCATATGCGGTCACTGTTTGAACTGCCCGACAAACCCTGCGACTTCTTCCTTGGTCATCTTGCGGAACACCGCATTATCCTTTGAAATAACCCCGATCTCGACCGTGTCGACATCGAACTTGCCCTCCGTCGCGGAGTGCAGTGCCTTTAAGCCAAGGAGGATGACATCTTTTACTTCCATTTCCGGAGTATACTCTTCTTCAAAGACCTTCATTGCCGCAGGCCGCCCGATCCCTATGCCGGTCGCCCGGTATTCGAGCAGGGTGCCGGAGGGGTCGGTCTCGAAAAGCCGGCACTCGCCGTCACTCACGCCCGCGATCAGGAGCGCAGTCCCGTACGGGCGGATGCCGCCGTACTGGGTGAGGGTCTGCATGTGGTCGCAGAGCTTCTTTGCGAGCGTCTCGACCCCGATCTGTTCGTCGTAAGAGACCCGGTTTATCTGGCACTCGACACGGGCCCGATCGACCAGTGCACGGGCGTCCCCGACAAGTCCGGACGAGGCGACGCCGATGTGCTCATCAATCTTGAAAATTTTCTCTATCGACGAGGGTTCGAGCAGCTTGCTGCTTACGCGCTTGTCCACGATCAGGACGACACCGTCCTTTGCCTTGATCCCGACTGCGGTCGTCCCCCGCTTTACCGCTTCCCGCGCGTATTCCACCTGGTACAGCCTGCCATCGGGTGAAAAAACCGTGATCGCCCGATCATATCCCATCTGGTATTGTGGTTGCATTATGAATCCTCCAGATCCTCTCTTGTCAAAAAGAATCGTGTTGTATTTTTAAATCCCTTTTCAATCACATCAATCTTCTGACCTGCACAATGGCAGACCGAAAAGGCCATACCGTCGATCGTGCATTCTGATGGCACTCCTGGAACCTGCGCTTTATCCTTAAATTCTGAAATCCGCTCACGCAGGCTCTCGATTGTCCCGGATGCGGCAACTGAGCGCAGTGCCACCCGTTTCCCCCCGCAGGAAGTAACAGTGGAGAGGGCTATTGCAAGCTCTCGTTCGGCTCCCCTCCGGCAGCGCACGATTACATAATCCCCCTCAACCGCGATCACTGCCACATGTATCAGCGCACCGGCTGCATCGCCCCAGAGGGATGTCACAGCTTCGTATACCGAATAGTACATTTCCTTTGGATCGGGAGCGGTACCGGCAGGCTCGATTCGGGTAAGCACATACCGGCGCTTTTCCCGGAGCGTGGGGGGCCTGGCCGTCATGTAACCACCCTGACAGCGGAATGCAAAGATCGCATCTGTCCTGTATGGGACAGCGCCTGTTCTACATCGGAAAGGTCAAGCCCGATGACCGATGCAAGACCGGAAAACTCCCGCACCGGGTGCATGTCCAGCACCGATCTTGCATGGGTCGAGAGCACAAGCGGGAATTCGAACCTCCGGTGCAGCAGCAGGATATCATGGTACCGGTCCAGTGCCTTCTGTCGTGACATCCCCCGCCCGTGGATGACCGGCTCAAGGCTGATGTCGACCGCAACACCGTTATCCGCCGCCATCCTTGCGGTCACATGGTCGAACGCGTGCCGGTCGGTTTTGTGAATCCCGCAGAGGATGTCAACACCCCGTATGCCAAGCACCATGCGGTTCCTCCCGTTGTCGCCTGCCATCACGGATACAATGGCCCCCGTCTCCCTGGAGCGCTTTACCTCGCGGGTAACTTCTGGTGCCGGCATCTCTCCGATTACGATGCCGGTCTCCACGGTAACCCCGAAATGTTTGCACGGCGGGGTATTGACCGCAACAAGGCTGTCAAAACCAAACTCGTGCGCAACGAGAGCCATGCGCCTCACCGAAGAATCTCCGAGCGGACGGGGATAGACACAGGAGTCGGTGATCATCATGCAGAGATGTTGCTTAAAAAAGGGATAAGATTATTTGCCCTGGTTTGCATGGGAGCGGATGGAGGGGCGGGTCTTTTCCGTCCCGGAACCACGGGTGCCCATCCCGCGTCCCCTGCGCCCCGCCGAAGTCTTGCCGCGCTCGGCACGCCCGCTTTGGGTTGCTTCCCCGATCCATGCAAGCTTCCGGTCGCTTTTTATCGCCGGGTGGTGCCCGTCAACAAGGATAACCTCGTAATATTTGAGCTTACCGTCCTGCCCGACCCAGTAGGAGTTGAGCACCTCCATGTTCGGGAACCTGCGGGATGCGCGTTCCTCTGCAATGCGCTGAAGGCTCTTTGCAGGCGTAAGCCGGTTCTTGCCCATACGGGCGGTACGGCGGG
>LQYC01000024.1_pt1 | contig 28607 bp, 22 predicted proteins | sample 661771 | NCBI WGS metagenome assembly LQYC01 (sample SAMN03483023, study PRJNA281117) | bioreactor metagenome | isolation source: benzene-degrading methanogenic enrichment culture from a contaminated... | place: USA: oil refinery in Oklahoma | collected 2011-05
CCGTCCACCGGCGGGTTGGTGATTCGCCCGAGCGCCTCCGCATCCGGCCCGCCGCAGAGCACGATCGGGACCTCAATTCCCCGGCGCAGGGCCGGCATCTTGTGCTCAATGCACTTCTCGAAGTTGCCCAGCACGTACACGGCGATGTCGTGCTCGTTTATCACATCCCGCTCCTCGTCGTTGAGCGCCGCAATCCGCTTGCCAACGCCCCGTGCAAGCCCGACCATGTTGCTCTTTGCCCCGAGCCTTCGTAAGTATTCGGCAATGTCGCAGGCAGGGTGCGGGAGGTGGTGGATCTCAAGGCTCGGGATCACAACCGCGATCTCGGTGCCCACGAGAGGCGAATCGATCACCTCGCCGCCGAGGGGTTTTGCTGCGGCCCGGAGGATATCCACGTCGTCCTTTGGCATGAAGCACAGGAGCACGACCTCGGATGCGATCACCTGTCTCTGGACAATGTATCCCCCGATATCCTCGATCAAGTCCACGATCTCGTTGTTCCGGTAGATGCCGCCCCGGTAGGTGATGGGGACAAGCATCATGGCGGCACCTCGCCCATTTTCGCAAACTTTTCCTGCACAATCGCGTCCACGTCCGCTTCGAGCGTGTCCTCGCTTGCAACAAACCAGAACCTGTCCTTAAAAAAGCGCTCGCGCCGGACCCGGAACCCCTCGGGGGCGATGCACCTGAGCGCGTAGATCAGGTCCTTGTACACCGACTCGCTGGGGTCTGCGACGACAATGTCCTCGACCTCCCCGGGTGTGATGGAGACGTCCCGCAGGATCACCGTGAACCTGTCCGCCTGCTCGACATGGTCCTGCCCGAACCTTTCCAAAAAAATCCTGAGCATAAGGGCGAGGTATGTCTCGTTTGCAAGGACGAGCGTGATCTTGCCTGCGAGCGGGTTGACCGCAGCAAAATCGCGGATCCGCACCAGGCTTGTGATCTTATGCAGCACGCCAACGGCGACAAAGATCGGGATGCCGGGGTCGACCCAGATGTGGAGCTTGAAGATTGCCCGGATCAGGTTATGGTCAAGCAGCACGTCGTTTGCGATCTGCTTGTAGTACTCACCCCCCAACGGTTCGGGGCATTCCACCTCGAAGTACTCAACCGTCTGCATCTAACCTTCCTTGACAAACCCGCTTGCGAGCAGCGCCGAGCCCACGGCACCGATATACTGGGAGTGGCGGGGCACCACGACCTTTACCTGCAGCAGCTCCCCCATCGCGTGCACCAGCCCCTCGATGAGAGATGTCCCGCCGACCATGATGACCGGTTCCTTGATGTCCACTTCCTGCAGCTGCTGCTCGAACACCTGTTCCGCAACGGAATGGCAGGCGGCGGCCGCGACATCCTCCCGGGTGCTGCCCGCGGCAAGGGCATTGACAAGGCTCTGGGTGCCAAAGACGATGCAGTAGCTGTTCATGGGCACGCGGTTGCCGGACCCTTTCATCGCGAGCGGGCCAAGCTCTGTGATGTCGACACCGAGCCGTTTTGCCGTCATCTCTAAAAACCTCCCGCTTGCGCCGGCACAGATCCCGCCCATCGTAAACGACCCCGGGATGCCGTCCTGCACGGAGATCGCCTTGTTGTCCATGCCGCCGATATCGATCACCGTTGCAGGGCCGTGCTGCCGGTCGGCTAGGTACACCGCACCCTTCGAGTTGACGGTCAGCTCCTCCTGGATAAGGTCGGCGCTGATATCCCTGCCGACGAGGAACCGGCCGTATCCCGTTGTGCCTACGGCCTCGATCTCGTCTCTTTTGACCCCTGCCTCGGCGAGCGCGTGGGCGACGACGTCCCGGGCGCTTCCTAAGACCTCTGTGGTGGGCTGCCAGCCCGTGCCGATGATCCGGTTGTCCTTCATGACCACCGCCTTTGTTGTCGATGACCCGGAATCAACGCCCAGCGTGAGCCCCTGCTGGGCTTCCCGGGCGAGCAGCGCCCTCCGGCGTGCGATTGTCGTGAGCGCCTCCATGCGGGTGAGCAGGGTCCCCGCCGTCGTCCGCTCCGTAAACGAGTAGCTGACGACCGGCAGCCGGGAATTGTTGCGGATATACCTGCGGAGCTCGTTTCTCACGATCGCCGCCTCGGCGCACCGGAAGCAGGTGGCAATGAAGATGGCGTCGGCGTCCACGCGCCCTTCGACAAGCGCTTTTGCCCGGGCAATCGCGAGCTTGAGGTCGGGGCTCCGCACCTCAAGGCCGAACTCTTCGAAGTTCTTAATGATGTCCTTTAACGCAATATCCGGGAAGAAGATCTCCCCGTTCACGGACTTTGCCGCCTCGTTGATCTCCTGCTGGACCCCGCTGTACTCAGGGCCGCACGAGAGCTGGGCGATCCGGACCGGTGATGTCATTTCCCGCCTCCCTGCTCAGCGAGGAACCGTTTGATCGCCGCGACGAACCGCACGCCCTCTTCCTCGGATTTGGGGTAGTTTAAGTCAAGGCGCGGGACTTTCTTTTCCCGCACAAGGTACTTGATCAGCTCGTTTGTCCGGGCGCAGCCCATGCAGCCGAATGCAAGGTCGGCTTCGCTGATGACGATCGCCGCGTCGCACGCCTCGATCATCGGGCCGTACAGCGCCATCCTGCCCCTGACCCCGCTGGGCACTTCGACGGCAGCCCACTTCAGCCCCTTCTTGGGCTCCTCCGGCGTGATCTGGAGGGGCACCGATTCGATGCCCGCGGTCTGGATCCGTTCGCGGATGGCGGTTGCAGACGAGAGCGGGGTGTGCCCGTACCGAGCGACAAGGTCGGAGAGTATCAGGCTCGTTGCGGGATAGATGAATATCTTTGCCATAGTCTTTCAGGGCTCCTGCGCTTCGATCAGCTTTTTGAGGGTGTAGATGTCCAGTTTCTTTGACTCCGCCGTGCTCTCCGGTGCCGGGACGCCCCCCGCATCACGGGCCCGGAGTTCAAAAAGCCCGTGCGAAACATACGGCAGGACGGTGGTCTCAAACTCGATCCCGTGGAAACCCGGCCGCGCCCCGCCAAGGTTTGCGCGGCACCTGCGGGGGTCCCCCGGGACAAACCCGCGGTCCTTGGTGAAGATATGGTCCGGATCAACGGCACGCAGTTTTTCGATCAGCCTGTCAACGACATCTTCTGCCCCGTTGATCAAAAGCCCAAAACAGGTCTCCTTGATCATGGCCCCCTCCGAGATCTCATACGCACGGATTGCCAGTTCCGCCGGTGTCAGTGTCGGCGACTCGACCAAGATATACCGGGTTACGCTCCCGGGGTTTTTGGGCACGTATTCCGTCAACGCCCGACCTCCCTGATGTACACAGTCTCCCGCTCCTTAAAATTTTTGAGTTTTCCGGTATCGGTCACGGTCCCGATGATATTGGTCCCTTCAAACGGCTCCGAGGTCGGGCCAAACTCCCGGTTTGCCGACAGCCGCACGCCGACCATCCCCGATCCCTTCCGGGAATCGTTTGTTATCGCAAGGGCTGCGGCAGGGACTTCGCCCGCCGGCAGGTTCTCCGGTATGATCCTGGTGTCGGCCGGGATCCCCGGTTTGAAGAGGAACACATCGTCAAACTTGAAGAACAGGGGCATCATGCCGGCATCATGGTCGGCTAGTCCAGTCAGCCTCCGGAATGTTGCGCAGCTTGCCGGTGCCGCCGCATCGTCAAGGACAATGTCCACGACCTTTGATTCCGGGGCGGTGACGACCGTTGCCGCTTTCTCGTTGAGCACGTCCAGCGTCGTCCCCGGTTCCTGGGAGACGACGATCCGGTCAGCGCCCCGGCTGTCCGCGTGCAGGGTAAACCCGCGGTCCCGTGCGATCTCCTCGGCCCGGGGAAGGGGAACACCGAGAAGGTCGATACGGGCCGGCCGGACGGTGACGCTCAATGTATCCCCGTCCTTTGCGAGCTTTACAAGCTCGATCCCGTGCACCACGTGCCCGACGACACTGTGCGCCGGGCTGCTCTGCACGTCGGAGCGGTAGATGTACACCCCTCCTGAAGAAGGCCCGGAGTTGCGCACCGTGACCGTCCCTTCGCGCCGCGGGTGCCGGTTCTCTGCTGGCACGTCAACTCCGGCATGCGTAGCGTCAAGGATGTGGGTGCTTGTCGCACGGCTGACGGCAAAGGTCCCACTTTCCTGAGCAAAGAGCAGGTGTTCGACGCTCCCGGCAGCTTCGGTCGTGATCTTTTCGGGGCTGTATCCATGTGCGGTCACATCGACCCGTGTGACGACCTGCATCCCCTCTTCAGGCACAAGGTCAAAGTCCGTTGTCGTGAACGACCGGCTCGTGTCCGCCCAGCTGATCACCGGTTCGACTTTTATGATCCGGTCGCCGGTCGACCAGCGGTCAAGGACCGCCCGGCCGCTCACCACGCTCCCGATGACCCCGCCGCTCTCATCTGCGCCGTGATCGGCAGAATGGCGGATCTTTGAAAAGACCAGGTACGAGCGCTGCGGGTCGTACCCCCCGCACCCGAGAATTACGTCCCCGCGCTCGTACAGGGCCTGCCTGCGCTCCGGACGGATGGCGGAGGGAAACGGACCGAACGCGGCAGCGTACCGGTCCTGCCAGTGCAGAAGGAGCCGGTCTGTTATGTCCCCTGCGCCAGAAAATGCCGTCCCCTTCCCCGCGACCTCAACTGTGATCTCGCCGGCTGTGGTGCTGATCGCGAGGCTGTTTGTGGCGGCCTGCTCCTGTGCCGCGGGACGGATTACCGCAACGCAGCAACCCGGGGGTACCGCCGGTAGAATATCCTTAAGCCGGCTTTGCCCATCGACGTCCAGCCTCCTGCCGTCGATGAGGATGGTGACCATGGCCCGCCTCAGGCAGCCGGTTTGCTCATGACCTGCCGCTCTTCTTCTGTCAGGCTTGCAAGCACCTCGGCAGTCTCGCCGATCATGACGATCTTTCCCCCGCGCATGAGCGCAATCCGGTCGCAGATGTCGCGGACAAACTCCATGTCGTGGGACACGACGATAAAAGTCTCTTCCATCTCCTCCCGGGCGTGCATGATGGAGTGCTTGACATCGATTTTGGTGATCGGGTCCATGGTGCCGGTCGGTTCATCGAGGATGACAATGCGGGGCTCGTGGATCAGCACCTGCGCCAGCGCGACCCGGTGGCGCTCCCCCTCGCTGAGCTGTGCGGGCATGCGGTTGAGGATCTCCATGCTTTTTTCCTCGGTAAACCCTGCCATGCGGAGCGTGACGACAGCTTTTCTCATGGCAAGCTCCTTTGGGAACTCCAGCCCGATTGCATCTGTGAGGTTATCAAGCACGTTCCGGTGCGGGAAGAGGTCGTACTCCTGGTGCAGGAGGCCGATGTACTCCTTGGCCCGCCCCCGCTCCTCGACGCCGGGTTTGGTCATGTCGACCCATTCCTCGCCGATCCGGATATTGATCTCCCCGCTCGTGGGTTCGATGATGCCCGAGATGATGCGGGAGAGCGTGGTCTTGCCCGCCCCGCTCTTCCCGATGATCCCGAAGATCTCTTTGGTGAACACCTCGAAATTCACCCCGTTGACCGCACGGACGACTCCCCGGTCCACGGAAATGTAGCGCTTGACCAGGTCGCGGGCAACAACCACTTTCTCGCCAAGCTGGCACTCCTCAAACGTCTCGGTGTCTTCAGCCCCTTTCATGAAGCTGTCGATCACGGCTTTCGGGGTCCCGATTGTTGTGATCTGGCCGTCGACAAGGAGGATTGCGCGGGTCGCCACGTCCTCGATGACCTTGGAGAAGTGGGAGGTGACCACCATGCCCATGTTGTTTGCCGATGCAGCAGTCTTGAGCATGTCATGGACGAGCCGGGCGGTGTTGGGGTCAAGGGTGCCGGTGGGTTCATCGGCAAACAGCATGAACGGCTCTTTTGCGAGCTGGCGTGCGAGCACGACACGCTGCTTTTCCCCTCCCGAGAGGTCGCGGGCGATATGCATCATCCGGTGGGAGAGCTTGACCTGATCGATGAGGTCTGCGGCGCGGTTGATCTTTTTTTCTTCCGGGTATTCCACATCATCGAGTGCATGGATGACGTTCTCGATGACACGGTCGTTCCCGTAGAGGGCAAACGTGCGCTGGAACATGATCGCGGTGCGCACCATCAGCCTGCGGCGCAGCAACTCGTCGGTCCCACCCCAGAGGTCAATGTCAACGGGCGCAAGCCTGCCGCCGCAGCGCGGGCATGGTTTTCCCCCGGCACTCCGGACGTCAATAAAATCGCAGCTGCCGCAGGCAACGACATGGTAGATGATCCTTCCGCTCGTGGGTGGTTGTTCAACTCCCCGCATCAGGTGCATGAGTACCGTCTTACCGGCACCGCTCCTGCCGATGATGCCAAGGACTTCCCCCTCGCCTATCTCGAAATTGATGTTTTTTAACACCCTCGTGCCATTAAAATCCATGCAGAGGTTATCGATCGTAATTAACGGAGCCCTCATAATCCTCTCTTATACCTAATGTGGTACTGGTCACTTATTACTTTTTATATCATACACCGCGACCGCCGCCCTGCCAAAAAATTAAATCCGGCTTACCGGCCCGGCGCTTCGCGTGACAGGACCTCCTGAACAATGGCGATCACCTCGTCAACATGCCTGATCACGTGGTTGGCAGTCCTGTAGAGTTCGGCAGGCCGGTCGCCAGGCTGCTGTTCGGTAAGGATGGCGCAGTCTGCCGCCTGCATGGCACAAAGGTCGTTGATCCCGTCCCCCACCATTACGACACGGTCGTATTCCAGTTTTAGGTCCGCGACGATCTGGGCTTTGATGGACGGTGTTGCCACGCCGTACACCCGGTCACGGGGGATGCCAAGGTGGTCTGCCATGCGCTCAAGTTTTGCCGACCGGTCACCGGACGCGATGAACGTCGGCACGCCCATCCGGTGCAGCGCGGTGACCGCCTCTTTTGCGCCAGGGAACGGGGACCCGCCGGCAGTGATTGTAAACTCAATGGCTTTCTGTGCCATATTCACGATCGCCCCGGAGTTGAGGGTAAGGATCGATTCCCGTTTGCAGACGTGCCACACATCTTTTATGCATTCCTGCAGGTCTCTTACGAGCGCATGGGTATCGGTATAGAGCACATCGCCCACCTCTTCTGCCGTCGTGACCTTGCGCGTGCAGCTCACGCCAAACCCGATATCATTCTCGACAAGGTAGGTGGACAGGAGCGTGTCCGGCAGCGCACTGATGATCGCCTTGGAGCTGACCGGTAGGACGACCAGCACGCGGTCAGCGGACGCGAACGTAAGCGTCGTGGTCTCAACTCCGGGCAACAACTTCCCGGACCCGATATCCTTTGCAACGCGGTAGGTTGAGAGCAGGGTCCCGGCACTGTCAAAAACAACGGCGACGCTCATGCTTGATCCCTCATTGATAAACTCTATGTAGTCCGGTATTCATTGAATCTTTGAAGATGATGTTGGTTACTGAAACTGCAGACAAAATAAAGCGCATGGAGATACGCGGGGCGGGGAGGATCGCACGGGCTGCGGCGCAGGCGCTGCGCGACCATGCAGTGGCGACAGGCACCCGGGACCTGGAAGCGTTCAGGAGCGAAATGCGCAGGGCTGCCGACGCCCTCGTCGCCACCCGGCCGACGGCGGTCTCCCTCCCAAACGCCGTCCATATTGTTATTGCCGGGCTGGATGGGGCAGACAGTGCGGAGGTGGCAAGGGAGAGCGTGGTCCGGCGTGCAGAAGAGTTCATCGAATCGTCCCTGCACGCGGTGGAAGAGATCGCACAGATCGGCGCCCGGCATATCAGCGACGGTGACACGATCCTCACCCACTGCAACTCCGAAGCAGCCCTTGCCTGCATCGTCACTGCGCATAAAGCGGGTAAGGATATCGGGGTGTTTGCCACGGAAGTGCGCCCACGCAACCAGGGGCTTGTTACGATCCGGACCTTGAACGATGCCGGCATAAAAACGAACTTCATAGTGGACTCTGCCGTGCGGTCGTTCATGAACGATATCGACCTCGTGATCGTCGGGGCGGACGCGGTGACCGTGAACGGGGCGGTCATCAACAAGATCGGCACCTCGCAGGTCGCACAAGCGGCGCACGAGGCGCGGGTGAACGTGGTCGTTGCAGCGGAGACCTACAAGTTTGCGCCGCGCACGATCATCGGCGAAATGATCGAGATCGAGGAGCGCCCTGCACAGGAGGTGCTCCCCGACGATATCGCCCGCACCCTCCCGCACGTGACGGTAAGAAACCCGGGCTTTGATGTCACTCCCGCGGGATACATCGACATGATCATCACCGAGGCGGGGGCGATCCCGCCGCAGATGGCGTACGTGATCATCAGGGAATACCTTGGCTGGGGGATTGAGGAATTCCATAAGACCTTTGAGATCAATACCAGACATATGGAGTGAGCCCATGCAGGACGTCATTGCGACCTATTATTTCAGGCCGGCAGACGGCACAACACCCGGGGCGGCGGCACAGGCGATCTGCGAGGAGCAGACGACAGGCACGTGGACCGATATCTCGACCCGGGCCGACTATGTAAAAAGGCTTGACGGGATAGTCGATTCCCTTGTCCCGCAGGGAAACGGGTACGTCGCCCGCATACGGTACCCTGCCGAAATATTTGAGCCGGGCAACATGGCGCAGTACGTCTCGGTGGTGGCAGGAAACCTCTTTGGCCTTCGCCGGCTTGAATCGGTCCGGCTCATGGACGTCGAATTACCGGACGCGCTCGCACGGTTCAGGGGCCCGAAGTTCGGCATCACCGGTGTCCGGAGGCTGATCGGGAGCAGGGACCGGCCCCACGTGGGCACCATCATCAAACCGAAGGTCGGCCTGAGCCCGGAAGACACCGCCTCGGTCGCGTACCAGGCGGCAATCGGCGGCATTGACCTGATCAAGGACGACGAGACGCTCACCGACCAGCAGTTCTGCCCGATCGACCGCCGCCTCCCGCTGGTCATGAAGCGCCTCGAGGAGGCAAAGGACGAGACCGGGAGGGAGGTGCTGTACGCTGTAAACATCTCCACCCGGGCTGACCAGATCATCGGGCGAGCACTGCACGCGCTCGAACTGGGCGCAAACATGCTCATGGTCGATGTGTTCACAACCGGCTTTGGCGCCCTGCAGGCAATTGGCGAGGACTCAAGAATCAGGGTGCCAGTCCATGTCCACCGCACCATGCATGCAGCATTCACAAGGAACCCGGAGCATGGCATCGCGATGCGCCCGTGGGCGAGGATCATACGGATGCTGGGGGCCGACCAGCTCCACACCGGGGCTGTCGGCGGGAAGATGAGCCATGATGCGCCGGAAGTGAAAGCGAGTGTCGAAGCGCTCAGGTGCGCCTGTTATGGCATGAAGCCGGCATTCCCCGTTTCGAGCGGGGGGCTCCATCCCGGGAACGTATCACACGAGCTTGCCACGCTGGGCACGGACATCATACTGCAGGCCGGCGGGGGGATCCATGGGCACCCGGACGGGACTGCCGCCGGTGCAAAGGCGATGCAGCAGGCAGTGGACGCGTTCATGGAGCACATCAGCGTAGAAGAGTATGCAAAAGACCATTATGAACTTGAGCGGGCACTCAGGAAATGGGGCACCGGCTGAAAGATTTAAAAAAAAAAGGTGGAGAATTTTTTATGGAGATACCGTTTACAAAGATGCACGGGAATGGCAACGACTTTATCTTAATTGATGAATTTGAAAAGACGATCATACCGGATGAGATGAAAGCGCAGTTTGCCGCCAGTTACTGCGACCGCCGGTTCGGGATCGGGGCGGACGGCGTCATCTACCTCTTAAAATCACAAAAAAGCGATCTTAAGATGCGTATCCTCCAGCCCGATGAGAGCGAGGCGGAGATGTGCGGGAACGGCATCCGCTGCCTCGCAAAGTTCGCGTATGATAAAAAATACGCAAAGGAGTCCTGCACGGTAGAGACTCCTGCAGGCGGGATCGGCGTCGCAATGGGATACAAAGAGGACGAGTTCTCCGCCACCATCGCCATGCCTGCCCCGAAATTCGACCGCAAGGACATTCCGGCAACCGGCGAGGGTGAATACAGGGAAAGAATAGGGGAGTACGAGGTCTATGCCGTCAACACCGGAGTCCCCCATGCCGTGATCTTTGTCGGTGACGTGGAGAGCGTGGACATCGCAGCCGTCGCCCCTGCCATCCGTCGCCACGCATCGTTCCCGAACGGGGCGAACGTGAACTTTGTCCAGAAGGGCAGTGACGACACCATCACCATCCGCACGTTTGAACGGGGCGTGGAGGCAGAGACGCTTTCGTGCGGCACCGGCGCGACGGCTGCCGCTGCGGTGGCGCACAAGCTCGGGTTTGCCGGAACCACGGTACATGTCGAGACCAATGGCGGGCCGCTCACGATAACTCTTAACGGTGTCGCAAAGATGGAAGGGGCGGCAACAACGGTGTTTGCGGGTTTTATCACATTCTGATCATTTTATCCCCACAACTTCTCCCGGCAAGAGGGACAACCGATCGCCCGGTGTTGATTTTTGGAAATTGTGCAGGGTCCGTCCCCACCTTTGTAACAATAGTAATCACGATTTTTTAAAAGCAGACGCACATTAATTATAAAAACCGTGAGGAAAAGAAGAATGCTTATTGGAGTATTTTTACACCATTCTTCTGTATTTTTTTCGACCTGTGATTTGAACTGACTGTGCGAAGAGTTGAGGGTTCTCAAACGCTGGTCATAACCTTTTTTCAGGTTCAACCTTCTCATGCCACTGCCTTTCTCCAGTGCCCGCAGTATTAGTAAACCATTAATACTTGACACAGCGATGAGAACGTATTTATAAATCAGAATATCTGTCGCATATCGGGTCTGTCTGCAGCATTCCGGGAGCACGGGGAGCCGGGCAGCATCGCGGGGTCAGGACCCCAAAGACCTGGAACGAAAGTCAAACGGTCGGGGTGACTGGTGGCGGCAAAAAAGAAGAAGGTGCCGGTAAAGAAAGGCGCAGGTACGGAACGCCCCGAACGTCCCCCGAATAATGAGGTGGAAAAAGCGCTGCCGGAAGGTGAGGTAAACCTCCATCAGGCGCTTTCCGGATCTGAAACCGGCATGTGGGAACTGGACATTCCCACGATGAGGGGTGCAATCGATGACCGGGCTGCACAGATCCTCGGTTACCGGAAACAGGATATCGGATCTCATATTACTGATTGGAATGCATTAGCGCATCCTGACGACATTCCCCTTATTCAAAAAAGACTTTCCGATTGTCTGGAGGGGCGCACACCCCTTTTTGAATCTGAACACCGTATGCGGCATGCTTCGGGTGAATGGATCTGGGTAGCTGGCAAAGGAAGAGTAGCCCACAGACTTCGGGACGGGTCACCCGTTTCGATCAACGGGACCATGCAGAACATCACCGGACGCAAGAAAGTGGAAGAGGAGCTCAAAAAGAGCGAGGAGCGGTACCGTGATCTTGCCGACAGCATCACCGATATTTTCTTTGCAATGGATAAGGATCTGCGCTATACCTACTGGAATAAAGCATCTGAAGAGCTGACAGGGATTCCGGCGCAGGATGCAATCGGAAAAACCATCTATGAGATCTTTTCTGATACTCCGGACACCCTGCGGGCAGTGGATGTGTATAAGGAGGTGATCCGGACTCACCAGCCGCGGAGTTTTGTAAACGAATATATTCTGGGGGGAAAGCATCTCTTTTTTGAGATTGAAGCCTACCCGTCTGCGGGTGGCATTGCTGTTTTCACCAAGAACATTTCCGGGCGCAAGCAGGCAGACGAAACGATGCAGCGCCAGGCTCAGATCATAGATCAGGTTCATGAGGCGATCATCAGCACCGACCTGAAAGGTTTCATTGTGGGGTGGAACCGGGGCGCAGAAAAGATGTTTGGATATTCTGCAGAGGAAGTGTTGGGCAAACCGGTGTCCCTTATTTATCCTAAGGATCAGCTCTTGTTTCTCACAGAAGAGATCCAGCCGCAGGTAAGAGTGAAAGGCTGGCATGAAACCGAGGCCCGGTTACGCAGCAAATCCGAAAAAGAGTTTCCGGTCCACCTCCTGCTTGCGGTGCTCAGGGACGCCAAAGGCACGGTGGTCGGGTTCACCGGGTCTGCATTCGATATCTCCGAACGCAAGCGGGCAGAAGCAGCACTCAAAAAAGCGGCACTCGACTGGCAGACCACTTTTGACTCAGCTCAGGACGGCATCTGCCTTTTTGACGCCGGCCAGCGGATAAAAATGTGCAACCACATGATGCTGGAGATCTTCGGTATCAAGGATGCAGGTGATATTATCGGGCGGCACTGCTGGGAAGTGGTGCATGGTACCACTGGACCGATCCCCGGCTGCCCATATGTCCGGATGAAGGTTTCGCTCCAGCGGGAGACGATGGAGCTGGAGTTCGATGGCCGCTGGTTTATTGTTGTTGTTGACCCGATTCTTGATGAGGCACGAACCCTCGTAGGTGCAGTTCACAGCATCCGCGACATCACCAAGAGAAAACAGGCAGAAGAGGCGTTGCGCGAGTCAGAAAATACTTTTGCCGCTGCATTCCGGAACAGCCCGGTTGCGTTAACGATCGTGTCCGCAGCCGATGGTACATTTGTCGATGTAAACGATACCTTTGTGAGGAACACCGGCTTTTCACTCCAGGAAATCATCGGCAAGACAGCAGAAAAGCTGGGGATTTTTGCCGATACTGCTGAACATGAGCGGATGATTGCCCTGCTCAGGAAGCAGGGTTCTGTTGATGGGATGGAGATGAAGGTCCGGATAAAAACCGGAGAGTTCCGGATCTGCCGGATTTCAACCAGTCTTATTATAAAGGGGAAAAAGCCGCATTCCCTCTCTACCATAGAAGATATCACCGATATCAAACGGGCAGAAGAGGCGCTCCTGGAATTCAATAAAAAATTACAGCAGGGGATTGAGGAAAAAACGGCAGCACTCCGCGAGAACGAACTCAGGCACCGCCTGCTGTTTGAGTCCTCACGGGACGCCATCATGACGCTGGAACCGCCGGACTGGCGGTTCACATCAGGCAATCCCGCCGCACTTGCAATGTTTTGTGCAAAAGACGAGCCTGAATTTACCTCAGCAGCACCGTGGGATCTGTCGCCGGAATACCAGCCGGACGGACGGCCATCAGGTGAGAAGGCAAAGGAGATGATTGAAAAGGCGGTCCGGGAGGGATCCAATTACTTCGAATGGACCCACAAACGCATGAATGGCGGGGAGTTTCCGGCAACCGTCCTCTTAACGAGGTTTGAATGGAAGAAAAAGCAGATCCTGCAGGCAACTGTACGGGACATCACCGAACGGAAAAATTCCGAGAATAAAATCAGGGCCTCCCTTGATGAGAAAGTCCTCCTTCTCCGCGAGATCCACCACCGGGTGAAAAACAACCTCCAGATCATCATCTCCCTCTTAAACCTCCAGTCACGGTATGTCGAGGACGAGAAAATCTCCCAGGTGATCAGGGAGAGCCAGAACCGGATCAGGGCGATGGCACTCGTCCATGAAAAACTGTGCCAGTCCGAAGACATTGCGAAGATCGACCTTGACGATTATGTCAGGTATCTTGGAAACAGCCTGCTCAGGTTCTATGATATAAAAGAAAAGAGGATCGTGCTTACCACCGATATTCAAAGCATCACTCTCGATATCAATACTGCCATTGCGGTCGGTCTCATCCTCAATGAACTTATCTCCAACTCATTAAAACACGCATTCCCCGGTGGAAGAAAAGGAGAGATCTCCGTTACGATACAGAGGCAGGACCACACCCTTACCCTGCTCTACAGGGATGACGGCGTCGGTCTCCCGGCAGATTTTGACTGGCATAATGCAAAATCACTCGGGATCCGGCTTGTCAAATCGCTCGTGGAGCAGCTGTTTGGGACAATCGTACTTGACCGGACTGCGGGGACGGCGTTTACTATTGTCGTAAAGGAGAAGGAATGAACCGGAAATGAGCATCCGGTATCTCCATTTTATTTATTTTTCCTAGTTATTATGAGAACGGGAACGATTTTTAAAAAATAATACCCTGTTGACTTTTGTGTTTTTTGATGTGATGGGGGGGATCAGGTCTGAATATGCCCAAAAAAATGGTTTTTTAAATTTAAAGTCGTAGAGAACTTAAGGATATGAGGGCATCGATCTATGACGACAAGGGTTGCACGTTTAAAATGCAACCGGTCTGTTTCCGGCAGGATTGATCATTTGTTCCGGTTGAATGGAGTCAGCCGGAAAGTAACCATTCGGAGCGGAAAAAAACCGGCCCGCTTTCCTGACTTTTTTTAAATTGAACTGCAGGAATCAAAACAGCTGATACAACAGACAAATATTTTTTTATCTAATCAATCAAAAGGATTGGATTGACATTCCAATGGCAGAAAACTTCCTGGAACGGGCAGTAAATTATCCAAATTTTTTCCGGGCACTGATTGTAGTAGTAACAATTTTAGTCATTATCCTGAATTATTACACACTCGTTGCAGATCATTCTGTGATTTTTGATCAACTGTTTTATTTTCCAATCGTGCTTGCGGCATATTATTATCCACGCCGTGGAGTATATATCGCCACCGGGTTAGCATTATTTTACCTTGCCATGGTGGTCATTATCCTCCCTGACATACCAAAACTCATCATCACCAGCATCGGGCATGCAGGTACTTTTATTCTCATGGGTTTTGTGGTTGCGTACCTGTCCCTCCGGTTTTCTCATGAAAGGGATATCCATAATCTTCTTTCAGAGATTGTTGTATCATCGAGCAGCGCGATAATCGGAAAAACACTGGACGGCATCATTACCGAATGGAACAAAAGCGCCCAGCAGCTGTACGGATATACCGGACAGGAAGTCGTGGGAAAGTCATCCAATATCCTGATTCCTCCGGAAAGGAAAGGCGAACTCGAATCAATCCTCGACAAGATGCGCCAGGGCAAATCCATTGACAACTTTGAAACCGAACGGATGACAAAAAATGGGGAGCGGATCCAGGTCGTCCTTTACATTTCCCCGGTCAGAAACGACGAGGGTGCGGTCATAGGTGTATCGACAATCGCGTATGATATCAGCAACAGGAAAAAACTTGAACAGTTAAGAGCCGAAGCGTGTAAGGAGGCTGAACTGGAGAGGGGGAGATTACAGACACAGCTGATACATGAGAAAGAGGAACTCCTCAAATTTTTAAAAGCAATCCAGAGCATGGACGACAGTGTCATCCTGACTGACCATCTCGGTAATATCGATTACATGAACCTTGCCGCTGAAAAGCTGCTGGGATATCCACTTCTGGAAATCAAGGGAATGCATATCAGTGAATTCAAGGTCCCGGGAACAGGGTTTGCGATTGATAAAGGAGCATTTTTGTCCGATCCCTATCGTGTCTGGGTTGGAAAACTGGTCCTGAAAAATAAGTATGGGGTCAAAATTCCCACCTCCTTAAAGAGCACCCCCGTTATGAAACGCAAAGTTCCGATATCCCGCACATTTGTGTTGCGGGAAGAACGGTGAGCCTTGCCGGACAGTTGGGCGGGACAACCAGGCGGCAGAGACCATATTTACGATTGTCGTGAAGTAAAAAGAATGAGGGTATAATACTTTTGCATCCTTTCAGCAATCCGGTTCAGGCGCCCTGTACCGTAAGCAGACGATACGCTTACAAGCACCCGTGCAGTCACTCCTCACCCTTTTTCCGGTCGTTTATATCACGGATAATGATGAGATCCCCGGGTTTTCCGCCATAGGTAACAAGACCGGCATTTACCTCGGCATAAAACACGCTCCCGTCCTTGCGCATAAGTCTCGTCGTGTAAATTGAAGGGACAGTCTCACCGGCCATCCTCCGCTTATACAGGTCGGTTATTTCAGGGACCGCATCAGGGTGAACGAAATCGGTAAAATTCCTTCCGAGAGTTTCTTGTATCGAACCTCCCCAGAACTCCGTAATCCTGCGGTTACAGAATTTTACCACCCCATCCTGTATGACACAAACACCATCGTTTGCCCGTTCGATCAGGTTCCGGTATTTCTCCTCGCTCTCCCGCAGGCTCTCCTCAGCCTGTTTCCACTCGGTAATATCCCGCGAGATCTCAAGGACGGCGGTCGGTCTGCCGGTCTCATCTCTCAGGGCGACATTTGCCGTGCAGTCAAAGAACCGTGTCTTTCCCTGCAGATCAATCACGGTCGTCTCATGACGGTGTATCTTCCCGTCCCGGAATGCTTTGAGTGTCAGGCAGGGCGAGGGTTCGCATGGGTTCTGCCGCTGGTGAAATACCTCGTAACATTTTCTGCCAACGATATCGTTGCCAAAGCACCGTCTGGCCATATCGTTAGCCCAGATGAGGGTGAGGTTCCCGTCCATCATGGTCATGGGGTCGGTGATGGATTGCAGCATCGCATTGAGCTTTCCCTCACTCTGCCGCAGTGCCTCTTCAACCCGCTTACGGTCGGTGATGTCACGGGCGATTATTGCAATCCTTTTCACTTCACCATTCGCGCCACGTACCGGGTATGCAACGGTATCGAACCAGATCCCGTCCCGGTGGTCCTCAAAACGGACCGCCTCCTTTGTAGTGATCACACGGGAGATCATCGAACGTCTCGCTTGTGCAACGTCTTTTGGAAGGACAGTATCTGCAAGCATACCGATCATCTCATTTTTTGGTTTCCCCAGTCGCCGGGCAGCAGTCTCATTCAGGTCAAGGATTACACCCTGCATATCCAGCAACAACACGGAGTCCGTCGGTGCATTGATGAGCGCCCGTGCAGTCGCCTCGCTCTCGCGCAATGCAGCTTCCACCCGCCTGCGCTTTGTGACATCCCTTGCATTTATGACAAGGACCTTAACCTCGTTATTGCAAAAGACGGGGCCGACTACGGACTCATAATGCCGTTTCTCCCCATCCGGGAAAAGATATTCCGTGCTGTATTCAGCCTGTTTTCCGGTCTTTACGACCCGTTCAAAGCAGGAGACGGCTGCATCCTTAAATCCCTCCGGTATGAAATCGAGCACCGTCTTTCCTACGATGTCTTCCTGGCCCAGGGTAATTGTCCGGTTGATAAAGAGGATCTCCCACCTGGTGTCGATCAGCAGGATCATATCCGGGGAGTTTACGGTGATCGAACGCAGCCTCTCTTCTGATTCCCGCAATGCCGCTTCGGAATGCTTCTGTTCGGTGATGTCCCGTATTGCCACCTGCACTGCAGGTCTCCCTTCAATGGATGTCCTCACACCCCTGCCCTCAACCGTCAGGCATGTCCCGTCGGCCCGGAACATCTGTAATTCCATCGCAGGCGTTCTTTCCCCCCGGACATCTTTCTGGATACTGGTGCTGACCGCGTCCCGGAAAGCAGGATGAACGAGATCAAGTACATTTGTACCGGTGACCTCACCAAGACGCGAAAATCCAAGGAGCTGGAGGGCTGCCGGGTTCATGTACATGATCCTGCCATCGCGGTGAAGGATGACCGCATCTGGCGATATCTCTACCAGTTTGCGGTAACGGTCTTGGCTCTCCTTAAGCGAGTCTTCAGCCCGTTTCCAGTCTGTAATATCCTCTAAGAGGACCGAAACCCCCCGCTGCCCCTCCTCAAATACGGCAGGTGCGATCCGGCAGAAAAAGATCACCCCTTTTTGGGTCAGCGGCAGTTCACCCCTCCATTCCCTGCCGGCAAGGCCTGTTTTGATGTGTTTTTTTAATGAGTCAAATGTATCATCAAATACGGCAATGCAGGGGGTAAACTCGATATTTTTCCCGTAGAGTTCGTCCTGTGTGGTGTCAAGGAACCGGTACATCGGCTCGTTTGCATAGATGATCCGGAGGCTGTTGTCCAGCAGCATGATCAGCTCTGAGGAGATAGAGAGCATCGCGGAGAGGGGGATGCGCTGGGCAAGCCGGTAGATCTTTGCCATCCCGTACTTGCGCATCTCCACCTGCCCGGATACCATGAGGTTCTCGAGATATCTCCCGGCGGTGTTCCGGTTGATATCGATCTTATTCACGATCTGGGTGATGCTCAGGCCCTTCGGGTTCTGACCCAACAGATCCTTGATCTTCGCTGTGGTCTCCCGTTTCAGAACCATTGTATTGAAAATATCAATTGAACCAAGATATAAAAGTTAAGATGTTGCCTTGCGGACGGGTATTATTATGTAATAATCCTGATGCCGGACTCCGCCATCTCAAAATCAAACGAGGTGCGTGATGGAAGGGACCGGTGCTTTACCAGATGTGCCCGCCGTTCGCCCATGCCTCCCCGTTTCTCGAGACTGACGATCGCCTTTGATATGTGCCCGAGGGCAGTGCCGCCAAGGCCCAGGTACCTGTTGGTCGCTGTATCGACGTATACCTGGTTGGTGATGAGCACCGGTATGTCGTACCGCTTTGCATAGCCAAGCAGCATCAGCATCTGGCGGGTGAGCGCCTGCATCGCATCCCTGCCCCGGTCAAGCTCTGTCCGGTAAAGCGCGGTCGCCGAGTCCATCACAACGAGCCCGGTATTGTTTGCCTTAAGGACACGGTCTGCGTCGAGGATCATGGAGCCCTGCTGCACGAAATCCACGGGTTCGTAAAGGACGAGCCGTTCGGCAAGCTTCTCTGCCCCGTTCCCGGCGACCTGCCGGAAGCGCTCGACCGAAAAGCCTTCAGTATCGATCCAGACGACCGTATGCCCGGCCCGCAGGCATGCGGCAGCAGCAATCAGGCAGAGCGTGGTCTTCCCGGCTGCCGGTTCGCCCACAAACTGGGTGAGGGTTTTTTTTTCGATTCCGCCACCGAGGAGACGGTCGAGAGCCTCGTTCCCTGAACTCACCCGCTCACTTTTCATCATGTACCCCGCCACGGTTCCGGGCAACCTGCCACCCGGCTTCGGTTACTGCCTGCAGCACGTCCCGCACCGGGACATCCATCTCTGCTGCCCATGCACGCGCAGGTTCAAACTCCGGTTTGAGGGTATAGATCCTGCGCCGGATCCACCCGCACTTGACCGGCATCTTCCGGTGCTGCTCATCAAAAGTAACATCTACTTCCATCGTTGTCCGGTCTGCGATGAACCGGTGGACCGCAGGGGTGCACCGGATGCCCAGCGTACCCAGTTCGCGGGCCAGAAGTTCAGAGAGCGCTACGCTCGTCTCCGGTGTGCAGATCACGCGGACGAGATACCCGGGCCGGCCTTTCTTCATGATGCAGGGCACCGCGCTTGCATCCTTCGCTCCCGCATCCATAAACCGGGTGATGGCTTGAGCGATCACTTCCCCGCTCACATCGTCCACGTTTGTTTCCAGGACATCGACAGAGTCCCCGCTCATCGCCGGCACCGTGGTCCCGGCGATCATTGCCCGCAGCACATTGGGGGTGCCCGGGGTGTCCCGGCTCCCGGCGCCATAGCCCACCGAGAGAATTTTGTACGGGCCGATGTCAGGCTCCTGCAGGGTCATAAATTCTGCAAGCAGTGCAGCTCCCGTGGGGGTGCAGAGCTCGCCCTCCTCCTCCCCTGCTTCCGCGGAAATACCTGTCCCTGCAAGGATGTTTAACGTCGCGGGTGCCGGGACCGGGTATGTTCCATGTGCACCTTTGACAGTTCCCCGGCCCAGAGTGACAGGGAGGACTGCAACACCGCCAACGCCCAGCGAGTGAAGGGCAGTGCATGCACCGACAACATCCGCGACTGCATCGTCCGCCCCGACCTCGTGGAAGTGCGCATGTTTCCCGTGCACCCTCTCCTCTGCCGCCCCGATCCGGGCAAAGACCCGGTGCGCCATCGCGAGCGCTTCCGGTGGTACATCTGCCTGATCACACCGTGCCAGCACCTCAGTAAGAGTCCGGCTGGTTCTGGCCGCACGGGTTTTCACGGAGATCCCCCGTACCCCGCACCGGGTGACCGTGCTGATTTTTGGCGCTGCTACAACGGACTTCATCGCCCGGACGACAAGGTCGCGGTCGGCCCCGCAGCCGAGCAGGGCGCCGGTGACCATGTCCCCTGCTGCGCCATGGAAGGGATCAAGGATGAGGATTCGCATACCGTTACAGTACCTATAAATCCCTCCGTATATGACCTTTAAGGTAATGGCTGAAGTTCAACTGAGGGTGGATTCTGCGTATCCCGGCGACCAGGGGGGCGGGAAGGCGCGGCTCGATCCCGAGACGATGCTGCTTTTAAAAATATCTCCCGGGGATCTGGTGGTAATAGAGGGGAAACGCCGCACGGTGGCAAAGGTCTGGCGTGCGCTTGTGGAGGACTGGAACCAGCGCAAGATCCGGATTGATAATTTTACGCGGATGAACGCCGGCGTGAGCATCGGGGACACGGTCAAGGTCTCGACCATGTCTGAAGAGATCGAGGCAAAAAGGGTTGTCCTTGCGCCTCCCGAGGACCTGCCCAAGAAGATACCGATAGCAAATAACCCCCACGTCATGAACGGGCTGATCGATTTCCCGGTGACGATCAACGACTCGGTGCCGATCATGCTGGGGCTCCCCTTCGTCCAGCCCCAAATCGTCGCGTTCAAGGTTGTTGTCATCGAGCCTGAAGAGGCAGTGATCATCACCAAGAACACGAGCGTCGAGTTCTCGGACAAGCCCGCTGCCGGCTTTGAGGGGCTCAAACGTTTCTCGTACGAGGACATCGGCGGGTTGAAAGACGAGCTCCAGCGCCTGCGCGAGACAATCGAGCTGCCGCTGCGCCACCCCGAGCTCTTCCAGAAGCTGGGCATTGAGCCGCCCAAGGGGGTGCTCCTCTATGGCCCGCCGGGGACCGGCAAGACGCTGATCGCAAAGGCGGTGGCAAGCGAGAGCGGGGCGCACTTCATCTCGATTGCAGGCCCGGAGGTCATATCGAAATACTATGGCGAGAGCGAACAGCGCCTGCGGGAGGTCTTTGAGGAGGCGCGGGAGAACGCACCCTCGATCATCTTCATCGATGAGCTGGACTCGATTGCCCCCCGGCGCGAGGAAGTGACCGGCGAAGTCGAGCGGCGTGTTGTCGCCCAGCTGCTCACCATGATGGACGGCCTTGAGGAGCGCGGGCAGGTGGTCGTGATCGGCGCGACGAACCGTGTCGATGCGATCGATGCGGCACTCCGCCGCCCCGGCCGGTTCGACCGGGAGATCGAGATTGGCGTCCCTGCGGAGCCGGACAGGGTTGATATCTTAAAGATCCACACCCGGGGCATGCCGCTTGCCGAAGATGTCAGTCTTGACGTGCTCGCCCAGCAGACGCACGGGTTCGTGGGTGCCGACCTTGCTGCGCTCGCCAGAGAGGCAGCGATCCGCGCCCTGCGCAGGTACCTGCCCTCACTAGACCTTGACGCCAAGGAGATCCCGCAGGAAATCCTAGACACCCTCAAAGTCCTCGCAGCAGATTTCCGCAGCGCACAGCGCGATGTCGGCCCGAGCGCGATGCGCGAGGTGATGCTCGAAGTATCCCATGTAAAGTGGGAGCATGTCGGCGGCCTGGAATCGGCAAAGACGGAGGTGCGCGAGGCGATCGAACTCCCGCTCACGCACCACCAGAAGTTCGAAGACTTAGGCATAGAACCTCCCCGGGGGGTGCTTCTCTACGGCCCGCCGGGGACCGGCAAGACGCTGATCGCAAAGGCGGTGGCAAGCGAGAGCGGCGCGAACTTCATCCCGATACGTGGGCCGCAGCTCCTCTCCAAGTGGGTCGGCGAGAGCGAACGGGCGGTCCGCGAGGTCTTCAAGAAGGCACGGCAGGTCGCCCCCTCAATTGTGTTCTTTGACGAGATCGATGCGCTTGCCCCTTCCCGCGGATCTTCGAGCGACTCGCACGTGATCGACAACGTGCTCAACCAGATCCTGACCGACATGGACGGGCTCGTCGAGCTCAAGGACGTCGTGGTGATGGGCGCAACGAACCGGCCGGACATTGTTGACCCGGCGCTCCTGCGGGCAGGAAGGTTCGACAGGCTCGTGTATATCGGCGAGCCAACACTTGACGACCGGAAAAAGATCATCGCGATCCACACCCGGCTCATGCCGCTGGAAGGCTCGGCTCTTGAAAAACTTGTCCAGCTGACCGAAGGTTATAATGACGACGCACTCGGCGAGCTTGTCGAAACATGGGGCAAGGACCGTAAAGTGACCGCAGAGGACCTGAGCTCCGGCATTGCACAGAAATCCGGCGAGGTGCCCGGGCTCCCCAAAGGCGAACGCCGGCGCAGGATCGTCGAGATGATGGCCGAAAAATCACTAGTGCTCACCGACAAAAAACGCGACACGTTTGTGGCAAAGCTTGCAGGAGAGACCGAGGGATTTGTGGGCTCCGACCTTGAAGCGTTCTGCAGGGAAGCGGGGATGTTTGCACTCCGCGAGGAATCGGTGACGGTCACCTTCAAGCATTTTGAAGAGGCGCAGAAGAAAGTCCATCCCACGATGAACCCGAACCTGCGGGACTATTACGCGAGGATCCAGCAGCACTTCAAGGGCGGTCTCCCAAAGCAGGTGCAGCCCCCGGAATACCAGTAACACTTTTTTTAGGGTTTTTGCATTCACCCGCCTGCCAGCACCAGCACCCCGACCAGCACCATGACGCCGGCAAAAATGAGCTGAAGTTTTTGGGGCTCGCAGGCATGGGCGCACCGGACACCGAGCCGGGCGGGCGGGATGGTGGTTGCAGCAAGGACGGCCCACGTGAACAGGTCAACGTACCCAAGGGAATACGGGGGCAGGCCGGTGACAGGCAGGCCGTTGATAATATACGCGGTCACTGCTCCTGCCGAGGAGAAGATCAGGCAGGCAGAGGAGGTGCCGACGGCAGAGTGCACCGGGTAGCCAAGGAGGATGACCAGCACCGGCACCAGCAGGATCCCCCCGCCGATCCCGGCAAGGCCGGAGACAATCCCGACCAGCAGGCCGAGAAGAAGGAAGATGCCGGCCGATCCCCGCTTCTCGCAGGACGTGCAGCTCCGGATATGCCATGCCATCCGTACGGCCATCGCGATCACGAGCAGGGCAAAGACCGTGCGCAATACGTTACCCGGCAGGTGCGCCGCAAGGGTGCCGCCCAGAAATCCTCCGGCAACCGCCCCGATGCCCAGAGGGACTGCCGCCTTCCAGTCAACAGCCCCATGCCTGTGGTGGCCGGCTGCCCCGCTGACCATGGTTGGGAGCATGACCGCAAGGGATGTCCCGAACGCAAGCCGGGTTGCAAGCGTATTGTCGATCCCCGCTGCAGAATAGAGCCAGTACTGGACCGGCGTCATCAAAAAACCACCGCCAACACCAAAGAGGCCGGACGCGAAGCCGGTCGCGATACCGGTCATCCCAAGTATGAGCGTTGAAACCAGCGGGTCCATTGTAGAGCCTGTTGAGGATTGTTTGTGTACCAGTATTCTTACCCGGCGGGTATATGATTGGTGGGAAAGCGTGGGGGGCACCCTGCAAAGCACATCACCGGTATATAAAAACGATTATGCCGGAAAGGATGCTCCCCTGCAGGTTCCTCCAGCAGGTACAGTCCCCGGAATACCCAATTTCTCTCTCGTTCTAGTTCATTGTCCACTGGTTATAAGCATGGTTCAGTAATGGTACGAATTCCTCTGTCGCCTTCATGTTACCGGCACTGGTCGGGTGGTCATCATCTCCCGCCTGTGCATACGCAGAGGTGTCCTTGTATGTTCCAACGATATGCTGGATCTGCCCGTTCCACCACCGGTGATGGTTTCCGGTCGCTTTACCGGCATCGTTAACATCGCGGTTTCCCCCGTTGCTTGTCAGTACATTGTAAAAGTCAAAGACCGCGACGTTTTTGTACGGGTAGCCTCTCAGCCAGTCATTGACAAGCCAGTTATTGAATGCCCGGGCATTCGCGGCGTTTGCCGGATCGCTCACCGGCGGTGCCGTGATGACAACAAAGAGGGTATCCTGGTGAGCCCCGAAATATTCGAGCAGGTCATTATAGATCCCTTTTGCATTTGCCACGGTATGGAACTCCGAACCGCTGCCCTCGCTTTTCAGCGGGTTCGCGCCGATGGCTGGAACCGGATCGCCGGGGCTGCCCTGCAGGTTGGAGTTGGGGAAGCAGGACTTGAACATCACGATCCTGTTCTTCCCGCCGGGATCATTTTCCAGTCGCGAATAGCCGGAATTCTGCCCGGATTCTGTAAAGAGCTTATCAGTTATGGCAGCGGCATTCGGCCCGCGGAACCAAGTATACCAGTGTCCGATGTCGGTATAGTCACCGATTGGCCCGTTGCCGTACCCGTCGTCAAGGCCCCAGTTGTAATTCGTATCGCTGACAAAGTAGTTGTTATCCCGTAGCGCGATCCCCAGCCCCCCGTTATCGTCAGAGAGCCAGTTCTCTCCCGAAGAATGGTGGATAAAGATGAGCTTGACCGGTTTTGATGGCGGCACCAGACCTCCCGTTTTTGGGTTTGCCTGTTGCGTTACCAAAGGTGCATCCCCCGGATTTACCGTAGTCTGGGCCGGGGCCCGACTGTCTTCTGAACCAGGGGCTTTTTGCGTACATAGGGCGCACAGGCACATCCCGACAAGCAGGAGGGCAATCAGCACCGAAGCAATGGTTCTTACCTGACTCATTTCCGATCACATTTCCCTTTTGTGAAATACCCTGCTTCCTGATATGTACTTTTCTCTATATGCCTGTTTTTGCCTGAAAGTAAAACAAAAATTCTGCCGCTGCCGTGCCCTGAGTAACCGGCAATCAACCCCTAAATACAACAACCCCTCTCCTTTGTCCAGCATAACCTGCATGGTGCCCCCATGGCTGGCAACTATTGCGCCGCACACTGCGGGAAACTCACTGCAGGCGCGGCGCATGAGTATATCAGGGGATTATTCTGCGACAAAACAGGCAAAATCGGCACAAACCTTTTAAAGAGCCTGTAAAATATATTAGCCGGTACAACCTGATATGGCAACTGCAACAAAAATCGAAGACATCTCTATAGGCGCAAAACCCAAGAAGCGGTCGACCGGCATCGTGGGGCTCAACCTCCTGCTGGACGGCGGGTACCCTGCCGGCTCGATCGTTATGATGTACGGGACGGCGCTGTCGGGTGTTGATATTGCTGCCAAGCAGTTCTGGCAGGTGGAAGGCGAAGAAGGTACGTACCTGATGAATGACGGGGAGATTGAAACCGGTATGATCGATGCGACCGAGCTTCACCCTGAAATGTATCTCCCCCAGATGGCCGGGGGGCGGATCGTGATTGACTCCCTCTCCACGATCGTCATAAAGTACGGCATTGACGGGGCGTTGAAGTTCCTCCACCTTGCCAGAGAAGAAATGCGCAAACGTGGTGCAAACCTTGTCTTCATCGTCTACACCGGGATCCACACTCCGGTAGAGATGACACGCCTGATGCGTGCGGCAGACATCGTGATGGAGCTTGGGACAGAGACCAGCCAGAACGAGATCCAGCGGTTCCTTGCCGTCCAGAAGATCAGGGACTCGGCAGCCCCCTCACGCATGTTGCCGTTCATCATCACCGACAGGGGCATCGAGGCATCGACCACCTCAAGGGTCGTATAAAAAAAACTTTTTTTATTTTTTTTACAATGCGAGACGGACTTCCTTTGCGGCCTCGCACATGTTCCTTAACTTCGCAAACGCCGCGTTACGGCTACGCATCCGCATCCCGCAGTCCGGGTCAATAAGCATCGTCCTTGGCCCGAAGATTGCAACGCCGCTCTCGATCCGCCGTTTGATCTCGGCGACGCTCTCCACCGTGTCCGTTGTCGAGTCCACGCACCCGTACCCGATCATCCGGCCGCCAAGGTCCCTCCGTGACATCAGGTCGAGGTTTGCCGGGTTCTTTGAGAATTCAAAGTCAAAGACATGCACGTTGAACTTCAGGATCTCATCGAGCACGTTCCCGAGGTTGCCACAGACATGCATGCAGACCGGCACCCGCACGGACTTTGTGATCAGGCCTATCGCGTCCTTTGCAACGTTAAGGTCGGCAATGCCGGTTGAGAGGATGGGCTCGTCAACCTGCAGGAGCGTGATCCCTGCCGCTTCCAGTGCCTGGGCTTCAGGGATAAGCGCAGCGGCAAGGTCTGCTGCCAGCTCCTCCTTGTTCCGGTACATAGGGGTGCTGATGTGCAGCCCGTATGCGAGCGTTGACGGGCCGGTAATGATCCCCTTCACCCGCGGGGCTTTGCTGCAGGCGTATTTCGTATCCGCAACGGTTATTAAAACGGCTGCCGGCTGGACCTTGCCGACGACCTCCTGGCCTTTGATCCCGGGGATCTTGCCGGAGAACGCCCCGATCATGTCGCCCCGGACCTGCCCATCGGAGATGATATCGATGCCTGCCCTGACCTGGTCGGCAACCGCAGTCTCGACGGCGGAATGGAGCGGATCAAACAGGCTCGTCAAGCCGCCGGTTTTAACCACAGGATAACTGCCCACGACCGTTGTCGCCAGCACCTTGTTGATAAAGTAGTCCTTTGCCATATGGATTCCAGGAGTTGTTCCGGTAGATCCGGGTTGACCCGCTCGGTAAAATAGTATGTGGTCAGGGGACGAGCCGGTGCATGTCACGCGGGAAGAGCACGGCCTCCCGCACGTTTGACAACCCGAGCATGGTCATGACGAGCCGCTCGGCGCCAAGCCCCCAGCCCGCATGAGGGGGCATCCCGTACCGGAACGGGCGCAGGTAAAACCCGAAGCTCTCGGGGTTGAGCCCCTTCTTTTTGATCTGCTGCACGAGCAGGTCATGCCGGTGGACACGCTCTGCACCGCTCGCGAGCTCCATCCTCGGGTGCATCAGGTCAAACGCCATGCATACCGAAGGGTCATGCTCGTACGGCATCGCGTAATACGGGCGGATCGCTGTCGGCCAGTCCACGATAAAGTAATGGCCCCCCATCTCCGCACCGATTGCCCGCTCCGCGGCAGAGCTGATGTCGTCGCCATACTTAATCGGCTCCTCGATCTTTTTCTGTGCGATCTCAATCGCCTCCGGATACGGGAGCCGGGGGAACGGGGCACGTGGTACCGTAAAATCTGCAATCTCAAGGTTTGCAAGCTGGTCGGCGCAGGCATCCTTCACGTGCCGGTAGGTGTACACGATCAGGTCTTCGAGGATGCACATCACTTCGTTGTGGTCGGCAAACGAGACCTCGATATCGATACTCGTCGCCTCGTTGAGGTGCTTTGTTGTGTTGTGCTCCTCGGCGCGGAAGATCGGCCCGATCTCAAAAACCTTCTCAAACCCCGCCGCCATCATCATCTGCTTGTAGAGCTGCGGGCTCTGGTTTAAAAACGCCTCCTTGTCAAAGTAGGCGATCGGGAATAGTTCCGTCCCTCCCTCGGTAGCGGCGGCGACTATTTTGGGAGTCGTGATGCCGATGAACCCGTTTGCGATCAAAAATTCCTGGATTGCATGGAGGGCAGCGCTGCGGACCTGGAATACGGCTGTAACCCTCGGCCGCCGTGCGTCAAGGAACCGGGAATCAAGACGGGTATCGAGATCCGCGGGCACCTTCTCCACCACGTCAAGCGGCATCGGGCTCTCACTCATATTGATGATCTCGAAGGTATCGGGGACGAGCTCGCGCCCGCCCGGTGCCTTGTCGATTGCCCTGACGGTTCCGGTAACCCGGACCACCGATTCCCGGGAGACAGCCTTTGCAGCGGCAAGCACCGCTTCGCCTGCCTTCTTCTTTACGATGGTTACCTGGATGATGCCGGTCCGGTCGCGAATTAAAAAGAACGCAAGGCCACCGAGGTCGCGCACTTCATGCACCCACCCGATGACCTCCGCGGTGCCGGTCGTGGGTGTAACTGACTGTATCGGTATCCGCATTGAAATCCTTATAATGATGGGGCACCGCAGATAATGGATTTTTGGGAGTGCACCACTTTTAAATATCACCGCTCCCTCTGTACGATGTGATGAACGAGAACGAGGTGATCCCCACTAAAAAAGAACCATCCTCCGGAACAGGAGGGGGCGGCGGGATGAGCCGCAGTGCAAAGGTATCCATAGCATTAATTTCAGTCCTGATCGTAATCCTCGTGACAGCCTTTTTTTCGATCACTGTAGCAACGACTGGCCCGACCGGTGGAGCAGCGTTCCCCTATACGACAATGTACGCGGTCTCCTTCCCGGAAGGCCAGCAGATGGTAATCGGGAGTACGCACATCGTTGTACTATCTTTCGAAAACGAGATGGTTGCTGATGTCGACGGAGTCCGTGAAAAACTAGCTGTAGGAGAGGACAGGACGTTTGCCCCCCGTCATGCCCGCGTCACGGTGCTTGGAATACCGTTGCTTGATACCGATTTCCAGATCCTGATGAAGTATAAAGGGGTCAGGGACAACCGGGCGTACTTTGATCTTGCCGTAAAGACGGAAAAGCAGGTCCCCGAATACCTGCTCAAACGGTTGCTTCCAGCAGAAATGGATGCCCGGCCGATGCAGCAGTAATTAACCCTCCCTTGTTTTTTAAAAAATACGCTGCTGATAGTGTGAATCCTTCGGAATAACCGGGAAATAAAAAGTGAAACCATTTCTGGTTTTAAACCGGTGGTTTCAGGAGCGTTTTAAAAATCAATGATTAACCGGCTCTGTAGAATTCCTCAATACGAATAAGAACTGAAATTGTTAACATCATTCTTGAGAGGTTATAGAGGATCACTTTAATTTTGATCT